>Ga0265338_10001639_pt1 | contig 35809 bp, 15 predicted proteins | sample 42126metaG_FD_193579 | JGI IMG/M metagenome (GOLD analysis project Ga0265338, IMG submission 193579) | Rhizosphere microbial communities from Carex aquatilis grown in University of Washington, Seatle, WA, United States - 4-21-26 metaG | ecosystem: Host-associated > Plants > Roots > Rhizosphere...
CACATACATCGATTCATATAATTCAATGTAAAACAATATAATAATCTCGATTACAAAGGCTAAATTTTGAATGGTGAATTATGAATTGAACAGCCATTTACCATTCATAATTCACCATTCACCATTCACCATTCACCATTTTAAAACCGTCTTATTTATTAATCATAATCTGTTTCGAAATAATTGTACCTTGAGCTTCAACTTTAAGGATGTATAATCCATTAGCCAAACCTGATGCTTGTATGTCGACAAGTTTTTCTGCTGTCAAACCTGTTTGTGTTTCAAATACCGTTTCACCAAGAGCATTATTAATCGTTACTATAAAGTTTCCCGGCTTTTTGCTAACAATCAATAGCGAGAAATTACCTGATGATGGGTTAGGGTAAGCAATTAGCTGTGCATTAAGTTCGTTTATGGAAATTGCAGTTAATTGACTTTCGGCAAGATTAGAAAGCGATTGACTGTATGGACCGCTATCCGATTTTACCTTGGTTGTGATAATTGAATCGGGCAATATATAAGCTACATAGTATTTATCGCCTACAACACCATTTGGATCGATATTTATATAATCGCCATTGGTTGCTGAAGCTGCCATTGAATCGATTTTAATTCCATTTCGATATACATAATAGGTCGATAATTTGCTTATACCTTCGTAACCCTTCCATGTAAGGTTATTTGCTTTTACCGATTCACTGTAAGAGACAGCCAATACCATCGTTTTATGTACAATACTTTCAGCCGTATCTTTACAATTATCGATCGTTTTAAGTTTATAGGTATATTGTTTTGAAAGTGCATTTACATTCGAATCGACAACATAAGAATCGTCATTGAAAGCTTTTTTGCCAATAATATCAAATACACCAGCAGTTGTACTTTCACGCAATACTTCGTACGATGCAGTATTTTTGTTCGATGTTCTGTTCCAAGCTAATACTATTTTACTGTTTGTAATAATGGTTGCCACTCCTAGAGGTTCGGCATAAGGTTTCAATATAGTAATAGTTGCCGTATCCGAAGCTTTACATCCATTGCCATCGGTTATGGTAACAGAATAGGTACCATCTGTTGTAATAGCTAACGATTGTTTTTTAGATCCGTCGCTCCATGCGTAACTAAATCCTGCTCCTGCATTCAAGCTGTCTTTTACGTTTAAACAAACGTTTCTATCGGGACCTAAATTAACTGTGGGTAATGCTTTTACTGATATTGCAATTGTATCTTTGCTTACACAACCAAATGCATCTTTTGTTTCTATTGTTACTTTTTGATCTGAACTTACAGTAAATGTATTACTATTCAATGAACTGTTATTATTCCAAACGTACGATGCATATCCCGGAACAGTTAACGGTAAACTACTGCCGGCACAGATTATGGTATCGTTGCCAAGATTTACCGGTTTGCTTAGAGTAATAGACACAGTATCGTAATATTTGGTAAGCCCATATTGTGCGGTTACCGAATATTTGGTATCAACCGTTGGAGATACGGTAATGCTTGCTGTTGTTTCGCCGGTACTCCAGATATATTTGGTTAATGAATTATCAGACACCGCGAGTGTAATGCTTGAACCTTTACAGATTGTTGTATCGGGAGTGGTAATTCCAATAACAGATATGTAGTTTGCTATTTGAGCAGTATCGTAGCCGATTGTGTTTTCAGCTATAAACATCACATCATACTTGCCTGGTTTTGTATAGCTAATTACCGGATTCAAATCTTGCGATTCGTTTGGTGTTCCTTTGGGGAATTCCCAAATCGAACCGAGTGAATAGTCACCAGTTATAGAGCCATGGAAATAAACCGATTCTTTTTTACTTACAATAGTGCGTTCAGCAATAAAACTTACAATTGGTTTACCTGTCCAAGTAATTTGATCTATAGGAGCTTCTTGATTCAAAATTACTTTTTCTTGTGTCGATAAACCACCTTGGTCGGTAACGGTAAAGGTTATTATTTCAGATCCCTTCCAGTTTTTATCAAGAACGGTAAAATAAGCTTTGCCATTAACTATCGATACACTCACTTTATTCGACTGGCTCACATTCCATGCTATATATGCATTCGGAGTATAATCGTCGGAAACATAGTTACCAAGCACAAGTGGTTGGAATGGTGTTGTACTTGTTTGGGTTTGAACAGGTATTTGCGAAAGTACCGGTGGTTGATTTGCTTTATTTGATATGGTATAATAAACAAATATTGATTTCGATAATCCACCTTGATCGGTAGCTGTTAGTAATAACGAATCAACGCCTGTCCAACTGCTATTTGTTGGTTGTACCGTTAAAACGCTGTACGATATTGCTGTTTGATAATTTGCATTTTTAGCAACCGTCCAAACAATATCGGTTGGTTTGGTATAATCGTCGGTAACATATTGAGCCAAGCTATAAGGGATAAACGTTCCACCTACAATAATCGATTGTGAAGGAATGGGCGAAAGTACTGGTGCTTTATTTGGAGCTGATGAAATAGTTACCGGAAGGGTTACTATTGTAGACTGATTGTTTTGATCGGCTACATTTATCGTTATCGTTCCATTAACCGGTGTTTGAGGTGTCTTTGGCGTAATTACCAAAGAGTCGCCTACAACGATTATCGTAAAGTTTGAATTTACTGCAGGTATATAGGTTAAGTTATTTAAGCTGGTTTGTACATCGGAAACCAAGCTGTTTAATGCAACCGTAATATTTGTTGTTCCTATTTTAACGGTAATAGGTTGAATTGGAAGCGTTACAGGAGGCAACGATGCTCGAATATAAACTATTGTCGAATCTTTAATGCTTTTATCTTGGTTATAGGCGTATATTTTTACCGTATCAACACTCAATGCCTTAGCTACACCTTGATAGTCAACAGCTAAACTTGCCTGATTTGAGGATGTCCAATATAAACTTTGGTTGGTAGCATTAAACGGAGTAACAATAGCTTGAATTTGTTGTGATGAACCGATAAGCATATGAATGGTATCGGGCATTGTGATTCTTGTCATTTTAATTATTGTGTCAGAAATATTGGCAATACAAACTGCTGTTAGTTGTCCATCGATACTTTGAGCAAGTATCTTAACCGAACCGGGTTTTAATGCGTTAACGATTCCGTATGAATTAACTTTTGCAATTGTTGTATCGGTACTTGACCATTTAATTCCGGTATTTGTTGCATTTGCCGGTTTTACATATGCTGCAATTACCGTTGATGCTCCAACTTGTATACCAATGGTTTGTGGTATGTTGATTGATACAATCGGTACGGTAATCTGGATAGTACTTGATGCCGATATGTTGCTGCCATCGGTCGATGAAACAGTTATAATTGCAAGACCCGAACCAACTGCAGTAACCAATCCGTTACTATTTACCGTTGCTACCGTTGGATCGCTTGATTGCCAGTTAAGTTGATTGTTTGTTGCATTTGCAGGTAAGATAGTAGCCGACAATAATGCTTGCGATGTTATATTCAATTTTATAATTGATGGGCTGATTGTTATTGAATTAATAAGTATTGCACCAACCTTAGAATTCTTGAAGTTTAACATTGCATTAATAAGCGATGCTGTTGAATTATCTATGGTTAATTGTGCTATATCCGGAATTGAATATACATATTTTGATAACGAGTCTTGTTGTTGTAATGCAACAAGTAAAGCTGCTGAATATTGACCGGTGTTTGTTCCTATTTGGCTTGAAGTTATATTAGCCAATATCAAATCGGCATCGGCAATAGCTTTCGATAACATGGTTTTATTTGCTAATGATGCAATGACATGTACCGTAAATGATTTTGAAATTGCAGTGTTTTCAGTAGAATAAACTGTTATCAAAGCATTTCCTGCCGAAATTCCGGTTATTACACCTGAAGAGTCAACCATTACAACGTTTGGATTGTTCGAATACCAACGAATAGCCTTGTTCGTTGCTGTTACCGGTAAGATGCTTGCAATGGCCGAATTGTCGGAATATCCTACTTTGATGTTTAATGAATCGACATTAACCATTATACCGTTGACTGCCGTTTTTTGTGTTATACTTACTTTAACGGAATCATGGTAATAGATTTGCTTGCCAGCGGTTGTTGTATAATATTCTGAAGAAAATGCATACAAATAGTAAATACCGGTTTGTGTTGGTGTATAGGTTAGAGTTGAACCTGTACTACTCGTTAATGCTCCTTTTTGAGTAGTGTCGAGAGCATTTATATAATACCAATTATATTGTTGCAAAGTAGCATTTGCAGGACTGATTTGTGCATGAAATATAAATGATTGTCCTACTTGCAAATTTTGATTGCCATCTAATATTGTCATTTTTTGAACGGCAACCGGAGGATTGGTTATCGTATTATTATTCCCTTCTTGAATAATGGTTAATGTTTGGGTTGGTACTCCGGAACCTATCACGGTGATTGTTGCTGTTCTTGTTGCCGAGTTAGGATTTGCCGATGCAATCAAACTGAGCGTTCCATTTCCTGTTGTCGAATTGACTGGAGTTAACTGTAACCACGTTACGCTTGAGTTGGCAATCCATGTTGTATTTGATGTAATGTCAATAGGTGTTGTACTTTTATCGGCAACCAGAATTACAGAAGATTCAGAAAGTGTAAGATTCGATACAAAAGCGTCTTGTGTTACCTGAATAGTTCGAGATGAAAGACCTCCACCATTTATTGTTATGACTCCTGTTCGTGAAATTCCCGTATTAGGTTGTACGGTGATATAAATAACACCGTTGCCTGCACCTGCACTGCTAGGAGTTATGGTCAACCATGATTGGTTTGAGCCGGCTTTCCACGATACCGTGCCGTTAACCAATACTGGGGTGGTATTCAACCCGCTTGATACATTTATTGAATTTGTTGAAACAGATAAAGAAGAATCGGAAACTGCAAGGGTTTGCGATTTGAAATGAATTGCGTCTATTTTCAAATCGGCACCAACGAACGATAAAGACGAATCCTGCCAATTAGATGATTGGATATTTATCATTACCGAATCGGGATATTGTGATAAATTGATCGGAAACTCAACATAGCTGTATGTAGATGGTGTAGCTGATGCTTTTATTGCAAATCCTCTACCATCAAATTGAAATCCGTTCTTCTTGAAATTAAGATTAATCCATGCACTATCGTTAGGATGTGCAGGTGTATATTTATAATAGAATGCCAAAGTATCGTTTGCATTTGAATAAGGGAAACCACCATGTTCTATACAATTACCATTGCAATTGTTCGGCCAGTATCCGGTTGAAATCATTGCACTTTGTGCTCTTTTAGATCCATTTTGATTTTGCGATTCGAATGTTGTTAATTCAATTGCATAACTTCCTTGTGCAGCATCGGTTATCTTTTTATAACCCTGACCGTATGAACCGCCTCCTTGTATATACCAAGCTTGTGGATTTGAGATTGTTTGACTTTGCCATGTTTCAAAATCGCCATTCAATAATGCAGGTTGGCTCGTAACGCCGGTGAACGATACACTGTCGATTACTAAAATACTGCCCGGTATTCCTTTAGGTTGTGCATTACTTCCTGAGCCGTTTGTAGAAAGTTTACATGAAAGAATGCCTAAGATTACCGAATCGGGAGCTGTCGTTAATCCGGGGAAGGAGAAGTCAAAGGGAGTATATTTACTATGAATTCCTCCTATTGTATAAATATATGTTCCGATGTTTACTCCGGCCTTTCTAAATCCGATAATCAATGTTGCCGAATCGGCAGAAGTATTGTATTTGTAATATCCTCTGATTCCCTTTGGTATTTGACTGTAGGGAACCCCACCTTTCCATGTTGTTGGTCCTCCATCGTTAGGATTTGTATTAATAACATAAGCAAATAATGTATCGATTCCCGATAATATGGTGCTTAATTGCAATGCCGATTTGCCTGAATAACTATCGGTGGTTTGCAATACATTTGCTATAGGTAGATCTCTTTTATAGAAATTATCGATGTTTGAATTGTATTGATAGCTTTGTGGATAATCAACGGTGTTGGCAGACCATAACTCAAAGTTACCATTAGGTATTGATGAGGTTGGTGCAATTATATTCAATGCTGTAATTGCTGTTAAAGAAGGGTATTGAACCGATGTTGCTGTAATTTTTACATTTCCCGGTTTAAGAGCTACAACATCTCCGGTTTGCGTTACACTAGCTATTGATGGATCGGATGTAGACCATGTTACCGAGTTGTTTGTTCCGCTGGGCGTAAATACAACCACGGTTAACATTTGTGAATTTCCAACACTCATAACGGTAGATGGAGATGGCGAGAAGCTAATGCTTGTATTGCCTAACGGCGGAATTACATTTACCATTACCGAGGTTGATATATTTGCCATATTATTTACCGATGCGGTTATAACTGCAGTTCCGATTGAATTTCCAAATACATTTCCATTTGCATCGACCGTTGCTATAAATTGATTTGAGCTTGTCCAACTAACCGATTGATTTGTTGTATTGGGCAATATCATAGCATTAAAGATCATTTTCGTTCCTAATACTAATGATTGCGATCCCGACGGTGATAATGAAATTGTTGTTGTTGTTCCATTTACTGCTTCTACAGTAATAGGGAATGTAGCTAATATTGTCGGATTTAGACTCGAGATACATGCAATCATTGCATTTCCCGGACGTAAAGCTTGAATCATACCATTTGAAACAGCTACAATACTCGAATCACTCGATGCCCATATTACTGCAGTATTAGTTCCGGTAGACATTGAAACAAAAGCTTGAATGGATTGAGTACTGCCAATTGTCATTAATGACATTGGTGTTGGCATAAACGAAATGGAACCGCTACTAGTAGTTTGATTTGATACAACTACCGAAATAGAAGCCATTACATTAGGGTTTGAGTTAGACGTTGCAATAATAATTGCCGTTCCACCGGTTAGTCCGTAAACATTTCCCTTTGCATCGACTGTAGCTATTGCCGGACTCAAGCTCTTCCAAATAACTGTTTGATCTGCATTTGAAGGCGAAATTGTTGCTGTAAGATATGTCTGTGTTCCTACCATAATTGTTTGTACAGCAACCGGTATAATTGATATTGAAGTGGGTTGAATAGTAGTCGATACAACCGTTATTGGAAACGAGGTTCTGATTGTTGAATCGATCGATGATATACAGCTTATATTTACGGTACCCGGTCTGATGGCTTTTATTGATCCGTTACTTACAATTACAATCGATGTGTCGGGTGAATACCAAATTACCGATGAGTTAGTAGAACCGGTGGATGTTGTAACTATTGCTTGTATGTTTTGAATATCACCAATATTCATTAAGTTCATTGGAGAGGGTGTAAACGAAATAGATCCGAGTTTTGATGTTTGATTCGTTACATTTATTGTAGCCGATGCTACTACATTTGCATTCGATCGGGCTGTTGCTGTGATTATTGTATTACCAATGGTATATCCATACACATATCCGTTTGAATCGATGTTTGCTACTGCCGGATTAGAACTTCTCCAAATAACATATTGATCGGCATTCGAAGGTGAAACCATTGCCATTAGATAGAGTTGTGTACCTACCGATATCGTTTGTGACGATGGTGTTATTTGTATTGAAACAGGTAGGTTCGTGCTTGATGAAACTGATATTGGAAACGAAGATTGAATGGTTGGGTCTTGTTTCGATGAACAGGTTATCGTAACGTTTCCTGATTTATAGGCTTTAATGGTGCATGACGTTCCATTAGCTATAACAGCAACGATACTTGAGTCGGAAGAATACCAGGTTACTAATGAATCAATAGTACCAGATGTTGAGCTAACAATTGCTTTGATTGTTTGATAACTACCTATTGACATTACCGTCATAGGAGCCGGCATAAAGGAAATCGTTCCGGAATTGCTTGTTTGCTTGGTAATGGTTATTAAAATAGAATCCCTAATCGTTGGATAATTACTTGAAATGGCTGAAATTACGGTTGTACCTGCACTCATTCCATATATATTCCCCTTTGAATCAACGGAAGCAATTCCCGGATTCGAACTATTCCATAGAACCGATTGATCGGCATTAGTAGGTGAAATCATCGCTGTCATCACTGTTTGTGCTCCGATAGGAATCGATTGAGATGCCGTTGATATTTTTAATGATGTTGGCATCACAGAGATCGAACCAACTGCAATTTGAACTGATGATTGAATCGTTGGATATTGTATTGATTTAACTGTTATTATTGCTGTGCCTTGACTATATGCTGTGATGGTTCCATTTGTAACTTTTAAAATACTGCTGTCAGAAGAAAACCACGTAACCGACGAATCAGTAACTCCTGTTGACATGGAAATAATAGCTTTGATGGTTTGTATTCCTCCAACTGCCATTGATGTTGTTGGAGTTGGCATAAAGGTTATTGTCCCGGTTGGCGTTTGATTGGTAATTGTTACTAATATTGAATCTCTAATAGTAGGATAATTTGCTGATGTAGCTGAAATAACCGTTGTTCCTAAACCCATTCCGGTAACATATCCGTTTGTTGTGATTGATGCAATTGCAGGGTTCGAACTTTTCCAGATAACCGTTTGGTCGGCAGTATTTGGAGAAACTACAGCCGAATAATACGATTGCATTCCAACCTGAATTGTTTGTGTTGTAAAACTTATTTTTAAAGAATTGGGTTGAATAGAAGTTGATGTAACAGAAATAGTAAATGATGACTGTATTGAAGGATAAAGCATTGAGGTGCAAGTAATGGTTGCAATTCCCGGATTTTCAGCTTTAACAGTACCATTATTAACCGCCACGACCATCGAATCTGAAGAATACCACGATACCGTTGAATCGATAGTACCGGTAGTCGGAGTAACAATAGCTTTTATGATTTGAATGTTTCCAACAGGCATAACACTCATTGGATTTGGTGTAAAGCTGATTGTTCCCGTTGTTGTTGCTTGATTGGTAATCGTTACAAAAATAGAATCTCTAATAGTTGGATAATTGGTCGATGTAGCCGAAATAACCGTTTGACCCATACTTATTCCATTAACATTACCTTTTGAATCAACACCGGCAACAGCTGTATTCGAACTTTTCCAAATTATCGATTGATCGGCACTAATTGGATAAACCGATGCAGAGAAAACCGATTGCATTCCAACCTGAATTGTTTGCATTGATGATGTTATTTTTAAAGAAGTGGGTTGGATTGTATTGGCTGAAACGTTGATAGGGAATGATGTGTGAATTGTTGTGTCGAGTAACGAAGTACAGGTAATAGTAGCAGAACCGGTCTGTATGGCTTGCAATAAGCCGTTTGTTACTGTAACAATTGTATTGTCGGATGATAACCAAGAAACAGAAGAATCTTTAATTCCACCTGAAGTCGTTACTATTGCTTGTATAGATTGGGTGTTGCCAACAATCATATTTGACATTGGAGTAGGTGTAAATGAAATTGTTCCGAGAATGATTGGTAGATTGGTTACCGTTATCTCAATTGAATCCATGACGTTTGGATTGAATACCGACTGTGCTGTAATAAATGCTGAACCTATACTATATCCATATACTGTACCTTTGGTATCAACTGTTGCAACTGTTGCATTAGAACTTGACCACTGTACGGATTGATCGGCATTCGTAGGCGATGCTATTGCCGAAAGAACAATTTGCGTTCCCAGCATTATTGTTTGTGACTGTGATGATATTTTTAATGAAGTAGGGGTACTACTTTCAATTAAAGACCATATGAATGTATATCCACTTTTATTATTTATTGCAAAATAATAATCGGTTCCTTTTATTGTATTTCTTAAGGTATATGTTTCCTGATTTGGATTACCAGCACAAGGTGATTGATACCAATTGTTGTTGTATGTATTACAATCTCCAATTAAGAAATCACTAGCGATAATATAAGGCGTAACTGAAGGCGATGAATTGCAAAATGAAATCTGGATCAGACCATCCATTTGGGCTGTATACTTATAGTAATCTATAGGATCATTACCACTCTGTGTTATTTGACCTGTTGCTGTCAAAGAAATTGGATTCAAACAAGAAGTTCCAATCTGTGCCATAACACGATTTTGCACTGTAGCAATCGTAAGAAATAACACTATTAAAATTTGTAAAGAACGTTTCATAAACATCAATTTAAATTCCTACTACTTTATCATCATCAATATTTACATCAAATATACAATAAAAGTTTCAAGATTGAGCCCTATTTGTGAACTAGCGATTTAGTAGGAATGTCGTAATGGGGGTATAATGAGACTGAAATTACCTATTCTACGGGGCTTTTGAGAAAATATATATTTTTTGCTTTTTATGAAAATTAATAGTTTCTTAATGATAGATAGTTAAAAAACATGCTGTATTTTTGCCGCTTATTTAAACCTAATTTGCTATGACAGAACTGATTCACTTCTTTATTGATTTTATTGTGCATATAGACAAGCACTTAGCCGATATTGTCACCCAATATCAAACCTGGACGTACCTCATTATGTTTATAATTGTGTTTTGTGAAACTGGATTAGTGGTTACGCCCTTTCTTCCCGGCGATTCGCTTTTATTTGCCGCTGGTGCAGTTGCTGCCTTACCCGGTAATCCGTTGAATGTGTATTCACTGGCACTGTTGATAATGGCTGCTGCGTTAATTGGCGACAATACAAATTTCGTAATAGGGAAATTCTTTGGGCACAAGGTTTATGAAAAGAATTTTAAACTCATAAAACGCGAATATCTCGATAAAACGCATCAATTCTATGAAACACATGGAGGTAAAACTCTGGTGATCGCACGTTTTATGCCCATTATCAGAACATTTGCACCTTTTGTTGCAGGAGTTGGACAAATGACCTATAAACGGTTTATCGTTTTTTGTGTGATTGGAAATGTGTTATGGGTCAATCTATTTACTTTTGCAGGATATTTTATTGGAAATAGTCCCATCATTAAAAAGAACTTTTCGCTGGTCATTTTCTTAATCATTTTTGTATCGCTTGTTCCGTCACTTGTTGCTGTTGCGAGAAAAGTGTTTTCGAAAAAGGAATAATTGAAGTAAGTATGGCATTATTTTCATTCTTACAATCGGGTAAACCCAATATCTTGAAAGAAATGGGTTTTGTATACGATCAAGATGGGATTATAGAACGTTATGCACGCGAAAAATCGGCATGGGACATACATCTCGCTAATTCAAAACAAACGATTCTTGAAGCGGTTGAGCGTTATAAACCTTCAACTATAGCTATTCTTGGAAGCGGCTGGCTTCTTGATGTTCCGATAGACGAACTCAGTTCTCTTTGTAGTGCTGTATATTTGTACGATATAGTTCATCCCCCGCAAATCAAACATAAGGTCTCGAAATATAGTAATGTTCATACTATAGATGCAGATATTACCGGTGGAGCAATTCGGAAAACCTGGGATGCTTTTCAACTATGGAAAACGAAGGGCATAGAAATTGATTTGATTTCGATTCAAGAGAATTGTTTTAACCCGGTAGTTCAACCCGATATGGTTGTATCGCTCAATATTCTTAATCAACTGGATATTTTAATTTGCGATTTTTTACTAGATCAAACAACATTGCTCGATGAGAATGTCCATTCACTAAGGGTTGCAATTCAACAAAAGCATATTGAGTATTTACAAAAACAAGCTTTTTGCTTGATATCTGATGTTGAAGAAATAGTTGTTGATCTTGATACCCTTCAGGAAAGTACTCGATCTTTGGTTCTTACCTCGTTACCGCAAACCGATTATAATAAAGAATGGCAATGGCAATTCGATTCAAATGGAAATTATTATGAAGGCAAAAGGGTCTGTTTTAATGTAAAAGCGATGTATTGATTTCTTTAAGGTTTCAAGGGGATTGAAATGCGAATAATCATTAGAATATTGCCACAAAGGCACTAAGACACTAAGGGGCACAAAGAACTTGTGGTAGTTGTGGAGACTTTAATTCTATGTTTTAAATACAAGAAAGACTTGATACGTAGAATCCAATAGAATGTATAATAATAGAATGATAGTTCAATTCTTTTCAAAGTAGAGTTCGCTATAGTATCTTTATAATCAGTTCTCAATCAATTTCTTTTTTCTATCTATTAAAATGTTCTATTATTGACGGTAATTGTTACTTTTGTAAAAATAATTCGGAATATTCATGCAATTTAGCGAAATAGTAGGGCAAGGTGCTGTTAAACAAAGACTTTTAAATTCATTTCACGATGGACGTTTGAGTCATGCACAGTTATTTCTCGGTCCCGAAGGATGCGGTTCTCTGGCTCTTGCAATTGCTTACTCACAGTATATCAATTGCAGCCAAAAAACAGCTGTCGATTCATGTGGAACCTGTTCTTCGTGTATGAAATATAAAGGATTGGTGCATCCCGATTTGCATTTCGTTTTCCCCATAATAACTTCGCCTAAATTTAAAGAACCGGTAAGCGATAATTATATTGCCGAATGGCGGAAACTAAATGTTCAGACAAACTCTCAATTCAACCTTAATCATTGGCTTGAATGTATTGATGCCGAGAATAAACAGGGTAGCATTCAAAAAAATGAAAGCACAGAAATCAACCGGAAACTAAATCTTAAAACCTACGAAGCCGATTATAAAACAATGATAATCTGGATGGCCGACAAGATGAACGAAACCTGTGCAAACAAAATATTGAAAATACTTGAAGAACCACCTCCAAATACCTTGTTTATCCTGATATCGGAAAATACAGACGCTATTTTGGCAACTATTTTGTCGAGAACACAAATAGTTAAGATTCCCAAAATAGATAAAGAGAGTATGTTGGGTTATATTAGTCAACACTATGGTCTTACCGGCGAAGAAGCTCTTTTTGTAGCTGATAATGCCAATGGTAATATCCTATCAGCCCAAAGTATTGTGAGTATGTCGGAAGAAATGGGATTGTTCTTCGAATCGTTTACAACACTTATGCGAAAATCGTATCAACGCGATTTTGAAGGTCTGATTGATTGGTCTAAACAAGTATCGACATGGGGTAGGGAAAAGCAGAAAACATATTTGGAATACTGTTTGGTAATGATTCGCAATAATTTTGTAATGAATCAAAAAGCAACCGGTATTTTGCATATGAGCAAAATGGAATCGGATTTCTCGAACAAGTTTTCTGTATTTATAACTGATAGCAATATTGAGGAATTCTCTGTTTTATTGAGCGATGCTCATTTCCATATTGAACGAAATGGTAGTGCTAAAATCATTTTTCTTGATATGGCTCTTAAAATTGCCATTTTGTTCGCAAAAAAAAGATAACTTTGCCTTCGACCTTCGACTAACGAAGTTTTAATTTGAAGGTTTATTCACACTAATCGCCTCTGTATAGAGGTTTTATTATATATATACTATTATGACATTAGACGATCAGAACAATATACTTAAACCCGAACAAACAGAAAGTGCCATAAAACAAGCTGCTCACAAAAAAGGCAGTTTTAAATTGGAAGTTTTCGATTGGTTGGGTGATATAAAACAAATTCAAAATAATAAGAAACTTGTAGAAGTACGGTTTAAAAGTACCCGCAAAGATATATTTGACAACAACACTTCATTAGCTTTGGAAATTGGTGATATTGTAGCTGTTGAAGCAGCCTCAGGTCATGATGTGGGCATCGTTTCTTTAATCGGAGAACTTGTTTACGAACAAATAAAAAAAGCTAAAATACAAATCCCTGCCGAGGGATTTAAAAAAGTATACCGCAAAGCAAGAACTTCGGATATTGAAAAATGGAATGAAGCTAAAAGCTTGGAAGATACAACAATGATCAGAGCCCGTCAACTCTCTAAAAGTCTTAATTTGAATATGAAAATTGGTGATGTCGAATATCAAGGCGACCGTACCAAAGCAATATTCTATTATATAGCCGACGAGCGGGTAGATTTTCGTGAGTTGATAAAAGTAATGGCCGACGAGTTTAAGGTACGGGTGGAAATGCGCCAGATAGGAGCACGTCAGGAAGCAGGTCGAATAGGAGGTATAGGACCTTGCGGTAAAGAGCTTTGTTGCTCTACCTTTATCGGTCGTTTTGCTTCGGTTGGAACACAAGCCGCTCGATATCAGGAAATATCGCTTAATCCTCAAAAGCTTGCCGGACAATGCGGAAAACTTAAATGTTGCTTAAACTATGAAGTTGATAGTTACATTGATGCCCAAAAAGATTTTCCAAATATAAACGCTCCATTGCTTTTTGGTGGAGGATTGAAAGCCTTTCATACTAAAACAGACATATACAAACGTCTGATGTGGTATATCTGTAATGTTGATGGAAAAGGAAATAAATTTGTAGCTCTTACTGTCGATAAAGTCAAGGAAATAATAGCATTGAACAAATTGGGTAAAGAGCCCGAAAAGCTTGAGACCGATGTTTTTTACGATGAAGATATTGACGAACCCGATTATGAAAATGTGGTAGGACAAGAAAGTCTAACCCGTTTTGATAGTAAAAACTCACGCAATAAGAATAAGAAAAACCGTGGGAATAAACCTGCTGCCAATCCTAATCAAAATCAACCGGCAAGATCGAACAATCAACCTCAAAAAGAGGGTGTAGCACCTGCTTCGAATAATCCGAATCAAGCAAATAGACCACAGAATCCAAATCAAGCTAATCGTCCGCAAAATCCGAATCAAGCTAATCGGCCACAAAATCCAAATCAAGGTCCACGACCTCAGAATCCGAATCAGGGACCACGACCACAGAATCCAAACCAACCTCGTCAACAAGGTCAAGGTGGTGAGAATAAACAGGGCGAACCAAATCAAAATCGTCCACAAAATCCGAATCAGAGGAATCCAAACCAACGGCCTAATCCAAATCAGCGACCTAATCCGAATCAAAAAAAAGATTCAAATAACGAACGTCCTATACAGAATCACGTAAATCAGCAAAAACCAAATCAAGGGAGCGAAGGAGCTCAGGAGTAAATAGGTATGAAGTATTCTGTAATCGTTATTTTTCTTTTATTAGCTATGATGTCGTGTAAACATGCGGTTATCTTCGAAGATGAACGCAGCATATCAAATGCATCGTGGCATCAAGATTCAACAATCGAATATAAGGTAACGATTACAGATACACTTACTCCCGTAAATGTACTCTATGAGATAACCAACAATAACGATTATCCCTTTTCAAACCTCTATTTGTTTACCAGGGTGGAATTTCCAAATGGAAAGTTGATTCAAGACACACTCGAAATGGTTCTTGCCTCGTCAAGTGGAAAATGGATTGGAAAAGGTTGGTTCGGATCGCATAAAACAACATTTCCCTTTCGTATGAATATTCGATTTCCTTATATAGGTATATACCATTTTAAAGTTACACAGGCAATGCGTTGCCCCAGTAAAAAGCTAAATGGTGTTACATCCTTTGGATTGAAAATTAAAAGACGATAACCGGAATTCTTTAAAAAAAATGGGTAAAGATAAGCTTCGTAAATTTGCAGAAAACGAGACATTTTCTAATGTCATACAACCAGAGTTTGATGAAATGTTTAATGTCGATTACAAATTAAAAGGTACATGGCATACCGATTTCTGGAAAAATGACAAACCGATAACATTGGAACTTGGTTGTGGTAAAGGCGAATATTCGGTAAATCTGGCAAAGTTTTATCCCGATCGCAATTTCATGGGAATAGATGTCAAAGGGGCAAGATTCTGGCGAGGAGCTAAAACCGCAATAGAACAAAACATTCCTAATGTGGCGTTTATTAGAACCAGAATTGAATTTATATCAGCGTTTTTTTCGGCAAACGAAATACAAGAAATATGGATCACCTTTCCCGATCCACAATTAAAAACGCGTAGGCATAAAAAACGATTAACATCAAGTCTGTTTTTAAATAGATATAAGGCTTTTATTGCCCCTGATGCAGTTATTCATCTTAAAACAGATAGTTACGAATTACATCGCTACACGGTAGACTTACTCCGTCACAACGGAATCGAACCCATCGTAGCAATCGACGATTTATATGCTTCACCAATTGTTGATGAGGTGCTTTCAATCAAAACACATTATGAAGGCTTATTTTTAAAAGAAGGAAAGAAAATCACCTATACAAAGTTTACCATTCCTAAAGATAAGATTTTAGAAGAATATGAAGTTAATGGTGAATTATGAATTATAAATGGTGAATGGCTGTTTAATTCACCATTCACCATTCATAATGACTTATTCGTATATTAATCGTCTCGTTATTACGTTATTCCCAGAATATATTTTCACAAAATAAACTCCTTTTGAAAATAGAGTACAATCTAGTTTAATCGATTCTATGCCCGATTGTGATGTTACTAAATGACCTAATATATCAACAACGTCAATTGAAAAAGGAAGATGAGTTGAAACCGATACGGTTACAAAATCAGTTGTAGGATTGGGACTTAGAACTATATTTTCTTCATGTATACTTTCAATATCCGTCAATTCGCTTTCGGCCAGATTACTTAAACTTTGACTGAACGGACCACTATCTGATTTAAGTAACGAAGGATTAATGATTTCAGGTAATGAATAAAGTATTCTGTATTTTCCTCCTTTTACGGGATTTTTGTCAGTAACCGTTAAGATATCTGCATCGCCCGATTGATCAGTAATTTTAGTAGATGTTCCATTCGGATTATATCTAACAACAGTATATGCTATAGATGCATAACCGATGTATGTATTCCATTGTATATCAATTCCGCCGTCAGATCTTAAAAGAGAAGAAACATGCATTGTACGATGAATGCTTGAATCTTGATTATGACATGTTTCGTCGATAGTTACCAATTTATATCGATATGCTTTTAAATCTAAATCTGCGGTGCTATCTACAATTATCGATGATTTGTTAAAAGCAATGCCGGCAATTGAATCCCAACCGTTTTTACCATTATCTCGGAATAAAATATATCTCTCGGTTCGTTTGTTATCATGACGATTCCATGCTATTATTACCTTTTTACCCCAAAGAGTATCGTAAGTTACTACTCCAATTTGCTCTTTATAAGGTCTTAAAACTTCAACAGCTATAGAATTAGTCGATTGGCAACCATTATTGTCTGTTCCTGTAACGGTATAAACCGTTGTCGTATCAGCGATGAAACTGCTATTGTTTTTTATATTATTTGACCATTTGTAGGTTTTTGCACCTGAACCTTGTAAGGTAATAGAACCGAAACGACAGACCGATTGTGCTGTAGCTGTAGCGTTTATTGTTGGTAGTGCATTTATAACAACCGAAACATGAAGGGTGTCGGAACAACCTTCTTTCGTAGTTCCGGTTGCAATATATGTTTCGTCATTTGCCGGAGTAAATGCTTGTCCATTAATAATATTGTTGTTCCAAGTAATTGTTGGGGCACCAGCTGCGTTAAGCGTTAATTCCTGACCTCTACAAACTTCTACGCGTTTTGATGCTATAGAGAGTACCGGTTTATCATTAACAATAATCGTTGATGTTGTTGTATTCTTGCAACCATTAACATCAATACCTGTAACGGTAAAAATATTGTTGCCCGATACCGTTAATGCAAACCTACTACCATCGGAAATTCCATTACTCCAGATATATGTCAAACCTCCTTTACTGGTAAAGTTAATGGAATCGCCTTTACATATAGTTGTTTTACTTGCCTGAGTTGTAATTGATGGTAGCTGATTAACAATAACTGTTGCAGTATCGTTTATCGTACAAGCATTTGAACCAGTAACTGAAACAATATATTTTCCTGCTTTAGATGCATGAATATTACTACTTGTTGAAAGTTTAGTGTTAAATTCATCAGTCCAAATATAAGAAATACCACCAGATGCTATTAGATCAATCGATGATCCAGCACAGATAAAATTTGTTTTTTGTAAACCTGTTACCGGTAATGGTTTAATGCCTGAAACGGTTACTTCGTCAGAAGAAGTACAGCCGTATTGATCGGTTACGGTAACAGAATATGTTTTTGCATTTTTAGTATCAATTGGGAATGTGGATTGTGTACTTGCATCTTGCCATATATAAGAAATATACGATCCCGGCGAAAGAACTTGACTCGTTCCTACACAAATAGAACCATCTGAACTCACTTTACCTAGGCTGACAGGTTGGGCAATTTTGATTTTAATAGAACTGGTATATTTAAACAATCCTACAAAAAATGTTGCGGTTAAAGTTGTATCGCCAATTGGTAATACCGTAATACTTGTTGCATTACTTCCTGTATTCCATTTTACCGAATCGGCTGAGGTTGCATTAATTAAAGATATAGTAATTGATTTTGATTTGCAAATAACAGTATCTTGTTGTTCGATTCCCATTACGGTAATATATCCGGTTTTAACAATGTTGGTTATTCCATTGCTGTTTAGTAGTGAGAGTGAAACATCGTAGATGCCTGGTTTGGAGTATACTACACTTGGACTTGCTGTTTGTGCTTCGGAAGGTGAACCACCATTAAATGTCCAAGCATATGATGATGCACCTATGGAGTTTAATGAAAACACTAATGCCGTACCTGTAGAAACGACTTGTTTTTCAACAGTAAATGAACCCGAAGGTTTACCTGTTTGAGATCCTAAAGCTTGACTGCGGGTAAATTCAACTTCGACGGTATCAGTAGCATTTTGAGCATCCTTAGCGATGAATTGAATAGTTTCTGTTCCATTCCATAATGGTTTTGGAGTAATTGTTGCAATTCCATTTACAATTGAAACAGTTAAATAATCAGATTTACTTGCTGTCCAAGTAATATCCTTAGCAGGAGTTTCTATATCTGTTACATAATTTGACAATGTAATATCGGTGTATACTTCTGAACCCGAAATACTTTGTGATGGAATTGCACTTACAATAGGTTTGTTGTTGAATGGAATTTGTTGTGATATAGTTATTGTTTTAGTTATCGTTCCAGCCACAACAGTAACAATAGCAGTTCTAACTGTCGTTGAGGTATTTGCTGTTATTGCGGTAAGTGTTAATAATCCATCACCGGATGTTGTGTTTTGGCTAACAGTCAACCATGATTGATCTGAGCTTGCATTCCAACTTGTGTTTGATGATACGGTTATTTTTATCGAACTATTTACTGTTGCATCAATATTAGCCACTGTTGGCGAAAAGGATAATGTATAGACAGGTGCAGCGTCTTGTGTTATTGTAATAGTTTTGAATTCTATACCGTTAATACTGAATGTAACAAATGCCGATCGAGATAAAGATGTCGTATTTTCATCTCCCGCGGTAAATGTTACCGTTGTCGTTCCGGCTGTTCCTGAACTAGGATTTATGATACATGAACTTTCATTCGAGTTTGCAGTCCAAGAAACGGTTGAGGTTACAACGACACTTGTAGTACTTCCCTTAGCATAACCAACAGTTAGGGATGATGATGAAACATCCAAAGTGGCACCTGATTCTTGTTGTGTTACGGTAATTAATTGTGTTTTATCGCCTGCAGAAATAGTAATAGTTGCGGTACGAATTGCACCTGAATTTGGTATTGCAGAGCATACAAGCTTTGCCGTTCCTGATGTTCCGGTACTTTTATCTAATGTTAACCATGACTGGTCGCTTGTTGCTGTCCAAGCAGTATTTGAACAAAGATATGCAGTTGTGCTACCTCCGTCAGCCAAAATCGAAGCTTTATTTTCTGAAACGGACAGTAGCGTAAGAGCAACATTTTCTAAAGCAACCTGATCGATATAAAAAGTTCCTGCATTGCCTGTTGAACCCTTGACTTGCCATTCCAAACTATTTATATTTGATGCATCGAATGTGTATTTTGAACCCCAACCATCCATGGCAAAGTTACTCCAAGAATAAGATACTTTTGTCCATTCAGAATGAGACGGAACTGAAACATGATAATAATCGTAATTGGCATCAGAACCAATATTTTGAGGTAAAATAATTGAAAAAGAACAAGCATTCCCTTTGTGATAGAATGAAATTCCACTTGCACTGGTGAAATCGTACGATTTTGTACTGTCAACCATTGTCGTAAACCCAATTCCGATATACGGAGAGTTTATGTTATTCCCTTTATCCAGCGAATATGTTACTTGAACTGTTGAATCAGTTCCATATGCACCAGGTGTTATTTTAGAGAATGCAATAGTTGAAGATCCACCATTATTTACATCATTAAACTCATACCATTTTGTAAATAATTCGGTGGTAGCCAATTCATTTGAAGCTATGAGAGTGCTGGGTTTTACATTTTTAAATGCTACCGTTTCGGAAATATCGGACGAATGTACTGTAAAATTACTGTTTATTGTATCAAAATATGAATCTGAAACAGCTGAGAATGAACCTGTACTATTTGCCGTTACGTCAAATTTAACACTTCCGTTATTATCCGTTATATAAACATTTCCGTTATAGCTAACTGTAACACCTGAAAGAGGCACATTGTCGGAACCGTTTATTATAACATTGACATGAAGATATGGAGTTGTAAATGCAACGGTAACCGGAACATCGGAAGTAACTGCGGTATATGTTCCTTTAATGGTATCGGAATATGAATCGGAAATAACTGTGAACACACCTGAGCTATTTGCTATTACTTTAAAACTTGCGATACCGTTACCATTGGTTGCATAGTTACTTCCTTTATATATTACGATTGCATTAGACATTGGCTTAGCATCAGATCCTTTTACCGTTATATTTATGTCAACATAAAGTCCGCGTTCGTACGCACCCATATCAATTGAAGAACCTGTGATACGTTGATTTCCCTCAATGTCGTTAGTTGTTGTATTTGCTGAATTTAAACCAGTGTTGATACAAGGTGAACCTGCTGCGAGATGAAAATCACCATTCACGGGATCAACAAAATGAGGTCCTGTTGTAACTGAATTGTCTGTTGCAAGCGTTATATTGTCTGTGCCAATTAATCCTGCCGATGTAGCTGAATAATTCATTATTGCAGTACCTTCGATATATTCATTAGAGGTATTTCCCCACGAAATACAATTGGTAAATGTTCCACAATTAGAATAAATTCCCATGTTTTTATTCTTTACGATTGAGCAGTTTATAAATATTCCCGTTGAATTGTTTACTCCATCGCTATTGCCAGTTATTAAACAATTGGTGAAAGTACCTGAAGAATACGCAACTCCATAAGATAAACTGTTAGAAATGGTACAATTGCTGAACCTTCCTGATGAATAAGCCACACCATAATTTGAATTATTTACTATGGTATTGTTAGTGAATATTCCTGAAGAATTTGATATCCCAAATTGATTGTTTGAAAGTATACAATTGTTGAATGATCCTGTTGAATTATAAACGCCATAGGTCGAATCTTTAGTAATATTACAATTGGCAAATATTCCACCTTTAGATGTTATTCCTCCATACATAGCTTTTGTGATTGTAAAACCATCTACTATTGCAGTTGAATTTACCGAATCGGAATTGTTAATAATATAATCAATCATTTTGCTTCCATTAAGAATCGTTTCATTTGTTGTTACATCACGACTATTAAGGTCTGATTCTGTTCCTACAAAACCTCCATAAATAGCTACATCATTACGTGTAGTTATTGATTTTGTTAAAGGATAGGTTCCTTTTGCAACCCATATTTGACCAGGTATATTTATTGTTGTAATGGCTGTTTGTAAATTTGTTCCAGCTATGGCATTTTCCCATGTCGATCCGTCTTTTGTTCCAGCACCATCAGTTGTTACTTTTAGTATTGTTACAGGTTTTACGGAAGTCAATTGTACTGTTTTTGTAATTCCCGAATTGACCACGGTAAACGAACCTGTTACAGTATCGGTATAATACAACGAAGAAGCATAAAATGAACCTGAGCTATTGGGAATTGCATCGAAAGAGGCTATTCCTTTATCGTTTGTACCATATGCTACCTTATTATATGTTACAATTGCATTTGTTAAGGGTTTATTGTCAATACCAAGTATTGTTACACTCACATCAATACCATGTTCATAAGCACCTATATCTATTGAAGAACCAATAATTCGCGGCTTACCATCTAAATCTTTTGTAGTTGTATTTACAGAGCCTATACCTGCATCTATCAAAGGTGAATTTGCTGCAAGACGGTAGTTCCCTTTTGTAGGATCAACAAAATGAGGACCTGTTGCATCTGTATTTATTGTTGAAAGACTGATGTTACCCGTTCCCGTATAACCATTTGTTATTGCAGTATAGTTTATACTCGAACCCATATTAAAGGTATTATTGTTATTCCATGCAATACAATTGGTATATGTTCCGGCAGAATTATATATTCCATTGGTTATAGTGCAATTTGTAAATATGCCTGAACCAGATTCAATTCCGCTGGTATTATCTGTTATATTACAGTTGGTTAATGTTGCATTTGAAGAATATATGCCTGAATAATTTCCAGTTATTATACAATTAGTATAATCTCCTTCATTATTATATATACCATATGATGTGTTGTTCGATATAGAACAAGATGTGAATAGACCTGACGATCCAAATATACCGGTTTCGTTTCCTTTAATAGTACAATTGATAAATGTTCCGGATGATGCATCTACTCCATTTGTTGTGTTATTAGAAATACTACAGTTAATAAATATTCCTGTTGACGAATATACTCCATAAGGATTTGCTGTTATTCCACAATTGATAAACGTTCCAGTTGAAGATGCAACTCCATAGTTGGAATTTGCTGTTATAGTACAATTTTTAAAGGTTCCACCGAACGAATATATACCTCCAGTTGATCCTCCTGTAATGGTAAATCCATCTAATCTTGCTGTTGATTGCAAAGTTGAGTTATTGTATATTAAATAATTTACAGAACTACCCCCGTCGAAAGTAGTTATATTGTTTACCGCATCACGTTCATCTAAACCTGTTTCAGCTCCTGAAAACCCACCATATATAGAAACAAGATCGCGCATAGCTAATGCTGTTGTACGGGTATAGCTACCTGCTTTCACCCACAACTGAGCAGGTTGAACAACTGCGTTTATTTTTGCTTGGATTGAAGTCATAGCTGCAGCATTTGTCCACGATGAACCGTCTTTTGTGCCTGCTCCATTTTTTGTAAAACGTATTATTGTTATCGGTTTCGGAGTCGTTAATTTTAAAGTATCAAATACTTCTAGGTTAGTTACTGAAAAAGTACCTTGCACGGTATCGACGTAATAAACCGATCCGGCAGCAACCGAATATGTGCCAGTTGCAATATTTGTAAGAATAACTTTACCGGTACTATCAGTAGAATAATTTATTTTATTAAAAAAGACATCAGCATAGGTAAGTGGGTTACCATTAGCATCAAGAACGGTAATACTTACATTTTGTCTTCGAACGTTTAGTTGAATGGTATCAAAAACTTCTGAATTTGCAACAGTTAATGAACTTGTAGCAGTATCCGAATATAAATCGGAAGTAACATAAAACAAATGAGTTCCTTGAATAATATTTTCGATGATTACAATTCCTTTACTATCAGTGATGAAACTTTTCTTATCAAAATGTACCGTAGCATTTGGTAGTGGCTTTTTATCGGTACCTAGAACCGCAATATGAACATCTTGTCTTAAGGTAGTGAACGAAACTGTTTTTGATAGGGCAGCTGTTACCGTAAACGATGTTTTAATTGTATCGGTATAATCAGCTGATGTAATAGTAAATGAAATTGTACCAGGAACAATATTGATTATAGCAATACCATTGCTATTAGTTTTGTAACTGATACCGTTATATACTATTATTGCATTTGTAACAGCTTCGGCGTTTGTACCCAATACTGTTAAGCTAACATCAATACCTCGCTCATATGCACCTAAATCAATGCTATTGCCTATGATTCGTTGTTTACCTTCAATATCGGTTGTTGATGTGTTTGCTGCATTCAACCCTGCATCAATTAATAGAGTAGAATTTGCAGTTAGATGATAGTCGCCATTTACGGGATCAACAAATTGAGGTCCATCACTATCTGAATTAATTTTAGCCAGATCAATATTTCCGTCACCATCAATTACGCCAGGCATAGCTGTATAAGTAATTGTTGGGCTATTAAGACTATTGTTTGTATTTCCCCAAACAATGCAATTGGTTAATGTTCCTGCAAATAAACTTAAACCTGTTGTATTACTTACTATTGTGCAATTAATGAAAGTGCCTTGTTGCCATATTCCATTAGAACAATTTGAAATAAGACAGTTGATAAATGTACTGGGAGAATTGCTTACTCCGCCTCCAATTACTTTGCAATTAGTGAAAAAGCCGGAGCCATATTCTATTCCAATACCTGACGTATTGCTGTTTTTAATGATACAATTGTTAAATGTACCGGCTGAATTATAAACACAAGCACTATAGGAGCTAGTGTTCGATATTGTACAATTTGTAAAGATGCCTGTGCCCGAATCTACTCCAAAATTTCCTTCCGAAATAATGCAATTATTATATATTCCTGACGATGAATATATACCAGTACTACCTGAAATGCTACAATTTGTAAAAGTTCCTGTAGAAGTCGTAATCGCGTAACTTGTACCTGAAATAATACAGTTGTTAAATAATGCTCCCAAAGAATATATTCCACCAGTCGTTCCCTCATTAATAGTAAAGCCATCTAATAAAGCTGAGCCTAATAAGGTAGTCGATGTATTTTTAATAACATATTCAACATTCGTTCCCGATAGAATCGTAACATTACTTGTAGCGTCTTGTAGGTTTAAGTCGGTTTCAGTACCATTAAAGCCTCCGTAAACAGCAACATCATTTCTCATCGTTAATACACTTGTGAGGTTATATGTTCCTTTTGCAACCCATACCTCACCAGGTATTGTAACATTGTTAATTGCATATTGTAAACTATCGACGGGCAAAGCATCTACCCACGAAGTTCCTTTTCCAGTACCAGAAGTGTTTACATAAAGAATGTTGATCGTTTTTTTGTTTTTTAATGAAACGGTAACTGGCACATTAGTTAAAGCTACAGAATATTGACCTTTTACCGTATCGGAGTAATATGCTGAAGATGCAAAAAATGAACCCGTACTATTAGGATCAACATCAAAAGTTGCAATACCATTACCATTTGCAATATACGTTTCACCGTTATGTTTTACATTTGAATATGCCACAGGTTTATTGTCAGCTCCAAGTATCGAAACATTCACTTCTATACCATATTCATATGCACCAAGGTCAATTGATCCGTTAATTATACGTGTACGTCCTTCACGATCAGTTGTTGAAGTATTGATTGCATCCAATCCTAAATTTATAAGAGGTGAATTAGATAATAAATGATAATTGCCATTGTCGGGATCGACGAATTGAGGTCCAGTTACATCGGTATTTATTGTTGAAATAACAATGTTGCCAGTTCCTGTATAGTTGTCGGTTAAGGCACAATATGAGATAGTTGCATTACTAAAATGACCTCCCCACACAATACAATTGGTATAAGTTCCCCCAGTCCAGTTTACGTTCGTTGCATTACCAGCAATGGTACAATTGATAAACGAAGCAGTAGTACCTTGCTGCAATCCCGTATTATTTCCAGTGATAAGACAATTGATAAAAGTACCATCGGAATTTATTCCATATACATTTCCTGATATTGTACAATTCGTAAATGTAGCAGTAGAAGAATAGATAGCTTCGTATCCGCCCCATGTGCTTGTGGCTCCGGTTATAGTACAATTTTTAAAAGTTCCTCCCTGAGACGTTACACCACCATTTGGTCCGTTAATTGTAAAATTATTAATTTCAGCTGTAGTTTGTAAGGTAGTAGTATTGTTGATTACAACTTTTATGTTACTACCCAGAAGTATTGTGGTGTCGGTTATCAAATTCCGTTGAGAAAGATTTGTTTCTGTCCCTTCAAAGCCACCATAAATAGAAACGTCATCTTTCATGGTTAGAGAACTGGTAAGGTCATATTCTCCCTTTGTAACCCATACTTGTCCCGGTATAGAAACGGTATTTATTGCTGTTTGCAAACTTGTTGCAGGCATAGCATTAGCCCACGATGAGCCGTCATTAGTACCTGCTCCTATTTGAGAGACATACAGTATGTTTTGTGCTTGAACCACTACCGTGAAGAGTAAGCAGATAATTAAATAAAGGTACTTTTTCATTTTATTTATGTATTTATGTTTTGTTTTCAATGAGTGAGTTCTAAAGTCAATTGCTTTAAAAATATTCCGATCATAATTGTTTAACCAAATCAAACGTACAATCTGTGTCGATTAATCTGAATTTAAACCAAAGGCTAAATTAAATAGAACTGCTATACGAAAAAATACTCCTTTAGGAGTATTTTTTTGATGTAGATATTTAGTAAGTTTGAATACGCTATTAATAGAGAATTAATAACGTATTTGTACAGTTACTGGTTATGGGTATTCTTAGTTTTTCAATTCCAGATGATATATTAAACTATATTCCAGTATATGTTGTAATTTTTGAATTTGAACCAAGTAAAGGGTATTCTACTGGTCGCATAATACGCTGCAACAAAGCAGCGTCTGATATTATTGGATATACCGAAGAAGAAATGAAAAACATGGGTTACCATTTCTTAGAAATGGTAATACATCCCGAGGATATTAAACATTATAATAACGCAATATCATTATTACTTAATTCCGAAGAAAAGGAATATCATAATATCATTCGTTTAAAACCAAAGAAAACAAATAGTTTTATTCCATTTAATTGTATATGTAGGATTATATATCCTATTGAATCAGATAAACCATTGTATTTTATTTGTTCTTTTACTCACTCTGATTTTGAAAATAAAAATGGTTATCCTGATAACAATCGAAACAATTATATAGAATCATTAAAAATAATTGAATATCTTTCGCCTAGGGAAAAAGAGATAGCTAAACTTCTAACTAAAGGTAAAACAGATAAACAAATAGCCGAATACCTTAATATTAGTCATTTAACAGTAAAGACACATCGTTCTAAAATTAAGAAAAAATGTAAAACGCATAGTACTCCTGAATTAATCCATTTTCTTCTTTCAAATAATAAAATGTTTTAATACTTAAGATAGTTTTTTCCTAATTTAAGCTTAATATGTAAAAGTTTGCCGATTAGAGGGCTGATGGTTAATCGTTTTTTGTTACTACATTAACTTTCGTCTAACTACTTTTACCTCCAAAAGTATTACATTAATGCTAAATAATTTTAAAACACCTTTTTCTAAAGTATAAAGCTTATTCATTACTATTAATTTACCATTATACAACCGCGTTTTCCTTAATCTTTGCCAATTCAGTTTCTTTAATAAGGAATTCTTCCCACATTTCCTTAGCCATGGCTTGAAGTTTCTTTTCGAAATTGAAACAACAGGCGGCTATTTTGAGGCGGGGACCGCGTTCGCTCATCGAAACGGTAACAATTGCTTTACGGTGGTTGCAGGCGGCACAACGTTCGCGTTCCAATCGTTGTTTTATTTCTTTGCCTATTATTTCGAGTTTAATTGAGTCCATGATTCTGTGTATTACGTAGGTTTTGACTTGCTTGTTTGTGAATCCTTACATGGTGGAGTTACAAGTTGCGAAATGCAAAGATCAATTAAAAAGAATCGCATTTAGTTACAACTATGTATTCTTTCATAAGGTGTTCGATAAAAGGATTGATTCTTTCTATGAATTTTAGTTATGCAGTGATTATCTATTTTTGTAAATTAAGAGAATCCATGGATAGATAAAAAATGGATGAATACTTTGATTAGATTTCGAAAGACGATATTGACAGGCATATAGTGTAAAGAAAAATCCCGAATTTTGAGCAGATTCGGGATTTTTCTTTATCTTTCTTTTAATCGGAATCAATCAAGAGACTTTTTTCTACAAAGCCTACTGGAATAGAAAGAATTAATTAAATTTTCGCACAACATTGTAAATCGAATCTCTTTCAACAGGATTAAAGCTGGCTTTTTTAATTAAGTCTACCATTTGATCGGAAGTCATTGCCGGGGCTTCTTCTGTTGACCCAGCCATAGAGTATATTTTTGTGGTATCGTCTATGGTGCCATCCATATCGTCAACGCCAAAAGATAGGGAAGTGATTGCAATGTCTTTACCAATCATCGGCCAATATGCTTTTATATGGGCAAAGTTGTCGAGAAAAATACGACTGATAGCATAGTTTCTAAGATCTTCGACTGTTGTGCCTTCTTGAATATGCGAAAGGAGATTGTTTTTATGTTTATATTTGAGTGGGATAAATGCGTTAAAACCTTTGGTTTTATCTTGTAAATCACGAAGTTTGTCGAGATGATCAACCCTGTCGGCAAACGATTCAACATGTCCATAAAGTATCGTTGCATTCGAAGGTAAACCAACATGGTGGGCAGTTTCGTGAACGGTGAGCCACATAGTAGCTTTTGATTTTTCGCCACAAATTTCTTTACGTATTTTGTCGTTAAAGATTTCGGCACCACCACCGGGTATCGAATCCAAACCATATTCTTTCAATTTTATCAAACCTTCTTCCACAGTCATTCTCGACTTGCGGATCATATAGTCTAATTCGATTGCCGTAAAACCTTTAATATGAATTTCGGGGCGTGCTTTCTTTATTGCAGCAACCATTTCGCCATAGTATTGTAAATCTTTATCGGGATGCACACCTCCTACAATGTGAACTTCGGTAATACTTCCAACCGGATAACTTGCTATTTTTTCTAAAATCTCTTCAACAGAATAATTCCATCCTCCTTCTTCACCTAATTTTCGATAATATGAACAGAATTTACATCTATATATACAGATGTTTGTTGGTTCTATATGAATGTTACGGTTAAAGAATGTATCCTTTCCGTGACGTTGGGTACGAATGTGGTTTGCAAGCATACCAACAAAACCAAGTTCGCCTTTTTCGAATAATTCTAAACAATCGTCGGTGCTGATGCGTTCGCCTTGCAATACTTTTGATGCTATATCTTTTAAAGAGCTATCGATGGTATATGTGTTAAGATCTGATATCATGGTGATTTATTACTATTAAAATTCGAAGACAAAAATAGAAAAACATACTGTAATATGGTTATGATTACCATTTGATTTTGTTTGACGATGTTCTTATTAAAGAATTTCATGTGTTTATTTTTTTAATTGTTTTTAATCCCTCATTACGCATTAGCTTTTAAATAGTCTTACTATTTTTGATTAACGGCTATTAGGGGGCTGTAGTTTATGGTAGCGTTGGTTAATTAATACATAGAAGTAGTATTATAGTTTTTAATTTTTAATTTTTAGTTATATAGTAGGTTATCTTTTCTAGTAACGTTTATCAACGTAAGACTCGTTTAATTCTGTTATTATGTTCAATACCAATGATACATTGTTTATTCCTTAGTAACCTACTATTTCATAACCGTTTGTTTTTCAATAACCCCGACATGAACAGACTGTGTGAAAATGACATTTAAATAAACGTTATGTTAGTGTTTACGACCATCTTAACCCTGACAACCAGGGTTAAGATGGATGCATCGTTCACGAAAAATCAAAGTAAAAACGACACCAAATCCCTGACGAGCGGTTGTAAACCCTGTCAGAGGATAAGGAACAAGATAATAAGAAAAAATTATAATATTTATTAGTTTTCACACAGTCTGTGAATGTCGGGGTTATTGAAATCTACATTCCGATGTAGCAAATCTACATTGAGCTGTAATAACGTTACATCGACAGGTAGAAATCAACATTATGCTATATGAATTTATAGTAACATGTTGAATCGATTCAAGCTATATGATTTGTACATTAGTACTTTTTAAATGTATAGCAGCGATGCCTTTAAAATTCATTTCTGAGAATAAAATGTAGCGAGGTATAAATGCAAAATAATGCGACGATAGAAAAAGAATGCTATGAAATATAAATGTATCGTTAATCATAACGTCTCAAGTATTGCATTATCAATCTATGAAGCGAAAAGTTACAGCTAATAAATTATGTTTGCATATGAATAATGTCAGTAGGTTTTATAGGAATAAAAGGTATTTTTATTCCTAAGATGATGTGTCGGTATATGCAATAATATAAGATATTTACATTAATTAATACGATATGAGCAGAGATAAAATATTTGGATTACAGAAGAATGGTTTTTATACCGGATTGACCAGTTTCTTTACCGATACATCAACAAAAATGGTTTATAGCGTGATGCCTCTTTTTTTGTTATCGATGGGGGCATCGAAAACTACCATTTCATTAATTGAAGGTATTGCTGAGAGTACCGCATCGTTTTTAAAAGCGGTGTCGGGTTATTGGAGCGATAAAATAGGCAAGAATAAACCTTTTATGATTATCGGCTACGGTCTTACAGCCCTTGTTACACCGTTGTATGCTCTAGCACGAATACCATTACATATTTTGACTTTTCGATTTGTCGAACGCATTGGAAAAGGCTTAAGAACAGCTCCACGCGACAGCCTGTTAAGTGGCTCGATTACCAAAAGCGAAGCTGGTAAAGTTTTTGGCTTTCAAAAAGCCATGGATAATAGTGGAGCCATTTTAGGTCCGTTAATTGCTTTTTTACTATTATACTTCCTTCCATTACATTATACAACCATATTTTGGTTAGCTACCATTCCTGCCGTTTTGGGGGTAATAACCATTATTGCGTTTATTAAAGAAGCAAGGGTACCTATCACCGACGATATTCGTCCTAAACGATCATATAAACATATACCAAAGAAATTCTATTTCTTTCTTATTGTTATTTTTATCTTTAATCTTGGTAATTCGGCCGATGCTTTGTTATTGATAAAAACAAGCGAAACAGGCATTAATAAAGCATATATTCCTTTTGTGTATATGATCTTTAATATGGTTTCGGTTATACTTGCCATACCTATAGGGAAATTGTCGGATAGAATAGGACGCGAAATATTGATTATTCTCGGATTCCTTTTGTATGCTATTGTTTACTATCTTTTTGGACGGTTCAATAACATTCATGTTTTCATCGGTTTGTTTGTTATGTACGGCTTGTATAGTGCTTTGACCGATGGCAGTCAAAAAGCATTGGTGTCGGATATTGTGAGTAGCGATTTAAAGGGTACGGGGTTTGGCATTTACCATGCTGTGCTTGGTATTACCTTATTACCGGCAAGTTTAATTGCAGGGATATTGTATGATAAAGTTAATGCAAATGCTCCTTTCTATTTTGGTGCGGTTATGGCATTATTGGCAACATTGGTAATGATTGCGTTTGTAGTTTTCGATAACTATGGGAATGGAACTCAGAAAATACGATTTTTAAAACATTGATATGGGCTTTGAAATTTGTTTTTATCGGCATTGTTTACTTCTATTTTACCCTTGTTTCTAATAATGTTCGTTAGATCTAAGCTGAATGAAAAAATACACCATCAAATATTCAATCGTATTGAAATTGTTCATGCAAGCACTTCAAATAATTATGTTCATACTAAGTACAAACCTTGCCATGTCACAAGAATGGCGAAACAATAAAAGCTATAGAAAGCAAACAGGAAATATAACCTTACTCGATGGTTGTTGGCTAAAAAAAGACAGGATCAAACAAACTGATGTGTGGAAAAATGCAAATAGGTTTAATCTTTCGCTGAAGAATGGAAATCTGAGATATAAAACGATCAGTCAGATACGCGATTTTTATCGATGGTTTGACTGCGAAAGGATAAAACGCGGGCATGAAATAAGCTGGATAGGAATAGCAGGATTGGTAGCCGGTGAATTGTCGAAATTGGATAATGGTTTTATCCGTTATTTTATTGTTCGAAACAAAGACGTTGTGAACTTCGCAAACGAAGGATCGACAAAAGTATTGGCATTTGCATTTCCACAACTAAACCGTCTGTTCTTTTCGCAACAAATAATAAAAGGAATTGATGCCGAAAACTGGGATCATGCCTATGGAATGAACGAACAATGTTTAATTCTAGATTCTTTGTATGCGAAATTATCGCCTAAAGCTTTATGTAAATTAGATAGAATGGCTAAAGGAAAGGGTATTTTTAGTCTGGGAGTTCCTAAACGATTACGATATGCCGGTTCAATAGACGATTGTAAAGCCAGGTATGAGCATGGCAAATATAAAGTATTTCAATATTATGTAACAACAAAAAAAAGTCATAGGCTATCGAACTGAGATAGATCTTATGGTATTTCGTAATATTGATAATCCTTTAGTTCTGAGTGTTTTTAATGAAAATGCAGGAAAGTCAAATGTTTAGATGTTGTTCTGTAGTTTTCGATGTAAGGTAATTATAAAACAGCAGTCTTTTCTTAAGGGTTATCTAAAAAATCAATTTTATTAATTCCTTATTAATTGTTTTTATAAGTATTAATGAGATAACTGTTCAAGGCTTGCTGTTTTTGGAAAACCGCGTAATGCAGAAAATGGTTTTTTTAGAAGCCCCGTTAAGTCAAACTATTGTGACCAACAATCGGGCACAAAATAAAGCCCTAGAGCAAAGGGTCGATAACGTTGCATTATAATAAATAAATACTTTCATAATGAAGCATATTGGAATATATCGTTTACCTGTATATATCTTACTTTAAAGCATTAGAATATTTAAGTTAGCTGTTTCAATACCGGTATATACAATAGGAGGAATATCGGTAATCAAAAAAAAACAGTTCTCTTTGTCAGCGTTTGAACCATTGATGTTTCCCCGCTTTCCTTTCAATATATTTCTTTGATAAAAATAACAGTATGATATTGTTGTAGATAAATAATAAATTGTATATTCGTATTGCTGATACCTAGATTTCATAATTTAAAATATAGATACTATTACTATATATATTACTAAAGAGAATTTGATATGAAAACACAGAATCGCACAATTTCATTGGGTTTTACCTCAGAACAATTTGAGCCGGGAGTTCATATTTGCCAAATATTTAACGACGATGAAGAGCGGCACGACGCTCTGATAAATTATATAGTGAGTGGTTTACAGGCAGGCGAAAACACTGCTTGTTTTTCGGAAAAAGAAACGGAATCATCGCTTTCGCAATTCTTTAAAGAAAAAGGGTTTACCTATAACGAAGTTACCAAATCGGGCGAATTTTCGTTGTCGAAAACCGCAGAAGTTTATTTTGAAGGAGGTACATTCGAACCTCAAAGAATGCTAAACCTTTTGAAAGAATTTTATACCGACAGTATTGCAAAAAATCGTTCAGGTGCAAGGGTGATAGGCGAAATGGTACCGGCAATTGATAAAATACCCGGTGGCTCGCGTTTGATGGAATATGAATCGAAAGTAAGTTTGCTTCTAAAAACATATCCCGTTAATGCTGTTTGCCAATACGATGCCCGTTCGTTCGATGGCTCTACAATTATGGATATTCTTAAAGTACATCCTTATATGATTGTTAAAGGATCGGTCATACATAATCCCTTCTTTATTAATCCGGAGGAATATCTTGCAAAAATTAATTGTTTATAATTTTCATGCATGACAGATGACAAACTGAATCCTTCGGTTTTAGGGCAATTTTTACTTATGCAAAGTCATATTATCAATCTGCCTGATAAGAAATCTATCTTTAGCTTCGTTTGTAAAGGATTGGTCGATATTCCCGGAGTTATTGCTGTGTATTTTTGTGAAAATAATTCCCCCAAACAAGATAAAGCTCCTTTAAAAGAATGCTATCCTGTTACTTTGGGTAAATCAAACTTCGGCAATCTGATTGTTACATTTTCAGATACTGATTTGTTCAAACCCTACGAGGTATATCTAAAGAATTTCATTTTCATTATTGGAGTAATCTTAGAAGAACGTTTTCAACGAAAATTAAACGAACAACACCAAAATGAGCTGGAACAAAAGATTTTGGAACGTACTCAAGAATTGACCATCGAAAAAGACAATCTGATTGAGTCGCAACGACGTTTTACCGATATGATGAAAAATGTGAGACTCTTATCAGTAATGTTGGATATTCACGGCATCATTCTGTTTTGTAATGATTATTTATTAGAGCTTACCGGTTATGCGTCGGAAGAAATACTGGGTAGAAACTGGTTCGATGTTTTTGTTGAAGATACATCAATAGATCAAGTGAAGCAAGTTTTCCAAACAACAATGAAAGGAGCTGAATTTGCTAATAATTTTGAAAACAACATACTAACCAAGTCGGGTAACAAATTGGTGGTATCGTGGAATAACACCGTTTTGTTTGATAGAAATAAAACAGTTATTGGAACTGCAAGTATTGGTGAAAATATTACCCAACGTAAAAAAGATGAATTTGAGTTAAAAGAAAAATCGGATGAAATAGAAGCTCAAAACGAAGAATATCTGCAGTTAAATGAAGAGTTACATCGATCTAAAGCTAAAGTTGAAGAAAACGAACGTGTATTGAAAATTAGAAATGAAGAATATAAAGCTATTAATACAAAACTAAAAGCAACTATTCAACAAAATTCAGAATTAGAGAATCGCTTACAATTTGCCCTGACTACGAATCATATCGGTGCATGGGATTTGGATTTGATTGATCATACTGCAATACGTACTCTTGAACACGATAAAATATTCGGTTACGATAGTCTTCTTCCCGATTGGACATACGAAATGTTTCTTGATCATGTTATTGAATCGGATAGACAGCAAGTCGATACCAAATTTAAACAAGCTATCCAACATCACTCGGTATGGGATTTTGAATGCCGGATAAAACGTCGTGATGGAGCAATTCGCTGGATTTGGGCCAGTGGACAACATCAGTCGAATAAAAAAGGAGTTTTTTATAGAATGGCAGGCATTGTTCAAGATATTACCGAACGCAAACAGAATGAAGAATTATTGTTGATTGCGAAGGAAAAAGCAGAAGAAAATGAAGTTCTGATTCAACGTCAATATCAGGAATTGCTAGCTACTGAAGAAGAAATAAGGTCGAATAACGAAGAATTACACATAACATCAGAAGCATTGCAAAAAAGCAATGAAGCTTTACTCTTAGCCAAAGAAAAGGCTGAAGAAAGTGAAGAAATAATTCAACAACAATATCAAGAATTGCTTACAACTGAAGAAGAAATAAGATCGAACAACGATGAGTTATATATTACAACCGAAGCATTACAAAAGAGTAATATGGCTTTACTTATTGCAAAAGAAAAAGCCGAAGAAAGCGATCGCCTAAAAACTGCTTTCCTTCAGAATATGAGTCACGAAATTCGTACTCCCATGAATGCTATAATGGGCTTCTCTGCCTTAATGAGCGAAAATTATAGCGACAAAACCAAACTCGAAAAATTTGCTGCTATTATAAACCTGCGATGCAACGATCTACTTGATATAATTAATGATATTCTTGATATTGCTAAAATAGAATCGGGGCAACTTTCCGTTACGATCGAAGAATGTAACCTCTGTGAGTTATTTAACGAACTCACAACCTTTTTTACCGAACATAAGAAGCAACTGGGTAAAGAACATATAACGCTCACTTTGAATGTTCCACCTGAAATGTCGGATTGTGTTATCATTACCGACAAGGTTAAAATGAAACAAATATTCATAAATTTAATTGGTAATGCTTTTAAATTTACCGATTCGGGTTCTATTGAAGGTGGTTGTAAATACGACGATAATCAAAACCTCGTTTTTTATGTTTCCGATACCGGTATTGGTATTCCTCACGATAAACAAGCGTTTGTTTTTGAACGTTTTGCCCAAGTCAATCTGGGAAAAGATAAACTGGTACAGGGAACCGGTCTTGGCTTATCGATTGTAAAAGGATTGATAAATTTACTAGGTGGTGAA
>Ga0265338_10001640_pt1 | contig 35799 bp, 36 predicted proteins | sample 42126metaG_FD_193579 | JGI IMG/M metagenome (GOLD analysis project Ga0265338, IMG submission 193579) | Rhizosphere microbial communities from Carex aquatilis grown in University of Washington, Seatle, WA, United States - 4-21-26 metaG | ecosystem: Host-associated > Plants > Roots > Rhizosphere...
CCAGCCCAGCCCTGCGCCGGGAAAAAGGGAGTGGCAAATGAATATGCTGCTTTGGATGCTTCAAGTCCTGCTGGCTATTTGGAATTTCATCGGCGGAGCCTATACGGTATTCAATTATGAAAATCTAAGATCAGCCTGGGCCGCCTTTTTGCCCAAGCCTGTTTGGGTGGTCCTTTGCCTGCTTCAGGTTCTATTCGCCTTTGGGTTAGTCTGGCCCAAACTTACCCCTTTCTCGGCAGCCTACCTGGCCGCGAACGCGCTGTTGGGCTGCGCCTTGTTCGCCCAGTACGCCGGATTTCCGGGGATGCTCTGGGGCGTCCTGCCCGCCCTATTGGCCGCCTTCGTGGCCTATGGCAGGTTCGCGCCGAAACCTTTCTGAAGGGGCATTCACCCTTTTTCCAAAACTATCCCTATCTATTTCCCGCTATAAGGCATATGGTGTAAGCCGTTTTGCATCATCCAGGCCGGGATAGGCCAACCCTTCGACGGATTCGATTTCGGTAGAGTCGTCACCGCAAGGGAGTTCAGGAAAAAAAGGAAAATACAATGGATACGTTGAATAGCAACCCCGCTGAAACAGGGTCCGTCCCGGAAGCCGCTCCTGTGATGACCGACGCTGTGATCGTAAACGCGACCCCCGCCGCTGCCACGACGCCGGCGCCAATCCCGGCCGCGGCCCCCGCGCCAGCTCCGGTCCCGGTCGTGAAGGGTGAATTGCCGAAAACGACGGGGAACACGCCTGGCGGATGGAACCGATTCGCAGGTTACGATCGTAACGCCGCCAAGAACAAGGCCAATGACCGTGGTTCCAAGGGCCGCCGGTAGACTGAAACAAAAGGCGGGCCTTGACGATGGCGGTCCGGCGGACCGTCAACATTCGAACGGGGTTCTTTTCAAAAAATGTTAATGTTCGTCCGGGCCCCTTCCGGGTTGGGCAGGGCCGCAAAAAAAGGCGAAATGATTTGCCTCCGCTTCTCCGGAGTCCTAAAATTTAAGCCTGGTCGCGGTCTTTTTCCGTTGGCCTGAAATTTTCCCCTTGGACTTTTTTTGAGATCTCCATTTACAATTTCTGCGGTTTTCCTTTCCTTGGCCGCATTGGCCCTGGTGCCGGCCTGCACCAGCAGTTCCAGCCCCTCCTCCCCTGTCACCATCACCCAGCCCGTGACGATCTTGGAAACGGCATCCTTCACCCCCACCGGTTCCCCCACAGCGACCTTTACCTCCACTTTAAGCCCAACCTCCACTTGGACCCCGGTCACGATCCTTTCGACCGCTACCTTCACCCCCACCGGATCTGCGACCCCCAGCTTTACCTTTACCCTAAGCCCCACCTCCACCTGGACGCCGGTAACCATCATTGTGACTCCCACGGACACCCTCACCCCGACCATTACCTTCACCCCCACCATTACGCCGACTGGATCCCCCACCCCCACGCCGACCCAGACCGCCACCTCAACCCTAGTCTATCCCTACGAAGCCCAGTGGGGCGGTTTGGGGGGCGGGGATGGACAATTCAATGTCCCTTATGGCATTACTGTCGATGGCTCAGGATTTGTCTATGTCACGGACATCAACAATAACCGGGTGGAAAAATTCGATGCGGCGGGAAATTTCCAAACCAAGTGGAATACCTCCGACCAGCCCTATGGCATCAAACCGGACAGCTTGGGCAACCTATTCGTCCTGAACTACGGCAACTACATCCTGCAGGAGTTCACCACCCTTGGGGGACCGGTGACCCAACTTTTGGTGGGAAATTGCGGTGGGGGGTTCGGCTGTTCGGCGGCGAGGGGGCTGGTATTGGATTCCTTGAATAATATTTTTATCGCCGATACCCCCACCGGCCAGGTCAAGGTACTCGACACAAGCCTGGCAGCCCTAACCTCATGGAACGTGAGCGGAGCCTTTGACGTGGCCATGGACCAGGCTGGAAATATTTTCACGGCGGATAACGCCAATAACAAGATACAAAAATACGACCACGGCGGGAATTTCATCAAGGAATGGGGAACCAATGGCACGGGTAACGGTGAATTCGATTATCCGACGGGATTGACGGTCGACAGCCACGGAAACTTATTCGTGTCCGAATATAACAACAACCGGGTCCAAAAATTCGACAATGACGGGAATTACCTGGCCCAATGGGGAAGCGGGGGAAGCGGAGACGGCCAATTCAACCATCCCATCGGGATCGCGGTGGATTCGTCGGATAACGTATACGTGGTGGATACGGGCAACAACCGGGTCCAGAAGTTCTCGCCTCATTGACGGAACGGGCGTCCACCCGGACGTCCCTTAAAAATAATAATGGATCGACAAGGCCGTCAGGTTGAATCCTGGGCTGACGACCCTCATGGACCAAAGCGAAGGCGTCGCGGTGCGGGGGGCGAGCAGGGGATTCCGGGGAACGTCGCTGAAGCTTTCCCAGCTATTGTCGAACTGCAGGTTGACGCCGCTTTCCAACGAGAGGCTCTTGGCGAAGGGCAGGAAATACTCGAAACCCAATCCCGCGGCCAGGCTGAGGAACTCGATCCGATCCGTGGTCACGTCCAAGCTGCTGCTTCTTTGGCTGGAGGTCACCGAGTAGAGAAGTCTTGTTAGAAACTGGGCCCAGAGACCCTCGCAGGGCTGGGCCAACATGGTCTTGACGCCAAAACCGAAACTGTAGGACCAATAGGGATCATTGAGGGGGTTGTTGAAAGCGTCCGCCCCTACTTGGGTTCCGGCGGACCCGCCCACCAAGGCCTCCAGGATAAACCTGCTGGACAAACCGTAGCGGACCGAGAACAAGGTGGGGTTTGTGCCGACCCCTGTTTGGATATTGGCTTGGGTCAACCCCAAGCCGAACTTGCCTTCCCATTCGGTCTTGACCGGCGTGGGACTGGGCGAGGATACCGGGGCAGCGGTTGGCGTGGCGGGGCTTTCCGTTTGCGCTGGGGCCGCGAGGGGTGATAAAAACGCTAAAGTGAAGAGGAACATTTTCATGGAAGGGTTTTTCGGGAAGTCTTGTACCATACTTTTTCCAGGTCGATTCATATATAAAGACGAAAAGAGTATAGCCTTTCAAGATTGAGATCCCATGAAATATTTCCCGAAAATACGGATGGGGCTGGCGGTATCGGCCTTATTTTTCACCTCCACGGCCCAAGGTTTTCTCCTTTCCGGGCGAATCCTGGAAAAGGGTTCCAGGGCTCCTCTTCCGGGGGCCGATATGGTACTGGAAGAAACAGCGGGAAAGTCGTCCAACCTCCCGGAACTTTCTCCGACTCCCGACCCGCCAGCCCGTTCCTTTTCCCCGAATTTGGACGTGAAAGGTTTCTACCAACTGGAACTTCCGGAGGGGATCTACCGCCTTCGGGTGAGGGCCGATGGCTATAAGCCCATTGACCAGGGGGGGGTGGAGGTCCATCACGACCTCCGGAAGGATTTTTACCTGGAAAGGGAAGGTTTCAACCTACCGGAAGTATTGGTGTCCGCGGAAAAGACCTCGAAGGCCCAGGTCAGCCGGGAGACCTTGTCCAAGGAGGAACTGGCCTCGGTACCGGGAACGGGCGGCGATGTCCTCAGGGCCCTGCAGGCCCTGCCGGGGGTGAATGTGGCGGGGGATTTTTCCGACGCGCTCCTCATCCGGGGCGCGGGCCCCTTGGACAATCTTTACCTTTTGGACGGCATCCCGCTGATATTTCCTTTCCACTTCGGGGGACTGCTTTCCACCTTGAATTCCGACCTCATCCAGAAAGTGGATTTTTCCGCCGGGGGTTTCGGCCCCTCCCATGGCAGCTATTACGGGGGGCTCATCGAGGTGGCCCAGCGTGCCCCCCGGGGGGACCGTTGGGGAGGGAGGGTGGAGGTTACTCCCATTTTTTCCGAGGCCAGTTGGGAGGGTCCGCTCGCCCAAGGCCTGTCCTTGTCCCTCTCCGGGCGGCGCAGCTATCTGGAGGTTCTAGGCGGGTTATTGGACCAATTTGATCCTGTCCCAGCCTTTTACGATTATCAATCAAAGTTGAGCTGGAACGCCTCGTCCCAAACCCGCGTTGATTTCCAATCCTTCGGCAGTTCCGACAACCTGGGCTTGAAGTTCAAGTCCGGTTTCACCCTGGCTCCCAATGTCATCGGGTCCAGCGGTAATTTGCTTTACCACAACGGATTCGACAGCCAAGGCGTCCATGTCCGCTGGGTCGGCCCAGGCTCGGACAGCCTTTCCGATACGGCCTATCACACGACCTTTTCCATGGGAGTCAGCCTCACCCAGGGTTTTTTCAACCTGACTTCCGAGGATTTCGGGAACCGCTTCGATTGGGTCCATGATTTCGACGGGGAAAGCCAGATCCAATTGGGCTGGGAATATGTCCACGGCCTCCGGGGCGGGGACCTGAGGCTGGACCTTCTTTCCGGCCAGGATGACCTGGACCCCTTCAATTTCCTGGTGGAACCGATGAAGAGTTCCCGCTTCACGGCAGTCTCGGACAACCTGGGTTTTTACCTGGACCAGAAATTCCAAACGTCCGACCACCGCCTGGGATTTTCCCTGGGCGGCCGCTGGGATTTCCAATCCTACAACCACATGGGCGACCCGAGCCCGCGATTTTCCCTGGACTATCATTTTTCGGAGGACACCCTCCTCAAAGCCTCCTACGGCTTTTACACCCAGACGCCCTTTCAGGGACTTTACTCGGCCCCCGGCTACGGCAATCCCCAACTCACCTCCGAGATGGCGGCTTCCGCGGTCCTTGGGCTGGAACAGAAAATAGGGCGGGCCTTTTCCCTCCGCCTGGAGGGCTACCAAAAAAATCTCTCGCGGGTCATCGAGGTGGATCCCTACGTGAATTACAACAACCAGGGAACCGGAACTTCCCGGGGGGTGGAACTTTTCCTGCGGGCTTTTCCCACGGATCGGTTCTTCGGCTGGATATCCTATTCCCTCAGCGATTCCCAAAGGCGGAACAGTCCGGATGCGCCGGTCCATCCTTACATCTATGACCAGCCCCAGGTGGTGACGCTTGTGGCCAGCGCTAAAATCACCAGCGGCTGGGACGCGGGGATCAAGTGGCATTACGCCTCGGGACTGCCCTTTACGCCGATCATCGGGTCCGTCTATGACGTCCTCAACCAATATTACCGGCCCATCTATGGGTTGGAAAATTCCGCCAGGATGCCGGACTATCTCAGACTAGATTTCTCGACTTCCTTTAAGACGGTCTATGACACCTGGCAGTGGAGGATTTACCTGGAAGTTTGGAACGTCACGAACCATGACAATGTGCTGACCTATACCTACAACAACGATTTAAGCCAAAGCCAGCCGGTTGGGGAGTTTCCCCTACTTCCCTATTTGGGATTCGAGGCGAGCTTTTGATTTTTTTTAAACCAGCCCGACGTTAAACCAGCGGTCCAATCCTTTTTTGGACGTTAAACCGCCGGACGTTAAACCGGGAGGACCCCGGAAGCTGTTGTTTTTTTCGTTAAGCGGTAGGATAATTTGCCTGAACAAGATAGCCCTGTTTGAAAATCGCGAGAAGGGGACGGTCCTTGATCGAGTTTTCACGAGACCCCAGCCTTGCCCAGCCCGGACTGAAATCCCCGCAAACCAGCCAAAAATCCACCTCAAAAGCCTACGAGCTCCAGCGCAGCGGCGACAAATTTTTCGCCGCCAGCCGTTTTGGAGCGTCGAAAGACTTTTACCAAAAAAGCCTGGATGCCTACCGGAAATCCGGCGATAAACCCGGCATTGCCGCGACCCTCCAGCGTTGGGGAAGAAGCGCGGAACTGGTCGGGGAATATGGCAAGGCAGGAGCCGCCTTTCAGGAAAGCCTCAACCTGTTTGAGGAATTAAGCCATTTGGGAGGCATCGCGAGAAGCAAGGCCCATTTAGGGAGCCTGGCCTGGGCCTTGGGGGAGTATGAGAAGTCCCTGAAGTTCCTCGACGAAGCCTTATCCCTCTATAAAGTTGGGGAGGATTTTGCCGGGGAGGCATGGGTCCTGGACTTACACGCCAACTTAAGGCTGTCCATGAGGGATGACGAGCGGGCCGAGAGCCTCCACCAAAAGGCCTTTGAGGTGGTCTCCGCGCTGGGAGTGAACCTGGAGAACCTGGCCTGGAACGATTATCACCTTGGCGCCTTGGCTTTTTTTCGGTCGCAAATTTCAGATGCCAGGGAGCGTTTTTCCGCTGCCTTGAAAAGTTTCGTGAAGTTGCGAGATGACCTGGGGCAGGTGGCGGCCTTGACCCATCTGGGGGAGATCGATTGCGAGCAAAAGGATTTCTCGGGGTCGGGCAAAAATCTTCAAAGGGCCGTGAAGCTGGTTCTGCCCACCCAATGCATGCCCCTCTTGGCGGATGTATTGACCGCGGTGGCCAGGCTGATGAAGGGTTTGGGCGAGGACCGTAAGGCGGTCAGCCTCCTAATGGTCGCCTTGTCCCATCCCACCTGCCGCCAACAAACCAAAGACCGAATGGTGAACCTGACCATGGGGTTGAACGCCCATTTTTCCGAGGCCGAAGCCCAGAAGGGTTTTGAATGGGCCAGGGCCGTGAACCTGGCGGATGTGGCGGCGGCCTGGGCAAGCGGCTTCGGGAATGAGTCCAAAAAGAAAAAATAGGGAGACTCGGGGGGAAGGGAAGGGCGAGGAGTTCCTCGGGAGGGAACGGCCCTAGTCCCAGAGACGCCCTAGGCTGTAATCCTTCAACGAATATTCGGCGGAAACCCCTCAATACACTTCAAGAATCACTTGAACCCGCCCTCTAAGTCCATATTTATTAAGGCTCCGGCCCATGGAATCCTCAAGTCTGGCCCATTCTCCCTGCCTCTGGCGGGAAGAAAGGGTTCGGTTTTGGAAAAGTCAATTGAGGACTGGTTGGTATGATTGGGGGCAAGGGGTAAAAGGGATCCGAAATGGATCCAAAAGGTATCGGAAGAAGGCCGAAAAATTTCATTTTAAGCAAAATGGGAGAAGGTTCAGATGGTTGCCCTCTGTCATAATCTTATAAAAAAAACGTGTTTAAATGCAAAAACGCCTGGTTTGAGGGAAAAATTTTAGGAACTCGGGAATATTTTCCGGAAGAAGGAAATTTTGGATGGGGGTGGAACTGAAGGACTTGAAAGGTTTCGGAAGAATATGGACTTAAGGTTTGCGCCTTCGCGAAATGACATAATTGAGGCTGATTTTTGCCGAAGGAAGTCAGGGGGCTGGCCATTCTGATAAGATCCATTTCCCCCCTGGGACTTGAGGGAGAGTTGGGTTCGGGAGCTGGTTGAGGTTATTTTTGGGGGTTGGAGGTGAAAATTTCCAGGCTCTTGGCCTGGCTCCTGGGGTTTTGGGACCCTACCCTCCGGGATCACAGGGCATTCCCCAAACTTTCCTTGAATGAGAACCTCCAATTTATAATAGTCCTATCGCCTAATCCACCCTATTTCCGATTTGAGCCGTGGGACCTTTCAACCGAGATTCTGCGACTGGTCAAGAGGTATTTGAAGGAAGGGGGACCGGTCTACAACACACCGGCTCCTTCAATGTGCGTGCCTTTTACGGCGGCCCAGGAATTCCGCTACATCACGCCTGTTGCGAATTTTGTGGCGGCCAGCGATAGTCCCTTCGCCATGACCAGGGAGCAGAAGAGGGAAGCCTTGATGAGGTTTAAGCATAACGGAACCCAGGTTTTCTCGGGGAAGAACCCCGGGTCCGGGGAGGTATTGAACCGCCTGGTGGACATGGAGCTGCCAGAGGAGGGGGAATCCTACAGGGCTCGGAAGGATCGATTGCGCATCACTGACGACAACATGGCCACGGAATTTAAGAATCCCGAGCTCCGCCCGAAACCGCTTTTCCATCCGGAATGGACCTGGGCCCATTTGTTGAAAGTGTTGGCGAAGAATTGAGGGGTGCGCCCATTTGCCGGACCCTGTAAAGGGTGGCCTTGGTATGGCCCTTTGGAGGGTTTTCCCCCCGCTTGACTTGTCAAACTCTTGTTCGAAGCCGAGGCTCCCGCCGGCTCCTTTATCGCTAAAATTGCCAGTAAATAGGCCTCAATCTGTTGCGCTCCCAACAACCAGGATGTTATAGTACAAATGAGAATTTATGTTCAACACCCTTGAGGTTTTATGAGCGCTCCTGCCGGCGGTGACAAAAAAAACATCGTTAAAATGGCCTATATCTATTTCCAAGAGGGACGATGGGATAAGGCGATTGAGGAATATAAAAAGCTGATCGTCCTGGACCCGGAAGATATCAATACCCACAACATGCTGGGGGATGTTTACGTTAAAAAAGGCGCGTCCAGGGACGCCTTTGATGAATATATCAAAGTTTCCGCCGATTTTTCCTCCCGCGGGCAATCCGACAAGGCCGCCATCGTGAATAAAAAAATAGCCGCGTTGGACACCAACGCCCTGCCGGCCGAATCCCAAAAAAAACAAAGTTTGATCAAGCAAACCCTCAAGGCCGAGACCGCCATGGAACAAGGCAATGTGGATGAGGCCATCGAGGCCCTGAGCGAAGTCGCGAAATTGGACAGCGAGAACCTGGCCGCCTTCGCCAAGTTGGGGGAGCTTTTCGAGAAAAAGGGCCAGCTTCACGAGGCGGTCCAGCAGTACAACATGCTGGGCGGTGTGTTCATCAAGAACCGCCTATTTAAAAAAGCCCAGGAGATGTTCCAGCGCGTCGTGCAACTCGAGCCCAATAACATCGACGCCCGCATCAACCTGGCCCAGATACATATCAAGCAGGGGTCGGAAAGCGACGCCAAAAAGGAATTCCTCACCATCGCCGAACTGGCGCTCAATACCGGTGACATGGAAAAGGCCAATACCTACGCCATGAAGGCGGTGGAGTTTAAAAGCATCGAGGCCCATTACATTTTGGGTATGGTTTTTTTCAAGAAACAGCAGTTGTCCGAGGCCAAGGCGGAATTCGAGAGCCTTCTGCGCTTTAAGGTCAACCACGTGGGAGCCCTCACTTACCTGGGAAAGGTCTACCTGGAAACCAACCAGACCGATAAGGCTTCTGAGAATATCCAGAAAGCCCTCAAGCTGGAAAAGGATAATTTGCCTGCCATGGAAGCCTGGGTTGAGCTTTGCGTCAAGAAAGGGAACAAGGCCGAGGCGGCCACGACCTTGACGGCCTTGGTGGACCGGCACCTGGCCAAGAACGATTTGACCAAAGCCGCCGAATTCGTCCGTTACATGATCTCCATCGACGAGAATTCGATCCCCGCCCTCACCAAGTTGGCGGATATCTTGAAGCAAAACGGCGACAAGCACGGCGCGGCGGACGCCTACTTCAAGGTTGCGCTTCAATACGAGAAACAGGCTAAAAAAGATCCGATGATGGAATTCGTCAAAAAAACCCTGGAATTGAATCCGGGCCACACGGAAGCCCAAAAAAGAATGATGGGGGGCATCGTGGCAGGAGGGGTCAGCGCCGCCGCAGCAGCGGCCCCCGCGGCAGCGGCGCCGGCGCCGGCGTCCAAGGCCGTTGAGGCCGTGGGCAAAATCGCCCCCACGGGTGTTTTGGATTTGGAAGAAATCGCCAAGCCCCCCCAGGAAGTTCCGAAAGCCGCCGCGCCACCGCCGGTGGCCGCTCCTGTCCCAGCGGCGGCCCAGCCGCCGAAAGTTGAACCGGCTCCGTCCGATCCACAGGAAGAGTTAAGGGCCGAGATGGCCATCGCGGAGGATTACGTCAAACAAGGATTGGTGCAGGAAGCCATTGAAATTTACCAGCAGCTGCTGGAAACCCACCCGAACCATCCCGAGGTGAAGGAAAAACTCAACCAAGCTTACACCGCCTATGTCAAAACCGGGGATGACGTGATTGGGGCCTTGGAGGCCGAGAAGAAGGCTAAGGAGGACGAGGAAAAAATCCTCCGGCAGGAAATGGAGAAGAAGGCCCAGGAGGAAGCCAAGCGCCTCCGAGCCGAAATGGAGCAAAAGGCCAGGTTGGAGGCGGAGAAGCAGGCCCGGGTCGAGCTGGAGCTGAAAGCCCGCGAGGAAGCGGACAAAAAAGCCAGGGAAGAAATGGACCGCATGGCGAGCGCTGAGACCGCGCGCAAGGCCAGGGACGAGGCGGAACGAAGGCAAAAGGAAGAGCTGGACCGGCGAGTCAAAGAAGAAGTCATGAAAAAAATGAAGGAAGAAACCGAGCGGCTGGCCCGGGAAGAGGCCCTGCGACGGGCCCGGGAAGAGGCTGAGGCGAAACTTCGCGAGGAGACGGAACGAAAATCCAGGGAAGCGGCCGAGGCGAAGCATCGGGAAGAAAAGGAAAGGTCCCAGGCCAAGCCTGTTGCCCCCGTCAACGAGATTCGCACGTCCCGGAACGAACTGCCCTCCAAGGGCGACACGGCTTTGGAAGGGGACAGGGATGAATTCGTGACGATCGCGGTGGCCGACATTTACACCCGCCAGGGACTTTACGAGGAAGCCTCGAAAATTTACCGGCGCATCACCCAAATGGAGCCGGACAACCTGGAAGCCAGGAAAAAATTAACCGATTTGGAAGCCTTGATGAAATCCAAGGGGGAGAAGGAAGTTCCCGCTGAAAAGACCCAGGCCCCGCCGCCTCCCGCCCCCGAAACCCACGCCAAAGATTCCCCCCATCCGCCTCCGCCTGAAAAAGATTCGGGTGGCAAAAAACGCCCAAATCGGGTAGGCTACGTCTGATTTTAACAGGATGACCAGGCTTTGTTTCGCGTCATTCCGGCAATCATTGAGGCGGAAAACCGAGTTCACCGTTTATTTCCCAATGGGTTTATGAATAAACCGAAAGCAAATTCCCTCGTTTCCGCCCGTACCCTGTTAGAGGACATCGCCCCATGAGCTACGAAAATTTCTACGGCCTCAAAGAACAGGCCTTTTCCAACGCCCCGGACAGCCGTTTTTACTACGAGAGCAGCCAGCACGCCGAGGCCATGGTTCGGATGCTGCACGCGGTCGATACGATGAAGGGATTGACCGTGGTGGTGGGGGATATCGGCGCGGGGAAAACACTGCTGGCCCGAAAGGCCCTGGAGAAATTGGAACAGGACCCCCAATACGAAGCCACCCTCCTGGTGATCGTCCATAGCGAAATTTCAGCCGAGTGGATGCTTAAAAAAATCGCCCACCAACTGGGCGTGGAAAATCCCAGCGACACCAAGGGCCAGGTCATTTCCCAGCTCTACGAGCGCTTGATGAAGATTTACGAGGATGGGCGCAAGGCCGTCGTCTTGATCGACGAGGCGAACATGCTCCAGAAAAAGGAGATTTTTGAGGAGTTCCGGGGACTGCTCAACCTGGAGGTTCCCGGCCGGAAGTTGATCTCCATCGTCCTGCTCGGCCTGCCCGAACTGGAGACCTACCTGGGATTGGACCCGCCCCTGCTCCAAAGGGTGGCCATGAAATTTTTCATTAAATCGCTCACCCGTGAGACCAGCGAGCAATATATCAAGCACCGTTTAAGCGTCGCGGGATGCGACCGTGCGGTTTTTACCCCCAACGCCTTCCAAAAGATTTTTGACTATACCAAGGGCATTCCGCGCCTGATCAATACCACCTGCGATAACGCCATGCTGGAAGGGTACCTGCTGAAAAGGGAAGAAATCGACGCGGATATCATTGAACAGGTCGTCAAGGACCTGGGACTGAAGAAAGACTAAAACCGCCCTCCTTTGTCCGTCCTCCGCCGTGCGCAAGGCCAAAATGATGGAGTTTCAACGGTTCGCTGAGGCCGACGGCGGCCTTTGGGGTTTGACTCCTTCCACCCCGAAAAGTATAATTCGCAACATTCTTTCGAGTCTTGTCGTGACGCGCGGGAGTAACTCAGTGGTAGAGTGCAACCTTGCCAAGGTTGAAGTCGCGGGTTCGAACCCCGTCTCCCGCTCCAACTATTCCAGGGAACTTGTCCTTGGGAAATGTAAAGGTGAACAGAGGAACGGTTGAACAGTTGATTTTGGCGGAAAGCCAGACTGATCATCTGTTCGCCTGCTCGCCTTTTTTATTTAGACGGGTTTGATCGTTAGGTTTTTCCCCTTCGGTTCGAGGCATGGGGCGGCATACCCAAGTGGTTAAGGGAGCGGTCTGCAAAACCGCGATTCGGCGGTTCAAATCCGCCTGCCGCCTCCAATTTTCTTCGAAATAGATTCAAGTTCGAAGTTTTTAATCTTAGGTTTTTGACGCGGCCGAAAACTTAAAATTCAAAACTCCAACCAAAATTTCGAGGTTTCCGATGAAGGCTTCCCCCTGGAACGAACAAGACCTCCGTCGAATGGAGTCCTTGGGCATTTCCCCCTCGGAAGCCGACCGCCAGCTGGACCTGTTCAAAAATCCCCCTCCACCGATTTCCCTTGTCCGTCCCGCCGTGGTGGGAGACGGCATCCTGAGGTTGTCCCAGGCGGAAGTGGAAGCCGCCGAGCGAAATTACGAGGAAGCCCGTCGGCTGGGGCGGCTTTTAAAATTCGTCCCAGCCTCCGGAGCCGCCACCCGGATGTTCCTGGCCCTTCGGCAGCTGCTGGACAAGGGGATGGTTCATTCCCGCCAGTTGGAGGCGCCCTCGGCCGGCCCGGAGGGGGCCTGGGCCCTGAAATTGATGGAGGCCCTTCCCGCCATGGCCTTTGCGGAGGACTTGGATTCGGCCTTGAGAAAAAGGGGGCTGGATTTAGGGGAGATGCTTCAAAGGGGCGAGTACGGGGCCATTTGGGAAACCCTCATCACCGAATCGGGCCTGGATTATTCCAAAAAACCGAAGGGCCTCATCAAATTTCACTCCCATCCCGGGGAAAGCAGGACTTCATTGGAGGAGCACCTGGCGGAAGCCATCCAGTATGTTCAGGACCACCAAGGGCTCTGCAAGGTTCATTTCACGGTGGCGGCGGGCCAGGTCCCGGCGTTCGAGGAAATCGTCGGAAAGGCGCGGAAGAACCTGGAGGAAAAAAAACAAGTCCGATTGGAGGTAGGTTATTCCCATCAAAATCCGGCGCTGGATACTTTGGCGGTGGACCTGGAGAATCAACCTTTCCGAAATTCCCGCGGGGAGTTGGTTTTCCGCCCTGCCGGGCACGGGGCCCTGCTGGAAAATTTAAATGAGTTAAAGGGCGACATCGTTTACATCAAAAATATTGATAACGTGGCGGTCGGAAAATACCTGGAAATAACCGTGGATTGGAAAAAACGGCTGGCGGGTTTCCTGGCTGGTTTCCAATCCGAATTGTTTGGGCACATGAGGGTTTTGAAATCGCCGGACGCTACGGAAGGGGATTTGGGCGCGGCCCGGCTCTTCGCCGAACAGAGGCTGGGATTTATTCCGGGCCGGGAGGAAGGGAAGCCGGACCGGGAATCCCTGATCGAGTTCCTGAACCGCCCGATCCGGGTTTGCGGGATGGTTCCCAATCAGGGGGAGCCGGGCGGTGGCCCCTTTTGGGTCCGCGGCGCGGATGGAAGAGTCGCCCTCCAAATCGTCGAAAGCGCCCAGGTGGATCCCCTTCAGCCGCAGCAACAGGCCCTATTCAAGTCCGGGAGCCATTTCAACCCGGTGGACCTGGTTTGCGGCCTGAGGGATTGGGAGGGAAAGCCCTTTGACTTGAAAAGGTTCGCCGATCCCTCCGCCGTTTTCATCAGCCGTAAGTCCATGGAGGGAAGGGAGCTGAAGGCCCTGGAGCTGCCGGGTTTATGGAACGGATCCATGGCGGGATGGATCACGCTTTTTGTCGAGGTTCCCCTGGAAACCTTCAATCCCGTCAAGACGGTTTTTGATCTTTTAAAGCCGGCCCATCAAACCTGATCGTTTCATTGCCGATCAGGTTGGGTATAATGATGCCATCTTAAGTAAGAAACGGAAATTCCATGAGAACCCTCATCGTCACGGGCGGGGCAGGCTTTATCGGGTCGAATTTCGTGGATTATCTCCTCACCGAGGCCCCCGGATTCCGGGTGGTGGTTTATGACAAACTGACCTACGCTGGCAGCCTTCACAGCCTTCAAGCGGCCCTGAAAAATCCCAGGGTTCTATTCGTGAAAGGCGATATCGCGGACCGGGGGCAGGTCGACCGCTTATTCCGGAAAATGAAGCCCGAAACCGTTTTCAATTTCGCCGCCGAAAGCCATGTGGACCGGTCCATAGAGGGCGCGGAGGATTTTGTCCGGACGAACCTGGCCGGAACCTTCCAGATGCTGGACGCAGCCCGGTATTATGTCCGGACCCAAAAGGCCAAGGCGGCGGGGCGTTTCCGCTTCCTTCATGTGTCGACCGATGAGGTCTATGGAAGCTTGGGGCCCACCGGAACCTTTTCGGAAAGCACGCCCTACGCGCCCAACTCGCCCTACGCCGCCACGAAGGCCGGCGCGGACCACCTGGTACGGGCCTACCATGAGACCTACGGGCTTCCGGTGATCGTGACGAATTGCTCGAATAATTACGGCCCCTACCAATTTCCCGAGAAATTGATTCCCCTGATGATATTGAACGCCCTGGAGGGGAAATCCCTGCCGGTTTATGGGGATGGCCGCAATATCCGGGACTGGCTTTACGTCCGGGACCATTGCGCGGCCTTGTGGCTGGCGGCCCGAAAAGGGAAGCCGGGGGAAAAGTACAACGTGGGGGGAAACAGTGAAAGGAACAACCTTCAAGTCGTGGAAACCATTTGCCGCCAGCTGGAAAGGCTGCGTCCCGCGGCCCAAAATCCATCCCTGGTTGGGGCCGGGATCAGGAGCTACGGCCAACTGGTGACTTTCGTGAAGGACCGCCCCGGCCATGACCGCCGTTACGCCATCAACTCCTCGAAAATCAAGCGCGAGCTGGGCTGGAAGCCGGTGCACCGTTTCGATTCCGGAATGGAACAGACGATCCGCTGGTATTTGTCCCACCGGGATTGGTGCGGGAAGGTCCAGGCCGGTAATTACGGAAGGGAAAGATTGGGACTCTTGAAAGGAAAGAAATGAAAGGCATTCTATTAGCGGGAGGGGCGGGGACCCGTCTTTATCCCATTACCAAAGCCGTCAGTAAGCAATTGCTTCCGGTCTACAACAAACCGATGGTTTATTACCCCCTCTCGGTCCTGATGCTGGCCGGGATCCGGGAAATCCTGGTCATTACCACGCCCCAGGACCAGGAGACCTTTCAAAGGCTCTTGGGGGACGGCGGGGAACTGGGCCTCAAAATCCATTACGAGGCCCAGCCGAAGCCGGCGGGAATCGCCCAGGCCTTCCTCATCGGAAAAAAATTCATTGGTAAGGATCCCGTGGCCCTGGCCCTGGGGGATAATATTTTTTACGGCGGGGGTCTCATCCAGCACCTCCAAAACGCGGTCCGCCGTAAAGCCGGCGCCACGGTCTTCGCTTATTGGGTCAAGGATCCGGAGCGATACGGCGTGGTGGAGTTCGATCGAAAAGGAAAAGCCAAGGGACTGGTGGAAAAACCGAAGGTTCCCAAGTCGCCTTTCGCGGTAACAGGCTTGTATTTTTACGACAATCAAGTGGTGAAAATCGCCGAGGGTTTGAAGCCCTCGGCCCGCGGCGAGCTGGAAATCACCGACGTCAATATCGCCTATTTGAGAAAGAAAAAACTCTCCGTGGAGAAGATCGGACGGGGCGTGGCCTGGCTTGACACGGGAACCCCGGACGCGCTGATGCAGGCCTCGCTCTTCATCCAGGCTATCGAGGAGCGCCAAGGACTAAAGGTCGCCTGCCTGGAGGAAATCGCGTTTAAACAGGGATATATTTCCGCGAAGGAACTGGGAAAACTGGCCGAAAAAATAAGGCCCAGCAATTACGCCGATTACCTCGAGTCCGTCTTGAAGCTGGACTTTTAATGCGTTGTATCCCCACGAAGCTGAAGGACGTGGTTTTGATGGAGCCGGATATCTTCCGGGATTCCCGGGGTTTTTTCCTTGAGTTTTTTAACGCCCAAAAGTTCGCCGAAATGGGAGTCGCGGCGGTCTTCGTCCAGGACAACCACTCCAAATCCGTCCAAGGAACCTTAAGGGGGCTCCATGCCCAGCTGAGCCATCCCCAAGGCAAACTGGTGAGGGTCGTCCAGGGGGAAATATTGGACGTGGCAGTGGACGCCAGGCCGGACTCGCCCACCTTCGGGCAATGGGAGGGTCATATCCTCTCGGGGGACAACATCCTTCAAATGTACATCCCTCCCGGGTTTTTACACGGCTTTTACGTCCAGAGCCCAACCGCTGAAGTGGAATACAAATGCACCGATTATTATGATCCCTCGGATGAAATCGGCGTCATTTGGAGCGACCCCAGCCTCAAGATCCAATGGCCCTCCCGATCCCCGCTGTTATCCCAACGGGACACGATGTTCCCGGCTTTTGACGGGATGAAGGGGAGGTTTGAACAATACCGGGGTTTGCTGAAATAATAATTAAGGGCCGGACGGTCGGGGTTAGGTAGAATGGGCCGCCCGCTGAAATTCCATGGCCGCCAAGGTGAGAGTGAATGAAGGACGAGGTTTTTTCAAAATATTCCCGCTTTATGTTCCGCCACCACCCCTGGCATGGACTGTCCATCGGCGAGAACGCCCCCAATATCGTCAACGCCTACATTGAGATTACCCCCACGGATACCGTGAAGTATGAGGTGGACAAGGAAACGGGTTTCCTGAAGGTGGACCGTCCCCAGGCTTTTTCAAGCCAATGCCCGTCGCTGTACGGTTTTATACCGAGGACCTATTGCGGGCAAAAAGTTTCGGCATATTTCGCGCAGAAAATGAACCTGGATAAAATTGAGGGGGATTTGGACCCCCTGGACATCTGCGTCCTATCCGAGCGTCCTATTTTTAAAAGCGATATCATGCTGGAGGCCAAGCCCATCGGCGGTTTTCGGATGAGGGACAACGGCGAGGCGGACGACAAGATTATCGCGGTTTTGAGGGGGGACTTGGTTTACGGCAACATGGGGGAAATCAGCGATTGCCCCCACAATTTAATCGACCGGCTCCGTCATTATTTTTTGACCTACAAGGATTTTCCCTCGATGAGCATGGGGAAAACGGAGATTGTCGAGGTCTACAACCGGGAGGAGGCCTTTGAGGTCATCCGCCACAGCCAGGATGACTACAAGGATAAGTTCAGGGAGCTGGGGAACGCCACCCAGGAGATGTTTCCCCGGTAATCCGGGCCAACTCAACACTTGAATCCGGCGTCAATAAGCTTTATAAGTAGTGAACTTTTTTCGAGGATTGTCCGTTTTTGATCGGGCGTATAGCTCAGCTGGTTAGAGTACTTCCTTGACATGGAAGGGGTCACTGGTTCGAGTCCAGTTACGCCCACCATTCGACCCGACCGCGCCTCCGCGAGGAGCGCGGCGCCGGTTTTTCCGGTCTCGATTGGTGTTCCTCCGTTAAAAAATGAGGGTTCCCCGAAAAAATTCCTTCTTTTAAAATTCAAAATTCCTGTTCTTTCCGGTGGCCCATGTCCGATAAATACGAACCCAAACATAAGATGGACGAGTCTCTATATAAGATGCGCCATTCCATGGCCCACATCCTGGCGGAGGCGGTATTGCAGGTCAGGCCCAATGCCCAATTGGGTTTCGGCCCTCCCGTCCGGACGGGATTTTATTATGACTTCCTTTTGGAAGAGCCCCTGACGGAGGCCGACCTGCCCGATTTGGAAAAACGCATGAGGAAAATTATCCAGGCCAAGCAGGTCTTCACAAGGGAAGAGCTGCCGAAGGCTGAAGCGGTCCAAAAATTGGCCGGCATGGGCCAAAAGCTGAAGGTCGAGTACGCCGAAGAACTCCTCAAGACCAACAGCTCCCTGAGTTTCTACTCCAGCGGGCCTTTCGTGGATATGTGCGAGGGCCCCCATGTGGAAGACACCTCGAAGATCCCCGTGATGGCCTTCCGGCTGGACTCCGTCGCAGGCAGTTATTGGCGCGGCGACTCCTCGCGCCCCATGCTGACCCGGATCTACGGCCTTTGCTTTCCCACGGAAAATGAGTTGAAGGAATTCATTAAAAACCGGCAATTGGCCCTTCAAAGGGACCACCGCAAGCTGGGACAGGAACTGGAACTATTCACGATCGATGAAAAGGTGGGAAAGGGCCTTCCCCTTTGGCTTCCCAACGGCACGGTGATCCGTGACGCCCTGGAGGCTTTCGCCAAGGAATTGGAATTCAAGGACGGCTATGTCCGGGTCGCGACCCCCCACATCGCCAACGGGGATCTTTATAAACTTTCCGGCCACTTGCCCCTTTACAAGGAATCCATGTTTCCTCCCATGCGCAGCGTCGAAAAAGATCCGGACTCCCCCCCGGAGGAGTTTTACCTGAAGCCGATGAATTGTCCCCACCACCACATGATTTACCTCAACCGCCCCCGGAGCTACCGGGAATTGCCCTTGAGGTTGGCCGAGTACGGCACTGTTTACCGCTACGAAAAATCCGGCCAATTGGCCGGATTGCTCCGCGTCCGGGGATTGGCCATGAACGACGCCCATATCTACTGTACCGAGGAACAGATCAAGGATGAGATCAAAAAAGTCGTGGCGCTTCACAAGGTTTATTTTGAGAAGTTCCGGATGGATAAGATCTGGGTCCGCCTTTCCCTGCACGACCAGGACAAGGAAAAGTTCACCGAGAACGAGGCCTTGTGGAATAAAACCGAGGATATTCTCCGGGAGGTTTTGAGGGAGTTGGAGGTGGAGTACGAGGAAGTCCGCGGGGAAGCGGCTTTTTACGGGCCGAAAATCGATTACCAAACCGAGAACGTCCTGGGAAGGGAAGAGACCGCCGCGACGGTCCAGTTGGACTTCACCTCCCCCGGGCGCTTTCAGATGGAATATGCCGCCGCCGACGGTTCCAAACAAACCCCCTTTATCATCCACCGGGCCCCCTTGGGAACCCATGAGAGGTTTATTTCCTTCCTCATTGAGAGATGGGGAGGCGCTTTCCCGACCTGGATGGCCCCCACCCAGGTCCGCTTGGTTCCCGTCGCGGAGGATTTTCTCCCCTATGCCCAGAATCTCCAGGGGGAATTGAGGGAAATGATGGTGCGGGCGGATGTGGACTTGAGCAACGACTCCTTCTCCAAAAAGGTCCGCAACGCGATCACGAAAAAAATACCGAATATCTGGATTGTCGGCGCGAACGAGGTCAAGGACGGCACCGTGACTTGGCGGCGCTATGCGGCGGAAAAGCAGGAACAGGTCCCGGCGGAAAAGGCTAAGGCCGCCTTAGCCGCCATGATTCAGCGGAGAATCATGGATAATTTCGGGGATGTGGGCCTTCCCCTGTAAATAGGCGTTTAAAAAGGCTTTGACAAAGAAAACCCCCGGGGATATCATCCACTCCTCAAGCAGGGGCCTCCGTCCCTCACCCTAAGCCCTTCGGGCGCGAACGGGTTTTGATTGTATCCTTTGCCGTTTTGGATATCCTCATTTAAGGACGGACCTTGCTTCGCGGGGTCCGTCCTTTTTTTTGTGAACTTAAATCTTCCGATGGAGGTAGCCCACATTTCTTCGACAAAAGAATTACGAATCAACCATCAAATTCGCGCCAGGCAAGTCCGTTTGGTGGGCGAGGCCGGCGAGCAGTTGGGAATCATTGATCTGTCCAAGGCTCTGGCCATGGCCAATGAGCGGAATTTGGACTTGGTGGAGGTAGCCCCGGAAGGCGTTCCTCCCGTGTGCCGCATCCTGAATTACGGAAAGTTCAAGTACGCCATCCGGAAAAAGGAAAAAGAAGCCTCGAAAAAGCAGAGGGTGATCCGGGTCAAGGAAATCAAGGTCCGCCCCAAAATCGACGAGCATGACTACCAAACCAAACTGAACATGGCTTGGAAGTTCTTCAACCACGGCGACAAGGTGAAATTGACGTTGATGTTTAGGGGAAGGGAATTGAGCCACAAGGAATTGGGGCGGCAATTGATGGACAGGGCCGTTTCGGACTTGAGCGAAGTCGCCGAGCTGGAGGCTCCCCCGAAGGACGAGGGGATGCAGATCGTGGCGCTTTTCAATCCCAAGGTCCAGCCCCAGAAGGCCGCGGCTAAGGAAACCAATTTGGAAAAGGAAGAGGAAAATGGGTAAGGGTCCAAAAACAAAGAAAAGCATCTTGAAGCGTTTCAAAATCACGGGCACGGGAAAGCTCATGATCAAAAAGGTTTCCGGCCACCGCCACTTGGCGTCCAGCAAATCGCCGAAGGGCCGGAGGCAGTCCAGGCGCCAGCCGATCCTCGGCAAAACCCAGGCCAGCCGCATCAAGAAAATGATAGGAATTTAAAGGGAGAGAGACATGGCTCGAATTAAACGCGCAGTCGCGAAAAGAAAACGTAAGAAGAAGTTTTTTAAACTCACCAAGGGGTATTTTGGGGCCAAGAGCCGCCAATACCGAACGGTCCGCGAGGCTTCCAAGCGGTCCGGGAATTACGCCTTCAGGGACCGCAAGGCCCGCAAGCGCGAATTCCGCCGCCTTTGGATCACCCGTATCAACGCGGCGACGCGCGAACACGGAATGTCCTACAGCCAATTCATCCAGGGATTAAAACTGGCGTCCGTGGAGCTGGACCGCAAGGTTTTGGCGGATCTGGCCCTGACCGACACCAAAGCTTTCGGACAATTGGTGGAGATGGCAAAAAGCGCTAAGGTTTCTTAAGCTTCCTAGGAGCGGTTAAAACACCCTTCACTGTTCAAACGGTGAGGGGTGTTTTTTTAATTTTAGGCGGGGTCCCCATGCAGCCTCTTTCGTTGATTCAAAGCGCCCAAAACTCCATGGTGAAGCACGCCTATTCCCTGAAGGTGCCCAAAAAAGCCAAGGACTCCCTGGATTTTTTGTGCGAAGGCTTCCACCTGGTGCAGGAGGCCTTGAACAGCGGATTAAAGTGCCGGTTTATCTTCGCGACGAAAGAGGGCTGGAACCACCAAGAGGGAAAGAGAATTTTCGCGGACGCGCAAAGGGAAAAGGTCCGTTGTTTTGAAATTACCTCCAAGATTGTTTCCTACCTGGCGGACACGGTCACTCCCCAGGGATTATTGGCGGTGGTGGGAAAGCCGGACCAAGCCTGGCCAAGCCCTCCTTACGCCCTGATCCTGGCCGCCCACCGGGTTCAGGACGCCGGCAACATGGGAACCTTGTTCCGCTCGGCCGAGGCTTTTGGGGCCCAGGCCCTCCTCTTAACGGAGGGATGCTGTGATCCTTTCAATCCGAAGGTGGTCCGCGCCTCGATGGGTTCCTTGTTTCGAATGCCCTTCATGGCAGGCCAAACCTGGGAATCCTACCAGGATTGGCTCCGACAAAATCAATTTCATACCTACGCTTTGGCGATGGAAAGCTCGGATCTTTTGCCGGCGGTCACTTTCCGTAAACCTGTTGCCCTTTGGGTTGGCGCGGAAGGGGCGGGCCTGCCGGAACCCTTGGCCCAAAGTTGTGAACAAAGAGTCCATATACCGATGCTGGGAAAAGTGGAATCCCTGAATGTCGGTGTGGCGGCCAGTCTGGCCTTATTTTGGGCCCAAAACCAAAACCCCGTTTCTTGACACCCCCCCGGACCGGTGATACACTTCGAAAATCATTTGGAAAAGCCGGTAAAATGGAAAAAAATAAAGTTGACGTTCAAGTGAACCGAACCGAAAAGCAGGAAAGGCTTTGGCAGGACTTCGAGAAGACTGGTTCCATCCAAAGTTACCTCCTTTTCACCGGGAAGACCGAGATTCCCAGAGAAGTTGATCCCTTCCAAACTCCCGCCAAATAGTTTTTCTTAGTGAAATTTAGGCCCAAAACCTAAATAATATCCCCTCTTTGATGTACCGACATCCTGGACCGAGAGGGAAAAGTTGATTGACCGCCTCCAAACACTCTTAAAAGAAGCGAAGGAAACCATCCAAGCCGTTGGTGATCTGAAGGCGCTTGAGGAGATCCGGGTAAAATACCTGGGTAAAAGCGGGCTGGTCACGGAGTTCATGAAGGGGCTGGGCCAGGTTCCCGCCGAGAAGCGGCCCGAGATGGGCAAGGCCTGCAACGACGTTAAGAACGAGATTGCCGGGCTATTGGACGCTAAAAAAGAGGCCTTCGAGAATCAGGGCGGTTCCGCGTCCCCCCTGGATTGGGATCCGACCTTGCCGGGGCGGCGCCTCCCTTGGGGAAAGCTCCATCCCTTAACCGCTGTCCAAAAGGAAATCTGCGACATTTTCAAGGGCTTTGGTTTTGACCTGGCCCAAGGACCGGACGTGGAATCGGATTACTATAATTTTCTTGCCCTCAATTTCCCGCCCGATCATCCGGCCCGGGACGCCCAAGATACTTTTTATCTCAAAAAAGACATATTGATGAGGACCCATACCTCCCCGATCCAAATCCACGTCATGGAAAAATTAAAGCCCCCCCACAAGTTCGTGGCCCCGGGCCGGGTCTACCGACACGAGGCCATCGACGCCACCCACCATCATTTGTTCCACCAGGTGGAGGGTTTTTTAGTTGATGAGGGGGTTCATTTCGGCCATCTCAAGGGAATCCTGGATTCTTTCATTAAAAAATTCTTCGGGAGCCACATCAAGACCCGTTTTAGGCCCAGTTTTTTCCCCTTCACCGAACCCAGCGCGGAAATGGATATTTCCTGTGTTTTTTGCGATGGGAAGGGCTGCCGGATCTGCAAGCAGTCCGGATGGGTTGAAATGATGGGATGCGGGATGATCGATCCGGCGGTTTTCAAGAATTGCGGGATTGATTCGGAGAAGTGGTCCGGATTCGCCTTTGGGATGGGTGTGGAACGGGTGGCCATGTTTAAGTATGATATTGACGATATCCGCCTTTTTTACCAAAACGACTTGAGGTTTCTGAAGCAATTTTAAAGAGGAGGCTTCCTTGGCCGGAAACGAAAACGAGAAACCTTCCAACCCCAAAGGGAACGGATTTAAAACCGCCGCGATCATTGTGGGTACCTTGCTGGTCGCCTACGGCATGGCCAATTTGGAGGTGGTCCGCCGGGCCCGCGCGGCCTACATCCGGGGCGAGGACCATTTCAAGGATAAGAAATACAAGGAAGCGATGTGGGATTACCAGGAAGTGCAGGAATTTTATTACCTGCCCCATACCCATTGGGTGGACCTGGCGGCGGAGAAGGAATTCACCTGCCGCGCTTATTTAGGGGATTGGATCCCGCCGGAAGGCCCCCTAGACGCCGATGTCCGCCAAACCCGCGCCGCAGAGTACGAGAAATACAAGGCCCAAGTCATCCAGATCACCCCCGTGGGGGACTCCACCTATCAGCCGGCGCCGCCGACGAGCCTGGAAAAAGAACCCCTCCCAAAGCCCTCACGGAAAAAATAAATTTAGGTTCTTGTTTTTTCCGAATGGCCCGGCCATTCGTAACCGACCCCGTTTAGGTCCTGGATAAAGGTTGGGGCAAAGGATCTTCGTACCAGGCCCCTTTCCATGTCGAAATTGAAAATATCCTGAGAAACAATAACCTCGCCCTCCATCCCCTGGATTTCGGTTATCTGGGTAATGGCCCTTCGGCCTCCGGGAAGGCGGCTCTGCTGGACAATAATATGGATGGCTCTGGCTATTTGTTCCCGAATGGCTTTTAAGGGAAGTTCCAGTCCGGTGAATAGCGACATCGTCTCCAGGCGGGAAAGAGCGTCCCTGGGGGAATTGGCGTGGGCCGTGGTTAAAGAACCATCGTGGCCCGTGTTCATGGCTTGCAGCATGTCCAGGGTTTCGCCGCCACGGCATTCACCCACCACGATCCGGTCCGGCCTCATTCGAAGCGCGTTCATGACTAAATCCCGGATGGTCACGAGGCCCTTTCCCTCCAAATTGGCGGGCCTGCATTCCAAGGGAATAACGTGTTCCTGCGAGAGCTGAAGCTCGGCGGAGTCCTCAATCGTCACGATTCGTTCGTCCGCGGGGATGTAATTCGAGAGTATGTTTAAAAGAGTTGTTTTGCCGGAGCCCGTTCCGCCGGAGACGACGATGTTTTTTTTTGCTTTTACGCAGGCCCCCAAGAAATCCGCCGCTTCCTGCGTCAGTGAATTGAGTTTTAACAGATCCGGCACATTCAGCATCCGTTTTGAGAATTTGCGGATGGTCAGGACCGGCCCGACGAGGCTCAGGGGCGGGATAACCGCGTTGATTCTGGATCCGTCGCTTAACCTCCCGTCCACATAGGGTTGACTTTCGTCAATGCGGCGGCCAATGGGGGCTAAAATCCTTTCGATCACGGTCCGCAATTGCTGGTCATCCAGGAAACGGATTCCGGATTTTTCAAGAAGACCGTTTTTCTCGACATAGACATGGCCTGGGCCGTTCACCATGATTTCAGTGACGGCTTCATCCCGCAATAAGGCCTCCAACGGTCCCAGGCCAAAGGACAGGTTTAATGTTTCGCTCATTAGTTTTTGACGGGCTTCGCGGTCGGGAATATCCATCTCCTGGATGAGCCTTGCCAATATTTCCTTGGCCGCCGGTTCCAGTTCATCCCGAACGCTTCCATCGCCGTATTTTTTTCCCTTCAGCCCACTGGTACCGCCAAGTTCCTCCAAGAGTTTTTGGTGGAGCTGGTTGATTCGCCCCAAGGATTCTTCGTCCAGGGATGGCTGGGACGGGGGAATTGCCGGATCCTGGCGGGGGGTAGCTGGGTGGGGTTCGGGGTTTTCACCGGTTGTCCCGGCAAGCAACACAAATTGCCGGGCGATCGGCCCGAGTTTTTTTTCAACATCTATGGTCAGGAAGCCATCCTCGAACAATTTCATGGAAAGGTTTTCCCCAAAATATGGCACATTTCCGAATCCCCTGAGGTATTGCGCCCATTTTTGGGGTGCCGGGGGGAAGGGATAGGCTGGATTTTGCTGGTTCAATATGAGGTTGAAGTTTTGGACCTGGAAGTGATGGGACAATAACCTTTGTTCCATCTGGTGGAGGGCCTTGATGGAGGATGGCTCCAGCGATGAAATAAAAAAGAACGTTTGTCCTTTTTCAATAAAAGTTAAATGTTGATCAAGGGAAACCCCCGATAAATCAACGAGCAACAAGTCGTGCCATTGGCTTATGCGCTCGAATAACGGGATGAGCTGGCCGAAGGGAACCACGGCCTCGTCATTTTGGGTGATGGGCATGTAAAGGGCTCCCTCGGGCGAGGCGGAAAAATAATTCTCGAGCATTTGGGGGCTCAAATGGTCACGGTAAGGCAACAATTGGGACAAGGAGTGTTTCGGTGTCTTGATGGACAAGTAAGCAGGATGCGGGGAGTAAAGATAGGGGATGGGGTCAATGATCCCGATTTTTAAATGATGCTCCTTGGATAAGACCCGCCCCAAAAGCGAGACGAGGATGGAGCATCCAACGCCCCCCTTGACCCCCAAAAACGGCATTATTTTTTTGTGAATTAAGGCTGGTCCCATATCCAAACTTCCCAATAGCCATCGCCGGAAGAGTTCTCGTGATAAGCCGCGGTCCGGATGATTCCCGCGTCGTCCTGGAAAAGGAACTCGTGGATGGTTTCCCTGTTTTTCTCCGAAAGGGCCAATATTTGATCCCGATGGTATTGGATCACTTTTCCCCAAGCCGGGTTCGGCATTGGTTTATGGATGAACAATATCTTGCCGGGCTGCTGGTTTTTGAGGGGATTGTTGGGGCGGACGGTCGGGGTCGGGGAGATTCCCGGGGACGAGGCGTCCGCGCTGGAATCCTGGTCGCTTGTTGGGGATTTATCCGGGGCGGCGAATAGGGGGCCGAAAAGGAAAAACACCAACAAGAGCAGTTTTCCGGAACGGTGGTAATTCATGAGGGGCTATAAATTCAAGTCGGTCGGAGCGGCTTCAATCGTATTGGAGTAACTATCGAGCCAAGGATAGTAGCCGGCAACGTGAAGCAGGTTGTAGAGGGTGAGGATTTTGTTGGGGTCCTCTTCGGTTGAAATGGCGGTGGTAATGGCGCCGCTCGCCTCATTGGGGGTGGGGAGGGCCTGGAGATTGGCCGTTTCCTTGACCACCTTGTTAACCGCCACAAAACGGGGTTTTAAATTCCTGACGTCGTCATGCATATCCAGGAACTTGTAAAAGTATTCCGTCTCGAAATTAAAGAACATTCTTTGGCAGATAACCTTGGAGAAGTCCTTTTTCTCATTGGTGGAAAAGAGGGAGAGGAAATCGGCGGGATGCCCATATTTGGTTTTGGCGGCTTTTTCATCCACCCAAAGCACGGTAATGGGCGCGTCCAGCATTTTTTGCAATTTTTGCTTGGCCGCCACATCCTCGGGGGAGTCTGGTTGAATCGCGTGAAGCACGTTGTAGAGCCCGAAGCCCAGGCGGAAGTTGATGCGCTTGATTTTCGGTCCCGGTGGAATGCTTTCTTTCCATACGGGATTGCCGTTCTCGTCATCCCGGACTTGATAGCGGAAATAATCCCAATTGGTTTGAAGATTGGAAGCCTGGTCGATGAGAAATACGCAAAAGCGGGTCACATATCCCTTTTTAATGGCGGAACAATCTGGTTCTTTTTTGACCAAGACCCGGAGCCCTTTGACGCAGCCGATATAATCCTCGGTGCGGAAGGCGCATTGGGAGTAATAGTAGAGGGAATTGGCCTTGAGCGTGGGCTCGTCGGTCACCATGGCGATTTTCTTGAAGAGGTCCCTGGCTTTTTCAAACTGTTGGGCGGCGTAAAGTTCATAGGCGTATTTGTAAGCCGTGACCAGCTGTGTCATGCTTGGCCCCGGGGGGGCCGCGGCGACTACGGTTGGGGAGGGTTGGGGTGGTTCGGTGGGTTGGGGAATGGCGGCTTCGGCTGTTTTTTTGCTTTCTTCCTTAGCTTTGGTGACGGCGGATTTTTTTGATTTTTTCGGGGATTTTTTGGCCGTGGCAGGGGTAGTTTCTTCCGCTTTGGTTTGGACGGTGGGAACGGGGGAACTATCCGCTTTTTTCTCATCGGTTGGATTTTTTGATTTATCGTTGTCGGCGCCGGACAGGGAGGGAGCGGGAGATTTTTCGACCGGCTTCACAACGGCTTCGGCTTTCGAGGGTGCGGTGCCATCGTCGGGAGGTGCGGGAATGGCCATATCGTCCGCTTTGCCATTGCTTTGGTCTTGGGAGGTAGGGGCGGTGGTGGGTATGGCGGGGGGCGGGGGAGCCGCCACCTCGGCTGTTTTATCAGGCGTTAGGGCCAGGGGCGGAGGAATCGAGGTATCCAAATCCGGAGGCGGAGGGGGAGCGACTTCCGTCGTTTGATCCGCTGAGGTGATGGAGAAGGGGAATAAAGTGAGTGATAAAAGGAAGAAAAAAGCCGCCAAGAGTTTTTTCATAGGCCATATCTTAAGGCAATTTCTTTAAAATCGTCAATTCATTTTCCTCGAAAAACCCAACAAAAATAATGATTTGCGCCACATTTAAAAATTGAATTAGGCCCGGGTAAGGGGATAAAACAGAGTCCCATGATCTTAGCCCAAGCCCGCCAACCCCTATTGAAAATCCTCCTCCTTTGCGGGGCCGTTTTTCTCGCCGGCTTTTCCTGCCACGCAGGTTTGAAGTCGGACCTGCCGGTGGTTCCCCTGAAGCTGGGGGGGAAGGAGATCCAGGTCGAGGTCGCCAATAAAATATCGACCAGGGACGCGGGATTGATGTTCCGCAAGGAAATGGGCGAGGACGTCGGAATGTTATTCGTTTTTCCGGACGCGGATCAAAGGGCCTTTTGGATGAAAAATACCCTGATCCCCCTCAGTATCGCTTTCATGGATGAAAAGGGAATCATCCTCAATATTCTCGAAATGTCCCCCCAGACCGAGAACACCCATTTTTCTGCCGGCAAGGCCAAGTACGCGTTGGAGATGAACGCCGGTTGGTTCACGAAGAACGGCTTGAAACCCGGCGACCCCATTACGGGGGTCACCCAGGCCCCCTCCGCAATAGAATGATTAATTTTCCTCATCCGATTGGCCCACCAAGGAGGGTGTTACGAATATAACCAATTCGGTTTGTTGTTCGCGGTTGTCGGTGAACCGGAACAACTCGCCGACAACCGGGATGTCGCTGATGACGGGAATTCCGGAGGTTAATTTTTGGTTTTCTTCGGAGATAAGCCCGGCGATGACCAAGGTGCTGCCGCTCTTCATATAAACACTTGTTTCGGCCCAGCGAGTTTTTAACGCCGGCACGACGATGCCGTTACCCAGGGCAGTCCCGTTTTGGACATCCAAACCGCTTACCTCGGCGCGGAAATTCGCGGCGATATTGCCGTCACCGTCAATGGTCGGCTTGATTTTTAATTTAACGCCATAGGGTTTCCATTGGATGTTGGTCGACCCAAGCTTGTTTTCGGTGACATAGGGCACCTCCCCTCCCGCCAGGAAACTCGCTTCCTCGCCGCTCACCGCTAAGAGTTTTGGTTTTGCCAATATTTTCGCCTTGCCCCGCTCCATCAGCAGTTGGACGCTGGCAGAAAGCGCCTCCCGGGAAACGGAACCGAGCGTTAAAAGGGGCGGGGGAGAATCCTCGTTAACTGAAATGTTATTGGGCGTAAGGGAGGAGGTTCCCGTGGAGCTGGCGGTGGAGATAGAACCCCAGCTTAATCCGGCCTTCAGGGCGCTTTGAGATTCGATTTCCATAATTTCCACCCCCACTTCCACCATGGATTTTTTCAAGTTATGGCTGGAGACAACGATCGTTCGGGTTTCCTTGTCACCGGCTGGTGAAATGAAGATTAAATTGGTGCTGCCGGAGGCCTTGGCGGAGATAAGGATTTCCTGATCGCTAACCGGGGTTACGTCGGCGATGGAGGCGTTCCCCACGGCGACTTTTTTCGCCGACTCCACGTGCACTAATCTTGAATCGCCGATCGTCAGCCTTATGGGACTGGCCGCGGCCCCCAGATTCGGCGCACCCCAGGCAAAACAAGCTATTAACGCAAAGTATTTCATTTACCTTCCTCCTTCGTTGGGGTTTCCACGGATTATTTCGATGTTTTTCATGGATTTTGGCATGGTGAATCGGCCAAGTTTGGCGAGAACCTCGCCTTCGCTTTGGGGAGCGATGGAAACCAATTCGTGATCGTTCGGGGCCCTCAACACCAACCGCAGGGGTTTGCCGTCCAGGAACATAAGTTCTTCCGCTTGTTCCGGGGTTAAGGCTAAGGTCACCGTGCCATAACCCGGGACGTTTTCACTTTCGTCAGAGGCGGCACTTGTTGGATTTGTTTTGGATTGTTTCTTCCATTCGGTTTTTTGTCCCACCGCCAGCACTTGAAGGTCCTGGAAGGCGAATGCCGTTGTTTCTTTTCGGTTGGATTCGGTTCTTATCAAAAGGTCGACCCGGTTCCCTGGGCGCAAAAGGTTTCCGACGCCGCTGGACTCGCTTACTTCAATGGTATAGGCCCGATAACCGGGGGAAAGGGTTTGGGATAGGGAATTGTCGCCGGGAGTGAATTTATTGGACAAGATTTGTTCCCCGGCGGAAATCGGCACCTGGTTTAACAGGCCCTCGACTTCGCGGGTGTCATGGATCGCGCTGGGACTGACAAAGGCTTCCGGGACCGTTTTTTGCTCGGCCATGCCGGGTTGCAGAAAATTTCCCGGAGGAATGTAACGCGTGGCGATAAGAACCTTAACGGGGGTAGTTTTATTCTCGATTTCGGCGGCCTTTTGGTAGAGCAGGAAAAAGGCCAGCCCTCCTGATAATAAGCCTGCCACTAAGGCGATGATCGAATTTTTGTTTTTCATGGTTTCTTCTCGACGAACCTTGATCGGACTGCCGGGAACTTTTCGGTTTTTGGAAATCGGCGCATTTTAATTAAGTCTTAAAAAATGGGCAATGTTAAAAGTTAATGAGTCAAAAATACTGCATAATTATTCTTATCGTTTTGGGCGATGGCGGTTAACTTTGTGGAACCCTTTTGAATGAGGAATAAATCCTCGCCGGTTTGATGGGAAAGGAGCCTTTCGATAAAACCTTGGGAAGCGCAATGGTTTTCGAAATATTTGGTGGAAGCTTTTCTCCCCGGCATTGACCAGCTTAGGAATTCTGCGCGCGCGGACTTCACCCAAAAAACGTTTACAGCCTCTGTTGGAGGCACCAATGGAAAAACGATTTCTGTTGGTTTGAAGGAAAGGGCGGTAGCTTGGTTTATTTCGACTGTCCAGAGGAACGTTTTTCCCTCGGCCGGAACGGCTAATAGACCTAATAACCGCAGCTCACCTTTTCGTTTGAAAATCCTCAATTGGGCGAGAGATGAAAGCGAGTCGGTAAAATCGGCCGGGGCATTCAGGAGGATGGGCGCCAAGTTGAGGCTGCCGGTTGAGCAAACCCAACCTTCATTCTTCCAATCGTCCGTAATGCTATCCAAGGAGTCCCTGACGGAACCGGAAAGGAACCGCAGGCGATTTCGGGCCGTCATTCCGTTTACCTGGACCGCAAATTCTGAAAGGGGCTTTGGGTTCAAATGAAACGGCGAATAGATCAAGGCCCATCCGCTGAAGGTCGAAAGAAGACACCAGAATCCTAGTGTAAGGTAAAACCATTTAAATCGAAGGAAGTGGTTCATGGGGGGTACCGATAAACCTGAAAAGTGGTTTCAAAAGGGATTCCTTTTGGAAATAGTGGACCGAAGAAAAACGGAGGAGTACACCGAATGACCACCTTCCATTCCGCCCCGTCGTAATTAAGGGTGAGTGGAATCGCGCCGATAAACCGCTTGGTGTTTTCCAGGACATTCGCGGCAGGTGAAAGGGGCTTCTGGAGTTGGGCTTTCAGGGAAGATGGGTCAAAAAAACGCCGGAAATAACCCAAATTGTCCAAAAGGCAGGGTTCGATCGCGTTTTTCTCGACGATGCCAGCGGCGTATTGGCGGGCGGCCTCGCCGCAGGCGTGTTCAAATTGAACGTAAGATAAAAAAATAATCGTAAATTGGATGAGGCCCGCGGCGAAAAAAAATAACAGGGGAATGCAGAGGGCCAATTCCGCCACGGCTTGACCCTTCGCGTTGATGGTTTTTGCCAAGGGTTTCATAAGCCCTTCAGTATTTCCGAAGATTTTAATATTTGATCCAGCCCGGGTAGATCATTAAACCGCCGAAGGGCTGTTTTCAGGATTGGAAAATCCCCAAGATCCACCGCCTCTAAGTGCGCGGAGATGGGGTGTGTCAGGTCCCATGCCGCCAGGCCGTCCGCGTCCACCCGGGACTCCCCGAGTTGGTAAAAAAGCTTGTACTGGCCGTTTAATTTTCCTGGAAGGGAGCCCAATAGGGCCACGGTATGGCAAGGCGGATCGTCTCGGTCTGTCACATCCAATTTAAATTTCGACAGATAACCCCTTAACATCTTGAGGACCGAGAGAGGCGCGATATGGGACAAAAAGTTCTGTCCCTCGCCGTTCGCGCCGATTTTTTCCCTGCGCACCCACCAACCCGAATAAGGCGAAGGGGAATCCCTGCGGACCCTCATTTGGGATTTGTTCCTGGGATTGTCCGCTGGTTCCACTTCGTCAGACGTGAAATAACTCGTAACACCATCATGGGTCAGGGAGTAGGAGGCGGTGGGGGAGTCGGGAAGGAGTTCGGAGGCGTACCGAAATCGCAGGGCCATATTCGGAATCATCACGTTTTCAGCGGTCGCTGTTTCGTGGTTGTAGGCGAGCAGGGGCGGCAGGCTTAGGCTGTTTTCCCCCGCCGTCGAGGCCGTTTGCGCGTAAAGGAGGGCCGGGTAGGGCCCGCTTGGAAGGTCGATCCCGAAAAAAAGAGATTGGGCCTTCTGGATGCCGTCCCGAGAGTGGGGATCGGCGGTTTTGGCTGCCGCGATGATTCCGGCGATATCCAAGGGTGGGGGAGCGAGGGCCGCGGCGCTGATGGCGCTGCCAATCGTCCATGCGTCAAAAGAAGCGGCGGCCATCAGCAAAACATTCGACTCGCGGACCAACTGAAGGCCGTTAGCGTAGACCGCGCCGGCGGAAAGGGCGGTAAGATCGACGGCTCTGCGGGAGCGTTCCTTGAGGATATAGGCCGTTCCAGCCTTATACAGTCCGACGAATAGAACCACAAAAATGAAGCAAAAAAACAAGGTTGCCAATAAAACCTGACCAGCTGGTTTTCGGATGAGACTGGGGATATTTTTCATGGACCTGCCCGGTAGGATTCATTGAAAGTGGTTTCCTCGAAAACGACCCACCGAACCGGAAAGCTCGCGCTTTGGAGAGGTTTGTTCAATTCCGGCCAATTCAATAGGGAAATTATGTTTTTTAAAATATGGGATTCGGGGGATTGGGATTCCGGGGGGGCTGTGGAAAGGGGTTCCCCGAATATTTCCCGAACGACAGGAATCCAAATCGGCATCGGGTAGCGGATGGTCGCGGTTATTTTTTTTTGATCGCTTGAAAGTGAGGAATGGTATTCGGCTTGAAGGATGGAGGGAAGCGTTTGGGGATTTAATCGGACGATGGGTAATAGCGACAAGGCCAATTGGGTTTTGAAGGCGGTTGAACTTTCGAGGGGGCTTAGCGCCGATTTGCGGGCGACGGCCAAAGCGGCCCGCTGAACCGCTAACGAAACATAGGCCGTATAAGCCGCCTGAATGAGGCAAAAGAAGAACAAGAGAAGAATGGGGGCCGACAGCGAAAACTCGACCGCCGCTTGCCCTTTCGCGGTTATTCTTTTTCCCATGTCAAAGGTTATTTTTTGCTGTCCGAGATGCCGCTCTTGACGGCACCGCTCACGGCGTCGGCCGCTGAGGTGAAGCTGTCCCTGGTGGAGTGTCCGAAATACTTCACCGCTCCGATGACCGCGATGGCGATCAAGGCGACGATGAGGATATATTCGGTCATGCCTTGTCCCTTTTGATTTAGTTTTCGCATTTCATGTCTCCTTTTTTTTATTTTCCGGTCAAAACGGAAGAGTGATCAAGTCGAATAGAAACGAAAGGTAGCGGTTGACCTGGTTTGTGAAGAGGAAGGGAACGCCGGCAAAAGCGATGAAGACGGCCGCCAAGGTCAAAAGATATTCGGCGGAGGCCTGTCCTTTTGAGCTTAATTTCCTTCCCCTTTGGTTGAACATGAGGAGAAGTTATAACGAGGGACCGGGGCTTTCAACGAAAAAGTGAGGATTCATCATCCTCTTCTGTTGTTGGAGATCCCGGCGGGTTGTATCGTTTTTGGTTGGGCCTTTTTTAAAAATTAAGTAATGCCAAGTATTGTGCAGAAATCAATTTTAATCGGCGGGGTCCCGGAGCCATAAACCGTAACATCGAGGGAGTTGGACGTTTTAGTACGAAAGATGGGCGGCCATCTAGGATTCCTTTGGCATTCCCGCGGGAGAGGGGGTGCTTGGGTTTTGGGGCAAAATGATATTTCTGATTGTCGACAATAGGGATCAGGTTCGGACAATATAAAAAGAAAAAAGTTTTCGCTCATTAACCATAGAACTACAGGGATTTATGGAAAAACCCGGAGACTTTAAAACCTTGTAAATGCTTTGGAGGACTACGACCATTTTGCCACGGATAACCCGAAGTCCTATGTTCAAGACTCCAAAATTTCATTCGGTATTCAAACCTTGAGGGCAATCATAAGATCGGAAGCTATAATAAGGGGATTCAAGTAAACCTTTGGAAGAGTGAAAAAAGATAAAAGTAAGGAGTAGTTATGGAACCTTTTGGTGGATTGGCGGGAATGTTGATAGCCCTCGGGGTAATGGTTTTGATCTTCTTTATTTGCCGGAGCCTCCTGCTTTGGTATTGGAAACTGGACAAAATCGAGGAACACTTAGCCGCGATTCGAAAGTCCTTGGAGGGGGATAGATCTTCGGATAAAAAGAAACAAAATATCATGAAAAATGAGGATTCAGGAATTGGGATTTAATTGAAAAAATGTTCAAGCTAAGACACCTTATTTCAAAGACTTTGGCCTTAGGGGGAAGGGCGTCCCTCCTTTTGACCCTCTTGGCAAGTTTTTTCCTTTTGAGTTGGGGATGCAGCCAATATTGGAGAAAAGGTTTGATCCCCGAAGTGGAAGTTGAGAACCTAAATACCGCCTCAAGGACTTATAAGGCGGTTCCCGTGGATCAAATTATCGTCTATGTTTCAGAAAAATATGCCCCAAAACATTACGTTCCTTTGGCCCGGTTGAAATCAAGCTGGAATTCCGATTGGTTACCAAAAGAGATCCTGATCGACGAATTTAAAAAAAAGGCCGGTGAACTGGGAGCAAACGCCGTCATTGTTTTAGACATAATCCCTGAGGGAAGTGGGAAAACGAAAATTTTGACGGGATTGCAACCGGACAATGATTTTGGATATCACCAGGCACCCTTCAATTCGGGAATAACCGTAGTCACCCCGGGCCCCATCAATGAATCCGGTGAGGAAAAAGGAAAAGTCTTTAAAGGTGATGCTCTGGCCGTTTGGACAACCCCGCCTTCAGGGTTAAGGCAAAATCCTAATTAAAGGATGAATCGTTGAATTTGAATAGATTTGATCGTCCACGAGGGGGACCCGTCGTGAACAAGGGGAATAGACTCGGATGAAGAATAAACAAATTACCCGAACGAGCCAAATGGAAACACACCGAAGCGGGCGTGTCGGATGGCTGCGCGCTGCGGTTCTGGGGTCCGATGACGCGATTGTATCGACGGCAAGTTTGATGATCGGTGTCGCTGCATCCGCAGCCCCAAAAGAGGCCATCCTTGTCGCCGGCGTGGCCGGACTTGTCGCTGGCGCGATGTCGATGGCTGTCGGGGAATATGTTTCGGTCAGCTCCCAACGCGACGCCGAGCGGGCGGACATTCAACTTGAAAAAAAAGAGCTTAGGAGCCAGCCGGAATCGGAGCTGAGGGAGCTCGCGATGATCTATATAAAACGCGGAATCCAAAAGGACCTGGCGATGAAAGTTGCGAAACAACTTAGCGCGCATGACCGGCTCGGCGCGCACATGCTTGATGAGCTTGGCATTAAAAAAACATCCATCGCCCGCCCGATCCAAGCGGCGTGGGTATCCGCCGTAAGCTTTGCGACTTTCGCAATGATTCCTATCCTCGCACTCCTGGTCTCACCCGCCGTCCTGGAAATCCCAATGATCGCAGCGCTCTCGCTAGCGAGTCTCGCGGCTCTCGGAGCACTTGGAGGCCGTCTTGGCGGAGCGGCGATCGGGCGCGCTTCATTACGGGTTACCCTAGGAGGCGCCCTTGCGATGACCGTAACCGCCGTTATCGGCCGAATTGTGGGCGTTTCCCTTGGATAGATTGATGTTAAAATTGAACGGCTTGTCCACGGTGGGGACCCGCCGTGGACAACCAAATACCTCAATTTGGGCTATTGAAACTGCCCCAGTTAAAGATTTTTGGGATTAAAAGGGCCTGAACCCGTCTAGAAGGTAGATCATAAAGCCTCAGTCTTCCTGGCCGGAGAATAGACGGGCATGGATATAAAATTTCACATACGGATTATTTTTCTTTTTATCCTGGCCCTCAACGGGACAATAACCGGCTGTTCCAAGTCCTTTACCGTAACGCCAACCGCCCCTGGGATTGTTCCCACCGACACCTTGACTGTCACTTCAACTCCCGCTTTGGCCCCGGGTTCACCTACATCCACGCCCATCATTACTGGATCACCCACGCAGAATCAGACCTTTACCATCAGTCCATCCCCAAATTTGACGAACACCAATACGACGACACAGACCCCTACTAACACCCCAACGAATTCACCCACCAATAGCCCAACACCTTTCACTCCCATTTGGACAAATACCCCCATCCGAACACCCACGCCTGCTAACACCAATACCCCCGCCCCCACCGCGACAGCCCTCCCTTCCAGAACTTTTACGATGACGATGACCTACACCTATACTTCCACTTCCACTCCTACCGGAACCTGGTATACCCCGACCCTGACTATTACCTACACGCCCAC
>Ga0265338_10001642_pt1 | contig 35774 bp, 24 predicted proteins | sample 42126metaG_FD_193579 | JGI IMG/M metagenome (GOLD analysis project Ga0265338, IMG submission 193579) | Rhizosphere microbial communities from Carex aquatilis grown in University of Washington, Seatle, WA, United States - 4-21-26 metaG | ecosystem: Host-associated > Plants > Roots > Rhizosphere...
CGCCTATCTCTGCCGGCTTTTTCAACGGTACGATCGTCAAAGCCCATATAAATTCTTGATGCGGCTGAAAATGAATCTCGCCGCGGAATGGCTCGAACAGCCGGGCGCGCTGGTCAAACAAGTGGCGGAGCGCTCTGGGTTTCGGGATCAATTTCACTTCTCGAGGGCATTCAAAAACGTTCTCGGCGTTTCGCCCAACACCTTTCGCCGGTTGCGTTAATTGCCCGTTAAAAATCACCCACTGCGGCAGCGGACGTGAGTCCGCTCAAAATTTCTTCGGAAAAGAGGCCGAAAATGGAGCCGCCTCACGTCGGCTGCTGCTTTTTTGACGAGCTGTTAAGCCGTTCGGAAACGCCGTTCCCAAGGTTTTTTTTGGATTGCCCCGCCCCGGAAAACGGAAGAGGATGCGGCCATGTGGAAACCCGGCAAAATGCTGGGCGGCGTCCCCCTAACTTGGAGTGCGGCGACATGTCGCCGCTTTCCGACTGGCAGAACATGTCCGCCCGTTCCAAAGCGCGATCATGCCCGCTCAGTCCAAATGGGGACAGTGCCAAATGCCGCCCTTTTGCGCCGTTTGCAAGTGACCGATTCAAAAACCTCTATCAACAAAACCCAAAATGAAAACACGAAACCTAATCTTAACAATCGCCTTAACCGGGCTCGCCTGGTCCGCCCAGGCGGCCGATGTGGCCGGCAAATGGGTCGGAGAATTCGATTCCCAAGCGGGTCACCAGAAATATACGTTTAATTTCCAGACGGCCGGTGAAAAGTTGACGGCGACAGCTGATGCCGAATCCGACCAGGGCAAGCGTCAGGTGGTTTTTACGGAGGTGAAACAGTCCGATGACACGCTGACTTTCGTGGAGACGCGAAAGATTCAGGACAATGACGTGCGCATCGAATACACCGGCAAGGTGGGCACGAACGAGATTCAATTTAAGCGCAAAGTTGGTGATTTTGGCAGCCAGGAATTTGCCGCCAAACGCGAAGCGGCTGCGCCGGCGACCACGGCATCCGCCTCCGCAACCGATATTGCCGGCCAGTGGAACGCGGAATTCGATACCCAAATCGGCAAGCAAAAGTATGTCTACACGTTCAAGACCGACGCCGGCAAACTGACGGGGAAAGCGACCGCGGAGGTCAACGGGGAGAAGCGGGACGCGGACTTGCTGGAGGTGAAAGTTAGCGGCGACACGGTGACCTTCGCGGAGACGCTCAAATTCGGGGACAACGATATTCGGATTGAATACACCGGGAAAATTCACGGCAACGAAATTTCTTTCACGCGCAAGGTGGGTGACTTTGCCTCCGAGGAATTAGTGGCAAAACGTGGTGCGGCCACAACCCCCGATTCCAAAAATTAAACCGCCAAAACCGGCGTCTCTCCCGCCGGTCCGCGCCGCCTGACCGAGTGCGCGATTCGCGCGCACTCGGTTGAAAAAGGCGCGATTACCGAATTTTCAAATCGCGGAGGAACGGCGGCGGTTACGGTGTCACGGGAATCGGCACCGCCGCCGGCAACGATCCCGAAGGCTTGCCAAAGACCGTGAATTCGATGACACCAAGCGGCGTCGGGTGCGGCCAATTTATCATGGTGAGCCGCACGAACCGGCATTTCGTCGGCGGAATCTCCTCAAAAATCGTGTTGCGCACCGTGGTGTTCCCACTCTGATCGAGCACCGTAGTGAACGTATTGCCATCCATCGAAACGTCTATTTTGTATTGGAATACATTGGCCGATGGCGGGGCGGCGGGGGAGTTGGTGGATGAAGCAGTATTGCGTCCACCGAAACGTCCACCACCGGTAAACATCAGGCGCACGGAATCAATTGTGAACAATTGCACCACATCGAACCGCGTCGCCGGGCTCAACTCGATCGTCAACTCGGGCTGCGCCTCCGTGGGACCCGGTTCCCACCAGGTGCCGCTGGAGTTGTCCACGGCATACGCGGCGTCATGACCGGGTTGCTGCGAAGAAAATTTCGACAGTGCGTTCATTGCCCGGACTTTGTTGATCGTCACGGGAAGCGAACCGGAATCACCTTCCCTGGCGGGATCAGCGACCACTCCGGGCGCCCACTGCGGCGTGTCCGTAATGCGAACGGACATGTTGCCGTCTCTATCGAATGCCACCGGGTCCATGCCGATGCGTCGTCCGCCCGGCGGATTGTTCAGCACGATGGTATAGAACTGCCAGAGTTTCCCGTCGGGCCCTTCGACGATGCTGCCATGGCCCGTGCCGGTGACGAGGCCGTCGGTTTTGCGCAGCAGCGGGTTGTTTGAAGCATAAGTGAACGGACCCATCGGGCTCTTGGCCGTGTAATAACCCTCAGCGTACGTTTTCCACTGTGTGCCCGACGCCGAATATTGGAGATAGTATTTACCGTCGTGCTTTTGGAGCCACGGACCTTCGACCCACGCCACCTCGGTGTATTCGTTCATCTCGCCGTAGCGTTCCCAAACATGTTCCGAGTTGAACCCAAAAAGGTGTTTTGGCGGACCGGCGAATTTCGTCAAATCGCCCGGCTCCAATGGAACAACATAAATCCCGCTGACACCGCGCCCGGGATAATACAAATACGGTTTATTGTCGTCATCCACGAAGATATCCATGTCGAACGGGCCGTTCCAGCCGCCCGCGACGCCCGGAGTATTCTGCCACGCGCCGAGGTTGTTGAACGGGCCGAGCGGATTATCGGCTTTGAACAACGGACCATCGTTGCCGCACATGTAAAACGCACCGTTGTATTTCACGACGTGCGGTGCGACCGGGACATTCGCGATGCGATGCAACGTCCATTTGAGCAAGTCATCGGAAACCCAGGCGCCGCCCCCGGTGCAATACATATAATATTTGCCACCCTCGCGGATCACGGTGACATCGCCGGAGGCGGACGTGCCGCCTTCGCTGACCATGGGCAAAGGATTGCAATACCGCGGCGATTTACCCAGCACCGGATTGGCGGCCAGCCCGGGAGTGGAAACGGCGGCCCAGAGGGCGACGCCAAACAGGAATTCAGTTTTCATAATGAGGCGATGATGCGCTCATCCAATCGAGCGCGGAACGGGGCGTTTGCTGAAACCACCGAAGTATTCCAAAATCTGGTCGCGCCATTTCGCCGAGTCGGCGACCTGGACGGCCAATCGGTCGGCCACTTCCTTATGCCGGGCCGCGTCGATCCTTCCAGCGAGCGATTGCCAGGTGCTTTGAAACGCAACCACCTGTTTAGTGCCCTCAAAATATTTTGCGCAAAGTTCGTCCCACAAAATCTTGCCGGATTGCATCCGGTAATCCCACGGGCAACGATGAAACCAAAGCAGGAATTTTTCCGGGCAGCGCGCGAGGTCATCGAACGTGTCGCCGACGGGTGGAAAATATTGTTCCACCGCCCGGTCGCCGTGTTTCGTGCGATCGAAACCGATGCCCTCCGGCGAAGCCTGATGATAATACGTCGCCGTCCAATCCGCGCGCGCCGCGCGATTGTTCCAGGGCTGCGGCGCGTAATGATCGCCGCCGATCATGTGATGCAACCCGAGCGGCATGGTGTAATTCACGAAAGTTTCGCGCGAGGACATCATCATGTCGCGGATGACCGCAACGGTTTTGTCGTCGTTGCTGAAGGTCATGCGCGTCCATTCATCGGCGATTCTTTTGGCGGGCAATTCCGGATCCCACGCGAGCCGGCCGAAAGCATACCAATTTGACTGCGAGAAATGATGCCCGCACCAATTTGGGTCCAACCCGGGATTGGTCACCGAAACCATGCCGGTGATACGGCTTGGTTGGACTTTTCCTGCGAGCACTTTAGCGACCGTGGATCCCCTGCCCTTCGCGAAGGTGTCCGACTGCAAAAATTCCTCCCACATCGTCCCGAGATAAACGAGATGTTTTCCCTGTCCAAGGTACTCCTGGCTGGCCTGGAGTTCGGCCACGACCGGAGTCTGTTTCATCGCCCCAAACAACGGATGAAACGGTTCGCGCGGCTGAAAATCGATCGGGCCATTTTTCACCTGGATCACGACGTTCGGGCGGAATTGTCCATCCAACCGCATGAACTCAATATAAGCGCGCTTGGCGCGATCGGGATCGATGTCGTCATCATAAACAAACGCGCGCCAGATGACGTTGCCTTTATGCGGCGCGAGCGCGTCAGCCAGCACGTTTGCGCCGTCAGCGTGTGTGCGGCCGTACGTTTTTGGCCCGGGCTGCCCCTCGGAATTCGCTTTCACGAGGAAACCGCCGAAGTCTGGTATGAGCCCGTAAATCTCATCGGCCTTCGCCTTCCACCAGTCCACTACGCCCTTGTCCAGCGGGTCGGCGGTGGCCAAGCCTCCCAATCGCGCCGGCGATGCAAAGTTCACGGACAAATACAGCCGCACGCCATAAGGCCGCCATACCTCCGCCAGTGCGGCAACTTTGCGAAGCGTATCCGGCGCGAGTACGCGCACGTCGGCATTGACGTTGTTGATGACCGCGCCATTGATGCCGATGGAGGCACACGCACGTGCGTAATCGGCGTAGCGCGGGCTTAGCTTGGCCGGCAGATCGTTCCACTGCCACAATGACCGCCCGGCATAACCGCGCTCAATCGTCCCGTTCGGATTATCCCAGTGATTCATCAACCTCAACTGCAATGCGGGTCGCTCGGTGATGTCGAGTTGATCAATGGGCTGGCCAGTTTGCATCTGCCGCAGGAAATGGAAGACGCCGTGGAGCGCGCCGATTTCGCTGTCCGACGCAATCACCGTCACCGGCAGTTTTTCAAGGCGCGTCGAGCGAATGATAAAACCTTCGCTCCCGGCGGCGCTCAAGTTGGCGGCCCAATTCAAATCGCGCACCAGCTTGGAATTACCGGGCGTGCCGACAATGACGGCGCCAGCCTTCAGGCCAGTATCATCCAATGGCGCTGCACCACCCAACAGGCTGGTGGTGGCATTGCGGAATTCGTCGCGGATGATTTGCGACGTCGCTGACGCGCCGTCAACGTGAATTTGCTGAACGACCTGGCGATATTTTTTGGCAACCTCGCCCGGTGGCGCATAGCGAAGCCAGAGTTTGTAGCCATCCTCATCCGCGAGCTTCGGTAGCGGTTCGGCTGCGCCATTCCTTGCGGGATAACCGCCCACGCAGAGGCCCGCGGCGCCAGCCGCGGTGGTTATCACGAAATCGCGCCGGGAGATATTCACGGTTCTTCGGCGAAACCTCAGGCGGGCACGGCCAGCTTCTCAATGCGGGCGATGTTATCCTCGACTTCCTTAAGGCTTTCGCAACCAAGAGAGAAACAGCTCAGGGCATCCTTGGTCAGCGCGTAACGCAGCGCGTCGTTAAGCGATTGCCCCTCAGTCAGATTGCCCTCGCCAAGGACTTTGATACCCACGGTGCCCTTGCCCCCGGCTTTCATTGCTTTGACAATTGGCAGCACCACTCCGGGTTCGTCGTCCATGCGTTCGCCGGCGGGATTCAGACGCACCATGCAGATATCAAGCCAGGGATTCTTGGCGGCTACTTGCATGGCTCCGACCGAGTGACAACTGATGCCCACCGAGCGAATGATCTTTTTCTGTTTGGCCTCGGCCATCACCTCCATGGACCCTTTGTCCTCTTCATTCCAGGTGGCGCTCATGCGCGTGTGGAGCAGGAGAATGTCAATGTAGTCTGTTCCCAACTCCTTCAAAAAGCGGTCGATGTCTTCTTTCGTTTTGGCGGCATTCCAGGCATCGGTCTTGGTGAGAACGGTCACCTTTTCGCGCGGGACTTTTTTCAACGCAACCTTGACCGCATCATGGGTGCCGTAGGCATCGGCGGTGTCCCAGAGAAAAATACCCTTGTCGTACGCCGCTTTAAGCATGTCGGCGACGCCATCGACTCCGAGCGCCCGGAGCTGATTGGAACTTTGTCCGGCGCCGTAGGTACCGGTACCCACTCCCATCCGGGAGACTTTGATTTTAGCAGGGCCGAGTTCAATCACGTCCGTGGCTCGGCGAATTGCGTTTTCGGCGGAAAAGCTGCTGAGTGGGAGTGCGGCGGCAGCCCCAACCGCCAAAGATCGTTCCAGAAATTCTCGTCGGTTAATCTTCATTGGATTCTTGTGTTTTGGATTTTTTAGGAATTGAAAAGAGATTTTGTCGTTTTATGCGAAACAGCAAGCTATTTGTCATTGGAATCCGCCGGAACCGTTTCCGCGGCTTTCTTCATGGCTTCGGGATTCAGCGTGTGCACCGCAATCCGCGCCCGGGCAAGGGCGTCTTTTGAGCCCGGACCGGCCGCTTCCAAACCCGCCAGAACTTGCGCCATGTCCTCTGCAACTTTCGCCTGTTTGGTTCCGGGCCGATGGCAACGGATGCAAACGGAATCCGCGCCGGTAAGCATGGCCGCCGTGGCCGGCGCCGTGTCGTGCGAGGCGTGACAGACCGTGCAGCCGGGAAGGCGCTTGGATTTGAACAACTGGCCGTGCTTCGTTCCGGCAAAAGCCTCAAGCGTTGGGGCGTGGCATTTGCCGCATGTCTGAGAGACACGTTGCGGACTTGCAGTGGACAGAGAGTCGCTGATCGCGCGGGTAGTGTGGACGGCGTGGCAATCCACGCATTCGGCCGCCCGCTTGCGCCCGGACGCCAGCAGTTTGCCATGAACACCCACCTGGTATTTTGCGAGTTGATCCACGCGCGGTTCCGACTCGTATTTGGCCATGAAGGCGGCGTCAGCGTGGCACTTTCCGCAGAATTCAGGCACGCCCTGGCGCGTTACCCGCACCTTGAAACCGCGGCTGGCATTCATGGCGATATTCTGGTTGGTTTCGTTGACGTCGCCGCCGTGGCAATTGGCGCAACTGATCGACTTGGAAAAATGGATGTCGTTGGTGAACTTCAGGCTCATCCCCTCCATGACCCGGTGACATTCGAAACAGGAATCCTTGCCGACAGCAGACCAGCAGGCTAGCAAGGTGACGAGCGCAAACAACAGTCTCGGTTTCTTCATGGGATTCGATGGACCGTCATTCAAAGCTTATCCAGTCCAGATCGACACCCTTGTCTTCATTTTGCGTCACCACCAAATCATGAACGCCATCGGGAACGCTATCCAATTTCGATTTGAATGATTGCCATTCGGAACCTTTTCCGATGGCGACTTTGGCCAGCAACGGACCATTGACCGTGTCCAGATGGATTTCAACGGATCCTCCCGCCGAAGAGAGGGCCCGGACGTTGACTGACTTCAAATCCTTCTTTCCGAAGTCGACCTTGTTGAACTGAACCCACGAACTCTTTCCACTCAGAGAAATCTTCCATCCCTCAAATGTGTTCGTATCGTCCAGAAAAGAAACCGTCACGCCTTCCGCGCTGATGGCGCTGTAACGGTCAATTTGTATTTTGCTTTTCGCATTCACAATCCCCACGCCCCGCAAGGTGGGGATGACTTTCTTGATGGATCCGTCGTCATTGAAATACAAATAGTCCGCCCGGATCGACCGGTTCTTGTCAAAATTCGGGGATAAATCCTTGTCGTGATAAAACAAATACCACTGTCCTTTATATTCCACGATGGACTGATGAACCGTCCAGCAACCACTGGTTGACTCGTCCAGAATCACCCCCGCCGGTTTATACGGGCCCATGGCATTGGTGCTGGTTGAATATTCAAGCCTCTCAATGGTGTTCTCGACGTGCGGATAGGTCAGGTAATAAATCCCGTTTCGTTCGAAGGCAAACGGACCCTCGATCAATCCCTTTTGGGGAAGATTGGCGATCACCTGCGGTGAGGAATCGAGTTCCAGCATGTTATCCTTCAGCTTGGCCACGGATATTCTGCCTCGCGCCCAAAATATATAAGCGCTTCCATCCTTGTCGATGAGCACGCAGGGATCAATTCCGCCGGCGCCGGCCAGGGGCTTTTCCTCCGGCTTGAATGGGCCGCCCGGATGGTCCGCGACCGCCACGCCGATTTTACCCCCGGCGGGGAAATAGAAATAATATTTTCCATTCTTGAAAACGCAGTCCGGCGCCCACATGTCAAAGGATTGTCGGGTAAGCCAGGGAACGTTCGTCTGATTCAATATCATTCCGTGGTCTGTCCAATCCGTCAGATTCTCGGACGAGAACACATGGTAATCCTCCATGATAAACCAGTTGGTCCGCCCCCGACCTGGCGTGAAGGGAATATCGTGCGAAGGATAGACATATATTTTTCCTTCAAAAACCCTCGCCGTGGGATCGGCCGTGAACTGATCCGTGATGAGAGGATTGGTAGCGAACGCGTTGCTGATTAGAAACTGGCTGCCGATACTGAATGCCACGATCCAGCGGGACACCGTCGTTTTCGCAAAACTCATTGGGTTTTCCTTATGGGTGATTGATGGACTCTCGCCGCCGCGATTTATTTTGATTCCGCCACTTTATAGCCCAGCAATGGAAGCGTGGTCTCGGCGTAGCGCTTTCCCAACTCGCGGTAGCCCGCCGGGGTAAAATGCAAATGGTCCGGGCGGCCGATGCAACCGGTCGCCGAAACAGCGTGCGCCGTTGGGATCGTCTTCTGAATGTCGTCGATGGTCTTGTTCATTCCCGCGCAAGCGCCCTTCTGGTCCGCCGGCACGAGTTCGCCGACGATGAGCGGCACATCCGCGGCTTTGAGATTCAGGTCCTTGAGCAAATTGTCGTAAACTCCTTTGACCTTGTTCGGCCATTCTTTGTCGCCGTTGTTGGATTCGCCCTGGTGCAACAGGATGCCCTTGATGACGCCGTCTTTTTGCGCCAGCTTGGCCATGTCCACCAGATATTGATACGGATTTCCATCATACGTCTTGATGATACCCGCCATCCAACCGGGAGCGGTCGCGGCGTAGGTTTGGAACGTGTCTTTTTCGAACAACTCAATCTTGCAGCCCGCGACCGCGACGTTCACCACGCCCACTTTGATATTGGGCGGCAGATTGGAAACCATCGTTCGGCCAAAATAATCCGCGGGACAAAGCCCGGTGCTGGGCCGGCACAACGGCGGAACGGCCGGATACCAGTTGCCCTTTTTTCTATCTTGCTTGGGATAATCAACCGTTGCCAGCATCTGATAACGCTCGTCCACCGGCCCCTTATCTTCTTCTTGAACTCCCGGGTACCCCTCCATATTGGATTGTCCAAAGCACAGGAAGATCCAGCGATTCGTGTCCTGTGAAAAAGCAGTTACATTGAGCATGAGCAGTCCCGCAAACACCAACAATCCTCGTTTCATTTTCATACGATTCAATCTTTGTTCGCCACTCCAATGGTTCTTGTCGTTGATAGGAATCTCCTGATTGGCGCACCAGCGGTCGCCGATGCATATAGTGACCAGTCATTCAGTTCATTAAGGTGGTCTAAGCGGCGCGCATCTTAGCGTGGCGAGTCGAGAACGCGAATATGACGAACATCGTATGAGGTCACCGATGCGGCTGACAGCCTCCGAGCGCTGGGGGCGTTCGCGCGGTGTAAGGCAGGCGTCTCGTACGCCTTCGTGCGGCGAGACGCCGCGAGGTGTGATGCAAAGACCAGGTTTCCCCAACGAAGGTTCAGCAGCAGTGAGACGCACGCCGGAGCGCGGAGCATTTTGCTTCGCGTTAAACATACGATCAGGAGGCGGAGCAATGCTCCGCGCTCCCGGGATTAGTGAACGACCGCTGTTGGTTCCGGCCCACTGCTATTTGAGCCTGCCTGTAGCTGCACCGGCCGGTAGCCACCGCGGGTCTTGAAGTACGCCAGCAAGGCGAGGTAACAGACGAGCGTAAAGATCGGAAACAACGCCATTTTGCCGAGCGCCCCGAATTGCCCGGCCGTCTCCGCGCTGGCAAGCGTGGACGTCGAAGCCGGATCCGTTACCGCAGCGCTCTTCAGCGGGTCAATCGCGTGGTAATTGCCGAGCAAATATTTGCTCTCCATGGTTACGCTCTGATAAAGCGCGGGATTCGCTGCGGCCAACGCTGTCGTCGCGGAAGATTCCTGCAAATAGCCGAGAAACGGCGCGCCAAGGATGCCCACCGCCAGCATGCCGATGCCGCCGACCGCATTCAACGTGAGCGCGCCGCCGCGCGGACATTGTTCCGAAGTCACGCCCAGGATCGTCGGCCAGAAAAATGTTTTGCCGACGCCGTAAAGTGTCGCGGCCGCAAAGACCGCGAACATTCCCGCGCTGCTGGTTTTGGAAAACGCGAACAGGCCGAGCGCGGCGAGCGTGGAGCAGGTCGCCAGCAAACCCAGCGGCGAAAGTTTGTGGACGAGCGGCCCGGCACAAAAACGCAATATCACCATGATCGCCGAAGTGTAAACCAAAACCCACGCGGGATGATAACCCGCGGCCTGCATCGGTACCTGCATCAGCGACGTGATCCAGCCGTCGGTTCCCAGCTCAGTGATAGCCTGCGGAATCATGATGATGATGAGAAACGCGAGGATGAAACGGCCAAAGGATTTAGTGATGACGGCAAAAAGCAGGACGACCGCTCCAATGAGTCCCCACACCAAAACGCTGTTCCAGTTAAACACCTGCCCAAGTTGCGCCAGAACCAGTCCGAACCCGACAAAAGCGCCGAATGCGCCGAACTCCTTAAGCATCGCCAGATAACTGACGCCGGCCTGCTCGCGTTCGCTCTTCGGAAATGTTTTCCCGATCAGGAGAAAAAAGAAACTGAGTGCCGGAATCAAAATCAGCCCGAGCGTGATGCGCCAGTCAGTAACCTTCGCCTTCGCCAGCGCGATCGTGCAAAGTCCGCCCAGCACCAACCCGAGCGGCCAGCCGGCATGCATGCGGTTGAGCAATTTCGTTTTTTCCGTGCTGAACATCGTGGTGACGATGGGATTGATGTAGGACTCGACGGTCCCGTTGCCCAGGCCCAGAATGATGCTTCCCCAGTAGAGCAGTTGGAACCCGTGTCTCTGCCCCGCCACCAGCGCGTCCCCGGTCAAGCCGTGGATGGAACTGTAAGCCGCAAATGCCAGCGTTGTGTAAATCAAATAGCACGCGAAAGAAAAAATCATCGCCACTTTGTAACCGATGCGGTCGATGAAAAGACTGAACACGATGATGCTCACGCCGAAGGGCCAGATGCCCGCGCCCTGTAATTCTCCCACGTGAACCTTGTCCAACCCGAAGTCCGTAACGAATTGTCCACCGCACAAAATCATGCGGCTTACAAATGCGTAGCTGGTGGTTATGAGCGCGATAAAGCAGCCCCAGAAGAGGATTTTGTCGTGACGTGTATTCAAGGTTTGGTTTTGTGGTTTGCCGAATGCCAGCTTTGGCCACGCGGACTATGGGACTATTCGGTTTCGATATTGACTTTAGCAGGCCGTGTCCCCAGCTTCGTTCAAAATCGTGTTATTGGCACATTTTGAACATTGGACGCTCGCATGAGGCGATCGGTTACGTTTCGATCGGCGAAGGAACTCTTCCATGCCGACAGTTGTGAACCACTTAAAACGGCCGCTGAGGAAGGCGCCGTGCGGGTGGTGGCGCTCGGGCGCGGCACCTATCCCGGAAAGCGGCTGCCCCAAAATGATCTGCGCGAAATCTCCTTGCTCGGCTATTGGGATGCCCGCCGCGACCAGGCCTGGGGACTGGATTGGCACCGTAACGAAGGCATCGAACTCTCCTTCGTCGAAGCCGGCCAGGTTTCCTTCGCGGTGGAAGGCGGAAAAACGCTGGTGCTTGAGCCGGGACATATGACGATCACCCGGCCATGGCAGCGTCACCGCGTCGGCAACCCTAATCTCACCGCGTCCCGGTACCATTGGCTGATTATCGATGTTGGCGTGCGCCGCCCCAACCAGCCATGGAAGTGGCCGCGGTGGCTGCTCTACCCTCCGCGCGGCCTGCAACGCCTGACACAGATCCTGAGGCATAACGAACAACCGGTCTGGCGTGCCGATGACGAAATCACGCGCTATTACCAGAGACTCGGCAAAGCCGCCGCCCTCGGCGCCACGAACCCGGAATCCATCGCCCGGCTCAAGATACTCATCAACGAACTGATTATCGCGCTCGCGGAAATGCTCGAACGTCGCAAGCCTTGTCTCGACGCCAGCCTCTCTGGCAGCGAACACACCACGCGATTATTTCTTCGTGACCTCACGGAACGCCTGGATGAACCGTGGACGCTCGAAACCATGGCCGATAGCTGCGGACTCGGGCGCAGCCGGTTCGCTTCATTCTGCCGCCAGATCACCAACGTCTCGCCCATGGAATACCTGATCCGCTGCCGCATGGATGCCGCCGCGCGCCTCCTGGTGCAGCGCCCCGAACTCAGCATCACCGAAGCCGCGTTTGCCTGTGGTTTTCAATCGAGCCAATACTTCGCCACGGTATTCCGCAAACGAATGGGCCAACCGCCCCGCGATTGGCGCCGCCGCCGCGGCGTGGTAGGCGTGAAAATGGATGTGTAAAATTTACCAATGGCGTTTTGTTGAAGATTGCGGGAGGGATTGTGGCATCCTGTCGGACACGAACTATGCCAAGACCAGTTACTCTCTTCACGGGCCAATGGGCGGACCTCGCCCTGGCTGACCTGCTCCCTCTCGTCAAGAAAATGGGTTACGACGGCGTGGAACTCGCCTGCTGGGGCGACCACTTTGAGGTCGACCGCGCTTTGGCCGAAGCGGATTACGTGAAGAAAAAATGGGCCCTGCTGCAAAAACACGGCATGAGTTGTTTTGCAATCTCCACCCACCTCGTCGGCCAGGCGGTTTGCGACCTGATCGATGAACGGCACAAGGCGATTTTACCTGCGGACGTTTGGGGCGACGGCAAACCGGAAGGCGTCCGCCAGCGCGCCGCGGAGAAGATGAAAGCCACCGCGCAAGCCGCGCGAAAATTTTTCAACGCCAAACCCGGCCGCAAAAACGCGGATGATTTTCCCGCGGTCGTGAACGGCTTCACCGGTTCTTCAATCTGGCACGCGCTCTACGCGTTCCCGCCGACGAATCAGGAATTTCTTGAACGCGGCTTCAAGGATTTCGCGAAACGCTGGACTCCGATCCTTGACGTGTTTGAGAAGGAAAACGTCAACTTCGCGCTCGAAGTGCATCCGACGGAAATCGCTTTCGATATTGCCTCGGCCAAACGCGCCTTGGAAGCGGTGAAGCATCACAAGCGATTTGGTTTCAACTACGACCCCTCGCATCTTGGCTATCAGGGCGTGAACTACGTCAAGTTCATCCGTGAGTTTGGTGACCGCCTCTTTCACGCCCACATCAAAGACGTCTGGTGGGGCCATGGCGACGGCTCGGTCGGCGTTTTTGGCGGGCACACGGATTTCACCGACGCGCGCCGCTACTGGGATTTTCGCTCGCTTGGCCGGGGCGACATCAACTTCGAGGAAATCATCGTCGCGTTGAATGACATCGGCTATCGCGGGCCGCTCTCGGTGGAATGGGAAGACGGGCGCATGGACCGCGTTCACGGAGCGACGGAGAGTTGCGCCTTCGTGCGCAAGTTGGATTTCGCGCCAAACCAGGCGGCATTCGACGCCGCGTTTTCGAAAAAAAATTAGACCGCGACCGCAATAGCACGCGGACGCCGGGAAAGGCGGATGCAGATTCGTGAAACGTCCGTGAAGAAATTCGCGTCCAATCGTGTGGCTCATCGTTAGAACCAGAACTCAGACCAGATATTTATGTCAAACAGACCTCTCAATGTCGGATTAGTAGGCGGCGGCAAGGGCGCGTTCATCGTTAATCCCCACCAAAAGGCGATTCATTTTGACGGCACGCGGCGCGTCGTCGCCGGCGCGCTGTTTCCGGATCCCAAGGTCGCCCTCGAAGAAGCAGCGAACTGGCCATATCCGATCAAAGGCTACGGCTCTTATGACGAAATGATCGCGGCGAACAAGAATTTGCCCGAGGACCAAAAGCTGGACTACATCCTCATCGTCACACCAAACTTCGTGCACTTCGATCCGGCCATGAAAGCGATGAAGGCCGGCATCGCGGTGTTCTGCGAGAAACCGCTGTGCTTGAATTTGAAGGAGGCCAACGATCTGGTGAAGGCCTCGCGCGAACTAGGCGTGCCGTTCGGCGTCGCGCACACCTATCTCGGCCACTGGACGAGCCGGTTGAGCCGTTACATTGTTCGCAGCGGTCTGCTCGGCGAGATTCGTTGGGTGGACAGCTATTACATTCAAGGCTGGCTCGCCACCAAGCTCGAAGCCACCGGCCAGCAGCAAGCATCATGGCGCGTGGACCCGAAACGCGCTGGCGGTTCCGGCTGCGGCGGCGACATCGGCACCCACGCACTCATGCAACTGCGCTTTGTCACCGGCCTGGAAATCTCCGAACTTTCCGCGCAGCTCGAAACGTTTGTCGAAGGACGGCAACTCGACGATCATTTCACGATTTATTGCAAATTGAACAACGGTGGCCGCGCGCTGGTCCGCGCATCGCAGATTTGCATCGGCCACAAGAATGATCTCGGCATTCTCATTGCCGGGACCAAAGGCACACTTCGCTGGCGGCAGGAAGACCCGGAATGCCTCACGATTAACCTGCCGAATCAGCCCGACCGCGTCTATTGGCGCGGCGCAGTAACGGCCGACGACGGTTTTCTGCCCAAGGACTTGCCCGCCGACCTGATGGCCGAGCCGACTATTCCCGCCGGCCATCCGGAAGCGTTTCACGACGCCTTCGCACGGCTGCATCGCTGCTTTGAAGCCGACGTGCGCAAATGGAAGGCGGGCCAGGCGTTCAATTGCGACGGCAGCAAATACGCAAACGTTGAGGACGGCATGGTGGGAATTGCATTTATTGAAACCTGTTTGAAGTCCGCGGAGTCTGATGGTAAGTGGACACCGTTTCCAAAAATATAATCCAACATCGCTCACCGCGCCGATCACCCCTGCCCTTGCTATGAGAAAGAACTTTTACATTACTCGCCGCTCATTTCTGTCTCGTTGCTCCATGGTGGCTGCCGCCACTGGGTTGCCGCTTTGGTTTGTGGAGCGCCAGCTTTCGGCCGCCGAGACCAACGCCCCGGCCACGAGTCCGAACGACCGGCCGGGCGTCGGCCTGATCGGCTGCGGCGGCCAGGGCACGGGCGACGCCGGCAATGCCAGCGGATACGGTGACATCGTGGCGGTATGCGACGTGGATGATTCCCACGCGACCCGCGCCGCCCGGCGGTTTTCGCAGGACGGCAAGTCGCCCGCGAAATACAATGACTTCCGGAAATTACTCGAGCGCAATGATGTTCACATCATCGTGCAGGGCACGCCCGACCACTGGCATACGCTCGTCAATGTCGCCGCCGCCAAGGCGAAGAAGGACATCTACGGCGAGAAACCTTTGACGTTGACCATTGACGAAGGCAAACACGTCATTAAGGCCGTGCGTGACAACAAAGTCATATTTCAAACCGGCACCCAGCAGCGCAGCAGCAATAATTTCCGGCTCGCGTGCGAGCTGGTCCGCAACGATCGCATTGGCAAACTCAAGGAAGTCCATGTGTTTGTTCCCGCTGGCATTCGTGGCAATCATTTCGCCACGGTTCCAGTGCCTCCGGAATTCAACTACGACTTCTGGCTTGGCCAGGCGCCGCAGGCGGAATATGTCAAGGAACGCTGCCATCAGAATTTCCGCTGGTGGTGGGATTATGCCGGCGGTCCCGTGACCGATTGGGGCGCGCACCACAACGACATCGCGCGCTGGGCGATCGGTCTCGACGGCCCCATCGCCGTGTCGGCCAGCGTGATCACGCCTCCGCTACCCGACGGTTACACCACGCCGGTTGAATTTGAGGCGACGCTCACCTGGGCCAACGGCGTGAAGCAATTTGTCCGGACCACCACGGCCGACAGTCCTTACGGCGCACGACTGGATCCCAACGGCCAGCGCAACGGCGTGAAGTTCATCGGCCCCGACGGCTGGATTTGGGTGAACCGCGATGGGATTGACGCGAGCGACAAGCAGCTGCTCCACACGCCGTTGCCGGAAAGCGCCGTGAAACTCGAAGTCAGCAAAAACCACATGGCAAATTTCATCAATGCCGTTCAATCGCGGCGCGACCCGATTGCCAATGTGGAAAACGGCCATCGCTCCGCGTGCATCGGGCATCTGATCATTATTGCGTTGCGCACGGGTCTGAAATTGGAATGGAACCCGGAGAAGGAAGTGTTCACCGGCGACGGCGCCGACGTTGCGAACAAACATCTTGCTCGCGAGATGCGCAAACCGTATGACTACAATTTCATCGGCTGATCTCAAATAACAAACATGAATACTCGAACCACCCGTATCGTGCTCGCGCTGCTCGCGCTGCTCGCGGTGCTGGCAACCCGCCTGCCGGCGATGGCTGCCGACGACGCGCCCGCCGCGGTCAACACCGACGGCTTCACCAATACGCCGATCATTCCCGGCACGAAATGGCACATGCACGATCCCAATCGTCCGCAGCCCAAGGTTGTGACGCCCGGACCCTCGCCGACGCTGGGCAAAGCCCCGCCCTCCGACGCCGAGCTGATCTTTGATGGCAAAGATCTTTCGAAGTGGCAGCTGGATAACGGCGCCGACGCAAATTGGAAGTTGACGAACGGTTACATGGAGAGCGTCCCAGTGAGCGGACGGCCCAGCGGCATCCGCACCCGCGGCAAATGGGCGGATTTCGAACTGCACGTGGAATGGGCCACACCGAAGCCCGCGCACGGAGAGGGCCAGGGACGCGGCAACAGTGGAATTCTCATCAACAACCTTTACGAGGTCCAGGTGCTCGACAGCTACCAGGCTATGACCTATCCCGACGGTCAAGCGGGAGCCATTTATGGCCAGATGCCCCCGCTGGTCAACGCCTGCCTGCCACCGGGCGAATGGCAGACGTACGACATCTCTTTTGAATCGCCGCGCTGGAACGAGCAGGGAGAATTGGTCAAGAAAGCCGTCATCACCGTCCTTCAAAACGGTGTCCTCGTCCAGGATCATTACGAACTGACCGGCTGCACCGATGGCATCGGCGCCGTGCCCTGGAAATCACTGGGAAACTACTCGCATAAGCATCCGCCCGAGGTCTTTGTTGGATTGCAGTATCACAACAACGCTGTCTCCTATCGCAACATCTGGATACGCCCGTTGAAGCCGAAGACGGCGCAGTAATCTTGGCTCTGGCTTTGGTATGGTCTGTCGTTCCTAACGGGACTTATGAGAAATGCGCCCGCAATCCATCGATAAATCGGTGGGCAATTGCCTTGCGCCCGGCCGGGCTGTTTGGGATTGCTTCCCGACTTGCGGAAGCAATTCCCCTGACGCAGCGAAGAAGCATTCCCGTCTCATCCCCTGCCCTCATTCAAAGGCTCGTTTCATTGGAGACAACGAGGGCGACGGCAACGGGAAAATTATTTCCGTGACGCCGTCCTAGTCTACCTTGCCGCCGTCCTTCAACTTCAGCGCCCATTCAATGCCGCCCAGAATGTGCTTTTGATAGGCCTTGCTGATTTCCACGTCGTTCTTCCGGTCTTTAATACTCGAATCGGTGTCCCAAATATCCTCCCGGTGGCCCAGCGAGCTATAGAAGACCCGTCCGGAACTATAAGTCTTGCACCAGGACACGGGATAGTGGCCCGGCGTGAACGGCGGTTGCGGCTTTTTATCGAGAATTAACAAATCATGCACATTGGTCGCGTTGTAGTTTTTGAATTGGTACATTTCCTCCTGCGAAATGGTCCAGACTTTCGGCAGCGCCGCCGTGGCCGGATTTTGCGGGTCCTGGTTCAGGCAATCCACGCTGAGTTGCGCGCCGTGATGATCAAATTCGCCGCCGAGCATGTCGATGTACGCGGGCCAGCGATGAAACGTGTCACTCGCCGCATGGATGCCGATGAAAGCATGACCGGCTTTGATCCAGTCCAACAACCCTTGCGGATCGGGAATCGGCAATTGCCCGGTCGTGCTCACGAAAGCCACGCCGTCGTAGTTCTTCAGATTCTCAGGAGATAGCTTCTGCAATGCGGTCTTCATGGCCGCCTTAAACTCCGTCTGCGCGTCGTCATATGCCTTCCTCTCCTCCGGCGTCGCGTTATTCCCCGGCCGGCGGAGAGTCGACTCCGGCGGCTGGTGCACGAAGTCCACCGTGAACTCGCCGCTGTCTTTGCCGAGTTGTTCCAATATTTTTTCCGACGTCGGAATGGAACTGTGGCGGAACTCCATGGTCGTCGTCACGACCAGCAGTTTTTTCGGTTCCGCGGCGTTCGCGGAAAGGAACGTAAGTGACAGCAACGCAGTTGTTGCCAGAATGGAAGAAATTGCTTTCATGGTTTATAAGATGGCATATTTCGTGTCTGAAATCGCAATGTGACATTCGTCATATATCTTGCGAGTTCTCGTTTCGATAGTTTCCATTGCTAGCATCTCCAACCAATTATGCAAAAGAAATCTAGCAGCGCCTCGCCGCTGAACTCCACCAACCGTCGCCAGTTTTTGAAAGCCGCCGGCGCCGCTATAGTTCTCCCCACCATCTTGCCCAGCAGCGTTTTCGGACGTGACGGCAAAGCGCCGCCTTCGGGTAAGATAACGATGGGCGTGGTCGGTTGGGGTATGCAAGGTCCTGGTGATGCCAATTCATTTCTTGCTGAGGAAGACTGCCGCGTAGTGGCCGTGTGCGATTTGGACAAGACTCGCGTTCAACGCGCCGTAAACACTGTCAATGAAAACTACGGCAACAAGGATTGCGTGGCCTATCACGATTATCGCGAGATGTTTGCGCGCCCGGATTTGGATGCGGTATTGCTCGCGGTTCCCGATCACTGGCACGCGCTCGTCTCGACCGAAGCGGCGCGCCGCGGGTTGGATATTTATGGCGAGAAGCCGCTCGCGCACACCATTGCCGAACAGCAGGCCATCGTCAAAGCCGTCCAGGCCAACAACATCATCTGGCAGACGGGCTCATGGCAGCGGTCGCAAGCCCCGTTTCACAAAGCCGCGGAAATTGTCCGCAACGGCTTGATCGGTGAAATCACGCACGTCGAAGTGGGGTTGCCATCCAACTATTCTGATTTTGGCGGAACCCAGCGGGAGTTGCAGGCGAAACTGGCTGCGTTGCCGGGCGGATCCACTACGTTCACCAAAGTTACCCCGGGCACGGACGCCTGGAAGATTGCTGTGAGCGATCCGCCAGCTGAACTGGATTACGAGATGTGGATTGGACCGGCGAAGATGGAGCCATATATCAAGCAGCGGGTCCATGCCAACTGGCGCTGGAACTACAACACCGGCGGCGGGCAACTGCTCGACTGGATCGGGCATCATTGCGATATCGCGCACTGGGGCCTGGACTTCGATAACGATGGCCCGTCGGAAATCGAAGGCTCCGGAGATTTTCCCGCGAAGGATGCCCTCTGGAACACTTCCCCGAAATATCGCATCGAGCTGAAGTACCCGCGCAACATTACCATGACCATTGCCGGGGGCCACAGCGACATTAAGGGCGGTACCAAGTGGATTGGCAAGGACGGGTGGGTATGGGTGGATCGCGGCGGCTTCGACGCCTCCAATGCCGATTGGAAAAAAGGCAAAAACCTGCCGGATGAATTACGTAAAGTAAAACTTTACGAGTCTTCCAACCATTACCGGAATTTTCTCGATTGCGTCAAATCGCGCAAGCCGACCATCACGCCGGCCGAAACGGCGCATCACTCCGCCATTCCCGGCCATCTCGGCTTGATCTCCATGCTCACTGGCCGGAAAATCCGGTGGAACGTGAAAACCGAACAAATCCTCGACGACGCCGAAGCGAGCAAGCTGCTCACCCGCGAATATCGGGCGCCTTGGCATCTGGCTTGAAGTGAAAAATATTTCCTGGTAGCCTTTAACGCCATTATGAAATGGTGTGCCCACTCATGAACCAACAGGACTCAACCACCGCAGACTGCCAATACAATTACACGCTCGCCTTCCTGGTGCTGCGCTTCTGGCTGGCCACCAGGGCCATCCTAACCGGCGTCGAGAAGTTCGGCGCCTTTAAGACCAAGCAAATAGCGCTCGTCGATCCGGTCACTGGCATGGACGACCCCAGCGGCGCGATGGTCGAAGTGAAGGTGAAGTTCTACGCGCTGGCAAATTACTCCGGCATCCCCGCATCGCTGAAGCCCAAGTTTGCCAACGAACCGCTGCTGCCGCATCCGCTGATGGTGGCATTCGATTACATGCTCGGCCCGGTGCTGCTCCTCACGGGGTTCATGCTGCTGGTCGGTCTCGGCACCCGACTGTCGCTCTTCGCGCAGGGGCTGCTCTACGTTGCGCTCACAGTCGGGCTCATTCTCATCCGGCAGGACGACGGTGTCGCCTGGCTCGGAATCCATATGGCTCTCATCGCGTTCGCCTTGGTGCTGGCCAAATACAACCAATTTGCGATTCTGAAAAAATGGTAGCCCAACATCTCTCACGGCGGAAGTTTCTCGGCGCCAGCGCCGTGGCCGGCGCGGGCTTGGTGCTCGCGTCGGGCGCGCGAGCCTTCGGCCAGGCTCAAGCCAAGCCAGCCAGCGGCAAATCGCCCAACAGCCAAATAAACATCGCCCTCATCGGCATGGGCGCCGAAGGCCGTGTTCTGTTGGAATCACTCCTCAAGATTCAGGGCATCCAGCTCGTCGCCATCGTGGACATTTGGGATTACGCCCGCACCTATGCCGACAAACAACTCAAGGCGCTCGGCGTCACCGTGCGCGCCTATGAGAATTATGAGGACTTGCTCGCCCACGAGAAAGACCTTCAGGCCGTAGTCGTCGCCACGCCGGATTTCTGGCACGCGCCCATCACCAACGCCTGCCTCAAGGCTGGCCTGCACGTCTATTGCGAAAAAATGATGAGCAATACCATCGAAGGCGCGCGTTCGATGGTTCAAACCATGCGGGAGACGGGCAAGCTGCTTCAAATCGGTCACCAACGCCGCAGCAATCCACGTTACATTTTCGCGCTGAATCGTCTCGTCAACGATGCGAAAATCTGCGGCCGCATCACTGCCGCGCAAGCGCAATGGAACCGCTCCGCGTCTGACGATTTAGGCTGGCCCAAGAAAGCCGTGATTTCGCCGGAGACGCTTGCCAAGTATGGGTACAAGGATATGCACCAGTTTCGGAATTGGCGCTGGTTCAAGGGGCTCGGCGGCGGTCCGCTCTCCGACCTTGGCGCGCACCAAATCGATATTTTCAACTGGTGGTTGGGTAAGTCCGCGGTATCCGTGATGGCCAGCGGCGGCGTGGATTATTACAGCAACCACGAGTGGTACGACAATGCGATGGTCATTTACGAATACCCGATGCCAGAGGGCGTTGTGCGCGCATTTTACCAGGTGCAGACAACCACCGGCGCCGGCGGCGGCTATTACGAGGCGTTCATGGGCGATAAAGGGGCAATCAAGATGTCCGAAGACCCCTCCATCACCACCGTCGCTCGCGAAGCCAGCGCGCCCCCCTGGGATGATCTCGTCGCCAAGAATTATCTTCGCGTCGGGAAGGCCCCCGCGGCGGCCGGAGACGGCGAGAAGGTGGATGTGCGCGAATCCGCGCAACTCGCGCAATACGAAATTCCCGTGGTTTTCAGCAAAGCCATTCACCAGCCGCACTTGGAGAACTTCTTCAACGCCGTCCGTGGAACGGCCAAATTGAACTGCCCGGCGGATGAAGCCTTCCGTAGTGAATACGTGATCCACAAGGCCAACGAGGCGATTCCCTTGCAAAGAAGAATTGCCATTACCCCCGAAGAAACCGAAGCTTGATTTTATGTGTAAGACTGCCGCTGTCCTTTCCGTTTTCGTGATGCTTACTGCTAGTGTCGCGCTGGCTGATGACGCTCAGGTTCCCCTCAAGACCGAATTGCCGAAACCCCTCTTCCTCGGCACGCCCGTGCCCATCAAGTTGAAGCAGGTTGAACCGGCGCCCAAAGGCAAGCGTCCCGATTTCATGGTTCCGGTCGGCACCACCAATCTCGCCTTCGGCAAGCCCGTCACCTCCAGTACGGCGGACCCCATCACCGGCTCGCTGGATTTGCTCACCGATGGCGACAAGGCAGGCGACGAGGGTTCTTACATGGAACTGGGGCCGGGCAAGCAATGGGTGCAGATTGATCTTGGAAAACCGGCCAGCGTTTATGCCGTCCTCGTCTGGCACTTCCATTCGCAGGCCCGGGCTTATCTCGACGTCGTGGTGCAAGTCTCCGACGATCCGTCGTTCAGCAAGGACGTGACCACCATCTTCAACTGTGACGACGCCAACGAACTCGGCCTGGGCGCGGGCAAGGAACTGCCCTATATCGAAAGCAACCAGGGTAAATTGATCGATGCCAAGGGCGTGAAAGGCCGTTACGTGCGCCTCTACAGCAAAGGCAACACCACCAACGCGATGAACCATTACATCGAAGTTGAAGTCTGGGGCAAACCCACGTCGTAGAAGTGCAGAATGACGAGACCAGGCCCGCCCGCCCGACAGCCCGGAGCCAGTCTCGTTCCCCGTTTTTCAATCTCCGCTCTTCGGTAAGCCGGCAGTGGACGATATTCGCTTTCCTGGCCTTGGTCGCACTCGCCGTGCGCTTGCCCCGGCTTGGCCAAAGACCCATGCACTCCGACGAAGCCGTTAACGCGTCCATCACTGGCGATCTGCTCGCCGGCCAAAGTTTTCACTACGACCCGCGCGATCGTCACGGACCGCTCCTGCAATTGTTTGGAATGCCCGTCGCGCGACTTTGCGGTGCGAAGACTTTTTCCGATTTGTCCGAAACGCAACTCCGCCTGACCCCCGTCCTGGCTGGCAGCGCCACCGTTTTGCTGTTCGGCGCCGGCGTGGAAATGTTTGGATTTGCCACCTGCCTCATCGCCGCGCTGTTCTTCGTGGTGGCGCCGCTGCCGGTCTATTACAGCCGATACTTCATTCACGAAACGTTGTTCGTGGGCGCGACCCTCGGCCTGATATTATCCAGCTGGCGCGCGCTGAAGAACGCCTCTGTTTTGGCCGCGGCCGTGGCCGGCCTCTGCGCCGCGCTGATGTTCGCCTGCAAGGAAACGTCAGTCATCCATTACTTTGCGGTCATGGTCGCGGGCGCGGCGGGGTGGCGGCTCAATCCGCGTGAGAAATTGCCGCCGGTTAAAATTTTCGTTACGGCCTTCGGTGTTTTCATAGTCGTCGGGATTCTGTTGTTCACCTGGTTCGGGCGGGACTGGCGGGCACTGGAGGATTTGGGCCGGGCAATACCGCACCTGGTCGCCCGCGCGGGCGGTGAAGGCCACGAAAAACCATTCGGTTATTACTTTCCCCTGCTCGCTCCGACGTTTCTCCTTTTTCTACTGGCCATCGTCGGGGCTTGCGCGGCAATTCGTGATGCTGTCGCCGGCGTTCGCAAGACCGGTGTGCTGCTGGTGATCTATACGCTCGTCGTTTTCTTGATTTACTCCGCCATCCCATACAAGACGCCTTGGCTGGCGCTCAATCTCTGGCTGCCCCTAACGCTGCTCTGCGGCATGGGCATCGACGCCATCCGGCGGTTCCGCAAAGGCCCGACCAGCCGATCTGTCACGGTTATCGCTGTGGGTGTTCTTCTCGCTGTGCTCGGGAAACAAACCAAGGCGCTCGCCTTTGACAAACCTGCGGATGAAAAGAACCCGCTGGCGTATGCTCACACCGTGGAGGATATGCTGCGGCTATCCCCGCGGCTCGAGAAATTGGCAACCGAAGAAAACCTCCCGGAGCCGCTTATCGCCGTGGCCGCCGCCGACCCGTGGCCATTGCCGTGGTATTTACGAAAATTTCGGCGGGTTGGTTTCTGGCAACCCGGCCAGGATCCCGGCCCGGCGGATTTTTACATCACCTCACCGGAGGAAGCGGAAAGACTCGGCGACCGATTAAAAGACCGTCGACCGGAATTCTTCGGCGTTCGGCCGGAGGTGCTCGTCATCCTGTGGCGGCCAGCGGAAAGCGTCGCCCCATCCCCCAAGCCTCAATGAGTGACATCCATATTTTCAATCATCACGCGATGGCAACGCAATTTCAGGTGCGCGTTGCCGGTGAGGAAAAAGGTTATGCCTCCCAGACCGCGCAGGCGGCGTTCGCCGTGGCGGACCGAATCGAACAACTCTTAAGCCGGTTCCGAGCGAATAGCGAGATTTCTCAAATCGCGCAGCTGGCGCCGGGCGAGTTGCTGCGCTTAAGCGAACCGGTCTTTGCCTGCCTCGAACTCGCGCAACGAATGGAACTCGCCACCCTGGGCGCGTACTCCGCGACCGCCGCGGCGCTAAAGACCCAGCCGGTCAGACCGCAGTGGACCGTGTTGAAAGAACAATTCTCGATTCGTTGTGACAGCGGGAAACTTGAGTTTGATCTGGGCGCCATCGGCAAAGGGTTTGCGCTGGACCGCATGGCGGAGGTGATCCGCGAGTGGGAATGTCCAGCGTTTCTGCTCGTGGCCGGTGGCAGCAGTGTCCTTGCCGGTGACCCGCCTTCCAACACACCCGGCTGGTCGTGCGGTCTGGGTGATGATAATTCGCCCCAACGCTGTTGGCTGAAGAATGCATCCCTGAGCGGTTCCGGCCTGGCCGTGAACGGGCCTCATATCCTCGATCCCCGCACCGGAACGCCCGCGGCATTGCGCGAGCGGGTTTGGGCGCTGACGGACACCGGCGCGGAATCCGACGCCCTCTCGACCGCCTGCATGATTTTGCCGGAGACGAAAATCAACGAAGTCGTCGCGGGGAATTCCAGTTGGCTGGTATTTCTAAGCGAAGGCGAAAACTGGCGCGCGCTCGGTTCTCGCAACCATCTATTGTCAAATAATCGCAGCTGAAACCACCAAAACACTTTATGAAACTGAGAATCACGTTGGCCTGCGCGGTGATGATGTTTTCCGAATTTCTTTGCACCGCCCAGCCGTATTTTGTTTCTGTGTCGGGTCACGACACGAATCCTGGAACGCTGGGTAAACCGTTTGCCACGCTCCAACGCGCGCAACAGGCCGTGCGCCAGAGGCGCGGTGATGTTTTTCTGCGCGGCGGAACGTACTATCTGCCAGAAACCCTCGTGTTTACGGCAAAAGATTCCGGTACGAAAGAGTCGCCGGTGATTTTCCAAAACTATCAAGGGGAGAAGCCCGTCATCAGCGGCGGGGTCCGGCTCGATAAACTCGACTGGCAGCCTTACACGAATGGGATTTTGCAGGCCAAGGTCCCGGCGGATTTGCAGACCGAGGAAATTTTCGTAAACGGCCAACGGCAGATTCTGGCGCGTTACCCGAACTTTGACCCGAAGGCGCAATACTTCGACGGCTTCGCGGCGGATGCCCTTTCCGCGCAGCGGGCCGCGCGATGGTCAGACCCGGCAGGAGGTTATTACCACGCCATGCACCCTGCCCTCTGGGGCGATTTTACCTGGCGTATCACCGGCAAGGACACCAATGGCCAGGTGCAGCTTGAGGGCGGTTGGCAGAATAATCGCGGCGCGGCGGCGCACCGGCAAATACGTTTCGTGGAAAACATCTTTGAGGAATTGGACGCGCCCGGCGAATGGTATCTGAACGCCAAAACGCACACGCTGTATTTCTATCCGCCCGCCGGACTCGAATTGAAAAACGCAGTTGTGGAGGCCACGCGCCTGCGAACGTTGGTTGAATTCCAGGGCGACATCGCGCACCCGGTGCAGTGGATCACGTTGCGCGGACTCGTTTTTCGCCAGGCGGCACGCACTGTCATGGACACCCGCGAACCGCTCCTGCGGTCGGACTGGGCCATTTGTCGCGCCGGAGCAATTCTCTTCAATGGCGCGGAGGATTGCGCGGTCGAGGACAGCTTCATTGACCAGGTGGGTGGCAATGCCGTTTTTGTCAATAATTACAACCGCCGCGTTGCCGTTCGCGGAACACAAATCGCCATGGCCGGCGCGAGCGGGATTTGTTTTGTGGGCGATCCCCAGGCCGCTCGCAGCCCGTTGTTCAACTATGGAAAAGTCCAGCAACTCGCCGAGATCGACCGCACGCCTGGGCCGCGAACCGAAAATTATCCGGCGGACTGTCTCGTGGAGGATTGCCTCATTCATTTGACCGGACGCGTGGAGAAACAAACTGCCGGCGTCGAAATAGACCTCGCTCAGAACATCACCGTCCGGCATTGCTCGATTTACGACATGCCCCGCTCCGGGATCAACATCGGCGACGGCTGCTGGGGCGGGCACGTCGTTGAATTTTGCGACATTTTTGACACCGTGAAGGAAACGGGCGACCACGGCTCCTTCAATTCGTGGGGCCGCGACCGTTATTGGCGGCCCAGCATCAATGAAGTCAACGCATGGGTGAGGCAAGCGCCTGAATTGCCAAAGCTCGACGCGGTGAAACCAATCGTGCTCGCCAACAATCGCTGGCGATGCGATCACGGCTGGGACATTGACCTCGATGACGGTTCGTCATTTTACATCATCACGAACAATCTTTGTCTGCACGGCGGCATCAAGAACCGCGAAGGTTTCGGGCGCCTGGTCGAAAACAATGTCATGGTGGACGGTGGTTATGATCCGCACGTCTGGTTTGCCGAGAGCGGCGACATCTTCCGGCGCAATATCATGTGGACCACCTATCGCCCCGCCAATATGCACCGTCCGCCGTGGGGCGCCGAAATGGATTACAACCTCGTGCAGGATTATGGCCAAATCACGAACATGCCCGCAGCGCGATTACAGCAACAGAGCGGACGCGACGAAAATTCCATCGTGGCCGACGCACAATTCATCGATCCCGCGCACGGCGATTATCGAGTAAAAAAAAGCTCCCCTGCGCTAGCCCTCGGCTTCGTCAATTTTCCGATGGATCAATTTGGCGTGCAAAAACCGGAACTCAAAGCCATCGCGCGCGTTCCGCAGTTGCCCCAACCCGAAATGTCCGCGCCCGTATCCGCGTCGCGCGACCTCACGCCAGCGAGGTGGTTCGGCGGCAGCGTGCGCAACATCGCCGATAACGGCGAAATGTCCGCTTTTGGCCTTCCTGGAGTCACCGGAGTTTTGATCCTTGGAGTGCCAGCCGGCTCTTCATTGGCCAAAGCCGGTTTGCAAAAAGACGACGTCATTCTATCCGTGAACGGCGAGAAGACAGCGGATACAGCGGCATTGTTGCGGCAAGCTCCGGAATCGCCCGTCGGGAATTCACTGAAGATCGGGATTTCTCGCAATCAAAAGGAAATGCTCGTCCAGTTCACTCCATGAACATTCATTCGCAAACACGCAGGGCGGGAATTGCACGTCCGGAGCCTATTTTCCGGGAGCTTGTGTGCGAACAGAATACAATGACGACCGTGCGCCGATGAACAGCGTGCGCTTGTCCGCGCCGCCGAAAGCGAGACTTCCAGTGCGTTCGGGTATTTCCAATACGCCGATTTCTTTGCCGTTACGGTCATAAATCCAAACGTGGCCGCTGGCGATATAGACGTTGCCCGCCGTATCGCTGACGACCGAATTTCCACCACGCTCGGCGAAAACGGTCGCGGACAACGATCGATAGTTGTCGAGCTTCGCAATGTAAGTAAGGCCGTCGTCTTCGCTCGTAAGGTAGTGCGATTCGCCGGGTGCGAAGGTCGCAAGTTGCCCCGCCTGAAGATTTGGCCGCCATGTGCCGCCAGCCATGATTGCCGTTTTCGTGCCGGGCACGTAAAAATAGCCGCGATGCTCGTCAGAAACTTCGCTCACGATGGCGGTATTGCTACCCTGGCGATATACGTAACCCCGGTGCTCCATCATGTTCTTTATCACCGACAATTGATTGTGCAATCCCACGGGCAGCAACAAAAGGGTCTCCGCCAGCATATCCGTGGTTTCCTTCACGGCTTCCGCGAGCGGTGTGCTCATTGAATTATTCGTCCCCGTTTGATCCAAGTTCAGGCGATAAACCGCCTTCTCATTGGCAATCGCCAGCAGGCTCGACGGCGGCACAAAGCCCAACACCTGCGGTTGTCCGGGAATTTCGGCCAGCAACTCCGCTTTCTTTGCGGTTTCGTTCCAACGGTAAATCTTCCGGTTTGCGGCATCGGAAAAAAATATTTCTCCGGCGTCGCCCGCCGTCAATCCGGACACGTTGCTGAAGCTGCTGGCGAGTTGTTCCAGCCGGGCCTCTTTGGCAAACACCTTCGGCAAGCGCAGCGCCGTGGGAGCCTTCAAGTTATGGTTCACCGAAAAGCTTGTGAAGAACTGTGGGCGAACCGCGACGCCGCTCGCCTCTTCCTGCACGGCATTGTCGAAGGCGAGCCGCGTCTGGCTGAACACTTTCACGTTCTGGAACGCGATACCGTCGGACCGGCGCACAATCGCCGCGTACGGTTTGGGTCGTACATTGCGCGACACTCGATACATGTAGAGGTTGGCAAAGAGCAGGTCCCGCGAATCCTGAATATCCACGGCGTAGGCGTCCGCTCCGGCGGGATTCTCCTCCTCAGTTTGCTGCGCGTAAATCTCCCAGTTGCGCGCGTTATGGAACTCCGACTCGATGCGCAGGTGATGCTCCACGGATATTTGATAAATCCGGCCGCGCGTCGAGGTGTTCTCGACTCTCAAGCCGATCTTGCTGCCTGTATTGTGTGGCCAGCAGCCGCGGAAAACTCCGCCGCCGCCGTCGCGGACAATAAGGTCGCCAGCCTGCTGGGTATCGCCGCTGCCCGGGCCACCCCGGCGTGGCGCCGCTGCCGCCGATGTCGTGTTGGTTGTCCCGCCCGCCGCAGTCGGACCTCCGGGCGCCCCGCGCCCTCTCCCGAAGCCTCCGCCCCCTCCCCCGGCGAACGAAACGTCGTCGAGCAAGGAGTTTGTGCCGGCCATCCAAAGCACTGCGGCCGCGCGGGGATTTCCCCCTCCGGCGCCGACGCTGACTGAACAAATTATGTTGCTGCCGCCATGCGGAGCCGCGACAACGCCGACGGCATCCCCATCGCCCGAAAAGCCCTCGGAATTAGCCACCAACGTGATCTGCGTTGTGCTCGGATTCAACCCGATCAATACGGTCTCTGGCTTCAACGTCATCGACTTGCTTACGCGATACGTGCCGCTCGGAAAGAAGAGCACCGGGTGCTGTTCAATCGCCGCCTGCAGCGCCGCTGTGTCATCCGCCCCCTGCTCACCCTTCACGCCGAGCGTGCGGACATTGACCCATTTGTCCATCGGCGGCAGTGCCGGAACGTCGCTGGCAACCGCCGTGGCGGGTCTCGAAAGTTTGCGTTCCCGATGCCGCAGATGAATGCCCTGTTCGCGTCCGTCCGGACCGATTTCCAGGCCGAGCGAAAAACGCTCCATCACATAATGCTGCGCCGGCGCGACCACTTTTTCATCGCCTGAATAAAATCGCGGCACGTTGCTGCATGTGATATTGGTGAACGTGACCGCAGAGTGGCTATTGTGCCAATCCCCGGCCACAAACGCGGCTTCCCGGATATTTTCCAATTGAAGATCGCGCGCGTAGAGTTGTTCGACTTCCCCGGGCGTGATTTGCAGCGCCACCGGCATGTTTGCAAACTGAACCCGAACGAGCGTCATTCCCGCTTCCATCGTTTGGATTGCCGCGGTTCGTTGGCCGTCGAAACTCGAATCCATGAGCAGGAACTGCCACACCGGCGCAGTGCGTTTGGTGATAATGCCATAGTCGCCGCCGTGGATGTGAATATCACTCGCCTGGTTTCCGATGTCTTCAAGCGCGGCGCGGGCGGTGCCCACTTGAAAATCCATGTGCGTGAGCATGCTGTGTTGCGCCACGTGGAAACGAATCGCAATCGCGGCGGGATTTCCGTCCTGCAACTCGAAGTCGATGTTGTTCATCCCGCTGTAGAATGTGAATTCAGAAGCGTCAACAATCGGCCCGTCGCCCCGTGGACGGCTGTCGGCGAAATGAATCATGTAGCGGCCCGTGCCCTCCTGAAAACCAGCTGTGTTGCGGCCGAGCACGAAAATCGGGCGCTTCGAGCCGTAGCCGATCAACCGGATACCTTGCCAGACGTAAACCGTTTTGCCGATTCGGTAACGGCCTTCGGGAATCAACACCACGCCAGCGCGTGTCTCTTGGGCACGGTTAATCGCCAACTGCAAAGCCTCGGCATCATCGCCCTCCCCGTCAGCATGAGCACTGAACCCCTCCTTGGTAAAATCCACAGCCCGAGGATCGTCGGGGCGCTGCGAAAAAAAGGACTGCGCCCGAAGCACGCCCGTGCTCATCACGCTCGCGAGCGCAATCACAAACGCCACCCGCAACGGCGTGAAGAACACGGAATGACTGATTCGAGAGTGCTTTCCCAAGCTCAGTAATTTCGAGGCTCGGTACGGAGAGGTCGTGCATGAAGGCAGGGGTGTGATTGTCATACCAGATGCTGTGAATTTCTCGCACCCTAATCCCTGTGAATGAGAACGTCAGCAAAAAAGTATAACTTCAAGGTCATCGGATAGCATCGGGCCAACGCAGTTCGATGGGCACAATGCGTAGCGGCTCTTTAATGATTTCGGTTGCAGGGATGATCTTACTTCACGCGGCATTGCGCGGATAACTATGGTCACAACGATTTCCACCTGGCGTGAAGCCGGGCGGGTCCAGAAGTTGCCGTCACCTTTTCGCTTTGAGGCACGGGCTTTTTCTGGAAATGAAGAGGTCTCGATCTTCTTCAACAAAAAGGCCCAGATCACCTTATCCATCGGTGATCTGGGCCTATTAAATTGAGTGGCGGGGCCAGGATTTGAACCTGGGACCTTCAGGTTATGAGACTGAATTATCGCGAATAACCCACTCAGCGTAATTCATTTCTACAGAACGAGTTAGAAATTAAACGTATAACTGACGTGTCAGACGTAGTCAATTTGTCAGCACTTTTGGACGGTATGTCCCACTATCCGTGCTTATCATTACCCGTAACTTTGAGGTCAGCCATTCAAGTTTGCCAATTTGGGCGTCATGTTCACCTCGCGCTGTTTAATGCCTGTCCAGGTTTCTCAATTCGAGCTGCGCGATACATCAAATTTGCGGAAATGCCTCCATGAGCGAGCGTCCCTACGGACTTTTCTGAACACGCGAATGTTGGACTGGCCGACGGGGACCTCAACAAATTCCGCGCGATTGGCACGCACGAATGCAACTACCGTTTGGATGCTTCTCATCCAAATATCGTCGAAAACGATATAGCCCCCCACGGCGCAAAGCGGGGCGTACAGGTAGAAGTCCACCAGCACATCATCGAAGCGGTGGTTGCCATCGATAAAAATGACTTCAAAGATAGAATCGGACCGGCCGAGATCAACAGCGGCCCGGTCGGAGCGATCTTCAATAAATCGAAAGGAATCTGAAGTCGTCGTAGAAGTGAGAGCTTGGGCGTGGGCCAGGCCAATGCCCTGCCAGCGAGAGCGTTGAAACGGATCGATCGCGGTATGATGGCCTAGCTGATTTTTAGCAGCGGCGGCGATGAAAAACATAGTGCTGTAGCCATACGCCATCCCGATTTCGAGGGTTGCTTTTGGTTTGATGGACACGCATAAATCATAAAGCCACATTCCCTGCGACGGAGAAATCTTGGTGGTTCTGTCAATCGGATGTATTTGACCGTCAGTGCCAGGTTGCGGCTCTCCGCGGTACATTGAGAGCAGTATGGAGCGGAAACGCGCATCAAGAGGGTCGAGGATTTCCTCGGCAGACTTCGGAGCGCCGTTGGTTAGGCGACGCATCCTGGTTGTGTAGATATTGAACAGACGAACGATAAAATTCTTCGCCAGGCTGCCTGGGGCCGCTACTTTGTTTTTCATGTTTCTCGCAATCGTCCTTTCAGTCGGCGTTCGGGGAGCAGTAAACTCGGCAGTCGAATGCGTTGGGGCCGCTTTTCGTCGTTGAGCGAACCGCCTCTTGGATCTGACGAACAGACGTAAACTCCCGAGCAATTCTTTTCAAAACAGCCTCGGAAGTTCTCCTTTCCGTGGCAGGAGTCTCCTGCAAGACGACCTTCGGTTCGGTCGCCTGGCGCTGATCCGGCAGGTAGACCAAATCCAGGAGCGTCCGCGCTGGAATCCTAAAGCCATGTTCGCGCGTGCCGTTCGTTTCCATCACACCTTCCACTTGTTGGAGGAAATTCAAAGCTGGCTGATTTTTTTCCGTGCGGCGATGGATCACCTCCACGATCTCGCGCGCGCGATCACATGTAATCCGCCTCCTGTCACTTTGCTTACTCTACCATTGAAGCGCGCAACCGTCATTACCCTCATAGAATGATTAAATTGGGTTAGCCATCAAATCCGACGCCAGGCAGCCTCAAATGGTTAGTGACCGCACCCTGCTCAAAGCTCCACTCGCTCACTTCGCTTTGTACAAAAAAAGCAGTTCACGGAAAGCCCATGATTATGACTGAGGACGCTGCAAGTAGACAGCGCCTCTGTCAAGCTCTTTGCTTTCACGGGGGCGCGATTTCCACGCTTTGTAGCCACTTTTTTGCCTGTTTATGGCGCGCCATGGAAATGTACGGGAACCGAGAGGCCTTTACTCGTTTTCAATAAAAAGGCCCAGATCACCTTATCCATCAGTGATCTGGGCCAATTAAATTGGTTGCGGGGCTAGGATTTGAACCTAGGACCTTCAGGTTATGAGCCTGACGAGCTACCGGGCTGCTCCACCCCGCGTTCCAGAGGCCTAAATAATGCACCAGGTTTCCCTTTGCGCAAGAGGTTTCGCCGAAATTCGCTAAATAAAAAAGAAAAGAGGCCGGACACTACTCCGGCCTCTTATGAGAACAAGCGCTTTGATTCTATCGTAGCCGCGCTTGCTACGAACAACACACACAGATGCGGCGCCGCAGACATACGCCTCACTACACACACGGAACACTGCGTTTCTGCATCTAATAACGTTATCAGGTTAACACCGTCCTTACGAGCAACCAGTCGCCAGAACTGGGGACATGGAGCAACGGGCTTATATACTTAGCAAACCCACGAAGTTGCAGATTTGCCGATAACGAGCGGGTGTAACCGTTGTTTTTCAGCCCCGCAGAAATTTCGCCACCGCCTCCGTCCGCGTCCGCACCTGCAATTTCTCGTAGATGCGCCGGATGTAAGTGTGGACCGTTTCGTAACTGATGTTCAGCTTCTCGGCGATTTCCTTGTAGAGAAAACCTTTCGCCAGGCAATCGAGCACTTCCTGTTCGCGCGGCGAAAGATTTTCGGTGGGCGAAGCCGCCGGCGCGGCGCGTTGAAACGAGAGCACCACCTTGCGCGCGATATGTGTCGTCATTGGTGAGCCGCCGCGATGCACTTCGCGAATGGCTTCCAGCAATTCGTCGCGCGGCGTGCGCTTGAGCATGTAACCGGTCGCGCCGGCGGCGAGCGCGTTGAAAATATTTTCGGTATCCTCGTAAACGGTGAGCATCATCACCTGGATCGTCGGCATCAATTGCTTCAATTGCCGCACGCACTCGACCCCGTTCATGCCGGGCAGATTGATATCCATGAGCACCACTTCCGGCTTGTCCTGGGGCAACGCCTTGAGCGCGTCTTCCGCGTTCGGATACTGGCTGACGCAGCGGAATCCTTCCGAGCGATTCAAAACGCGAGCGAGTGTCTCGCGAAATTTATCGCTGTCTTCCACGATCGAAACATTAATGGGCATTGGTGCGAATTTTTATTGGCGCGCTCAGCCGGACGATGGTCCCCTGCCCGGCGGCCGGGCCGATGGAAAAACTTCCGCCCACATCTTCCATTCGTTTTCGCATGTTGCGCAACCCATTTCTGCCGGATTTTTGTTCCGCTCCCGCGGGCCCGCGGCCGTTGTCCTCGATTTCCAGGGCAAAAGCTCCCGGGTCCAACTTGAGGCGAATGTGCACTTCGGTCGCTTGCGCGTGCTTGACCACGTTGTTCACCGATTCCTTGAACGCCAGAAACACATTATGCCGGACTTCCGGCGGCAGCGTGACATCCGGCAACTGGCTCGGAATGTCGACCCGGTAACGCAAGCCCGCCAGCGCGAAATATTCCTGGGCGTATTTGCCGGCGTAATTGACCAGCCCTTCCAAGGTGTCATTCGACGGATTGATAGCCCAAACGATTTCGTCAAGCGCCTTGGTGGTTTCGCGCGCGGTCTGGGAAATCTGTTTCGCATGGTCTTCCACTTCCGCGGGAATCTCCTTGTCGCTCTCGGCCATTTCCGCGAGCAAAGCAACCTGCGTCAGGTTCGCACCGAGTTGATCGTGAAGATCCCGGGCGATCCGGGCGCGTTCATGTTCCAGCGCTTCCTGTTGCCGCAGCAACGCCAGTTGCCGTTGCAATTTTTGTGTCGAGAAATAATAGACCAGCGCGGCTATTGCCGCGAGCGCGCCCCCCGCCAGCAAGCCGCGGAACCACGCCTTTTGCCACAACGAAGGCTGGACTACCACCGTCAACATTGCGGGATGAGAACTCCAGACGCCGTCCTCGTTGCAGGCCTTGACTTCGAATTGATACGTCCCCGGCGACAGCTTGGGATAGGGCGCCACGCGATTGCCGCTGGTGTCGTCGGTCCACTCGTTTTCCTGCTGGTCGTTCAGCCGATACCGGTAACGCGAGCGATCTGCCGCACCAAGATTCAGGCTGGCGTAGTGAATTTCCAGGCTCCTTCGGCCGGGCGGTACGACGACTTCGGACGGAGCGCCGCCAAAAAGATTGGTGCTCTGAGGGATTGAGTCCACCAAAACCGATTCAATGATCACCGGCGGTTCGAGCAGATTGCGCTTCAGCGCCGAGGGATTCACGAAAACCAACCCCCGCGTGGTGGGAAACCAAAGCGTGCCATCGGTTGTGGCGCAAGCCGCCGGCTGTGAACCTTCCGTGCATTCGCGTGTCGGCAAACCATCCTGTTCCACGTACACGCGGCAATTGATGGATTTGGTCACACCTAGCGCGAGGTCATTCAGTGATTTTTTGGCCACGCGGGTCAACCCGGAATTGGAGCCGATCCACAGGTTCGTTTCGTTATCCTCGACCAGGTAGGCGATGCTGTTGCCGGCTAATCCATCCATGGCGGTGTAATAAGTCCATCGATCTTTTGCGAAACGCGCCAACCCGCTGCCGCGCGTGCCGATCCAAAGGACGCCGTCGGAATCCGCCAGCAACGACGAAACATCTTCCCCAGGCAAACCGTCGTTTTTGTGAACATCCTTTTTGTGAAAGACGGTGATCTTGCCATCGCGCAGGCGAGCTAGGCCGCCGCCCGTCCCGATCCACAGATTCCCTTCGGCATCATCGGCCAGGGCATGAATCTCCGGTGAAGGCAGGCCGTCCGGCACCGAAAACAATTTCGAACTTTGACCGGTTAACAATGCCAGGCCGTCTTCTCTCCCCACCCACATCCTTCCCCCGCGATCCTGGAAAATCACCGAAATATTCCCCGGAATCCCCACCGGCCGAAATGCGTGACCATTCAATTCAAACAATCGTTGCGCGGAAAAACCGAAAATCCCCGCGAACACCCGGCCATCTTTGTCGGCGAACACGGACTTCGCGTAAGTACTGGCGGCTTCCTGCGCGTTTTGCGCCAGCGTAAATGTTTCGACTCCGCCATTGGTCCAATGGTCGACACGATTGCCGTTATAGCCGATCCATAGTCCCCTTTTTTTATCGGGGCTGACGGATTGCACCACCAACCCATCGGATGGCGGCACCACCGCGAATGCGTTGCGCTTCACGCGATTTAATCCTCGTCCGTTTGTGCCCACCCAAAGATTTCCCTCGCTGTCGAACGTCAAAGAAAGCACGGAACTGTGTGACAATATTTCGCTGGTGAGGTGCGTGTATTTTCCTCGCTCATCGAACCAATAAACCCCGTCGCCATAAGTGCCCACGATCAGATTG
>Ga0265338_10001643_pt1 | contig 35770 bp, 24 predicted proteins | sample 42126metaG_FD_193579 | JGI IMG/M metagenome (GOLD analysis project Ga0265338, IMG submission 193579) | Rhizosphere microbial communities from Carex aquatilis grown in University of Washington, Seatle, WA, United States - 4-21-26 metaG | ecosystem: Host-associated > Plants > Roots > Rhizosphere...
GCCGCCGGTACCGGGACAACGGCTCGGGCCGGCCCATACCTCGGCCACCGACCGGGACGCGCAATGGTTGCAGGGTCATTGCACTTATTTGAAATAGGACGTCGAGTTGACGCTTCCGGCAGGAGCGGTGCTGATGGCGTGTGCGGAGAATTGGCTGGCAGGGTTGAGTAAAAAATAAATGTCTGATTTCGCGTCCATCGGCAATAAATAGTCAGATGCCCGAGGTGAGCGACATGGAATTGTTACGGGACTACGACCGGCAAGGCTCGGAAGCGGCTTTTGCCGTGCTGGTGCAGCGGCATATCCACCTGGTTTATTCGGTCGCATTCCGCCACGTCGGGATTGCCGCCCACGCCGAGGAAATCACGCAGGCTGTCTTTATCATCCTTGCGCGCAAAGCCGCCGGCCTGCGCCCGGACACCATCCTGGAAGGCTGGCTGCACGAAACGGCGCGGCTGACGGCCTTGAGTTTCCTTCGCGGGGAACGCCGCCGCCAGTTTCGCGAACAGGAGGCCTATATGCAATCCACCCTTCAGGAATCCGCCGAGGCTTCAGCTTGGAACCAACTCGCGCCCTTGCTGGATGAAGCCCTGTCGCGGTTGGGAAAAAAGGATCGCGACGCCGTGATACTGAGGTTCTTCAAAGACCAAAGTTTGCACGAAGTGGCGGCCGGGTTGAGGGTAAGTGAAGTGGCAGCGCAAAGGCGTGTCCTGCGCGCGCTAGAAAAATTGCACAGCTATTTTTCCAGGCGCGGCATTTCCTCGACGACGGCCATCATTGCCGGAGTGATGTCCGCCCATTCCATCCAAGCCGCGCCCGTGGCGCTGGCCAAATCGGTGACGGCCGTGGCATTGGCCAAAGGCGCGGCGGCGAGCGCTTCAACCTTAACCCTCATCAAAGAAGCCTTGAAACTCATGGCCTGGGCAAAGGTGAAATCTGCCGCGGTGGCGGGTGCCGCGGTGCTGCTGACCGCCGGCATGGGCGTGGTGGTGTTTGAGGCGGTTCATTCGGCGCGCGTCGCGGCCTATCCCGATCTGCAAGGCGCGTGGGAAGGAGTCGCGCAACTCGACAATGCCGGCGTGGCCAGCGGAGAGACGGCCAAATCGCACATCGTGTTGAAGCTCACAAAATCCAACGGCGTTTACACGGCGACTGCCGATTGGATTGAAATGGCCCGAAGCAATGTTCCGATGGGACGGGTCGTTTATCGTTATCCTTCGCTGCGGTTCGAACGGAATCCGAGAGATGTCTGGCAGTTGCAAGTAAATGCGGAGGCGACGGAAATGGCCTGGGATCATTGGATACATTTTATCCAACCCGACCCGGTGCTTCTGCGGCGTACCCGCACGCCCGACCCGGTTCCCGGACGGCTGGCCGAAGGCGATTTTGCACCGCGAGCCGGTTCCGATTTGCAGGGTTACTGGAAGGGAGCGATTGGCACCGGACCGGACTCCGTGCCGGTGAATATGAAAATTGCCGGTCTGGCAGATGGTTCCTTTCGGGCGGAAGGCGACAATCCGATGCAGGGCGCCAATGGACAGCCGTTGACCGTGAGTTACGACCCGCCGGCGGTGAAATTGGTGCTCGCGTCGGGTGGCGGCATGTTCCAGGGGGAAATCAACAGCGCCCGCACGGAACTGACAGGTTCGTGGATTCAGGACGGCCAGTCCACGCCGGCGACAGTCAAGCGCGCGGATTATCAGGCGGAACAGGCGCTGGACACCGATAAAGATTACACGTTCATTTCGGGGAACGATTTGCAGGGGCATTGGCGAGGATCCTGGGTGGCGACCATTGCGAAAACAAAAGTCACCATTCGACTGGCGTTGGACATTGCGCGGCTGCCGGATGGTTCTTATTCGGCCACATTTGCCAACCTCGACCAATTTGGGAACGACGATCCCATTCCGACTTCGGCTTTTCGGTTCGAGCCGCCGAATCTGCACCTGGAATGGAAGTGGGCGGGCGGCGCCTACGAAGGGAAACTGAAAAACGGCAAACTGATCGGCACCTGGCTTCAGGGCGGCGGGAGCTTTCCGCTGGTTTTTGAAAGGAGCGGGACCAGGTGATTGCGTTCCGGCTTGAAACGAATCCGGGTTTGCTGTGTCCAATCGAGACATGAACGCCCGGAACGCTTTCACGCTCATCGAGCTGCTGGTGGTCATCGCCATCATCGCCATCCTGGCGGCGCTGCTGCTGCCCGTCCTGTCGGGGGCCAAACTCAAAGCGCAAGAAACCGACTGCCTGAACAACCTGCGGCAATTGCAAACCGGCTGGCTGATGTATGTGCATGAACAAAACGACGCCCTGCCGCTGAACGCGCAGGAAAAAGCCAGCTACTCCCCGGACGCGAGCACGACCAATTCATGGGTGGTGGGCGACGCCACTTATTCCGCCGATTTATCCTATATTCAACAAGGTTCCATTTATCCTTACGTCAACAGTCCGGATGTTTATCATTGTCCAGCGGACCATTCCACCGTCAGCAACACGAACCAGCTGAGGACGCGGAGCTATTCCATGGATTATTATCTGAACGGCGGCATTGATCCGGAATACATCCCGTTTCTGCCGCTGAGTGCTTCGACCGGGCTGGCGACCCGGTATTCGGGAATCTCCCGGCCGGCCGCGGTCTTTGTTTTTCTGGATGAAAACGAAAAGACCATCGAAGACGGCGTGTTCCTGCTCTATCGGGATCCCGAGCAGACCTGGCAGAATGCGCCCTCCGACCGCCACAACCAGGGTATGAACCTTTCCTTTGCCGACGGCCATGGCGAGCATTGGCGATGGCGGGCGCCCAAGCCGATGGAGGGTCTGGCGGAATTTGTCGCCAATGCCGATGACCTGCAGGATTTGAGGCGATTGCAGGCGGCGCTGGCCAATGAACCCTGAATCAACATGAACGCCCGACGCGCCTTCACCCTGATTGAACTGCTGGTGGTCATCGCCATCATCGCCATTCTGGCGACCCTGCTATTGCCGGTGCTTTCGACGGCAAAAGCAAAGGCGCAGACAACCTACTGCCTGAACAACCTGAAACAGCTCGCCACCGCCTGGACGATTTACAATGGCGATAACGGCGGAAAAATCCCTTCCTGCGTGCCGTTTTACACCCGCGGCATCGCCAATTCAAACGCCTGGGTTCTCGGCGTATCCTGTCCGACCAACTGGCCCAATCCGTTTGGCGAGGTGGATGCGGGTGCTTTGGACGCCACAAATCAAAACGCCATTACCCGCGGCACGCTGTTTCCGGCCAGCAAGTCAGCCGGGATTTATCGCTGCGTGTCAGATTCTCGGGAGGAAGCCGGCGTGCCTTATGTGCGGAGTTATTCGATGAACAATTGGATGAACGGAATCCCTTATGCCAGTTTCGAAAAATCGGCGGGCCTGGATGCCAGCCATCGCTTTTTCGAAATGGAATCCGGCATTTCAGCCCCATCGCAATTGTTTGTTTTCATTGACGAGGACCAGGCCACCATCAATGACGCCATGTTTGTGACCACCATGAATCCGCTGGAAGGATTGGAAGACCTCCCGGCACGACGGCATAAAACCGCCTACCCGATCAGCTTTGCGGATGGACACGCGGAAGCCTTTCGGTTCGGCACCGACGAACAGGATGTCGCCAGATTGAGAAGCGTTGCGACCCTTCCGCAATAATTTCCCGCGGGCAAATAAATTGTCGGTTTTTGGCGGTTGGCGCACATTTATCGGTGAATGCAGCCAACCGATGGCCAGCAAGTCGATCCGGTCTAAATGCCGGTTGCCAATTGGGAAAGGCTGCGGCATGGTGGGCAAAAATAATTGTCCTATTTCCGTACCCGGCGACAATGATCTCTCAGATGCAGGATTCCGGCGACGAGGAACTGCTGCGGGATCAGGTCCGGCCCAATTCCGAAGCGGTGGCGGTCGATAAAACAAACAATTGCTGTAAACGGAATGCAATTTATGAATCGAAGACATTTCATCGCCAAAACCCTCACGAGCGCCACCGTGCTTGGCGTCGGCACACTGGTTTCCGATGCCCAGACGTCATCAGTGCCGACGAATGCGCCGTACCTTCCGGCCCCGGGCGAAGTGCCGCGAAAAGGTGGGCCACAGGATCTTGCTCTGGTCTATGCATTTGTCGGCGCTGGACACGGCAATCTTGCCAAGGTTAAAGAATTGGTTGCTCAAGACCCGAAGCTGGTCTTTGCGGCGAGAGATTGGGGCGGTGGTGACTGGGAAACCGCCCTGGGCGGCGCAGCTCACACCGGCCACCGCGATATTGCACAATACCTGTTGTCGCAGGGGGCACGCATCGACAGCTTTTGCGCGGCGATGCTGGGCGAGCGCGAGGTGATGCTTGCATTGTTGAAAGCCCATCCTTCAATCGCGACCACAAAAGGTCCGCATGGCTATACGCTGCTCTATCACGCCGCGATCAGCGGCGACGTGGCCATTGCCGAAGCGCTGAAGACGCTACTGGCGCCAAGGTCGCCGGATTATAACCAGGCACTGAGCGCCGCCGCCCGGGATGGTCATTTGGAGATGACAAAGTGGCTGCTCGAAAACGGAGTCACCGATCCGAACGTCCCGGATGGTTTTAACAAGACCGCGTTAATGTTTGCGGTCGAAAAGAAATTTCCGGAGATTGAAGCCGAGCTCCGACGGCATGGAGCGCATGATAAAGCCGGATGAAAGAGAAGCGACCAGCCCATCACCCATGAAAACACAAGGTGCAGCGCCGGTTTTCATCCGGCAGGCGGGAATTCATGCTGACGAACACCGGGCATCGTCCGGCTTTCGGTTGTGAAACAAAAAGAGACTAACGCGGTTACGCCCCCGCTGCCATGAACGATCATCAGATTTCCAATCGACCGGCAGTGTTGGACGCGATTTTTGCGGAGACTCAGGCGCTCGGGTTCAAGATGGCTTCCGAACCGCAGACCGGCTCGTTGCTTCGCACGCTGGCAGCTTCCAAGCCGCAAGGGAAGTTCCTCGAGCTTGGCACTGGTACCGGATTTGGCACCGCATCCATTCTTTCCGGCATGGACAACGACTCACGCCTGGAGTCCGTGGAGTGCGACGCTGCTGTTCTCGCCGTGGCCCGAAGGCATCTGGGCCATGACCAGCGGGTTACCTTTCGCCACGAGGATGGTGCGATCTTTTTGGAGCGAGCCCGGGGCCGGCTTTTCGATTTCATCTATGCGGATACCTGGCCCGGCAAGTTCACGCATTTGACGGAGGCGCTGGCTTTGCTCGCGCCCGGCGGAATTTACCTGATCGACGACCTGTTGCCCCAGCCCAATTGGCCGCCGGACCATGCTCCGAAGGTACCGCGCCTGATCGCCGAGTTGGAAGATCGTCCTGATTTGAGCGTTACCAAGCTGCGTTGGGCTACCGGCTTGATCATCGCCACCAAACTTGACCCTGTGGCAACGCAGACTGATTCGTGAATTCTACGCATTTCATCTTTCGACCGGGCCGAGCGTGGCACGATTTCATGCATACCATTTTATACGCCGCCCACGCATTATACAATGTGCTGCTATGAATTCGCCAAAGCGTCAACGCGTTGTCTGCGACGAGCAGTGACATTTAGCAAATAAATTGTCGGTCTTTGGCGGTTGGCGCACACTTATCGGTGAATGCAGCCATCGGATGACAACGCCCTGTTGCGGCAATATGCGGAAGATCATTCCGACGAAGCATTTGCTGCGTTGGTGACGCGGCACATCAACCTGGTCTATTCCGTCGCCCTGCGGCACGTCGGCAACCCGCACCACGCCGAGGAAATCACCCAGGCCGTTTTCATCATCCTGGCAAAAAGGCGGGTTCCTTGCGGCACGAAAAGGCCGTTTCCAGCTGGCTGTTTCAAACCACGCGCCTGACGGCGAACAATTTTGTCCGCAGCGAAGCCCGCCGTCATCGGCGCGAAGAGGAGGCGTCTATGCAATCTGCTTTGGAAGAAGCCGGAACCGACGTCTGGCCGAGAATCGCGCCGATGCTGGACCGCGCCGTCGCGGGCCTGAGCGAGAAGGATCGTCAGGCTATCGTGCTCCGGTTCTATGAAGGTCGGAATCTGCGCGAGGTGGGACTGGCCCTCGGAGCGAGCGAAGAAGCGGCGGAAAAGCGGGTCAGCCGCGCGCTGGAAAAGCTGCGGAAGTTTTTCACGAAACGCGGCATTGCTTCGACCACGGCCAGCATTGCCGGAGTGATTTCCATCCATTCCGTTCAAGTCGCGCCCGTGCCGCTGGCAAAATCTGTGACGGCTGCCGCGATCGCCAAAGGTGCGACGGCCAGCGGTTCAACCCTGACCCTCGTCAAAGGAGCATTAAAAATTATGGCATGGACCAAAGCAAAAACGGCAATCGTTGTCAGCGCGTGTGCGCTGCTGGCGGCAGGAACGACGACCCTCACCATCTACGACATGGGGAAGCCCATGCGGAACATTCAATCCGAATGGTCCGCCATCAGTGGCAATAACGGGCAATGGAGTTGGTCCGGTGGCAAAATCGAAGCGCACACCGTTGACGGTGACAGCATCTTTGCCTCCAGCAAGAAATACGGCGATGTCACTTTTTCGGCTGTAGCCAGCACCTCCAACGGTGAAGCAAGCCTTGCCGTCCGTATGCAGGACGGCAGCAACGGTTATCTGGCTGTCTTCGCGCCGTCCGGCACTGTCCCGAACCCCGACGGCTTCGTCCGGCTGGTTAAACGAGTTTCCGGAAACGAAATCAGGCTCGCCACCTACCAGGGAAAAAGACTGCCCGCTCCTGGCAAGTCGTTCAAAATCAAAGTCGTGGCCGAGGGTTCCTCAATTCAGGTTTTTCTGAACGGGGCGAACATTTTAAGAGCACACGATACGACTTTTACCAATGGTTATATCGGCTTTCGAGTTTATGGCTGGGGGGATTATCCCTGTGATTCGACGTATTCCAGAGTAAGCATCTACTGATTTCCCGTCAACATCTTTTTACCCACCGCCTGCGCCTTTCTTGATGCCAGCCGGTGAATCCGGAAAAGCGCGCGCGAGTCTTTTGCCGCGCGGCAGGTAAGAATAATTGTCAGTTTTCCGGGCGCTGCGGCCATAATCTCTCAAATGCGGGATTCCAGCGATATGGAGTTGGTGCGGGACTATGTCCGGCTGAATTCAGAGGCGGCTTTTGCCGAACTGGTGCAGCGGCACATCCATCTGGTTTATTCGGCGGCGCTCCGGCACGTCGGCAGCGCGGCGCTGGCCGAGGAAGTCACGCAGGCGGTTTTCATCCTTCTCGCGCGCAAGGCTGCCGGCCTGCGCCCGGAAACGATTCTTGAGGGCTGGTTTTATGAAACGACGCGATTGACGTCGTTGAGTTTGATGCGCAGCGAACGGCGCCGCCAATTCCGTGAACAGGAGGTTTACATGCAATCCAACCTTGCCGCATCCACCGCCGACCCGCTCTGGCCGCAGCTCGCACCGCTGCTGGACGAAGCTATGTCGCGCCTTGGAAAGAAAGACCGGGACGCGATGGTCCTGCGTTTTTTCAAGGGGAAGAACGTGCAGGAAGTGGCGGTGACGCTGCAAATCAAGGAGTCCGCGGCGCAACAGCGGATCCTACGGGCGCTGGAGAAACTGCGAAAATATTTCACCCGGCGCGGCGTGAGTTCGACCACGGCCATCATCGCCGGGGCGGTTGCCGCCAATTCAATCCAAGTTGTCCCGGCGGCGCTGGCGAAATCCGTGATGACGCTGGCCTTGGCCAAGGGCGCAACGGCTTCCATTTCAACCTTAACCCTCGTCAAAGGAGTTTTGAAAATGATGGCATGGACAAAAGCGAAAACGACCATTGTGGCTGGCGTGGTCATATTGCTTGCCGCCGGAACGACGCACGTCATGATCAAAGAAACCCGGAGTCCCAGTACCGGCCCGCGCACGACACCTGCCACCGAAAGCATCAAGGGCCAGCTGGTGGGTCGGGCGGAATTGGTTGACGCAGGCAATACCACGCCGGAAGCCGCCTGGGAATCACGTTATTGGGCACGGGCGATTGGCGACTATGATGCGGTCATTGCCGCGACCGAGCCGGAAGCGGTGCCCGTAGCCAAAGCCTGGATGCGCGACAAGGCTACCTTCCACGCCAGATCACAAGCGGAATTCGCTTCCTTCCAGGGAATTCAAATTTTAGCCCGCAAAGACCTGGCCAGTGACCGGGTGGAGTTGAAATACCAGTTTGCATTCCAGGAGGGTCCGGCTTCACTGGAGACCAAAATTGTAGTGATGGCCAAGGTGAACGGCGTCTGGAGATGCGCCGAGACACGCGCCTCTGACGCAAGTTGGGATGAGGGCAGCCGGCCGGAGCCAAAGCCTTGAGCCGGCCGAGCCGATTTATCAGTGTGATGCAGCCAAATTATCGGTAGGATGCAGCCGCTTACGAAACCAGAAAATGACCGTTGCCATTCAGTCGCCGCGTTCACCTTGATGGAACTGCTGGTGGTCATTGCCATCATCGCCATCCTCGCGGCTTTGTTGCTGCCGGTTTTGTCCGGCGCTAGGGCCAGGGCCTGCCAGGCCCAATGCCTCAATAATCTGAAACAATTCGGGTTGGCCATCCAGCTTTATACGGGTGAAAATGACGACGTCCTGCCCGGGCCGGCATTGGTTCAGGTTCCCACCGGTTACAATGCCGACCACCTGACCTTGCTTCCCTTTTATCTCCGGCACTATCTGGCGCTCCCGGATCCGCCTTTGACTAACCTGTTGAGCCTGGTCTGGCCGGCCATTACCTGTCCCGCCCAAATCCGCTACCCCATCCCGTCTGACGAGACCATCGACCGGCGGGTAACTTATCGCGACAAGAGCGCGATCCTTCCTTCCGATCCGGGTTCGCGCCCGTTCGGTTATCCGTTGACGAATTTTCCCGGGATCCCGGGCTCGCCGTACAAACCGCTGAAGCTGTCCGCCCTTTCGAGCTACAACAGTCCCTCCCGGACCTACGCCTTGCGCGATGTGGACATGCAATTGGATGGTGGCGCGGTCGTTTATTGGAGCACGGTGATCTCTCCCCAGGCGGTTCACGGCAGCGATCTGCGGAACGCCGTTTTCTTTGACGCGCACACGGAGAGCATGCGCGGCACCAACTGGCTGAAATGACCGGGCAAATCGCCGTGGTCTTTTCTTTGACCCGCTGCGCAAACCATTTTACACGCCGCCGGCGCACTGTATAATGTCCCACTGTGAATCCGGAAAAGCGCACGCGCGTCGTCTGCGGCATGAGCGGGGGGGTGGACTCCTCCGCCACGGCGGCTTTGCTGCTGGAGCAGGGATATGAGGTCATCGGCATCACCCTCAAGCTCTGGCCGCAGGACTGCGTCAATCGCGCCGAGGACAAGTGCTGCGGCCCGCAGGCGGTCACCGACGCCCGCGCCGTCTGCCACCAGCTTGGGATGCCGTATTACCTGATTGACGAGGCGGCGGAATTTCAGAAGCACGTCATCCAATACTTTGCCGACGAGTACAAGGCCGGCCGCACGCCGAACCCGTGTGTGATGTGCAATCAGAATCTCAAGTTCGGCCGGCTGATTGACCGGGCCGACCAGCTCGGGGCGCAATTCATCGCCACCGGCCATTTTGCACGGGTGGAGCGGGCAAGCGTTCCGCCCGAGGCGTTGAGTAGGAGACGACGTGAGGAGTCTCATTCTAATTTAGAAGAAGAAAGTCAGAGACTCGTCACCTCGTCTCCTGCACGTTACCTCCTCAAGCGCGGGCGCGATTTGAAGAAGGACCAGAGCTATTTCCTCTTTTCATTGCGGCAGGACCAGCTCGCGCGCGCGATGTTTCCGCTCGGCGAAAAGACCAAGAGCGACACCCGCGAGGTGGCGCGGCACTGCGACCTGAAGACCGCCGACAAGGAGGAGAGCATGGAAATCTGCTTCGTGCCGGACAATAATTATGGCGGCTTTCTCCAGCAGGCCGGCCTGGCGCAGAAACATCGCGGCGAGATCGTGGATTTGCACGGGCACGTGCTCGGCCACCACGATGGCATTGAATTTTACACCATCGGCCAGCGCAAGGGGCTGGGCATCACCACGCCCAAGCCGGTTTATGTCATCGAACTGGACGCGGCGAGCAACCGCGTCGTGGTCGGCGACGACTCGGCGCTGGACCGTGATGAATTTGCCGTGGACCGCTGCAACTGGCATCCCTTCGACCGGTTGACGGAGGCCATCGAGGTGACGGCCAAGATCCGTTACAATCATCCCGGCACGCCGGCGACGGTGACGCCGCTGGGGCAGGGCGGGGCCCGGGTGAAATTGCACGAGCCGCAGCGCGCCATCACCCCCGGCCAGGCGGCGGTGTTTTATCAGGACGACCTGGTGGTTGGCGGCGGGTGGATAACAAAATAGGGCGGCGCTCTTCGCGCCGCCCTGGGCCAAACGTACCAACCAAGGACGGGAAACAACCAACCCGTCCGGCTGTTCCCGCGAACAGGATTTTTGGGAACAGCCAAAATTGAGAGGGCCGGCGGGCGGGAAGGTTCCCGCAATAAACAGTTCTGCAGGTTTGTCGAGTTAGCCCGTTGCTTTCAAGCGTATTCCCCCCGCAAAACCCGTGAAATGGGGGCGTGTGCGATTTTCCATCCTCCTGCTCGTTTTCAAGACAAATCGTGTCTCGGGGTCAATTTTCCGGATCGGCTGGACTGCCGCCAATTGAGGCATGGCGCTTGAGGTGAATTTCAAACCATCGACATCCGCGTCAAAAGCGGCGGTTTTTACCCGGCAGCCGCCGGAACGCTTCTTGTCCAAAAGTATGCCACCCGTTTCCAAAAATATCGCGCGGCGGGGTTGGCGCGTTGGCAAGCCTTATGCGTAGAGAATTCTCAAGATGTGCAAAGGAGTTGAAGTATCTGGTCGTGCGGGGCGTTTTGTCCTCGGTTCTTTTCTTTCCAGCGCCCTGTTTATAATAATGCAACTTTCCGCTTTCGCCGCCGGAAGCGTGACGTTGGCCTGGAATCCCAGCGCGGATCCTGCCGTCGCGGGTTACTATATTTACTACGGCGGAGCCAGTGACACCTATACCAACGAAGTTTTTGCCGGCAACGCGACGAATACTACCATTTCCGGCCTGGTCCCGGGCGCCACCTATTACTTCGCCGCGACCACGTATAATCTTGCCGGCATGCAAAGTTCCTTCTCCACGGAAGTGTCCTACCAGGTTCCGGCGGACGCTCTGCCTGGAAACCAGCCGCCCACGTTGAATATCATCAACAACCTCAGCCTTAATGAGAATGCCGGGCTGCAAACGGTCACCCTGTCCGGCATCACTTCCGGCCTGACCAATGGAAATCCAACGGTCACCATCACGGCAGCCTCCAGTGACACCAACCTGGTTCCCAATCCGACGGTCAATTATACCAACGCGAGCCCGGCCGGCAATTTGACCTTGATGCCGGCGACAAACGCCTATGGAACCGTTACCATCACGGTCACGGTCAACAATGGCGCCATCACCAACAACCTCGTCACCCAGAGCTTCAATGTCACCGTCAGCGCGGTCAATCAGCTGCCGACACTGAACGCGATCGGCAACCTCACCCTCAATGAGAACGCCGGGTTACAGACCGTGCCCCTGTCCGGCATCACCTCCGGCGCGGCCAATGAAAGTCAGGTGCTCGCGGTCACGGCAGCTTCCAGCAACACCAATCTGGTTCCCAATCTCTCGGTCAACTATGTCAGCGCAAACCCGACCGGCAATCTGACCTTTACGCCGGCGGCGAACGCCTCCGGAACCGCCACCATCACGGTCACCGTCAACGATCATGGAGCCAGCAACAACCTCGTCACCCGCAATTTTACGGTCACGGTCAATGCCCTCGGCGTTGCGTCGACCAACACGCCCACCCTGGATCCGATCAATAACCTGGTCCTGACCAACTGGAGCGGACCACAGGCGGTCCTCCTGACCGGCATCAGTCCGGGTACCGGCGCCGGAAGCCAAAACCTGAAGGTGACCGCCTCCGCCAGCGACAGCCATCACCTGATTTTCCGACCTCGGGTCAGTTACACCAGCCCGGCCGCCAGAGGTGCGCTGATGATCCGACCCAATCACGGCTACGGAACAGTTACGGTCACGGTGACCGTCGATAACGGTGCCGTAAGCAACAATCTCGTCACACGAAGTTTCACCGTTACCGTATCGCCCGACCCCAAACCGGCGTCCCTGGCCCCGGCAATCAGCGGGGCGACCAGCAGTGCGGGGAAGACCAAAGGGAACACCGGGGCAGTGGCTGCGATCCTGACGCCGGCGGTCCATGCCCGTGGCCAGTATGCGCTGACGGTTGCGGGCGCGACGGGGCATTCATACGCAGTCGAGGCTTCCACCGACCTGGTGAACTGGGTGGCGGTGCAGACCAACAAGGCGCCGTTTACCTATGTGGATCCTGATGCCGGCAAGTTCCCGCAACGATTCTATCGGGTCGTACCGGTTTCCTTTCCCTGACGCGGAAGGTTTTCCGCGCTGACGGGCGGGCGGCTGGTGGAAAAATCCCGCCGGAAATCATTGGTTACCTGGTGTTGGGGCCACAGTTCTTCGGGATGCAACTTCACCATGAAAGTGGCCTGGTTTTCATTCCACCATTTTTCCCACTGGCCGGGCTGGTCTTTGGTGAAAGGCTGTCCGGTGAGCGCGTGCAACGCCTGGGTGGCTTTTTCCCGCACCAACTCATCCGGATCTCGCAACAACGGCAGGGCCAGTTCGACGGATTGTTTGTTCGCATTCCGGTAAAGAATCCAGAGCCCAATCAGCCGCGCATGCGATTCCGGGTTCTGGAGTAACGGAATGGCCTCTTCGTTGGATATTTGTTTATCGTACAGTTGTGGCGGAAGCAAATCCACCGCCCATCGGTCGGGAAATTTAAAAAACGGAAGCAATTCTTCGCGGGGAATTGGCGCCGCAAAATGGTCGAGCATTTCCAGTCCGGAAGTTTGAACTGCCGGATTCGTATCTTTAAGCATTTCCTGGGAAACCGAAAGGTATTCCCGGTTTACAGGTTGTAACCACAAACCATAGACCGCTTCGTGACGAACTCTGGCATCCTGGTCCCGCAGTAAACCAACCAAAATGTCGCTGAACTTTGGATTCCAATTGGATTCGTCCATCAAGATACCCACTGCAGACAGTCTGACGGCAGGTTCTGAATCTTTCAGCCAGGTGATCGCGGCTTCGGTCAACCCTGGATCGTGGATCATGCGATAATTGTTGAAATAACCGAAACCGCGTTTAAAAACCGAAGCAGCATTAATCCGAACGGCTGGATTTGTATTTTTCAGTGCCGCGGCAAAGACGGGAACAGCATCCGCCCCCAAAGAAAGGAGATTCGCTGCCGCAATATGACCATATTGGGTTTCCAGGATGCCGGTCAAAAATGGAATTCCCGGTCCGAATTCCAGGTCCCGCATTGCTTCCGCCGGGAATGTCCAGGTTTGTTTGGTCAGCCACCAGGATTTGTCCGCCAGCCGCGAAATCGCTTTGGCGCATACCGGCAAGTCCGCCTTGGTTACTTTGACAAACGGCAACAAATCAGCACGGGACGCTTGTGGGGTTTCAATTATTTTTTGGATCATGTTTTCATCTTGTGCCGTCAGTGGGGGGGCACATATTTCAGTACGGGTCCACCATTGCATCCGTTCCAGCGCCATTTTTTTGTAGTCACGGGCCACTCTTTCTGCCCGCAAAACGCCCTCGATGTAAATGGCCGGCAGTTTCCTTCTGAACATCGTCGTTTCCAGCAACGGTTCGGGCGACAGCACATAAACCTGCACCTCGGACGGTTGGCCGTTGACGGAGGAAATTTTCAACGGATACACGCAGCAGTCGCTCGCGAAGCTGATTTGCAGCGGGTGCAACTCGCCGGCGGCGAGCGCCTTCAGTTCGGTTGAATCGCCGGCTTTCGCTGCTTTCCGGCCCCGGGTGGATTCCGACTTCAATTGGAAGCCCTCACTTCTGTCCAGATTGATTTTGACCGCGACAAAATACCAATGCCGCTTGACGTAGTCATCCAGTACCTCGGTTTTGTTGGTGGGGAAATAAAACTGATTTGCGTCCAGCCATTTTGCCAGCGCGCCGGAATCCCGGGTCGAAAGCACGGCAACCTCGTAAGCGCCGACGGTTCTGATTTCAATGACTTTGACCGGCGGCTCTGAATTCCTCGCCCCATCATTCACGCCCAAGGTGATCCGCTGGGTCTTGCCGAATGAGTATGGCGGTTCAAAATGCCGCTGCGTGAACTGGCTCAATTCGTAAAAGCATTCCATCGAGCCTTTTTCGACCGTCGGCAGATTCGGCACGGGAATCAGCCAGCCGAACTCCGCCACCGGCCCTTCGTATTTGACCTGCAAGATCAGGTCCTCGTGCCCGGCGTCATACACGATGATGGCCTTCTGGGCCGGCTCGTTGATGTCCTTGTGTTTATCCCAGACAAATTTCGGGGCCACGAACGTGCCGTCGGCCCGCACCGTTGCCGGGGTGACGAACCCGCCCGGGAGCGCCAAAACCAGATAAAAAAGTACGCGCAAAAGAGAGGTTGGGCGCATCCACAGGGCGTGTTGCCCAAATGGAACGGACCGCGGGTGTCCCACCCGCAGCGGCCCCGATGGCAGAGGAGCGCCTGAAATTCCATGCGCTTTGAGGTTGCCGAAGGTGCTGCGGCTGGTCTTCGACACAGCCGCGCTCCGGGGGCAGTGTGCGGATGCGTCCAGAGCCGGTCTGCCGAAAAGCCCGCGCCCGCGCCGAGGAAAAAGATTCATCATACGCCGGAATCGCCGAGGATTGCTGTCGGCGAGCTTTGGCCGTTCCACGCGGCTTGTCAAGCCGCTGAGTTTCCACTGCCGCTGAGTTTCCACTTGCTTCGGGTCGTTTCGTTGTTAAAGTGCGCGCTGCGATTTCCTCCGCCGGCTGCGGCGGATTTTCCGTTTTAACCAGAAAGACATTATCGAGTGAAAATTTTCAGCGGCACAGCGAATCAACCCCTGGCCCGGGCCATCTGCAAATCCATGGGCAGCGAGCTTGGCAAATGCACGATCACGCCGTTTCCCGACGGCGAGACCTTCGTGAAGATCGAGGAGAATGTGCGGGGCGAGGACGTGTTCATTGTCCAGCCGACGTCGCCGCCCACCAACCACAATTTGATGGAGCTGTTCATCATGATTGACGCGTTGCGGCGGGCGAGCGCGACGCGCATCACGGCAGTGCTGCCGTTTTACGGCTATGCCCGCCAGGACCGCAAGGACCAGCCGCGCGTGCCCATCACGGCCAAGCTGGTGGCCAACCTGCTCGTCGCCGCCGGCGCCAACCGCATCCTGGCCATGGACCTGCACGCGCAGCAGATTCAGGGGTTCTTCGACATTCCCGTGGACCATCTCTATGCGGCGCCGGTGATGTACGATTATCTGAAGAAAAAGAACCTTACCGACCTGGTGGTGGTGAGCCCCGACGTGGGCGGCTTGAAGATGGCCCATGCGTATTCGCAGGTATTGGAGGGCGGCCTGGCCATCGTCGCCAAGCGGCGCAAAAGCGCGACGGAAGTCGAATCCATGGCCGTGATCGGTGAAATCAAGGGCAAGAACGTGCTGTTGGTGGATGATTTGACGGAAACGGCGGGGACGCTGACGCAGGCGGCGGCGTTGCTGAAGAAAAAGGGCGCAAAGAAGATCCTGGCCTGCGTTTCTCACGCTATTTTGAACGATGTGGGCATCGAAAGATTGCGAAAATCGATGATTGACGAATTGATTACAACTGATACAGTCCAACGCCCTGCAATTGACGGTGTGAAGATAACCACGTTGTCAGTGGCCGGGCTTTTGGGCGAGGCCATCAAGCGGATTCACAGTAATTCGTCGGTGAATTCACTGTTTGAATTCAAAGGTGGGCGCACCAGTTAGCAGCGCCAAACAATTTAATTAAAACAAGATGAAATCAGTGCCGTTAAAAGCGTTTCCCCGGACGCAGTCACGCCGGGGCGGAGCCAAGAAGCTGCGCGCCACCGGGCGCGTGCCGGCCGTCATTTATGGCCGCCAGGACAAACCGCAGAACCTCGAGGTGAGCGCGAAGGAATTCGACGACCTCCTCCACCGTTCCGCCTCGGAAAACGTGCTGGTGGATCTGTCCGTTGAAAACGACGCGCGCGCCAAGCGCCTGGCGCTGGTGCAGGAAATCCAGCACCACCCGCTGGAGGGCGATGTGCTGCACGTGGATTTTCATGAAGTGACCGAGAACGAAAAGGTCACCATTCTGGTCCCGCTGGAAACCGTTGGCGAAGCGGCCGGCGTGAAGAACAGCGGCGGCGTGCTGGAACACGTGGTTTTCAAATTGAAGGTGCGCGGCCTGCCCAAGGATCTGCCCGAGCAATTGACAGTGGACGTGAGCCTGCTCGAACTGGGCAAGTCCATTCACCTCGGTGAAATCAAGGCGCCCGCGGGTGTTGAGATTATCGGCGACAAGCACATTTCAGTCATCTCCGTGGCCCTGCCGCGCACGGAAGAGGAAGAAGTGGCGGCGACGGAAGGCGAGGCCACGGCTGCCGGCGATGTCGAGATGATCAAGGAAAAGAAGGAAGACGGCGAAGAAGGCGCTGCTCCGGCCAAGGGCGAAAAGGGCGCCGCCAAGCCCGGCGAAAAGGGCGCCGCCAAGCCCGGCGAAAAAGCGCCGGCCAAGGGCGCCGAGAAGGGTGCGGCGGCTGCGGCGGCTGCTCCGGCCAAGGGTGCCGCCAAGCCCGGCGAAAAAGCGCCGGCGGAGAAGAAGAAATAGTTTTGCCGGCGGTCCGCAGGGGTCGCCGCGCCCGCGCCGCGCATGGAGAATTTGCATCTCATCGTGGGTTTGGGCAATCCCGGTGCGGAATACGCAAAGACGCGCCACAACGCCGGTTTCACGCTGGTTGAATTGCTGGCCAGGCGCTGGAAGGCGGATTGGGCGGGCGAGCGAAAGTTCAATGCCCGCATCGCGCGCGCCAAATACGACGGCCGGCGCGTCTTGCTCTGCCAGCCGCAGACGTTCATGAATTTAAGCGGCGAAGCGGTCGGCGCAGTGAAGGATTTTTACCAACTGCCGCTGGAGCAGGTGCTGGTGGCGGTGGACGATGCGGACCTGCCGCTGGGTGAAATCCGGCTGCGGCCGGGCGGCGGCGCCGGCGGCCACCACGGATTGGAGTCCATCGGGCAGCATCTGGGTTCGGACGGGTTTGCGCGGTTGCGGCTCGGCATCGGCCGGGCCGACGGCGCGCGGGAAATCACGGGCCACGTGCTCGGGCGTTTTGACGCGGGCGAGGCCGCGCTGATGGAAAAAGTTTTTGGCCGTGCCGCCAACCAGGTGGAATGCTGGCTGGCGACCGGAATTGAGAAAGCAATGAACCAGTTTAATGGAAGCGTTGAAACGTTAAAAAGTTGAATCGTTGAACCGGATTCAAGGTTCAACGGTTGAACCGCTCAACGGTTTGACGATTTAAGAAAAATGAAACGATACGAAGGTCTGTTCATCCTGGATACGGCGGGCAAGGAAGAGGGCGTCAAGGACGCGCTCGACAAGATTTCCGCGGAAATCGAAGCGGCAGGCGGCAAGGTGGAAACCGTGCAAAAAATGGATAAAAAGAGTTTTGCGCGCGTGGCGGACAAGAAATACATCGCCGGCTTTTATGCGAATGTGATTTTCACCGGCCCGTCGGCCATCATCGCCCAGCTGCGCACCAAGTTCTCGCTGAACGAGGAAGTGTTCCGCGTGCTGTTCACCCTGGCCCCCGAACCCAAACCTGCCAAGTAACGAAAGGTCCGTTATGGCCAACTTCAACAAAGTCATCCTCGCCGGGAATCTGACTCGCGACCCGGAGTTGCGCTACACCCCCAAGGGCACCGCCGTCGCCCGCATCACCCTGGCCGTCAATCGCACCTGGAAGGGCGAAAGCGGCGAAAGCAAGGAAGAGGTCAGTTTTGTGGACGTGGACATCTGGGGTCGCCAGGCCGAGGTGATTTCCCAGTACATGAAAAAAGGCCGGCCGCTGCTCGTGGAAGGCCGCCTCAAGCAGGACACGTGGGAAGACAAGAATACCAAGCAGAAACAAAGCAAATTAAAGGTCGTGCTCGAAAGCTTTTCGTTCATTGACTCGAATCGCGGCGACAGCGGCGGTGCGGCGGAAGCGCCGCGGGCCTCACGTCCGGCGGCAACGGCTTCGGCTCCGGCTCCCGCGCCCGAAGGTGGCGAGGCCGACGGTCCTCCGGAAGGAGACGACGTACCCTTTTGACCCGGTGGGGGGACGGTTTGTCTCTCAACCTTCAACTCTCAACTCTCAACTCTCAACCATTTTCATATGCCAAAGACTGAAGTCATTCTCATTCAAAACATCGTCGGCCTTGGCGCCGAATCCGACCAGGTGAAGGTCGCCGCCGGCTATGCGCGCAACTATCTGTTTCCGCAACGCCTGGCCATTCCGCTGACCATGGCCAACAAACGCCACACCGAGTCCCTGCGCCAGCGCCGCGCCGACCGCGAAGCGCATGAGTTCAACACCATGAGCGAGCTTTCCAAGGGCGTCGCCAAGCTCATTTGCATCATCAAGGTCAAGGCCGGCGAGGATGGCAAGATGTTCGGCTCGGTGACCGCCGGGGTCATTGCCGACGAATTGAAGCACCAGTTCGACATCGTGCTCGACAAGCGAAAGATCCATCTCGAACACCCGATCCGCACCCTGGGCGACCACGAGATCGAATTGAACCTGCACGCGGAAGTGAAGGGCACCCTCAAGGTTCGGGTCGAGAGTCTCACGCCGATCACGGCGCCGGCGGCGGCTCCGGCGACGGAGGGAAAGCCGCGGACCGAAAAGCGCGGCCGGCACGCGGAAGGTGAAAAGCCGGAAGGCCCCGAGGCCAAGCCCAAGGCGGAGAAGCCGGCCAAGGCGGAAAAGGCCGAAGCCATCGAAGCCAAGCCCAAGGGTGAAAAGCACGCCAAGGCTGAAAAAGCCGAAAAGCCGGCCAAGGCTCCGAAAGCCGAAAAGAAGGAAAAGAAGGCCGAGTAGGGCGTCAGCGAATCCATTTGTTTTCAAAAGCCGCGGAACGATTCCGCGGCTTTTTAGTCGCTTCGTAGCCGTGTGAAACGGTCAATTTGCTTTGTTTTCACGCGTTCCTTGTGGTCTTAACGGCCACAGTTTTGATTAGAGCGGTTTCAAAAATACTGTAGCCGGAGCGCGGCGTTCACGCCGCTTCGATGTCGCCGGGCCAATCCATGTTGAAGCGGACTGAAGCCCGTGCTCCACTCGCGGTGTGGTATCGAAATGGCTACAGTTCTAATTAAACCGCTCTAAACCGCTCTAACCTTCCGGTGGAACGCGACCAGGAGTAGCCGTTTCGCCAGCCGTTTCGCACAGCGCGCACCCGCACTTCATCCAAAATGTGCGAGCGGCTCTTATGGTGTTCTTAACCAACATAAATACTTACATCATAATAGTTAATGGTGCTCGAAGCCGGAGCGATACGGTGTCATCATGGCATCCATTCCTTAAGAGAAACCATGTTGTCAATCGGATGGTTGCCCGGTGAAAACGAAATCTACGATACGGTTCCAGGTAATTCGAGACGGGGGTGAAGCGTTCCTTTTCGGCGGTCCTGCAAGTCACCCAAACCCTTCACGTAAGCAAAATGCAAGGTAACGAAAGCCATGAAAACAAAACTCCGAATCGCCGGATGGCTGCTGCTGGCCATCTCAACTTTCAACCTTCAACCCTCAACCGGTTTCGCGCAGGGAACGGCCATTACTTATCAGGGCCGGCTCAGCAGCGGGACAAACCCTGCCGGCGGGTTTTACGATTTGCGGTTTACGACTTATGACGCGCTCGCCAACGGCAATGCCATCGGCGGGCCATTGACCAACGCCGCTGTCTTCGTGACCAACGGCCTGTTCACCGTCACGCTCGACTTCGGTGCCGGCATCTTCGCCGGCAACGCGCGCTGGCTGGACATCGCCGTGCGCACCAACGGGGCTGCGGGTTTCACCCCGCTTTCGCCGCGCCAGAAACTCACGCCTGCACCGTATGCGGTCATGGCCAACACGGCCAGCAACCTGTTGGGCACGTTGCCCGTGGCCCAGCTCGCTGGCGCCGTGGCCAACAGCCAGTTGGCCAGCAGTGCCATCACGGTGGCAGCCGGCACCGGCTTAAGCGGTGGCGGCACGGTGGCCTTGGGCGGCGCGACCACTTTGAACAACGCCGGCGTGCTTTCCGTCACCGGCAACGCCGACATCACCGCCAGCACCGTCAACGGCGCGGTGACGTTGGGCGACACGGCCACGAGCGCCAACACGGCCGGCACGATGGTGAAACGCGATGCCGCCGGGAACTTCTCCGCCGCGAGCATTATTCTCAGCTCCAATCTGTATTTGCCGGCGGTCGCGACCGGTGCCGGAATGATCTATTCCGGCGGCAGCCCCTTTGTCTATGCGAACGGAAGCGGAGCGATGAATTTCTTTGCCGGGTATGGCGCGGGCAATTTGACGATGAGCGGAGGCTGGAATACGGCGGTGGGTTCCACGGCGCTGGATGCGGACACCACCGGGGCCAACAACACGGCTTATGGCTATGGGGCGTTAGGCGCCAACACGACCGGGAGTGAAAACCTGGCCAGCGGGGTGAATGCGCTGAACAGCAACGTGAGCGGCAGCCAGAACACGGCCTTAGGTCCGGCATCGATGATTCATAACACGAACGGCACGGCCAACACCGCCAACGGTTACGAGGCGCTTTTCTCCAACACGAGCGGTTCCAACAACACGGCCAGCGGCTACAAAACGCTTCACTTGAATACGAACGGCAATGCCAACATCGCGCTGGGCTATCAGGCCGGCTACAACCTCACCTCCGGCAGTTCCAACATCGACATCGGCCACCCGGGCCTGGCCACCGACACCAACATCATCCGCATCGGCTCCGGCCAGACGGAGACTTTTATTGCGGGAACCGTCAACGGCAATGCCGCAGGCTTGACGAATCTCAATCCGGCCAATTTGAGCGGTTTGGTGCCCGGCAGCAGCATTGACGACGGCGGCAGTTCAACCTATCAGAGGTTATTGAACGCGGTTCAACCGGTTGGCGGTGACAGCTCGGTGGCCTTTGCCAGTCTGGCGCCCGGCGTGGTCATTAGTGGCGGCACGCCATCATTCGCTTTCACCCTGAATGGTTCAACCTACGCGGTCCTGGGCTTTTCCGGCAATGAAGCGATTTCCCAGCCCTATGCTTACGAGGTGGAGGTGTTTTCCTCGGGTGCCCCGCTGGATCCCGATGCCCAACTTGGTCTGAATGGCAGTCTGACTTACACGCGCAACGGCCGGACGACCAGCTTTGGCGGCATTGTCACGGCCTGCACCTTGTCGGCGTCCAACACCGCGGGTTTGCTTTATACGTTTCGTTTGGAATCCCCGCTGGCCAGAATGGCACTCACGACGGATTACCGGGTCAACCAGGGCAAGAAGGCGAATGAAGTGGCGGCGGCGCTCTATTTGAGCGATACCGCCAACACGGCCAGCCAAAACCTCTACGGAAGTTATCCCATTTATGAGAATCTTATCCAATATGGAGAAACGGACCTGAATTTTTTCAGTCGCATCCTCGAATACGAAGGCATTTTCTACTTCTTCAACCAGGGCGCCAGTCCACCCAGCTTAGTTTTGGGCGACGCCCCGTCCGCCTACCTGTCTTCGCCCAACTCGTCTTTTGTTTACTATGGAAACCTGAACACCAACGTCACGGCGGGAACGGAATATATCCAGACCTTCTCGAAAGCGTATCACCAGTCAACGCTCACTTCCGCTGTCGGCGGCTATAATTTCATCCAACCCGCGAACTCGATGCTCGCAAAACGATCCGGGACGGAAGGAGTCGGTGAGAATTTCGAGTTTGGTTCTTCCTCAGTCCAGAGCATAGGTTACAACCAATCGATCGCTCAAGTCCGGCAGGAACGTCAGACCGCGGCGCGCGCCACCATGGCCGGTTCCAGCACGGCGCCGGATTTGCGCGCGGGTTATACCTTCACGCTCAGTGACCAGACCAGCGCCGGGCTTACCAACAGTTATCTGGTTACTTCCGTCCACCATGCAGGCTTTGTGCGGGTGACGAATGGCGTGAGCACCTTGTTTTACGGAAATCAATTTCAAGTTGTTCCCGCTTCACTCTATTACCGGCCGCCGCTGGCAACACCCAAGCCGCAGGCCCAACCGTGCACGGCCATCGTCACCGGTCCGGCAGGCGAGGAGATTTACTCCGACGAATACGGCCGGGTCAAAGTGCAATTCCATTGGGACCGTTACGGGTCGAGCGACGAGCATTCGAGCGCCTGGCTTCGGGTGGCCAGCCAGTGGGCCGGGAAAAATTGGGGCATGATCTTCATCCCTCGCATTGGGCATGAGGTGATGGTCGAGTTCGTCAACGGCGACCCCGACCAACCCGTAATCACCGGCAGCTTTTACAACGCCAACAACATGCCTCCGTATCCGTTGCCCTCCGAAAGCACAGTGAGCGGCATCAGGACGCGTTCTACCCCGGGCGGAAGCACCGACAATTATAACGAAATCAAATTTGACGATACGAAAGGATCGGAAGCCCTCGGTATCACCGCCGAAAAAGATATGAGCATCTCGGTGGGCAACAACCTGACGACCTCGGCGAGCCACGACTTGACCACCTCGGCGAGTCACGACCTGGCCATCTCGGCGGGTAACAACCTGACCCTCTCGGCGAGTCAGGGCATCGGCATAAATACCGGCAACAACCCCGCCTATGCCCTAAACGTCAACGGCACGGTTTCGGCCACCGCTTTCCAGGGCAACGGTTCAGGCTTGAGCAGCCTGCCGCCGAATGTCGCCTATCTCAATTCGAATCAAACCTTCAGTGCCCAGGCCACGTTTGCCAGTCCGGTCGCCCTCGGCAATACCCTCCAGGTCAGCGGCACGTTAAATGCCAACAACACAATCTATGCTGATGCCGGCGCGCAGAACGCTGGCGTGCTCACCCCCGGCCTGATTTTTGGCGGCCCGGCCAGCAGCGAAGGCATTTCCTCCAAACGCACCTCCGGAACCGACCAGTATGGTCTGGACTTTTACACGGCCAACACCATTCGCATGAACGTCAACAACAACGGCTACGTCGGCATCGGCACAATCACGCCCACATCCACGCTCGACGTGGCCGGCGACGCGCGACTGCGCGGCCTGATCCGTTCGGGCTCGGAAAGCGGGACAGCGGAAGCGCCCAGTCCGGCTGGCCTGGTCATGCGCCGGATCAACAGCACTTCCACCGCTTCCAACACGGTGGTGGCCGTCGCGCGCACCTATAACAGCACGGCCAACATTACCTTGGTGCGGGATGGCACCGCGGGTGGTTTCCAGATCCATTATCCGGCCATGCCCGGCGCCGTGACCATCGCCTGCATGGGCATGGATGACAGCAGGACGGCAAGGAACTTTTACACGAGTTTGGCCAACCCCGGCACGGCGGGGGTGGTGCAAATCTACCTGGACTCCCTCAGCGTCGTGCATTTCGAATGCACCTTTGGCATCACCTCCAACGCGGGCCAGCACCTTACGCAGGTGACGCTGTCACGCTTTGACAACGACACCAATTGGTCGGGCACGCTGATGTCCACCTACAACCAGTAACCGCCAGCAAACAATAATATGAAGACCCCGCGTTTGAATCGGAAACAAATCAACTCCGCCCGCACCATCATTTCGCTTTGCGCCTTAATCCAGTCTATCGGATTCAGTAACAGCTAAAAGGACCAAAACCATGAATACAAACCGCACCGTCGCCGGATGGCTGATGCTTCTGGCACTCTCAACCCTCAACCTGCAACCCTCAACCGGTTTCGCCCAAGGCACGGCCTTCACCTATCAGGGCCGGCTCAATAGCGGGGCGAACCCCGCCGGCGGAACATACGATTTACGATTTACGATTTACGACGCGGCCGGCGGCGGCAATGCCGGCGGTGTGCTGACCAATGCCGCTGCGTCCGTGACCAACGGCCTGTTCACCGCCACGCTCGATTTCGGATCGGGCGTGTTCGACGGCAATGCGCGCTGGCTGGAAATCGCCGTGCGCACCAACGGCGCGGCTTCGTTCACGCCGCTGACGCCGCGGCAGCCGGTGACGCCGGCGCCCTATGCCATCCTGGCCGGCACGGCCGGCGGTTTGGCCGGCACGTTGCCGGTGAGCCAGGTCAGCGGAGTAATGCCGCTTGCGCAACTGCCGGCAGCCGTGATGACCAACAATGCCACCGGTGTGACCCTGTCCGGCAATCTGTTTGGCAACTTTGGCGGTTCCTTCTTTGGCAACGGCGGCGGGTTGACGGGTTTGAATCCGGCCAATTTGAGCGCCGGCACCGCCGCCATCAACATCAGCGGCACCGCCGCCACCGCGACAGCGGCGACCACCGCCGCGAATTTGACTGGAAACGTGACCGACGCCCAACTTTCAGCCAACGTCGCGCGGCTGAATGGGACGAACAATTTCACCGGCACGAACACCTTTGCCGGCGTGACTCTCGCCACGAATGTCAACAATGTCATCGCCGGCACTTTCACCGGTAACGGCTTGGGCCTGACTAATCTTAACACGGCGCAATTTGCCAATTCCGTCCTGACGAATGGGTCAACCGGGGTCACACTCGACGGCACGTTCAACGGCAATGCCACGACCGCCACCACGGCGGTCAATTTTTCCGGCAGTTTGAGCGGCAATGTCACCGGCACGCAAAACGCGACGGTGGTAGCCAGTGTGGGCGGGCAGAGCGCGGCGAATGTCGCCGCCGGCGCCAGCGCGGCCAATGCCGCCACCAGCGCCAACACGGCCAACACCATCGTCAAGCGCGACGGCAGCGGGAATTTTTCCGCCGGCACGGCAACCCTCAGCGGCAACTTGAACTTGCCGGTGACGACGGTCGGCGCGGGCGTCGTTTACTCCGGCGGCAGCACGCTCCTACATGTTTCCGGTTCGCAGAGCTTCTTTGCCGGTCCGGGCGCGGGCAATTTGGCGATGACCGGGGTCTTCAATAACACGGGCATCGGCTATCTGGCGCTGGCCAGCAGCACGAACGGCTCCCAAAACACGGCCAGCGGCGCGAACGCGCTCCATTCCAACACGAGCGGTTCCTTCAACACCGCCGACGGCATGGGCGCCCTTTACTCCAACACAAACGGATCTGCCAACACGGCCAGCGGCATGGGCGCCCTTTATAACAATACCAGCGGCTCCGCTAACCTGGCCAGCGGCGCGGACGCGCTATCTGCCAACACGAATGGGTCCTACAACACTGCCGTCGGTGGGGGAGCGCTTTATAACAACACGAGCGGATCTGGAAACATCGCGCTCGGCAATCAGGCAGGTTATCGGATAACTACGGGCAGCGACAACATTGACATCGGCAACATTGGAACCACGGACGACACCAATATCATCCGCATCGGCGACGGCCAGGCTCAGACCTTCATCGCCGGTGTGATCAACGGCAACGGCGGCGGCTTGAACAATCTCAATGCGACGAATTTGACCGGAACGTTTCCAGCCAGTCGGTTGAGCGGCAGCGTCAACACGGCGGTCAATTTCACCGGGACTTTGAACGGTGACGTCACTGGAACACAGGGTGCCACCGCGGTTTCCAGCGTGGGCGGGCAGAGCGCGGCGAATGTCGCTTCCGGCGTCAGCGCGGCCAACGCGGCGACCAGTGCGTCCACCGCGAATACGCTTGTGAAACGCGATGCGTCGGGAAACTTTTCCGCTTCGACGGTCACGGCGAATCTGTCGGGCAACGCCACGAGCGCCACCACGGCGAACAATTTTTCCGGCAGCTTGAGCGGCGATGTCACTGGCCCGCAAAGCGCCACGGTGGTGGCTAGCGTGGGCGGGCAGAGCGCGGCGAATGTGGCCTCCGGTGCCAGCGTGGCCAATGCCGCCACCAGCGCCGCCACGGCCAGTTCCCTGGTTAAACGTGACGCCACCGCTAGCTTCTCGGCGATGAACCTCACACTGAACGGCAATTTGAATTTGCCCGCTACGACGACCAGCGCGGGCGTCATCTATTCCGGTGGCAACCCGTTGATTCACACTTTTGGTTCTGGAAACTTCTTTGGCGGTTCGGGCGCGGGAAATTTGACGATGACCGGATTGGGCAATCTAGGCGTCGGTTCGCTAGCGCTGCACAACAATACGTCTGGCCTTGCTAACACGGCCGATGGCTATGCCGCGCTTTATTTCAACACGAGCGGCTCTAACAACACGGCCAATGGCTTTTACGCGCTTTATAACAACTCAGACGGCAACTACAACCTAGCCAATGGCTCGCAGGCACTTTATAAAAACACGAGCGGCTGGTATAACACGGCCAACGGCAGTGAAGTGCTTTACAACAACAGGATCGGCGGCGGCAACACAGCCAATGGCTATGAGGCGCTTTATAGTAACACGAACGGCAGCGGCAACACGGCCAACGGCTTTTCGGCGCTTTTCGCCAATGCGAGCGGCCACCATAACACGGCCGATGGCTATGAGGCGCTTTTATTCAACGCGAGCGGCAGCTACAATGTTGCACTGGGCTATCAGGCGGGTTTCAACCTCACCACGGGCGACAATAACATAGACATTGGCAACATGGGGTTGTCATCCGACACGAACATCATCCGCATCGGTTCCGGGCAGACGAGCACCTTCATCGCCGGCTTGATCAACGGCAACGGCGGCGGCTTGACCAATCTCAACGCCTCGCAACTCGCCGGCGGCACGATTCCTATGGCACAACTGCCGGCCGCGGTTTTGACGAACGCCGCAACTGGTGCGAACGCCGTGGCGCTGGGTAACAACAACACCGCCAGCGGCTGGGCTTCCACCGTGCTGGGCTACAACACGGCGGCCAGTGGCGCTGCTTCCACCGCGCTCGGGTTCTACTCGACTGCCAGCGGCGATGTTTCCACCGCGCTGGGCAGCGGCACGACGGCCAGTGGCCCGGTGGCCTTTGCGGCGGGCAGCAATACGCTGGCCTCTGGCTTCGGCTCCGTGGCCATGGGGGTGAATACCAAAGCCACCAACGATTATTCCACCGCGCTGGGCTACGGCACGACGGCTGGCGGCATTGGTTCCACCGCGCTGGGCCGCGGCACGACGGCCAGCGGCAATTATTCCACCGCGGTGGGTTACGGCACGACGGCCATCGGCATTGGTTCCACCGCGCTGGGCTACGGCACGACCGTCAATGCCAATTATTCCACCGCGCTGGGCTACTTCACGATGGCCAGTGGCAATTATTCCACCGCGCTGGGCTACTCTACGACGGCCAGTGGCTTTCTTTCCACCGCGCTAGGCTGCAACACGACGGCTGGCGGCTATGCTTCCACCGCGCTGGGCAGCGGCACGATGGCCAGCGGCCCGGTGGCCTTTGCAGCGGGCAGCAATACGCTGGCCTCGGGCTTCGGGGCCGTGGCCATGGGAGCGGATACCAAAGCCACCAACGATTATTCCACCGTCGGGGGAGGCGCGCGCAACATTGCCTCCGGTGCCGGCGCGGTGGTGGCCGGTGGCGGCTATGATGGCAGCACGATCAATAGCAACACGGCCAGCGGCCCCGGTTCCGCCATCGGCGGCGGCACCCAGAACATCGCCAGCGGCTCGCGCAGCACCGTCGGCGGCGGTCACAACAACTCCGCAACAAACTTTTATGCCACCGTGCCCGGCGGCGCTTGGAACGTCGCCGGCGGCACGGGCAGCTTCGCCGCCGGCCAGGCGGCCAAGGCACTCCATGATGGCGCCTTCGTTTGGAACGATAATTCCAGTGGTGACCTGCTTTCCACCAACGCCAACTCCGTCACCATGCGGGCGGCGGGTGGCTACCGGCTCTACAGCGGGGCAACCGCCGGGGTTTACCTCGCCCCCAACGGCACCAGTTGGGCCACCATCTCGGACCGCAACGCCAAGAAAAATTTCGCCGCCGTGGACGGCGGGGAAATCTTGAACCAGCTGGCCGCCATTCCCATCCAGCAATGGAACTACAAGTGGGAGGCCGACGCCGCCACGCCGAACATCGGCCCGATGGCGCAGGACTTCAAAGCCGCCTTCTATCCCGGCCGCGACGACAAATCCATCACCACCCTCGAGTACGACGGCGTCGAGCTCGCCGCCATCCAGGGCTTGAACCAGAAACTCAATGAGAAGGACGCCGAGATTCAGGCGCAGTCACGGCAAATTAAAGAACTGGTTCAGCGGCTCGAAGCTCTCGAACAACGGCTGATCCAGTAGAACAACGCCCGTCGGTTTCCCATTGAAGAATCACAAACGACACATTATGAAAACGAAACCAATCCTCACGCTCAACGTGCTGCTGGCATTGTTTGGCAGCCTCGTCACGGCCTTCGCCCAGGGCACGGCCTTCACCTACCAGGGCCGGCTCAGCAGCGGGGCGAACCCCGCCGGCGGAATTTACGATTTACGATTTACAATTTACGATGCTGTCGGCGGCGGCAATGCCGGCGGTGTTCTCACCAACAGTGCTGCGTCCGTGACCAACGGGCTGTTCACCGTCACGCTGGATTTCGGCTCCGGCGTGTTCGACGGGAACGCGCGCTGGCTGGAAATCGCGGTGCGCACCAATGGGGCAACCGCCTTCACTACGCTGTCGCCGCGCCAGGCGCTGACGGCGTCGCCGTATGCGGTTTACTCCGGCAGCGCTGCGTCCGCGGGAGGCGTTCCCGCCTCCGGCATTGGCGCCGGCACCGCCAACATCAGCATCACCGGCAACGCTGGCACCGCCACGAGCGCCGCCTACGCCGGTTCGGCGGCGATGGCCTATTCTGCCGTAACCGCCACGGCCGCCACCACTGCCACGAATTTGATAGGGAACGTCTCCGACGTCCAGCTCCCGGCCAACGTCGCGCGGCTGAACGGGACGAACAATTTCACCGGCGCCAATGCCTTCGCCGGGATCACACTGGCCACGAATGTCAACAATGTCCTGGCCGGCACCTTCCTTGGCAATGGCGCCAGCCTTACCAACCTGGCTGCCTGGCAGCTCGCCGGCAACGCGGGCACCAGCCCGGCTGGTAATAACTTCCTCGGCACAGCCGATAACCAGCCCCTCGAATTCCGGGTTAACAATGTCCGTGCCCTGCGTTTGGAACCGACGATCAATGACGCCAATCATTCCAACGCCGTCAATGTGATTGCGGGTGCGCCAGTCAATTATGTGGCTCCAGGCGTGGCTGGCGCGACCATTGGAGGTGGTGGCACGGCATTTTATGGACCGGTCACTTTGGCCAGCAACAGTGTCAGCGCCGATTATGCGACGATTGGCGGCGGTTACGGGAATTCCATCCAAAGCAATGCCTTGGCCGCCGTCATTGGCGGTGGCGCGAACAACCTGGTTCAGACCAACAGCCGTATGGCCGCCATTGGCGGCGGCCAAAACAACCTGATCCAAACCAACGCCGGATGGGCCACGATTGGCGGCGGTGTCGGCAATGTCATCCAGTCCAATGCTTCCTACGCCACCATACCGGGTGGTTTGCAGAATATTGCGGGCGGAACCTATAGTTTTGCTGCCGGCAAAGGGGCGCGCGCCACCAACAGCGGCGCTTTCGTTTGGTCGGATGCCTCGTTTGGCAACTTCAGCTCCACGACCAGCAATCAGTTCAACGTTCGCGCCAATGGCGGAGTGCGTATCATGACCGGCGGGGCGGGCATGACGCTGGATGGCCAGTCGGTCCTGACGTTAGCCGGCGGCGGTTTCTGGCAGCTCGGCGGCAACTCCGGCACCTCGCCAGATGTGAACTATCTCGGCACAGCGGACGATCAGCCATTAGTGCTGGGCGTCGCCGGCCAGCCGGCCTTGACCTTGGGGGTGAATAGCTCGATAGGCCTGGGCGCCATCACAAACAGTGGCTTTCGTTCCATCTCTCTTGGCCTTGGAACCACAGCTTCCGGCTATACCTCGGTGGCCTTCGGCAACGAAACCACTGCCAGCAGTTACACCTCGACCGCGATGGGGGGCTATACGACTGCAACCAACACTTACGCGACGGCGATGGGTTCCTTCACTACTGCGGGTGGCGATTCGTCCGTCGCCATGGGTTCCTACAGCCGGGCGGTCGGTGACTATTCGACTGCCCTGGGTGAAGACACCACCGCCAGCGGCATCGGTTCGACGGCGATGGGGGGCTATACTGCCGCAACCAACCAGTTTTCCACCGCGATTGGATGTACCACCACAGCCGGTGGTTTTGCCTCTACCGCAATTGGCAACGGCTCGGTTGCGACCGGGTCAAGCAGTCTGGCAGCGGGTATGGGTGCCAATGCCTTGCATGACAACTCCTTCGTCTGGGGCGGGAGCGGAGGTACTGTAGCCAGCACGGGTCCGGGCCAGTTCATTGTCCAGGCCCCCGGCGGCGTGGGCATTAACAAGAACAACCCAGCCTCGGCGCTGGATGTGGAAGGCACGGTGACCGCGACAACCTTCAACCCGACCAGTGATCGGAACGCAAAGGAGAAATTCACCCCCATTCAGGCGCGAGAGGTGCTGGAAAAAATCGCCACCTTGCCCATCCTGGAATGGAGCTTCAAGAACGAACCGGCCAACCGCCATATCGGTCCCATGGCGCAGGACTTCCACGGTGCTTTTGGATTGGGTATTGACGACAAACACATCGCCACCGTGGATGCTGACGGCGTGGCGTTGGCGGCCATCCAAGGCTTGAACCAGAAGCTGGAACAGAAGGCAACGGAGATCGCGGAGCTGAAAGCCCGGCTGGAACGATTGGAGCAACTGATGACCGCAAACAACGGAGGTCGGCAATGAAAACACGAAGATTGAGAATAGAAGATGGCGGATGGCAGGCGCGAAGCGTTTTGGACTGCTCCGGCAAAGCGAAGCGGCGACGGAGCTTTTCGACAGCGCCAGTTGAATCCGAAAGCGGCGGCGCGCTCCGCTTGCCGCCGCAGTCCAAAACCTGGCGGCATTTCGTCGTGCTGACCTTGCTGGCATTATCAGCTCTGATCTTTCAGCCCTCAACCGCCTCGGCACAGAGCTATTCCATCGATTGGTATAAAGTCGCCGGCGGCGGCGGCACAAGCATCGGAGGCGTGTACCAAGTCAGCGGCACCATCGGCCAGCCTGACGCCGGCGGTCCGCTGGCCGGCGGCAATTACTCCCTTGCTGGAGGGTTCTGGGCGCTGATTTCAGTCGTCCAGACGGCCGGGGCGCCGACGTTGTTCATCAGCCATGCGGGCAACACGGTGACGGTTTATTGGCAGGACGTTTCGGGCTGGAGCCTGCTACAGAACGGCAATCTTGCTGCGACCGCCGGCTGGTCAGCCAGCAGTGGCGTAACAACCGCCAACGGCACGAACAGCATCACCATCAGTTCGCCGGCCGGGAACCTGTACTTCCGTCTGTCAAAATAATGACGCCGGCCGGCCCGGGTGACTGGCCGCCGGATTGAGCAAAAAACAGTGTAAAAGCGGCAAAAACCGGGCTTGACCGGGCCGGGAATTCCGCTAAATTGAAAGCGTAATGTTGAAAGCTAACCCACAAGTCGTCACACTGGCCGTCGTCGTAGTTACCGACGCCGTTGGCGCTTGTTGAACGTAAACACTTTAACAAGAACCCACGGCTGACACGGCTGTGGGTTTTTTGTTGCCCGCACCGTCAGCCACAACCGAAACATGAAACCGGATTATTGGATGTTTGGATGATTGGATGGGTGGGAAAACGCCCTGAAGCGTTGACCCGTCAATCCATCCATCCACCCATCCATCAGTCCAAGACAACGCCATGAGCAAGACAACTGAAATCGCTGGAGCCAAGATTAAAACCAAAGCTGGCCGCGCCGAGGTCGGCCCGACCATGTCCGGATGCGACATCCTCGTCGAAGCCTTTGAACGCGAAGGGGTGGAGGTCATTTTTGCGTATCCCGGCGGCGCCAGCATGGAGATCCACCAGTCGCTGACGCGGTCGAAGATCCGCACCATTCTCCCGCGCCACGAGCAGGGCGGCAGCTTTGCCGCAGAAGGCTATGCCCGCGCCACGGGCAAGGCCGGCGTGTGCATGAGCACCAGCGGCCCCGGCGCGACGAATCTCGTCACCGCCATCGCTGACGCCTACCTGGATTCCTGTCCGCTCATCGCCATCACCGGCCAGGTCAACCAGAACATGATCGGCCGCGGCGCGTTCCAGGAGACCGACATCATCGGCGTGACGCTGCCCATTGTGAAGCATTCCTATCTGGTGACGGATGTGAACGACATTCCGCGCATCGTGAAGGAGGCGTTTTACATCGCGCAGTCCGGCCGGCCCGGCCCGGTGGTGATTGACGTGCCCAAGAACGTCCAACAGGCCAAGACCCAGCCGGTGTGGCCGACGCTCGAACAAATCAAGAAAGGCCTGCGCGGCTACAATCAACCGGATCTGCGCGCCGACGACCTGGCGTTAAACGAGATCATGGGCCTGATTGAGAAGGCCGAACGCCCGGTGATTTATTGCGGCGGCGGCATCATCAGCAGCGGCGCGGCGGCGGAATTGAAAAAGTTCGCCGAGGCGACGAACATTCCCGTCACCACGACGCTCATGGGCATCGGCGGTTTTCCGGAAAACCATCCGCTTTCGCTGCGCTGGCTCGGCATGCATGGCGCGGCGTTTGCGAACTGGGCCGTCAACGGCGAATATCAGCAGCGCACCAACCCCAGCGATCCGATGGTGAAAATCAAGGATGGCGCGGACCTGCTGCTCGCGTTCGGCGTGCGGTTCGACGACCGCGTGACCGGCAAGTTCGAGGAATTCTGCAAGCACGGCACGATCGTCCATGTGGACATCGACGCGTCCGAGCTGAACAAGAACCGGCGCGCCAACCTGGCCGTGGTGGGCGACATCAAGGACGCGCTCGCGCGGCTCAACGCGATGCTGGCCAAGCGCCCGATCAACAAAAAGCACGCGCCCTGGCTCGAACAAATCGTCGCGTGGAAGAAAAAAGGGCCGTTTTTTTACAGTGTGACGTCCGAAATTGCCGGCAGCGACCACATGAAGGACCATCTCAAGGGCCACGAAGACCAGATCATTTTGCAGCAGATGGTGGTCGAGGCGGTTTACGAGCTGACCAAGGGCGACGCCTACATCACCACCGGCGTGGGGCAGCACCAGATGTGGGCCGGCCAGTGGTACAAATACAAATACCCGCGCCAGTTCATCACCAGCGGCGGGCTGGGCTCGATGGGCTACGGCTATCCGGCCGCGCTCGGCGTCAAGGTCGCGCATCCGGACAAGGAAGTGATCGACATTGACGGCGACGGTTCCTTCCTGATGAACATCCAGGAGCTGGCGACCGCGCACATCGAAAAAATCAACGCCAAGGCCATCATCCTGAACAACCAGCACCTCGGCATGGTGGTGCAATGGGAGGACAAGTTCTACGCCGGCAACCGCGGTCATACGTACCTGGGCAATCCGGACAGCCGCGAACAGATTTATCCCGATTACGTGCGCGTCTGCAACAGCTTCAACGTGAAATGCGAGCGCGTGATGTTCAAAAAGGACCTGCGGCCGGCCATCCAGCGGATGCTCGACGCCAAGGAGCCGTATGTGCTCGACGTGATTGTGCCCTACACCACCCACGTGCTGCCGTTCATCCCGACCAACCGCACGGTGGCGGACATGATCTGGAAGGCTTGATTGATTTCAAGGCCGCCGCGACCACGCCTGGCTTGTTCGCGGCGGAATTTTCCGTTCCCGACGGAATCAGGCCTGGCCAGGGTGCGTTTGAAGGTTAAGGGATAAAGACCGAGCGATAAAATCGCCGGGAGAATTTGCCGGCATTCGTATCCACAAACGTAAACGGCGCGGTATTCGTCTGCATCGGGGTCCAGTTGATCAGGTTGGTGGAGGCTTGAACCTCATATTTGCATCCGGGCACACCTGCAACGGCGAAAGAATACTGGCCACTGGCGTGGACGGCTGGCGTCAACGCGACCATGGCTGTGGGATAGACGGTCAAGGTGGCTGTGCTGGTTGTCGAATCACTGCCGCTGCTCGCGGTCACCGAATAAATGCCGGCTTGATTCGTGGTGATGTTGCTCAACGTCAACACCGGACCGGTTGGCGAAGGCAAATTGCTGCCATTATATTTCCATTGGCAGGTCATAGGGCTTCCGTTGGAGGAGGTCACGCTGAAAGTGCGGGTTTGGCCCGCCACGGCCACCTGGTTGGTCAATTGGTTGATCAGCGCGGGATGGCCGCCGCCGCCGGGAAGCACGGTCACCATAAACGTGCGAGTCACCGTGTTATTCCGGGCCTGGCCGTCATCGACGGTGACGGTTATGATCACCGTTCCGTTGGCATTATGCACGGGTGTAAAGCTCAGGGAGCCGTTGGTCTTTCCGCTGATATAACTTACTGCCGGATTGAAAATCAAATTGGTGGTGCTGGAGGTTGCGGTGACGGCCAGCGTCTGATTTTCCGTGGTGGACCCGGAAGTGATGTCAGATAAACTGACAGTTTGCAGCCCGGCATTTTCAATGACCGTCAGGTTGCTGATGGCGCCCAACGTGGGGGGTTGGTTCACAAACACGGGAACCAGGTAAACCAACTGGCTGGAGCGCGCACTTTCCACGCCCGAAGCCGAATAGGTTGTCGCCACAAAACAGTAGATTGCTCCCTGGATCAGGCCGGAAATGGTTGCCTCCGTTGTTGCCTTGCCGACGGAAATCTTGTTGGTGTAGACGCCGCTGACGCCACCATAGTAAATGTTGTAACCCGCGATGGTTAAACTGTTGGCTGGGTTCCATGCCAAGGTCACACTAGCGTCAGCAAACGCTGAAGATTGCAGGAAAAGCAGGGCCAGGAAAACAATGTTGCTTGCGCTAAATCCGTGTCGGAACCGGCACCAAAACGCAATAAGTTTCAGGCATTTGCACATCATTCTGGTAAATTTTATCAATCTTCCAATTTCAGACCCTCAAGCAGCATTGATGCCATCCGTGTAGCTGGCCGATTTGGACGATGTATCAGCGGAGCGCCAGCGCGGACTTTTGCCGGCCGGTGGGGGCAGAGGGAAAGCGCTGACAGAAACGAATCCAGTTCCTTCACGGAGGAGCGCGGATGGGCGCAAAGCATCGGTACGATTTCCGCTGAATCCGGCGCCGTCAGAATTCAAAGCCGCTGATGCTGACGGTGACGCTTTGAGCGCTCGAACCCGTGCTTCGGTTGTAGTACAGTGTCTGGGGTTCGATGACCGGGAGGCTGAACGGTGTGGTCAGGTAGCCTTGCGCGTTCAGATAGCCGGCGAATCCAACCACACCCTGATTCAGACCTGACCGGAGCCAGCCTTCCCCCCGTCCTCCAGCCGGTCCGAGATTGAGCGTAAAATCGCCGGTGGCTTTCACGACTTTTTGCGGAAGTGCGCTGGAACAATCGATGGCGGTCGGGGCGCCGGCGGTGCCGCTGTTGAGGATGGCGACGGCGTTGCGGGCGGCCGTTTTGCCCACCTGATGGATTGGGCTGAAATCATTTCCGCCATTGTCGAAATTACCCATCGCCCCGGCAAAGGCCTTGAAGGAACAACCCGATGGCAGGGTTGGAGCCTCGGGAGACAAAGACAAAAGACCGGCCACCGGACCGCCGGGCCGGGCAATGAGCCAGATATAATACCATTGGTTGGGAGCTTCCTGTCCGACGTCAAGACCGTTGGCGCCATTCAGGGTGACATCGATGGTCACCGCCACGTTACCAAACGAGGCTGACACACCATGGGCATCCTGCA
>Ga0265338_10001644_pt1 | contig 35766 bp, 29 predicted proteins | sample 42126metaG_FD_193579 | JGI IMG/M metagenome (GOLD analysis project Ga0265338, IMG submission 193579) | Rhizosphere microbial communities from Carex aquatilis grown in University of Washington, Seatle, WA, United States - 4-21-26 metaG | ecosystem: Host-associated > Plants > Roots > Rhizosphere...
ATATTTTCCATTGGTATGATGATGCAGGAATTATTGCAATTTGTTGAATCTTGTTTGGCAACAGAGGATTGAATACAATAACTTTGTATCCGTCATCTAGCTTACATATATGCCAGAGTTTTTTTGTTTCGTCGTTAGATTCAAATATCAGTTTGTCTTCATTTCTCAAATCCTCAGGGATGGATTCGATTATTTCTATTTCTGTAGAAGGATTCGAAATGTTTTCGGAAGTTATAAATGGGATATACCCAGAATCAAAGCTAATTTCCCTATTAGTTTTGCAAAATAATTTGATAGCAAAACTTCCAATTTTAAGAATATATGTGTTTGAGAACATATTCATTTCTCCAATATCATTTTTGAGACACTTTCAATAAATTCATCATAATCAGACTCTGCCGTTTCCAGATTAATTTCGAATGCTTCGATTATTGATGTTAGAATGTCTTTTTTAGTACTTTTACCATTAATGCTTTCCCAAATAAAACAGGCTACATCGTTCAGCGTGAACATTTTGTTCATGTTGGCAATATTGTTTTTTAAAGGCACAAGTACCATTTCATTGCCAACTTTACGCGTTGCAAATTGAGATTTGTTTTGAAAGATTTCAAGAAGAGTCATGGAGTTACTTTAAATATTAACTATATAGAAATAAAAAACGCTACAAAGATGGTAAAATTCTTTGTAGCGTTTGTGAATTAAACTTTTGAAGAAATTACCGACAAGGGAAAACAGAATAAAAGGCATTGCTTTAACAGCAATGCCTTTTACTTATTATCCTAGATTCTTGATTTTAAACGGATTTGAATCAAGCGGTGTATTCATATTCATGCCCTCTGGATCAGGTGGATTCGACATCATAAAAATAGTGATTTCATTATCTATTTTTACGATTTCTAATCTTGGTTTAGAATATATTCGTTTTACATTTTTCTTTTTCATAATTTCTTATTTTGTTTTACAAAGATAATGATTTTTTAAAATAAAAAAATTGAAAAAGCATAACTTTTTTAAGGTATTACTACCGTACCCGATTTAACTACTGTTACACCAGTCAATAACTTCCATGTATATGTTCCTGAAGCAAGAGTTGATTTGTTAAACAAGAAATTAGTGTTTCCGGCTGTAAAAGTTCCGTTTGCTAAGGTTTTCAACTCTGTTGTACCCGGTGCATCGAATAAAGCTAATCTATAGATGCCGGTTGAAGCTAAACTGGATATAGTAAGCTGTGCTAATGATGAACAGATATAAGCCCTGATGGATCCTGAAACTACAACTGGTGCACCTGTTCCCCCAACCGTAGTTACAGTGTATGTGGTTGATGCAGCAGCAGTTGGAGTTCCACTTATGGTTACTGTTTGTGCTGCTGGATTTTTTGTAGCTATAACTCCTGCAGGAAGCCCTGTAACTGTTACATCAGTAGCACCTCCACCCCATGTATATACAATATTTGCAATGGGAGAACCTAAGGCTATTCCTTGGGTCTTATTTGCAGGGGTGCTTAATGTTGGAGCCGGATTTAAAACCGCAGGTACATTATAATTCTTGATATAGAACTTTAATCCATCAACTCTATTCCCAAGAGTTTGTTTTTCACATATATTTAATGAGAAGTCATAGTTACCCGTGGTCTGAAGTGTTTTCACAAGTAATGTATTTTCTCCTGCCAATAGATTAACTACAACTGTATCTGAAACTATATTTGTATTTGCAGAAGGACTTGCAGGATTATAAACAAGAGTACCATTTAAATAAACTTTAGTAGCCTCTTCACAATTCATCCAAAGAGAAGCTGATTTTGCCGTTGGAGAATATACATTGGTATAGGCATAAGAAACGACACTACCTGAAGGATTATAAAAACTTAACAAATCAATTCTGTCATCAAAGAAATAATATGGTGGCGACCAACCTGCATCTCCTTTTGAAGGTGCTAATGTTGCCTCATTTGCAATATATTGTGTATTTATGTCACTTCCAGGGAAAGCAGTAGAAAGCAACCATACTCTGTTTCCTTGTCCATATTGGCTATGAATACTACCACGAGTAAATTGATGTGTATATCGTGATAAGTTTTCGCCAAGTACTGTGATACTGTCGTGATTATTGGTTCCAAGTCCAATTTTTGCTGCCATAGTGATATGGCAAATGTCGTCGGGATTAGTACCTATAATATGACAACAAACATGATCAACTGCAACAGGGTCAGGACCCGCAATAATGGTGTTTAATCTGACTTGATTAGAATTGCCAGACATGAGGGTTTTTTGATACTCTAAGCACATTAAAGCATCCACCACACATAAGTCAAAATGATCAATACAACTGGATAAATCCGTTAATTCTTCATCTTGCCAAGATGTATAGTTGTGTGCTGCATTAAAATTATTGTGATGAATCATTACATCTTTTGTACCACCTTGTAATTTATTCCACCCATATGCCCATCCTGCAGCAATACCGATTTGATTTTTTAAACAACAGGTCAACCCCGGTTCATGCATTTTTAATACAGGGACATCAATATACTTAATATTTGGAGAAACTAAATATTTATGAATCCAGTAATAGCCGCCATGAGGTTCAGCAAGGCTTGCTTTTGTTTTAACTTTGATTATATTTGCACCAGCAGCTACTTCATCATCTAAGTCTATAAGTTGAAAATTTACACCTGTTAAATCAGTATCTGTAAATAAAGCTTGATACCCACAATTTTTAAATAAAGAACCACCCATAGAGGAAATGTTTTTTGCAGAACCATCACCAACATAAATGGTACAACCATTCCCATAAGTATCATAAATAATGCGGACGATAGCTTTTACTACACGAATATCGGTGGTTTCACCATCACCTGAAAGTTTCGCAGAAACAAGATTTGGTTTAATCAATACAGTATCCCCTGCTTTTACATATTTAGAAATACCACCAACCAAGTCGATAGCATGTTTAACCATATCTTTTACTTGAGCAAAAGTTAGGTTTGTATTTGTTACTGGAGTTGGGCTTGTCAGACTTGTGTTATCCGAAGCAATAACAGCTACCGATGTTGCAGGTGCTTGAGGAAATGCAAATAGTGAATCGGCTCTGAAAGTACCGGGAATCACAGTTTGCGTACTGGTGAAAGCCATGTCCATCGCAACTAATCCAAGTAATCCGATCGCAATTGCAGACCAAATAATAATTTTCGCTTTTGTAATTTTCTTTTTCATGTTGACCTTAGTTTTTAATTTCTAACAGGTATATTATTAATTATTTTATCAAATTATAAAGTAAACCAAACAATACGGAACCTATGAGTACAATGCCCAAATATATGGAAAGAATACGAATATTGAAAATTGATTTTGTAATCACTAAATTCGAAATTCTTGTTGATGGGCCTGAAATAAAGAATGCCAAAATAGCGCCTTTAGACATTCCCATCTCTGATAATTGAAACAAAACCGGTATTGCCGCACCTCCACAAGAATAAAGTGGAATGCCTGCTCCGGCAGCAAAAAGCACCGACATAGATCCATTGCCTAGCATCCAATTTACTTTATCCACAGATATCAAGTTCTTTATAGCTGCAGCAATTATTAACGCAATGGAGAAATATTTTGCCATATATAATGTAGAACCCTTAAACTCTTTTAAGAATTTTTGTAGTACCGTTTTATTATTGTTTTTATCTGATATTTTTTCTTCTGTCACAGGTATTTTTCCTACTTTATCACCAAGATACATAAAAAGATAACCTGCAAAAACACCCAATAATATACCTGAAATTAATCTTAGTAAGGCCATCTGATAACCAAAAGCTCCAACAGTTAATAGAAAAATTGTTGGATTCAATATAGGCGAAGCAACTAGAAAAGCCATCAATGGTGCAAGAGGAGTGCCCTTGGTGTATAAACTTCCTGCCATAGGTATGCAAATATATGTACCTAAAGGAGAAATAACTCCGAATGTTGCAGCCCCAATTATTGATATGTGAGAGTTTCTCTTAACCCATTCACTTAATTTTTTCTTATCTAGAAAAGCTTGAAAAATTGTTGTTAATAAAATTCCGACAAATAGATAAATCCATAATTCCTTTAAAAGGACCCAAGAATCAATGATTATATGATATGTATATGAATTGTAAAATCTTGTTGGTAAAGAGTTTATAATATCCGGCCCTGCAAAATTCATCTTTCATCTTTATTAAAATTAACACTCATCTTTTTAAATAATCCATAAAGTTGTAAATAATTATAATATCTACATACATTTTCAATGAAATTAACATTCCATCCATGCAATTTTTAACATTTGTAAAATTCAATGGAGGCTTTTCTTAGATATTTTAAGATAATTATATTATAAAACGAAAAATGCCTTGCAGTAATGCAGGGCATTCTCAATTATATTAGTTGTTTGAAAAAGTTATTTTCCAAAAGCTTTAATATTATGGATACGGAAATTTTGTAAAGCAGGACCATCTTTGCTTTCACCCATTGTAGCTACAAATTTTAGTGAAACATTGCTTTCGTTGATAATAATTGTATTTACAAAACCGGATTGAGCGTCGGCACCGGCTGATTTATTCCCAATGTATTCGCCTACTTTTACCCATTCTCCCCCTTTTACAGATTTTAATAGTGCATATCCACGACCATCACCTGCAGCTGAAGCAGCAACTTCAATTTTTGAAATAAAAGGTTGTTCGCTGATAATTAATTCACCTTCTTTTTTATTTACTTCTACATATCCTTTTGTTACGCCTTCCTTTGAAGGGGTCTTTTTAACCTCACAAGTTGGAGCAACACCACATTTGTTAAATGTGTATTCTACTTTATTGCCATTGTAAGCTTTGCTTACTTTGAAAGAAGCTTTTGAATCTACTTTCTTAAAACCGCAGGTGGTATCATTTTTCCATCCTTGTTCCTTAAACGATTGAAAGTTCTCGTCGATCACTACGCTTTGTGCAAATACGCTCATTCCAACCGCAAGAAGAGCCATGCTAATGAATAATTTAATTGATTTCATAAGTTTTAGTTTTATTGTTAATGACTAGTTTTTTAGTTTTTAAGATGACAAAAATACAATACTTAGGCCAAACTTCAATTTTTTCTTAAAAAGAAATTAAAGTGTAGTGAAATGGAGGGTTTGGAACTAAATCAGCACAATAGGCGATGTTAATTAAGGTTAAATATTAGAAGATTTCTGTAACCTTTTTAGATTTCTGCATCATAGGGTTAAAGAAACAATTTATTAACCTTTAAATATTACAATTATGAAAAGAACAATTTTAATCACAGTCTGCTTGTATTCCGCAATGATATTGCAAGCATCTCCTTCTTCAACTACTATTTCTGTAGTTTCTACAGCCGGAGGTTTAACCTCAGCTATTTCAACTGCTGGGGTTGACCCGATATATGTTATAAACCTCAAAGTAACAGGTGTAATTGATGCTAGGGATTTTAAAGCTATGCGTGACGACATGTTTAATTTAAGAGATATTGATTTGAGTGGTGCGAGTATAGCAGCTTATACCGGTGCCGATGGAACATATCCCGATAATGTATATTATTATCCTAACAATATTCCTTCTTATGCTTTCAATAACCTATATTATTTGAATTCATTGGTATTACCAAATACGCTTAATGATTTTTCTATTCAGTCTTTATCGAACTGCATTAATTTAAAATCTATTTCTATACCTGCATCATTACATTATATGACTTGTTATGAAAGTTCACATAGATTTCCAAATGGTTGCTCTGTAATTGTTGATCCTGCAAATAGTAACTATTCAAATCTTGAAGATGTTTTATTTAATAAATTAAAGACAGACATATATTTTTGTCCTACCACTAAAACAGGAGTATACTATATACCACCAACTGTTACATACATATATCCCGAAACATTTTATGGATGTAGTAATTTAACAGCCGTAACAATACCCAATGGGGTAGATCAAATTTCCTATCGAGCTTTCTACGGTTGCACAAGTTTAAATCAAGTAATTATTCCTTCATCTGTTTCCTATATAGGTTATTCTGCATTTGGTAATACTAGTGGTGATGTGACTGTTGATCCTGCAAATTTTTATTTTGCTAGTGAAAGGGGTGTGCTTTTTAATAAAGATAAAACTTATTTGATACATTGTCCTATAGACAAGTCGGGTAACTATATAATGCCTACTTCTGTAAAGCATATTGTAGACAGTGCATTTTATAATTGTAGGAGTTTAACCTCTGTAACAATTCCTAGTTCAGTAGATTATATTGGAGTCAGAGCTTTTTATAACTGCAACGGATTAAAATCAATTTACTCTAACTCTATTATTCCTGTTGATTTATCTCTATCAGATTCTGTTTTTGTCGGCGTAAATAAAACTACATGTACTCTACACGTGCCCGTTGGTAGTAAAGCAGCCTATGAACTGGCTAATCAATGGAAAGATTTTACCATTGTAGAAGATGCTGTCATGGCAGTAAAAAATTCAAAAACCACTAATTCAAAAGCAATCGTTCAAAATGGTCAATTAAAAGTTACAGGTTTAGATGCAAATGAACAAGTAGCTGTATATAATTTACAAGGCATTCAACTAATTAATCAAGCTGCGGGAGCTGATAATATCTCTCTTACCTTACCTGCACATGGTGTATATGTGGTATGCGTAGGTAAGCAAAGCATGAAGGTGGTGTATTAGCGGTATTACCCATCTGATTTTTTTCATTGTTTATAAATGTTTTAATGTTGGAAAGGAGCAAGGTCGCAAGACTTTGCTCTTTTTTAGTTAATATTTTAATTAAAGAATAGAGGTTGATTAAATCATTGTACAATAAATTAATCAATACTAGAATCCAATGTATATAAAATAAATATATTAAATAAACTAAAGTAAAATGATTTAATATATATTTGTATAATATATCAATGATGAGTAGGAAATATATTCAGACATATCCGATTATATCCCCTATCCGATGTTAATTAAATAAATATGTAATTGTTTAATAAAAAACAGTAATGGAATACAAATTAATAGTGCCGCAGCATGTTTTCCGCTATCGGGCATTGCCTCGTGAACAATGGGGACGTATTACCGCCCTGCCGCCCGGGATAAATTTGGAGTTGCCTCCATTAAGTGGCTTCTCGCAAGTAGATGCTCAAGCAGAACAGCAAGTTAGGCAAAGTATTAACTGGGAGGAAGTGCCCGAGCGTAATCTCTCCGGTTGCCAGTTTATGGATACATTTGCTGCTTTGGTGCATGAATATGGATTTAACCGCATGGATTTTTACGCTAAAAAGATGCACCAGGTATCCAAACAGCTCACTCATTTTAATGCCGAAGATTTGAGCCGTACCATACGTGTGCTTTCGGGTATTCCAGCCCCCGAGTGGGTGATCGGATATACCTTGATGATGATAAATGATCTTGAGTGCCGCACCAATTTGAAGCGTATTGAGATTGCAGCTATTCTGCACTTCACCACGCCACAATCGTTTTCGCAGTTTATGCGGAATTATGGAGCTGGGATATAAATATAGCATAATGCATAGCAAGACTGTAACTTTTTCATCATTTGAAATAAAAAAACATCCTCTTTTGTTCTTGTTATTTCTCCTTTGATAAATAGAATATTAAGCGTAATTTTGCAGCCTTTGACTTCGACTTCGCTCAGTCACCATATGCTTGTTGCCATTGACTGAGCGCAGTCGAAGCCAAAGTAAGTAGACAAGATTCATCATATAAATATCATGAGTAAGAAATTTACTGAATACCAAGGATTAAACCTATCGGATGTCAACAAAGAAGTGTTGAGCCAATGGGCTGCGAAAGATGTGTTTCACAAAAGTTTGAAAACCCGTGAGGGAGCACCTTCGTTTGTGTTTTATGAGGGGCCGCCTTCAGCCAACGGTATGCCTGGTATTCACCATGTGATAGCCCGTTCAATCAAGGATATTTTCTGTCGTTACAAAACTATGAAAGGCTTCCTAGTAAACCGCAAAGCAGGATGGGATACGCATGGTTTACCTGTGGAGTTGGGTGTGGAAAAAGCATTGGGAATAACCAAAGAAGATATTGGTAAAAAAATCAGTGTGGACGACTACAATGCCGCTTGTCGCAAAGATGTGATGAAATACACTAAGGAGTGGGAAGATCTTACGCTCAAAATGGGTTATTGGGTGGACATGAAAGATCCTTATGTGACCTATGATAATAAATACATCGAAAGCGTTTGGTGGTTATTGAAACAACTTTACAACAAAGATTTTCTTTATAAAGGATACACCATTCAGCCTTATTCACCGGCTGCCGGAACAGGGCTTAGCTCACATGAGTTGAACCAACCGGGTTGTTATCGCGATGTAAAAGACACCACCTGCGTGGCGCAATTTAAAGCCGAAGCATCTGCTTTAGAAAAACTAAACTTACCGCAATGGGGCGAAACTTATTTCTTGGCTTGGACCACAACGCCTTGGACTTTACCTTCAAATACGGCTCTTTGCGTTGGTCCGAATATCGAATATGTAGCCGTTCAAACTTATAATCCTTATACTTCTCAACCGCAAACAGTCATTATGGCAAAAGCCTTAGTGAGTAGTTTATTTAGCGAAAAAGCAAATGCACTTCGTTTGGATGAATACAAAGCAGGTGATAAATTGATTCCTTATAATATAGTAGCCGAATACAATGGTTTTGATTTGGAAGGATTGGAATATGAACAACTAATACCTTGGATGAACCCGGGTGATGGTGCTTTCCGTGTTATCACCGGAGATTTTGTTACCACCGAAGATGGTACAGGTATCGTGCACATCGCCCCAACCTTTGGTGCAGACGATGATCGTGTGGCCAAAGCGCATAGTGTACCACCATTAATGTTGATTGATAAAGATGGAAACCGCCGCCCGATGGTGGATATGACCGGTAAGTTTTATAAGATAGATGATTTAGATACAGAATTTGTTGCTGCGAATGTAAATGTGGATTCTTACAAAGAATTTGCAGGGCGTTATGTAAAAAATGCCTATGATAATTCCTTGAAAGAAGATGATGTAACTTTGGATGTGGATATCTGCGTGATGCTAAAGCAACACAATCAAGCATTCAAAATTGAAAAACATACACATACTTACCCGCATTGCTGGCGTACTGATAAACCGGTATTGTATTATCCATTGGATAGCTGGTTTATTCGTTCTACCGCTGCTCGTGAGAAAATGATGGAGCTAAACGATACCATCAACTGGAAACCGGCTTCAACCGGAACAGGTCGCTTTGGCAAATGGTTGGAAAATTTGAACGATTGGAACTTATCGCGCTCGCGTTATTGGGGAACTCCTCTCCCTATTTGGCGTACCGAAGATGGTGTCGAAGAACTTTGCATCGGTTCGATGGAAGAATTAATGACGGAAATAAATAAAGCTGTTGAGGCTGGATTGATGCCTGAAAATCCATACAAGAAATTCAAAGTGGGTGATTTCTCTTCGGAGAATTATGCACCGGAGAATATTGATTTGCACCGTCCGTATGTGGATGGAATTATCTTGGTTTCGCCTAAGGGTGTGCCCATGAAACGCGAACTGGATTTGATCGATGTTTGGTTTGATTCCGGTGCAATGCCGTATGCGCAATTGCATTATCCATTTGAGAACAAAGAAAAAATAGATAGGGGAGATAATTTCCCTGCTGATTTTATTTCTGAAGGAGTGGATCAAACTCGTGGTTGGTTTTTCACACTCCATGCCATTAGTACTATGGTTAAAGGAAGCGTTGCATTTGAAAATGTAATCTCAACCGGATTGGTGTTGGATAAAAACGGCAACAAAATGTCCAAACGATTGGGCAATGGTGTTGATCCATTCTCTACTATTGAGAAATATGGTTCCGATCCACTACGCTGGTATATGATAACCAATGCCTCGCCTTGGGACAACTTGAAATTTGATGTCGAAGGCATCGAAGAAGTGCGTCGTAAATTCTTCGGTACGCTTTACAATACCTATTCATTCTTTGCGCTTTATGCCAATGTAGATAAGTTTGATTACTCGCAAGCTGAAGTGCCTGTAAACAAACGTCCTGAAATTGATCGTTGGATTATTTCATTGTTGAATACATTAATCAAAGAGGTAGATATTGCCTACAGCGATTACGAGCCCACTAAGGCAGGTCGTGCTATTTCAGATTTTGTGAATGATAACCTAAGTAACTGGTTCGTGCGCTTAAATCGCAAACGCTTCTGGGGAGGTTCGATGGATGAAGATAAACTGGCAGCTTATCAAACGCTTTATACTTGTTTGGAATCGGTAGCTCGCCTTATGGCACCAATTGCCCCATTCTATGCCGATAAATTATTTCTCGATTTGAATAAGGTTACAGGAAAAGATCAAAGCGAATCTGTTCACTTGGCTCTATTTCCAACTTCAGATGATAAATTGGTGGATAAGGCTTTGGAAGTTCGCATGCAATTAGCGCAAGATATTTCTTCCTTGACACTTGCGTTGCGTAAGAAGGTAAACATCAAAGTGCGCCAACCGCTGCAAACCATTATGATTCCAATTTTGGAAGCTAAGCAACAAGAATATATTGACAAGGTAAAAGATATTATTCTTAGTGAAGTGAATGTGAAGGAAATCAAGTTTGTGGATGACTCTGCAGGTATTCTAGTAAAACGCATGAAACCGGATTTCAAAAAGCTGGGAGCTAAATGTGGTAAAAGCATGAAGCAAGTGGCTGCACAGATTCAAGGATTTACACAAGAAAATATTGCCGCCTTTGAGAAGAATGGTATTTACACATTCAATATTGATGGACAAACAATTGAAATAGCTTTGGATGATGTAGAAATCATCTCCGAAGATATTCCGGGTTGGTTGGTAACCAACAATGGTAGCTTAACGGTGGCTTTGGATATCACCATTACTGATGAATTACAAAAAGAAGGTTTGGCACGCGAGCTGATTAACCGTATCCAAAATATTCGCAAGTCAAGCGGCTTTGAAATTACCGATAGAATTAGCGTTCAGGTAAAGAAATCAGTTGAGATGGATGATGTAATTGCAGAATTTGGTCCTTACATAGCAGCTCAGGTATTGGCAGATAAAATAGAAGCTGTTTCTGAAGTGAAAAACGCAATAGAATTGGATTTTGAAGATTTTATGGTGTATTTATCTGTACGAAAGAATTAAATACTGTAGAATTTCGTTACTTTTGCGTTTTTAAAAACAAAAATATAATTATTTATTATGAAAAAACATCTAATCAAATTCTTATTTTTAGGATTATTTATCTCAAATTTCTATTCTTGTAATAAAGATAACCAAGCACCAACTATTCAAAATATCAATCCAAGTAAAACTGAAAATATTATTTTTAATGAAGAATTGTCTGTTACTGCTAATGCAAAAGATAATGATAATGATCCACTTACATACACATGGGAATGTACTGGAGGTGAATTTACAGGTACAGGTAGTTCTGTAAAGTGGAAAGCTCCTTCACAAGTTGGAACATATACCCTATCAGTAACAGTAAGTGATGGAAGTAAAACAGTTTATATGTCGAAAGATGTATCTGTAGTTGGATCGTATTATTTTGATTTCTCACAAGTGTCTTCAGTGTGGACAAAATCATCATATACGGCTGCTCCAATGTCAAATGGTGTTGTAACTATTTATACATCAGATAGTACAAAATCAGCTTCATTAACCTATTTACCAGCAACATCTATTTCTCTTCCTTTTTCTTTTAAAACTAAGGTTGCTATTAATTCAGACTCTTTTACAGGAGCTTCTGCTGCAAGAGGAAGTTTTTATTTCTTTTTTTCTGATTTAAGCACCGGTCAAAACTATTTAAAATCAATTGTTTTGCATATTGAACCAAGTCTGAATACTTGGATCATAAGAGCAGGGATTCACGATGCACAATCAGGTACAATGATATATCAGAATTTCAGTGCTGATTCTTTCGATAACTCAAAAACAATATTTACAACTAATAACGAATATCATACTGTTGGGCTTTCAATCACAGCAGACAAGGCATTAATCTTTACTTTGGATAGTCAAAAAATTTATATATCAACCGATTTATCAACAAACATTACATATAGTAGAGATATAAGTCTTTCAAGCTTTTCATATTATGTTGATCCAAAATTAAAATTATTGGTAGATGATTTTTTTCTTGCAACCGACGGAACTGTTCTTAAATAGGCTGCAAAACACCATATATATTTATCAACAAATTAACATTTTATTGAAAAATAGATTATATTCGCAGTGAGAAAAGAATAGTAAAAGTGGATGTGTAATTAACCTCTTAAAACATATAGTCATGTCAGAAAAAACAAGATACACGGATGCGGAATTAGAAGAATTTCGCACCATTATTCTAGATAAACTAGAAAAAGCGCATAGTGATTATGAGCTGCTTAAAGCTAGTTTAACTAATATGGACGGTAATGATATTACCGATACATCTCCTACTTTTAAAGTGTTGGAAGAGGGTGCTGCTACAATGAGTAAAGAAGAAGCCGGTCGACTAGCTCAACGACAAATGAAGTTTATTCAACACTTACAAGCAGCTTTGGTACGCGTTGAAAATAAAACTTATGGTATTTGTACTGAAACAGGGAAACTTATTCCAGCCGAGCGCCTTCGTGCTGTTCCTCATGCCACTTTGAGTATAGAAGCAAAGGAAGCAAGAAAATAATCAGGGTTAAGATATAAACAAACATCCGTTCGACAATTAGGTTTCAATGCCCGGTTGTCGAATTGTTTTATAAACTAGTTTATTATTCTAAATGTAAATATGTCTGCAAGAAAAAAATCACTCTGGCTTGTTTCAATAGTTTTACTTGTTTTAATTATTGACCAAAGTATTAAATTTTGGATTAAAACTCATCTTGTGATTGGTGAGAGTATTCATGTGTTCAGTTGGTTTCAATTGCTTTTTGTTGAGAATAATGGAATGGCTTTTGGCATGGAGCTGATTGGAAAGTTGTTTTTAAGTCTATTTCGTGTAGGAGCTATAATTGCGATTATCTTTTTCTTAAGACAAATAATAAAAAAAGGATATCGTTTGGGTTTTATAATTTGTATTGGATTAGTACTTGCCGGAGCCATTGGAAATCTTATTGATAGTGCTTTCTATGGTATGGTCTTTACCCATAGCTATGGACAAATAGCTACATTCTTAAATCATCCTGAAGGTGCTCCCGGATATTCTTCATTTCTACATGGTCGTGTAGTGGATATGTTTTATTTTCCCATCATAAAAAATGCTCAGGGAGAAACAATCTTTTTTAGTCCCGTATTTAATTTTGCTGATTCATCAGTTACAGTCGGTGTGGCGTTAATTTTGCTTCTCTTTCGTAATGATTTAAATAAAAGTATGGAGACAAAGTCTAAAAAAGGAACAGAAGTCAAAGATGAAATTACAAAGTAAATTTTACATACTTCTTCTTTTCGTTTTAGGCATAGTTACGGCTTGTAATCAACGACCTAAAGAAATACTTTCTGACGATAAGATGGAAGGAATAATGGTTGATTTATTCCTTTTTGAAGGCACTGCCAATGTGAAAGATATTGCTATTGGCGACACTATCAAAATGAAATATTACAATCAGATTTTGAAAAAACACGGAGTTACATTGGCTCAATATAATAGCTCTCTCCTATGGTATGTAAGGAATACAAAAAGCTATATTAACTTAAATAAAAAGATATTTGCTAAATTAAGTTCGTTGCAGAAAAACATTAAAAAAGGCAAATATATTCGACCAATTGCACCTAATGATTCTCTTGACTCAACTTTCATTCAAGTTACGAAAAGAGATTACTTTATTTTTCAGGGGGGGCCAGATAAAATGGCTCAATTTATCTTGAAAAATAAAAAAATAGTAAATGGCGATTCTCTTCAGGTGAACTTCATGTTGCGTATAGAGGGAGAACTAAAGGATTTGAAGGCTTTTTCAACAATAATTGTTCATTATAATGATAGCACTAAAGATGAAAAAAGTATAAGCTTGAATCTAAATAGTAACCCCAAAACAAACAGTCTATCTATACAGGCGGATAAAAGGAAGAATATTTCTTATATTTCAGTTGATCTTTTTAAACATAAAATTACCTTAATGCCAACTCAGCGTGTTTATATTTATGGTATTACTATGCGACGATTATTTAACCCATATAGAAAAGCTAAATGAAACGCTTTGCAGCACATTTAGTTTATTGCAATCCACAACGAATAATTGCTAAAGGAGTTATTGAGATAGATAATGACGGTTTTATTACTAACATTTTTTCGTTAAATGACCTTTTGCAAGAATCCCACTCAACAATATTTTACAACGGAATTTTAATACCAGATCTTTTAGAGAAAGATGAAATTTCCTCTTTAATCCACGAAAGTGTATTTGCAACTTTGAATAAATCTTTCTCGATAAATAAAAGAGGTATTGAAGTTGGAGAAAAGGCCGATGTATACTTATTGGAGAAACTTGATTTAATAGAAAATAAGTTTCTGAAGAAAACTGCTTTGATAAAGATTTTATAATACTCGCCTTCTAAATTCGGCACAAATAATAGCTGTTGCTGCTCCTACATTTAATGATTCCGAAGTGATTCTTTCAGATGGGAAACTTGGTATAAACAGACGATTATCAATATATTTTTCCACTTCTTTGCTGATGCCGTTCCCTTCATTCCCCATTACAATGATGCCTTTATTGCTCAAATTCTCATTATAAATATTATCTCCATTAAGGAAAGTGCCATAAACGGGGAGTTCTGTTTTCATCTCTTGTAAGAAAGTAGGTAAATCCACTTGGAAAACCTTTACTCGAGCAATTGCTCCCATGCTTGCTTGAACAGTTTTGGGGTTATAAATATCGGCACAATGTTGGGAGCAGAAAATAGTTTCAATACCAAACCAATCTGCTATTCGTAAAATGGTTCCTAAATTTCCCGGATCTTGAATATCTTCAAGTACAAGTGATAACGAGTTTAAAATGTCACTTTTATCGAATGAGAAATCTGGTTGCTTGAAAACTGCAAATACTTGCTGGCGGGTTTTAAGCAAAGATATTTTTTTTATTTCATCTTCTTCAACTGTTATAATTTCTTCTGCTTTAGGTTTGTTTACTAGCATCCATTTAGCTGTTGCAACAATAGTGCGACAAGAAAATGCAGGTAATAAATCCAAAACTAGTTTATTCCCTTCAGCAATAAGAACAGCTTGTTCGTCTCTATGTTTTTTAAGATGGAGGAGAGATAGTTCTTTTATTTTATTTTTGCTAAGCATAAATTAAGTGTCGATTATCTTTTGCTAATAGTTTTTATGGATGAAACTGTATTTTTGCAGAGCAAAGCTAAAAAAGAAATTGTGAAACAACTATATTTGCATGTAAATAAATAGGGAATCAATTCCTATTTGAAAAAGACAAGTTTAATGAAGATAAGATACATCTTTATACTATCACTACTTTCCTTTCTGCTTTCATCTTGCAGCTTGTCTAAATTTGTTCCCGAAAATAAATATCTACTTAATAGAGTTAGTATAACATCCGATGTAAAAAATATCGGTAATGATCAACTTGCTCCTTATGTAAGACAAAAACCTAATCCAGGTATTTTTGGCACTTATCGGCTTCAATTACGCGTGTATAATATTTCTGGACGAGACTCTACAAAATGGCTAAATAGGATCTGGCGTAAAATGGGTGAACCACCTGTTATTTTTAATAATGAAGAAACTGAGCGGACTAGGACCGAAATGCATAAGTATATTGTAAATAAGGGCTTTGTGAATTCAGAAGTGAAAGTAAATATTGCTTTGCATAAAAAGAAAGCTAATTTAACCTATATCATAATTGGAAATAAACCCTATTCTATTCGTAGAATTCATTATGATATTGAAGATGATAGTATCCGTAGTTACATTTATAGCGATACCATAAATTCCTTGATAAAGAAAGGTGATCGGTTTGATGTAGATGTATTGGAGGCTGAAAGACAGCGATTTGTGAGTTTATTGAGGCATGATGGGTTTTATTATTTCAACAAAGATTATTTGTATATTGAAGCTGATAGTGCTTTAAATTCTAATCAAGTTGATATTACTTTTAAATCAAGGCCCATGTTGCAGAGTAAACCGGATGGAACCATAGAAAAATTAACCCATAAAAGACTGAAAATTAGTACGGTGGCATTTATGCCTTGGTATAATCCGGATAAAAAGTTTTCTGAACAAGTAAAAGATACTGTTTTCTTTGGAGGTTATATATTCTTTTATAATGAGAAACAACAATTGCGACCTTCTATATTAGCAGAGAAGACATTTATTATTCCAGGTACTTATTATGATGAAAAAGATGTAGAGAAAACTTATGCGGCTTTAAATAATTTAGGTATTACAAAGTATGTAAATATAATATTTCGTGAACGAGGAGACGGGATGTTGGATTGTTTCATAATGCTTACACCAAGTAAATTACAAGGATTCTCAATGGAAGTAGAAGGTACTAATACGGAAGGAGACATCGGAGCGGCAATGAATGCAAATTACCAACATAGAAATATTTTTAAGGGCTCGGAACTACTAAATCTAAAATTCAGAACAGCTTATCAACCAATGGGTAATCTTGTTGATTTATTATCAAATAATTCCTTGGATTTAAGTGGAGAAGTTTCTGTTCAGTTCCCTAAATTTATGTTCCCATTTTTAAGTGATGATGTTAAAAAAAGAATCCGTGCTTCTACCGAACTTTCTGTTTCATATAATTATGAAACCAACCCATATTATTCTAGGACTGTAGCTGGCTCAGCTTTAAAGTATATATGGGTAACTGGTTCTTTAAACAATGAACGCTATGGTTTCGACTTGATTGATGCAAGTTATGTGTATTTACCTCGCATATCAGAGAGTTTCAAAACCACATATGTGGAAGCTAATTCAATTATCAAATATAGTTATGAAAACCACTTTATAATGCGAACAGGGTTCTCGTTTTCAAAGACTTCTCAAAAACCAAGCAAGCCATTTGCTAATTATTTTACTTATAAAGGAAATATTGAAACAGCTGGTAATACCCTGTCAGCATTATCTAGCTTGTTAGGGGTAAAAAAAGTAAATGGAGCATATGAAATTGGAAATATTCAATTTTCGCAATATGCCAAAGGAGAATTTGATTATTCCTATAATAGAGTGGTTGATAGTAGAAATAAAATTGTTTATAGAGTTGATGTTGGATTGGCCTATCCCTATGGTAATGCTGATGTAGTTCCTTTTGAAAAACGTTTTTTTGCAGGAGGAGCAAACAGTGTTCGAGGATGGTTAGTTAGAACTTTAGGTCCGGGTATTTATAAAAGTGCAACTAGTGGACTTGATTTTATGCAAGCAGGTGATATTAAGCTAGATTTAAATTTTGAATATAGATTTAAAATGTTTTGGGTTTTAGAAGGAGCAGCCTTTGTAGATGGTGGAAATATTTGGACTATCCGCAATTATACTGCCCAAGCAGGTGGACAATTTGATCCAAATTTATTCTATAAACAATTGGCATATGCTTATGGGTGTGGATTGCGCTTTGATTTTTCCTTTTTTCTACTTCGCATAGATATGGGTGTTAAACTTTATGACCCTACACAAACTCGTGAATATCAGTGGCGACTGCCTATTCAATCAAGTGATTTTGCTTTTCATTTCGCTATTGGTTATCCATTTTAGTTAAAACTCGCGGAAAAAGTTGAGAATATGCTTTTTATTGTTATTTTTGTATAAGAAATGTAACAAAAAATTAATATTTAAACTTAAAAATCCGCAGCCTATCGTACACCCTTACTTTGAATCTAATACACAAAGTAATGAAAAACTACAAAATTTTAACCGATGAAGAATTGGTTAGATTGTACGCAGATGGCAATAACACAGCCTTTGAAACACTATTGAGCAGATATAAAAGCCGTGTTTATTCTTACATTTATTTCATCGTTCGAAATAGAGATATCTGCGAAGATGTTTTCCAAGAAACTTTTATTAAAGCGATTACTACTATCAAGCAAGGTAGGTATGTTGAAAATGGCAAATTCTTAGCTTGGATTAATCGCATAGCCCATAATCTAATTATCGATCATTTTCGCCGTTCACAAAATGAAAACACATCTTCGAGTGATAGTTCAGATTTTGATATGCTGAATACTATGTTACTTGCAGACAGATGTGTAGAAGATGATTTGGTTCGAGAACAGGTAATGACAGATGTTGCACGCTTAGTCGATTATTTACCAAACAATCAGCAACAAATAATTCGTTTGAGATACTATGAAGACCTAAGTTTTAAGGAAATAGCCGAAAAAACTGGTGTAAGTATAAACACTGCTCTTGGTAGAATGCGTTATGCTGTGATTAATATGCGTAGAATTGCTCAAGAAAATGATATTCTTTTAGAACTTAATTAAAATACACACTAATACTGCGAAAAACCAATTTTCATTAAGTAGAAGCGACTGTCTAATTTTAGGCAGTCGCTTTTTTATCCCACTTTTTCTTCCTTTTCCATTAGCATAAAATGCAAACGATTATGAATATTTACTTCACTGGTACCATAATCAAAATCAAGGAATAACAAGTTTATCTCAGGGTAATTTTTCTTTATCTTTTTTTCAATCCCTTTTCCAATAACATGATTGGCTATACAGCCAAAAGGCTGAATACACACAATGTCTTTGATACCTTGTTTAGCAAATCCTGCAATTTCCCCAGGAATGAGCCAACCTTCTCCATATTGATTTAGCAAGTTTACCGTTTTAGAGGCTAGTTGGGCTTGCTCACGTACACTCTCCGCATATCGATAATGCACAAACTTTGTGAGGATTTTCTCATATTGAGCAATGTATTTATTAATAATAATTTCAGTGAGTTTAGATACTCCATTCCACATGTTTTTGTTTTCAATAAATTGCTCTCTTTGGGTCTCACTATTGACAAAAGTCTGCAAAAAGAAATTGGTTATTGTCGGAATAGAAACCTCTACACCTTGTTCTAGTAACCATTTTATAATGCCATAGTTGCCAAAAGAATTATATTTTACATAGATCTCGCCAATGATACCGATTACCTGAACATCTCTATCTGTACATGGTATATTATTGAATTCGACAACCGCTTCTTTAAGCAACTCCTTCAGTTGTTTGTGTTTCTTCTGACTCAATAATTCTATGGATTTTTCGAGATATTTGTCACGCAATGCTTCAGTCTGCCCGGTAACCAATTCACGACTTACAGTACCATAATATAACCGTGATAATGCATCACCAAAGAACATGCTATGAAGAATAGTAAATAATGCCTTTTTGAAGTCGAAGTCAAAACCAGGCTGGTCATTGATAGTGCCCGCACCGGTAGTAATTGCTAACACCGGAATATTTTCATATCCCGCATTGATGAGGCTTCGTTTAATCATGGCAATGTAATTAGTAGCTCTACATTGTCCACCTGTTTGTGTGATGCCAATGGCAATATTTTCCAAATCATAATTGCCACTTTGAATACCGGACAAAATATCACCCACAATCAAAAGTGCAGGATAACATATTTCGTTATTCATTGCCTTTAGACCTACATCCAAGGTTTGCTTGGACGACTTAGGTAGATTTACCAAAGTATAACCCAAGGCTTCAAAAATTAAAGGGAGATAAGGCGAATAAAAATCACCAAACCATGGAGCAAGGATGATCTTCTTCTTATCTTCAATAGTAAATGGCTTTGTGGTAATAAAATCTTTTTTCACTATTTCAGTATAATCTTTAAGTTTGATAGATTCAACCAACGAACGCAAGCGTAACTTGATGGATCCTGTGCTGGCGATTTCATCAACACGAATAAGAGTATAAGATTTATTACTTCTCTTAAGCAAATCTTTCACTTCATCCACAATAATTGCATCCGGTCCACAACCAAAGGAATTTATCTGTACAAAGTGAATAGGAATATCTTGCTTGGCAGCCCAGTTGGCAGCATGCAGAATACGATTTGGATAAGCCCATTGAGAAATAGTAAAGAAATCGGTGCGGAAAGAATTACAATCTTTGTCGGAAGTTATTTCTTCATTAATAACACATACGCCTAAATCCGAAAGGATGTCCGACATCTTTTGGTGAATAAGCGGGTCGGCATGATAAGGATGTCCGGCTAATAAAATAACCGGAATATTATCTTTTTTAGCTTTGGTCAGAATCTCCAAATTCTTATTCTGTATAGATTCCTTGTGTAAGTCTTGTGTTATATGTGCTTTTTCGTAAGCCAATTGTGCAGTTTTACCATTTATGCCTAATGTATTAAGATAAGCTACACAAGCTTTTTTAAGTAAATTATCATTTCTAAAAGTAAAGGCTGGTGAATCAATTGGAATACCTATTTTGATATTATGAAGTACTTCTGAATAGGCAGTTACAATCGGACAGTTATAACAATTATGAGCCTTGTCAAACTCTTCTTTTTCAAAAACAATAAAAGGATAAAATATGCGGTCAACTCCTTGTTCGGCAAGATCAACAATATGTCCGTGTGATAATTTTGCAGGGAAACAGATATTATCAGACATGATGGTACCCGAACCTTTCTCGTACAGACTTACTGTGCTCTCGTTAGAAAGTACCACCTCTAAACCGGCATGGTGAAATAGGTTTTGCCAAAATTGAAAATTCTCATAAATAGTTAAGATGCGTGGAATTCCAATTTTAAGCTTTGCCTTGTTCGTTGAAGGTTCTTGTTTGAAAAGTATTTCACGCTTGAACTCAAAAATGTTTTCCCCACGTTCTTGCTTTTCGGAATTATTGGTAAACACCTTTTCGCATTTGTGTCCTGAATAACATTTTTTGCCGTTAAGAAAATGGAATACTGTAATCTGACAATTATTGGTACAGGCCTTACAGTAAGTAAATCTTGTTTCGTAGTTCGTAGTTGATGCTAAGTTCTCAAAACCTATAAATGTTGAAGGTTTTTCAGTTTTCTTCGAGATAGCATACAAAGCGGCACCGTAAGCACCCATCAATTCTGGCTTGTTTGAGGAGCTTACTGATTTTCCCGATAACATTTCAAGGGCACGGAAGATGGCTTTATTTTTAAAAGTACCGCCTTGCACCACAATATTGTTACCTATGTCTTTTAGATGCTCAAGATTTAATACTTTAAATAGACAGTTCTTTACTACTGAATAAGCCAATCCTGCGGACAAATCCTCTACTGTGGCTCCATCTTTTATTGCCTGACGCACTTTGGAATTCATAAAAACTGTGCAGCGAGAACCTAAGTCACAAGGTGCTGATGATTGACAAGCCAATTCTGAGAACTTTTGTGCTGAATATCCAAGGTTCATTGCAAATCCTTCAATAAAGGAACCGCAACCCGAAGAGCAAGCTTCGTTTATTTCAATATCGGTAATTGTATCATTTTGAGCAAAAATGGCTTTAATATCTTGTCCACCAATATCCAAAACAAATGATACTTGAGGGTCAATCTTGCGCGCTGCTAAATAATGAGCAATAGTTTCTACAATACCATAATCCATATTCAGTGCCGAATGTAGCAGGTCTTCTCCATAACCGGTAACGCCAGAACCTAATATGCGGAGTTTGCAACCTTTTTCTGTTAGTTCTTTTTGAAAAGAAACCAAACCTCCAATGGCTGTTTTTAAGGGGTTTCCTTCATTATTGGCATAAAATGAATAAAGGATATTTGCCTGCGAATCTGTAACAACAATTTTAGTGGTTGTTGAACCTGAATCGATCCCAATATAAGCATCTTGCAGCTTGGCACATTCCTTTTGTGGAATTTCAATAACATGTCTTTCAAGGTCCCATGTAGCTAATGGGTTTTCGTCTGAGAATAAAGGATCAAGATGCTGATCAACCATTTGTAGATTGGAAGAATAGTTTGCAAGTTGTTCTATTAACTGCGTAATTTGAACGGGTTTGTTATCTTCTTTGACAGATAACGCGGCACCCAAAGCAGTAAAAAGTTCCGCATGTTGGGGCATGGCGTAATCTCCCTCTTTGAGTTTTAGCAATGTAATAAAAGCCTTTTGAAGTGAGGGAATATAGGTCATTGGACCACCACAAAATACCACTTGGGGTTTCATTTCGCAGCCTCTTGCCAATGAATTAATAGTTTGTAATGCAACTGCGTGGAAGATAGAAGCTGAAATATCACTGCTGTTTATTTTTCGGGCAATTAGGTTTTGCACATCTGTTTTTGCAAATACACCACACCGAGAAGCAATAGGATAAATAGTTGTACTTTTTTGTGCTAAGCCGTCCATTTCTTCAATGTGAACACCCAATAGACTTGCCATTTGGTCGATAAAAGAGCCTGTACCACCGGCACAGTTTCCATTCATTCTGATATCAGGCGATTTTCCTTCTTCCAACAACACCAATTTAGCATCTTCACCACCAATATCAATGAGTGTTTTGGCATCTGGATAAAATGTTTTCAACGATTTAGTAACAGCAATTACCTCTTGCACAAACTGCATACCTATACGCTCCGTCATGCCCATGGCACCGGAACCTGTCATGCAAATATTGAGTTCTACATCACCGACTTGTTCTGCTAATTCAGTAAGAATATCAGTGATTGTTTCAATTAAGCGAGTATAATGTCTGCGATAAGATTTATAAATAACATTATTATTTTCATCCAATGCTACAACTTTTGCCGTTGTAGAACCAATATCAATCCCCAGTTTTATGTAATCTCTTTCCATTCTTTTTGTTTATCGACACTTCCGTTTGACGGTTGTGTCAAAAATACTATTTTTTATCTTAAAAGCAAATTCCCTCGCAGATAAAGCGTATTAACGCTATGGATTTTTAATACAAATCTGTGTTCATTGAGGACGATTGTATTTTTATCTTTATTATGTTACTTTTGTTTAATTTCTAAAAATACTTCAACATGGTAAAATATAAACGCATCTTATTGAAACTCAGTGGTGAATCACTGATGGGTGAAAAACAATATGGCATTGATGAAAAGCGCTTGGAAGAGTATGCTAATCAGATAAAAGAAATAGCACTATTAGGTGTACAAGTAGGCATTGTTATCGGTGGTGGAAATATTTTCCGTGGACTTAGCGGTGCTTCTAAAGGTTTTGACCGTGTGAAAGGCGACCAAATGGGTATGCTGGCAACGGTTATTAATAGCTTGGCATTGAGTTCTGCCCTTGAAAGCAAAGAGGTAAGAGTGCGAGTGCTTACGGCTATTCGCATGGAACCTATAGGCGAATTTTACAGCAAACAAAAAGCTATCGAGAGTCTTGAAAAAGGTGAAGTAGCCATTTTCTCTGCCGGAACCGGTAATCCATTTTTTACAACAGACACAGGCTCATCCCTCCGTGCCATTGAGATAGAAGCAGATGTAATGCTTAAAGGCACTCGCGTAGATGGCATTTATACCGCCGATCCGGAAAAAGACAAAACAGCTACCAAGTTTGAAGAAATCACTTATGACGAAATCTACATCAAAGGATTAAAAGTGATGGATCTTACTGCTACTACCATGTGTAAAGAAAATAATATGCCTATTTATGTATTCGATATGGATACTGTAGGTAACCTAAAGAAAGTGATTTTGGGTGATAATATTGGTACGCTGGTTAGAAATTAACTACACTTTAATTCAAAAGCTTTATTGTGTATTCCACATTGATTCCTTATTTTTGCAACACTTAAAAGAAAAAATATGGCTGAAGTAAAAGATTATTTGAAAGCGGCAGAAGATAATATGGAAGGAACAATCCTTTTTTTAGATGAAGCCTTAGCACATATTCGTGCCGGAAAAGCAAATGTACGCATCCTTGATGCTGTTCGTGTAGATTATTATGGTAATATGACACCAATAGCTAGTGTTGCCACTATTACTACTCCTGATGCTAAAACTATTTCTATTCAAGTGTGGGAAAAAGGAATGATAAGTGTAGTAGAAAAAGCCATTATGAACTCGGATATTGGCATTATGCCAATGAATAATGGCGAAGTTATTCGTTTGCAAATACCACCATTAACTGAAGATCGTCGTAGAGATTTAGTAAAACAATCGAAACACGAAGGAGAAGAAGCAAGAATTAGTATTCGAAATGCTCGTCGTGATGCCATTGATGGATTGAAAAAAGAAGTAAAAAACGGTATGCCCGAAGATATTGAAAAGGATGCAGAAGCTAGTGTTCAGAAGATTCATGACAAATACATTAAAAAAGTGGATGACTTACTTGCATCAAAAGAAAAAGAAATAATGACAGTTTAAGCTTTGTAATTAAAGAATTAAGCGAAAAACACTAAATTTGCCATTCCTTTTGGAGTGGCATTTTTTTTTAGACAGGATGTTAAAATGAAGAAAATATTATTTGTTGTAGTTCTTTGCATTAATTGGATGTTGAGTTACTCTCAAGAGAATGATTCTATTATAAAGAAAAGCTTTTTTATAATCCCCATGGCTTCTTACCAAGAAGAAACTAATCTTGCACTGGGTATAGTAGGAGGGCATTATTTTGAAAGTACTGATTTGGAAAAAATCAGCAGCATATCTTATAATGCTCTCTATACCTTCAATAATCAGTTGATGATTGCCATTAATCCTAGAATATATTCTAAAAATAAGAAGATATATATTTATGCGGATTTAAATTTCAAACATTATCCCAATTTTTATTATGGTATTGGAGATGTAAAGACTGATATAGCTGCCCCATACACCTCCAATTTGGAATATTTCAATGTACAACCACAATATTACATAGGAAAGAGCTGGTTAGTAGGAGGCAATGTAACGGTACGAGCAGAAAAATTAGATTACCCGGACGATACTAGAAATTGTTTGCCGTCTATTTATAACAAATATGGAGCAACCGGCTGGTCTCCATATTTTATGCTTGGTGTAGGAGGAGTCTTAACTTACAATACAAGAGATAATTATTTTTATCCTAGTAAAGGAATATTCAGCAAAATCACATTGCTTTACTATCCAAAGTTAATAGGTAGTAACTATAATGTTGGTTTTGTTAATTTCGATTTTCGCCAATATTTGCCTATTTATAAAGGACAAATATTTGCCTATCAACTAATGGCGGAGTGTGTTTCAGGAAAAGAGATTCCTTTTCAGTTATTGCCTACTTTTGGTGGCTGTGATAAAATGAGAGGTTTTCTTGAAGGTGTTTATAAAGATAATCTTTTGCTTATGGCTCAAACAGAATACCGATTTCCAATCTACAAGCGATTTAAAGGAGGCCTTTTTTGTTCCATCGGTGATGTTTTCAATACCAATAATATGAAATATGACAGACTAAAAATAGGATATGGAGGTGGCTTGCGTTATCGATTAAATGATGCAAGATTACATCTAAGGTTAGATTATGGCATTACAAATTATAAAGAAACCGGTTTCTATATCACAGCAACTGAAGCATTTTAAAAGATAGATGAAAGGATTAGTTGTAAAAAACACAGGTAGTTGGTTTCAGGTAGTAACACCCGAAGGTCAGCTGGTAGAATGCAAAATCAAAGGTGCTTTTCGCCTGCAAGGCATACGTAGCACCAATCCAATTGCTGTGGGTGATCGTGTGGTTTTTGACTTAGGTTCAGAAGGCAATGGACTTATTTCTAAGATTGAAGAACGTAAAAACTACATCATTCGCCGATCGTCTAACTTGTCAAAACAAACACACATTTTAGCAGCAAATATTGACCAAGTTTTTTTAATTGTTACGGTCAACTACCCTGAAACATCAACCATGTTTATCGACCGTTTTTTAGCCTCGGCGGAGGCATATCGTATTCCATCAAAAATAATTTTCAATAAAATAGATTTGTACTCAGAAGCTGAACATGAATACATGGATGCCGTAATTTCATTGTATGAATCTTTGGGCTATCCTTGTTTCAAGGTGTCTTCAAAATTAGGTTCTGGTATTGATGCGCTTCGAAATGAATTAAAAGAAAAAATAACTTTGTTTTCAGGACATTCAGGTGTGGGAAAATCAACGCTAATAAATACGATTGACCCAAGTGTAGAGGCAAAAACCAACAAAATATCTGAGTATCATAATAAAGGAATGCATACAACTACTTTCTCCGAAATGTTTTCGTTACATGATGGTGGCTATTTAGTTGATACACCCGGAATTAAAGGTTTTGGTACAATTAATATAAAAACAGAAGAAGTTTCGCATTATTTTAGAGAAATATTTGCCACTTCGAGTAAATGTAAATACAATAATTGTACACATGTACACGAACCTGATTGTGCAGTGATAAAGGCTGTTGAGAATCATGAAATCAGTCAATCCCGATACACTAGTTATTTAAGTGTATTAGAGGATGATAGAGAAGGCAAATACAGATAATTAAAATAAAAAATAATTATGTCAATTCATTACGAACGATATGAACGATTGAAATTACTGTTTATTATTATTTCAGTAACTATCGTTTTATCAGCTATGTATTTTACTCATATCCTTGTTCAAAAGCTTTCGCAACAAGAGAAAAATAAAATGGAGGTTTGGGCTGAGGCAACTCGTCAACTAGCCATTGCTGACGAAAATGCAGATATGACATTAGTGCTCCGTGTACTAAATGGAAATACCTCTATTCCTGTAGTTATCGTAGATCAAAATGACCATCTAGTTAATGAAGATTATGGAATTAGAAATATAGAATTGCCGACAGAAAATAAAGCGGAGTTTATTAAAAATGAAATAAAGCGTTTAAAGGGAATTCATAAACCGATTGTTATCGATATTGACCCAAAAACAAAATATTATGTTTATTATGATGAATCCTTTTTAATTAAAAATCTAAGCTTATTTACCTACATTATTTTGGGTGTTTGCATTATATTTTTAATTGTAGCGTTTTTAACTTTCGCAAATACGAAAAAAGCAGAACAAAATCAACTTTGGGTAGGTTTTTCAAAAGAAACCGCACATCAATTAGGCACACCAATTTCTTCTCTTTTAGCTTGGATAGAGATATTGAAGAATATGAATATTGATAAAAGACTGATAGGAGAAATGAGTGAAGACATTAATCGGTTAAGCATAATTGCTGAGCGTTTCTCGAAAATCGGGTCTCGTCCAATATTGGAAGAAGTACCTCTTGTAGAGGTTTTAGAAAAAGCGTTATTATACATCAAAAATAGAACGTCTAAAAAGGTAGAGTTTGTTACGACATATAATATTCCAAAAGACAGCCATGTTAAATTAACGGTATCCCTTTTTGAATGGGTAATAGAGAATCTTTGTAAAAATGCAATAGATGCAATGGACGGTGAGGGGAAAATTGATATAATAGTATCAGAACAGCAGGGCTATTTCAATATTGATGTAAAAGATACAGGAAAAGGCATTCCAAAATCAAAATATAAAACAGTTTTTCATCCTGGCTTTACCACCAAAAGAAGAGGATGGGGTCTAGGTCTATCATTTGTAAAAAGAATAGTTCAAGATTATCATGCAGGAAAAATATTTGTAAAACAATCAGAAATTGATGTCGGCACTACTTTTAGAATCCAACTACATAAGTTGAACGATAATAATATAATGTAAATCAGATACATATATGATTTTTACAGAAAAAATAGGAAAAAAAGATAAATGTTTTTATTTGTATAACAGAAATATGTAACTTTGCACAGTTTTATTAGAACTATACTGTGGGAAAATTCGATTTATATAAAGTTCCGCTGAAGTCCATTTCAGAAGGGACACATAGTTTCGATTATGAATTGGACAACGACTATTTTAAGAAGATTGATAGTCCGGAAGTTCAAAAAGGGAATGTAAAAGTGCAAGTAAAGCTGAAAAAAACAGCTGCAACTTACGAGTTAAATTTCCAGTTAGAAGGCACGGTTCTTGTTCCATGTGATAGATGTTTAGATGAAATGGAGCAAGCTATAGCTTACAAAGGTAAGTTGTATGTTAAGTTTGGGGCTGATTTCTCACAAGAAGATGATGAAATAGTTGTTATTCCTGAAGCAGACGGAGAAATAAACATAGCCTGGTTTTTATACGAGTTTATTATTTTAAGTATTCCGGCAAAGCATGTGCATGCTCCCGGAGGTTGCAATAAAATGATGACTACTAAATTAAAAAAACATCTTATACATAAAACATCTGATGATGAAGACGATAATTCATATGATGATTTTGGGTCGGATGAAGAACTTGAAATAGAAGAAGATACAGAAAAGAATATAGATCCTCGATGGGACGATCTTAAAAATATTATAGATAATAATTAACGAAAAAAGAAAATGGCACATCCTAAGAGAAAGATTTCAAAAAGAAGATCAGCTGCAAGAAGAACTCATTATAAAGCCGAAGCTCCTACTTTAGCAGCTTGTTCAAACTGTGGAGCAATGCACATTTACCACACAGTTTGTGGAGAATGCGGTTATTACAGAGGCAAATTAGCTATCGAAAAGTTAGCAACTGTATAATCATTTTTATTTATTTAAAGATCGCTTATCGGTTTAGAAAAAATATTAATTGCCCTAAAAGATATTTTAGGGCAATTTTTTTAATACGATAAGAAAAAAAATTAATTACATGATACATGCTGTAATTACAGGGGTGGGCGGATATGTCCCCGAATACATACTTAATAATGAAGAATTGAGTCGCATTGTCGATACTACCGACGAATGGATAATGACTCGCATAGGAATTAAAGAACGCCGAATACTTAAAGGTGAAGGTAAGGGTAGCTCTTTTATGGGAGAAAGAGCAATTAAACAATTACTTGAAAAAACGAACACAAAACCCGAAGAAATTGAAGTAGTAATTTGCTCTACGGCTACACCTGATCATTTTTTCCCATCAACAGCATCGATAAGCGCAGAAAAAGCAGGGATAAAGAATGCGTTCTCGTTTGATGTTTCTGCCGCTTGTTCAGGTTTCTTATACGCAATGGAAGTGGGTTCGAATTTTATAAAATCAGGAAGATACAAGAAAATAATTGTTCTGTCTGCCGAAAAGATGTCATCAATAACAGATTACACGGATCGTACTACATGTCCGCTTTTTGGTGATGGAGCAGCAGCAGTTTTATTAGAACCTACAGAAGAAAATTTAGGTTTTATGGATTCAATTCTACATACGGATGGTGTAGGATATCCTTTCTTAAGAATGAAAGCAGGAGGTTCGGCATACCCATCTTCTGTTGAAACAGTAACCAATCGTGAACATTTTGTATTTCAAGAAGGACAGCCGGTATTTAAATATGCGGTTACTAACATGGCGGATGTTTCTGCTGAAATTATGGAACGCAATGGCTTGACCGAGAATGATGTGAACTGGCTTGTACCACATCAAGCCAATCTTCGAATCATTGATGCAACTGTGAAAAGAACCGGTGTAAGTTATGATAAAGTAATGATTAACATTCAACGCTACGGTAACACATCAAGTGCTTCTATTCCATTGTGTTTATGGGATTGGGAATCACAATTGAAAAAAGGAGATAATCTTATCCTTGCTGCTTTTGGTGGTGGTTTCACTTGGGGTTCGGTTTATTTGAAATGGGGTTACGACGGAAAATAATGGATATACTATAAAGTAAAAGCACGATCATTGTTTTGGTCGTGCTTTTTTGTTTTTACACCTTTGCGTCTTTGCGAGGAAATACACCAAAAATAACTATCTTTGCACCTTATTTAGCTAAAATACAATGCATAAAGCCGGTTTTGTAAATATTGTTGGTAATCCGAATGTAGGAAAATCGACTTTGATGAATGCCTTAGTGGGCGAGCGAATCTCAATAATTACATCCAAAGCACAGACTACCCGTCATCGTATTATGGGAATTGTGAATGGAGAGGATTTTCAAATTGTATATTCTGACACACCGGGTGTGTTGAAACCGAATTACCGCTTGCAGGAATCCATGTTGGGTTTCTCAAAATCTGCGCTATCCGATGCCGATGTGTTGTTGTATGTAGCTGATGTATTTGATTCTAGCGAAAAGAATGCTGATTTTGTGGAAATGGTAAGTCAAAATGAAGCACCATTAATTCTTGTTTTGAATAAAATTGATCTTATTGACCAAGAAAGATTAGAAGAGAAAGTAGATTATTGGAAATCAATCTTGCCTCGTGCAGAGATTCTTCCGGTATCTGCTTTAACAAAGTTCAACTTAGAACCTCTACTGCGCCGTATCAAAGAATTATTGCCGGAGTCTCCTGCATTTTTTGATAAAGAAGCTTTGACTGATAAACCTGCGCGTTTTTTTGTAACAGAAATTATTCGTGAAAAGATATTGATGAACTATGCTAAGGAAATCCCTTATTCTGTAGAAGTAGCTGTAGAAGCTTTTAGTGAAGACGAAAGATTGATTCGTATTAATGCCGTAATATATGTGGAGCGTGATTCTCAAAAGGGGATTATAATCGGACATGGAGGCAAATCATTGAAAAAAGTCGGCACTGAAGCCCGTATAGATATGGAAGCATTTTTTGAGAAAAAGGTGTTTCTCGAATTGTTTGTGAAAGTAGAAAAGGATTGGCGAAGCAAAGATTTAAAATTGAAAGGCTTTGGCTATTCTTTAGAATAGGAGTGAGTTAAAACATTCTAACCCAATGGAAATTTTTCATTTTTCATTGATAATTATTAATTGTTAATTAATATCGAGGGCTGGCAACTATGCCGGATACTCTCAAAATTTATCTTATGAGTAATATTGTTGCAATTGTAGGTCGCCCAAATGTGGGTAAATCGACCTTATTTAATCGTTTGACGAAGAGCCGTAGGGCTATTGTGGCTGAAGAAGCTGGAACCACTAGAGACCGTCAGTATGGAAAATGTGACTGGGAAGGTCGTGAGTTCTCTGTAATTGATACCGGAGGTTGGGTTGTCAACTCCGAAGATGTATTTGAAGCCGAAATAAAAAGACAGGTACTTATTGCTGTTGAAGAAGCTGATGTCATTATATTTGTTGTAGACCTTCTTAATGGAATCACCGACTACGACCAAGAAGTAGCTAACCTGCTTCGTAGAGGGAAAAAACCGGTAGTACTCACTACCAACAAAGCCGATACGTATGAGTTTCAATACCAAGCCGCTGAGTTTTATTCACTTGGCTTAGGAGAACCATTTGTAATTTCAGCCCTTAATGGGTTGGGTTCAGGTGATTTATTGGACGAACTGCTGAAACATTTTAAAGATGATACAAAAGAAGATTTAGAAGATGAACTTCCTCGTTTTGCTGTAGTGGGTCGTCCTAATGCAGGAAAATCATCTATAGTAAATGCATTTCTGGATGATGAGCGCACCATTGTAACCGATGTTCCGGGAACTACGCGTGATTCTATTTACACCCGTTTCAATAAATTCAATCATGATTTCTACTTGGTGGATACTGCCGGTATTCGTAAAAAAGCCAAGGTGTATGAAGATCTGGAATATTATTCAGTAATTCGCTCCATTCGTGCTATTGAAAATGCCGATGTGTGTATCTTGATGGTAGATGGTACCAGGGGTATTGAAAGTCAGGATTTAAATATCTTTTCTATCATTCAAAAAAACAGAAAAGGTTTAGTGGTTTGTGTCAACAAATGGGATTTGGTGGAAGCCAAGGAAGCCAAAGATATCAATAACTTTGAAAAGGCCATTCGTGAACGCTTCGCTCCATTCAGCGATTTCCCTATTATATTTACTTCGGCTGTAACCAAACAACGTATTTTCAAAGTAATTGAAACCGCAGTACATGTATTTGAAAATAAAAAACGTAAAGTACCTACTGCCAGATTAAATGAATTTATATTGCCTTTGATAGAGCGTTATCCACCACCGGCATTGAAAGGGAAATATATTAAAATTAAATATGTAACGCAGTTGCCAAACACGCAAGTACCCACATTTGTATTCTTTGCCAACTTGCCACAATATGTAAAAGAGCCCTATCGTCGTTACCTGGAAAACAGGATACGCGAAGAATGGGATTTTCAAGGTACACCTATTCAAGTGTTTATCAGACAAAAATAATAAAAAGGAAACTCAATTTGAGTTTCCTTTTTTCTTTTTATAAATACCCTTTTATTTCCTCTACTTCTACTATTATGTATGTTATAACTTTTGTGTATGTTGTATAGCATACCGCAAATGAGCCCTATTCATGGGAAGTTTTTGGTTGGTTACTTGATTTCTAAAATTAATATATATATTTTTACTGAAATTAACATCTAAGTATCACCCCCTTAATAAAAGCGAATATGAAAAAGCTAATTCTACTCTTTTTTAGTTTGAGCATCAGCATGATGCTACAAGCAGTCGTGACTAAAACTGTGAATGTAAATACTCCCGGAGAATTGGCTAATGTATTAAATGCGGCAGACCGTAATAGCGTTACCGATTTAGTTATAACCGGATCTCTTGATGCCAGAGATTTCAAATTTATGCGTGATAATATACCAAATCTCACCAAGTTGGAATTAAAGGTTAAAGCTATTGTTGCTTATACAGGACCAGGTGGGCCTTATGATGATGTAAGTACAATTTATAATGCCAATTCAATACCTCTAAGAGCCTTTTACAATGCCAAAACATATTCAGGTAATACAACTTTAACTTCAATAACTTTTGCCCCTTCTTTAAATGGTAATATTATTCCCGAACTTAATATAGATGCTGAAGCCTTTACCAATTGTACGGCATTGACAACAATTAATGTTCCTAGCAGTATTGCCTTTTCTTCCATCGGAGCGTCGGCTTTTTCCGGTTGTGTAAGTTTAGATTCTATTGCCTTACCGGAAACTGTCATCTCCATTGGAGCAGCTGCTTTTGCCGGTTGTACAAGTTTAAAAGGTGTAACAATTCCCAATTCAATTTCATTTATAGGAAATTCGACATTTGCTGATTGTACTAGTTTAAAGGCAATATCAATACCTTCGTCTGTTTCATTTATTGCTGAGGATGCCTTTGAAGGCTGTATGCTTTTAACGGATGTAAAAACCCCTTTTGTAAAAAATGGAACGAAGAACATTTTTGAAACAGCTACTAAATTAAAAAAGATAATTATTCCCGAAGGAGTTACCGCTATTGCTGATAATGCATTTTCTGAATGTAACGGTTATTCTTCGATATTAATTCCGGCATCTGTCGTATCAATTGGAACGGAAGCTTTTTCAGGTTGTAATGCATTAACCGGGATAAAAATTCCGGCATCTGTTTCATCTATCGGAAAATTAGCTTTTTCCAGTTGTACAGGCGAAATATCAGTTGATGATAATAATAAAGATTATTCCAGTAAAGATGGAGTGCTATTTAATAAATCGCAAACTACGTTGATACAATGTTCACTGTCCAAAACCGGTGAATATAAGATTCCTACAACAGTTAATACTATTGAACCTTCGGCTTTCGCGGGTTGCAGTTCGTTAACTTCAGTAACCATACCTACTTCGGTTACCACAATCGGAATGAAAGCATTCTATTATTATAGCGGATTAATTATTGTTGAAGCCACGAATCCGAATTATTCCAGTGTTGACGGTGTATTATTTAATAAGGTACAAACAACCTTGATACAATGCCCCATATCTAAATCGGGTTCATATGTAATCCCATCTACCGTAACCACCGTTGGTAATTATGCATTCTCCGGTTATAGTGCCTTGATGTCGGTAACCATACCATCTTCGGTAACTTCGATTGGCAGCAATGCATTTTCAAATTGCAGTGGGTTAATGTCTGTAACTATACCTAGTTCTGTTGTTTCTATTGGAACATCGGCTTTCTCGGCTTGTAGTAGTTTAACTTCATTAGAATTACCTTCATCTGCAACCTCCATAGGTAACGATGCTTTTTCCGGTTGTAACAGTATTACAAGTATAAAGATACCTCCAACCGTAACTTCAATTGGTAGTAATGCTTTCTCAGGATGCAGCAGTTTGGCAACAATCACCATTCCATCCTCTGTTACCTCTATCGGTAGGGATGCCTTTTCCGATTGTAAAGGATTGACATCTGTTGTAATTCCATCCTCTGTAGTTTCTATCGGAATGTCCGCTTTTAAAGGATGTAGCAGTTTGGCTTCTATCACTATTCCCACATCAGTAATCTCTATTGGTGTTTCTGCATTCGAAGAATGCAGCAGTTTGACAACCTTTACTATTCCTAGTTCTATCACAGCTATCGGAACTTCCACTTTTGCCAATTGTACCGGTTTAACTTCTATAAATATACCTAACACGGTTGCCTCAATTGGCGTGTCAGCTTTCGAAAATTGCAGCGGGTTGACTTCTCTCAACATACCTTCTTCGATAACCATTATCGGTACCGAAGCCTTTAAAGGATGTATCAGTTTGGCTTCGATTGTATTATCACCTAATCTAACTACTATTGGCGTGTCTGCTTTTGCCGGTTGTAAGGGATTGATGACTATTACAATACCTGCTTCGGTCAATTCTATTGGCAGTAGAGTGTTTTATGAATGTAGCGGTTTAATTACGGTTGAAGAAAAAAATGCAAACTATTCCAGTAAAGAAGGCGTGCTATTTAATAAAGATCAAACCACGTTGATTCAATGTCCGGTATCAAAATCAGGAGTTTATCAAGTACCGGAAAAAGTAGAGACCATTGGTTTGTCGGCATTCTACGGATGTAAAGCATTAACAGCCGTTAAAATTCCAACAACTGTTAAACATATTGATGAAGGTGCTTTCTATACCTGTAATGCACAATTAGATGTAGAAAAAGGGAATCAAAACTACTCCAGTGCAGAAGGACTATTATTTGATGCAACTCAAACAACTTTGATTACCTGTCCGGTTTCAAAAGCAGGTATCTATACCATACCATCCACTGTTACATTGGTTGAAACAGGAGCCTTTATTGGTTGTACGGCATTGACATCAGTCTCTATTCCCGGTTCAGTCAGGAGAATTGGAAGTTATGCCTTTTCAGGTTGCAAGAATTTAATATCCATGTCTGTGCGGTCTGCTATTCCGGTTAACTTGCGCTTTGTGAAGGAAGTATTTGCAGATGTAAATAAAACAACTTGTATTATATACGTGCCTGTAGGTGCAAAACCTGCCTATAAAGGAACCAATCAATGGAAAGACTTTACGAATGTTGTAGCAAACCTTCCTGCTACTGAAGCACCCAATGCACTAACGGAAAATTCAATACCAAAACGATAAGATTATATTCAAATATATATTTGTCAGGGCTAAAAGAAAGGAAACTCAAATTGAGTTTCCTTTCTTTTTATAAATCTTCTAATAAATACTATATAATTATTGAAAAAACATTTAGCTTTGGAGATAGAAACGAACTAATATAAAATAGAAGAATAAATCTCGAATGAAATTAAAGATTTTAAAAATATTTTTATTGCTATTATTGAGTTCTACTATAGATGCTCAAATCTTTTTTCCTATAATTATCCCTACACAAAGAACAGTTATTTTTTATAATTGCCCGACTAGGAATGATAGTGCTAATCAATGTCTAAATGACGGGATTGATAATATTAATAAAGACATTGAACAAGCAAAGAGATATTTTAAAGATGCAATTCAGCAAGATAGCCAGTTTTGTGATGCGTATGATTATTTAGCATATTGTTATAGAACGACTAATCACTATGATAGTGCAATTGGACTTCCTAACATTTGCCGTATAAAAAGTTAAGCAACATTTTTATTAAATTTATCACACTCATTGTTAAACTCGTCTATTGTTAGATTTCCTAAAACAGAATGCCTTCTTTTTTTATTGTACC
>Ga0265338_10001645_pt1 | contig 35766 bp, 22 predicted proteins | sample 42126metaG_FD_193579 | JGI IMG/M metagenome (GOLD analysis project Ga0265338, IMG submission 193579) | Rhizosphere microbial communities from Carex aquatilis grown in University of Washington, Seatle, WA, United States - 4-21-26 metaG | ecosystem: Host-associated > Plants > Roots > Rhizosphere...
CAACACACACACACACACACACACACACACACACGCACACACACACACACACACACACACACACATACACACACACACATGAATGAAAAACAACAAAGTCAAATTCTACAGAAGACGTCTCAATGCGAACCCGGGGCGTTCTACACAGAGCCTGTTTCTTGTTTCGAAAAAAAAGACAGGCGCAGAGGAGAATTCTGTAATCCATATGGAGTAGCTTTTGAGCCCAAACACAAAGTTATTGTCGCCAGTGAGATGCACAACCATCGATTACAGGTGTTTTCACAGCAAGACGATGAATTCTTGGCTGTATTTGGCTCTAACGAATCCAAGAACAGCCAGTTCGAGTTTCCGCGAGGGGTTTGCTTTCAACCTACAACCGACAATATGATTGTGACGGATAGTCATCGATTGCAAGTGTTCTCTGTCTCCGAGTTGGATTTCAAACATTTATTTACCGTGGGAAGTGCTAAAGAAGGGAGCAAGCCCGCACAATTCGATTACCCAAAAGGAGTATGCTGCACTGCTCGAGGTGACATTGTTGTTGCTGACCATGGCAATAATCGCATGCAGATATTTGACTGCAGAGGCCTCCATGTTCGCGCTTTTGGAAGTCATGGCCAAGGAAATAATCAATTTGATCGTCCATGTGATGTGTGTGCGCAAGGAGATGCCAATCGCATGGTCATCACGGATTGGGGCAACATCCGATTGAGTGCGTGGAGCGTGGATGGCTCGCAACCCGTTCTTACTGTTCCAGTTGAAGGTCTTCCACATGGAATCTGCAGTGATCCTCACAGTCACCGTATTGTTGTCAGCTGCGATGGTTCTGATGACATTACAGTGCTTGACAGCAAAATCGCGAACGAATGGAAGATCATTCAACAATTTGGAACCAAAGGCAAGAAACCTGGACAATTTTTCTGCCCGTTCAGTGTGTGCATTGACGACCGAGGCGCGCTCTTCGTGGCTGATTATTTTAACCACCGTGTTCAAGTGTTTCAACCCGCTGTGAAGCTTGGATCATATGATGAAAACATTCGTGCCGTATCATCTCCTCAAGACAATACAATTCATCGCAAAAATAAATAAAAAAACATTGATGACAGAGGTGTGCTTGTTGTGGCCGATTGGTACAATCACCGTATTCAAATTTGTAATAAAAAAAAATATGATCATATGCACGGGTGAACAATACGATATGATACGTTTGTCGATGCGATATGTGCCATTTATTATTGAAAAAAAGAAATAAATACAGACCCCGCCGGCATTGTTCATTGTGCCAACATGATTCGTTTGACTGGTGAACACACAAGAAATAGCGGGCTACAGCTGTTACACGAACTTGCAAAATCACTGTCTTTATCTTCACCGCCACCACCGCCACCACCGCCACCACCGCCACCACCGCCGCAATCCTCAAGAAAGAGAAGTATCAAAGACCTGGATGACTTGGAGCTTGCGTGTCAGCCAAAAGAGAATACGGTCACTTACAAACGGCCAAAGAGAAGAAAAACGACGAGGAGTGTACACGCAACAGCAGCTCCCAAGAGCAAGGAAAACAACGCATTAGAAGAGAAGAAGCAACAGGTCATGCGAGAGTTAGAGACAGATGAAAAGGTCATCGCTGCAAATTTGCGGTCGACGGGAAACAGAGAGGCTTTGGGAGTTCCGCTCCAAAGCATCGAATCGTTCTTTACCAAATACCCGGACTTGAAACCTGACTCGGAAGCCAACAACGAGCTTTACAAGCGTGTCAACAATGCACAACAACAACAGCAGCAACAACAACAACAACGAACGCGGCAGAGAAATGGAAAATCTACAACAGCAGCAGCAGCAGCAGCAGCAGCAACAGCACCGGCGAGCATTGTTGTCGATTCGAAAGTCGCCATCAAAGAGGCTGAACTGGAATTGGATCCATACGTGTCGTCAGAATTCACACAGTTGGTAAGAAGCTTGGTGAAGCCCTTGTTTTACAGCACCATCGATGGCGAGACCGGACCGGTTCTGCTGGAGAAGCTGAAGAGAAGGAACGGCGTGGACTTGCCCCTGATTTCTTTCGATATGGAACAATTGTTGATGGCACAGAGCGGAGAGTTTGAATTGGATGTCAGCACTGTTCCGAATGAACTGCTTGAAAAAATTCGGCAAGGAACAACCAACAACAACAAGATACTGCGTCAAGTGGTGAAGTGGCCTCCCTGTGCGTTTGGCGAGCGATGCGTGTGCTTTACCATGCCATTTGCCATCGAGAAAAACGGGACGAGCCAGCCAGTTCCGTTTGTATGCACTTCATTCTTGTATCCATTCGAACTCGAGATGCTGTTAACCAAGGGCTTTACATGCGACAAGCCCAGACCATGTGTGCTTTGTTATCGGCTGTACCAGACCAGATTCGTGATCCAGCAGCGCGTGTGCCAAGGACGCGTGCCAGCATTGCCGAAGGACATGATAGTGCAAATGTACTCTGTTATCTTTGACATGGAAAACGAATACGACAAGCACTACTGCTTGGAACCACGTGAAAAGAACTGGGAGGGGGTCTTGGAGCCTGTCGTGTTGTTTTCCAGGAACAAGCTGCGATTGAAACGGATGCCCGTCGGCAATCGACTCTGGATTGATCAATCCGCCATTCGTTTTCGTTCTCCACTGAACAACGTGCCCAGCATAGGAACGACTGTGCGGGATTTTCTTAGAGGAGTCAGACTATTCGAGATTGAAGGCAACGGCTGGCGTAACAGTGCCACCCAGCTGCATGCCTTTCTCAGTCACATTCCGACCGTCGAGGAGCTCGGTCTGACTCCTGTATCCCTGCAAAATGAGCTCCTTGGCTTGCCCACGTGTGATTTGAAAGTTCAATGGCTTGACGATTACCTGGAGAACGAGATGCTGCGACTCGAGAGCGAGAGCGAGAGCGAGAGCGAGAACGAGAGCGATTCTCCAGAGTTGCGGAAAAGAGCCTTTCGTTTTGCTCGCCTGCAAGATCGTTACGAATTGCTCTCAAAAGCAGAAGAAGGAGAAAAGGGCTACTTTGTGGATCAATATTCGATCGCGCTGCCTCTGTTGCCTTTTCTGTGCGACTCTGCCTGGTGGTGCAACCAGCGCTACAGCGCAAATGCAGCCGTGTTCCTCTTGAGCAAGTGTCTGCCTCAGCGCTGTAAGACCAGGAAATTCAACACGATGTGTCTGCGCTCAATTGCTGGATGCAACGATCTGAAGAAGCTCGTGGAGGACATAATGCTGTGTTGTATGACTGGTGGCTACGAGTTCGCGTCGGCTGTTACTCGCCCCGGTTACAAGCTCCGTCACGCGCTGCACATGTTACACCAGAGTTTCGAAGCGCGCAAATTGTTTATCCGTGTGATTCCCAGTTGCGGGAAGCTGCTGCAATTCGCCCTGCGAGAGGCAATGATATACGCCGTGGAAGACTGTGAGCCACTCCGTCAGCAGTTGAATCTGCTTTTTAAGTGGAAAGACTTCAGAACAATCATTTTGAAAGCCACTGATGGGTTCAGAGCCAACCTTCAAGAACTACAGCAGTTATTCGAGAGAGAGGAAGGCGGGGATGAAGACGTTGCCAGCATTGTGGTCAACGCGGCACGAAGGAGCCTAGATCTGTTCGAGGATGGCCATAGGTCGCTGTTGAGTGTTTGTTATCAGCGGCCGCGCGAAGATCTCCTGAAAACCGTGCATCGAAATGACATCACCGCTGGCAGTCGGGTGGAGAATTTGATTGAGGCCGCTCGAGTTGTTAAATCACAGACAAGGAACGGTGGTGATGATGATGCAAATGAACACGAAGAACTGTTGCGAGAGATCTCCAAGGTTTTGGCATCTAAGCGTGACCCCTCCAAAGAAAATGACAACAACTTGTTGTTGACGATCTCCAGACAGAAGCTGAAAGAGAAGAACAGACAGAGGCGTCGGAGAGATGGTGCTGGTGCTGGTGCTGGTGCTGGTGACGACGACTCGTGTGTGATATACACTTTTCAAGACATGTGCAGCGATTTAAAAGGCTTGTCGCCTCAGTGGTCCAGTGCCATCCAAAAAGTTTCGACCCTGTTAATAAACGAGCCCATGCAGATGACCCCCTCTTTTCGAAGTGTTTTATCGTGCTTTGGCTGTCCCGGTCAGGCATTAGACATGCTTGAACAACTATGCGCCCAATTCCAGCAGAAGAGATGCGGCAAAAGAAAATTCCGTGTCGCATATCAGGCCTTCTGCAATGCATTTCCTAGTACCCATAAACTGGTAAAGATATTATCCGTTCTCATCCGATTCAAGGGGATGTTCAATCTTTCCTTCCTCCCTCCGAGATATGCCAAGTTTCAAACCATTGCACTGCAGAAAAGGACCTCGTTGCTCTTCTCTCCCGGGTCAAGCTCGCAGCAGCAGCAGCAGCAGCAAAGGCTACGGATCCTCGATCAACTGGCCTCGTTTTATTTCTGTAAGAGTTGTTTCAAGGTTTTTTCGCTGGTACAGTGCAGCAACAACAACAGAGGCTTCTCTGTGCGAGACCGAGACATTGGGTTGAGGGAACCCGTGTTCGACATGGATAACTCGCGTCTGTTGTGTCTCTGTGACAGCGATGACAACCGGGCGAGTGGTGGCAGTGAAGGCAACGAGCTGGTGTCCATCCCCATGATTGGCTGTGTACTGGTTTTCAAAAAGAGCATCATACTGCTTTGCCCCCACCCAGACTGCGGACGACTGTTTGAGCTCCAAGGCAACAATATAAACTGCGTCACCCAATATGGCATGGTATGTGCCATGTGCAGCAAGAAGTTCGCCGTGAGCCAGCGCACACTGGCACAAATAGCACACATGGCTCCCCCTGAATGGGCTGACAACATTGTCATGCTAGACAAGTGCATGGACTACTGCAGATCAATGATGCTCGAAAACACAGGCAAAGCCGCAAAGAAAAGGAACAACACACGTCGCAAACGTGGCTCTAGATACTGTGTCACGATCGATGCAACAGCTGACGGAGAACAACAACAACAACAACAACAAGAAACAAGACTGCTGGAAAAGATCTTTGAGCCAGACAAACAGCGTCTGAAAGATATTGAATGCATGAACACGGTACTAGGCTCCAGGTTCAGATCAATCGCGCTAAAAATCGTCTGTTCCAGATGCGACAAAGACATCCACGAGTTCGGCAAGGCCCATCTGTATCCCTTTGGCGTTGTTTTATGCGCGAAACATCACAGTCGGTATTTTGTCGAGTTCCTTTCCCAATGCAGCCACATACATCGTTCGAAGGATCAAGTGATCAAATGTTTATTGGAGTACGAAAGACAAGTGGAAACAAACAACCAAATCAAATACAAACGTGTCATGCAAAGACAACTCATGGCATTTAAACGTGCCGCGAGAATGAAAAAAAGGTGATAAAAAAAAGAAACAATAAAAAAAATCAGAACAGAGAAAGACATACTTAAATGCTATCTGTGTTCCTCTTCGTTGTGGATAGAAACGCAAGGCCATCCGCTACAACGATTCGTCGAACTCTTTCGAATTAAAGTCCAACCGGCCAATTGGTTTTCCTACATAGCTGAAAACACTTGTATCGTTAAAACTGATATACTCAGCTGGCCCGTCCGCTGCTTCCATGGCAGAAGAAGTTTCGCTTAGTTCCGCTTCACTTGAATTCGTTTGCGTTGGGGTTGATCGCAACGAGGAAGGAGGGGTTCTACACGAGCAAGGGGAATTGCAGTGTGACGCTTGACTGGAGATCTTGTTTTTCAGAATCTCTATTTCTCGCCGCATCGCATCGTTCTCGGACTTCAGCTGGACGGTATGAATTTGGAGTTGGAGACGGCGACTGATCGGATCACGGGAGAACGTCTGACAGTGGTCATTTCTCATCTTCTCGATGAAATTCAATGTGCTTTTGTAACACGCTTCTGTTTCGGAAATCACGGTTTCGATGTCAGTGTGGCCGAGTTTAAAAAACCCGATGTTTGACCACGGGTCACGGGTGGTGGTGGTGGTGGTTGCACGCGCCTTGAACTTATCACGGAAGAAGCGAGCGGCTTTTTCATCGGATCCGATATTCCCAGAGGCCGCCTCTTCGAGCAGAAGATCAGCCAACTGACCCTTCTCCAAGTACGAGCCCAGCAAACAGAGCAGAGAGGTCAGTGCCAACGTGGACGAGCTGATGTTGTTGCACAAGACATACCTCAGTGTGGTGTACGCTTGCAAAGCCGCTTCCCAGTTTTCGAAAACAGTTGTCGCTTCCAAGAAAATGCGCAACGGGTTAGTTGTCAGGGCGTGCATCGCAGAGAAGACACTCGTCGTCGTCGATGCACCTGCCTTCTTTATGACACTGTTTCGAATCACCAGTATGAAACGATGCGGGCTCATGGTGTTTGCCAGGGCGACACATGCGTCGAACACATGCTCGTCGATGGCAACGTTGTCCAGCGTCACGAGATTGCAGGAGTACAAGAGCGGCGAATGTTCCAAAAGGAATCTTTGAGAAGCTCCAGTCAAGGGATCGTCGGGCATGTACTGTATCATGTAGATGGGCGCACGCGGCTTGACGGTATTGCTGACAAGGAATCCGGCTGCAGTCATGTGCTCGGCCCGCCTCATCTGTGAATGTTGTTGCTCGTCAAAGCTGACCCTGACCTGGAGTTTTTTGCAGTCTATCAGAGACGCAAGGCCGCCTACCACGTGGAAGTAAAAGGTGTGCATTGGGATTTCGATCACGATGTGTTTGAAATTCGCGGCGAGGACCTTGAAGATTTCGTGAAGGTAGTGAAACTGTTTGTCATCGAATTGCTTGGCTGGGCATTCGCTAAAAGTCACAAGCGCAACCGTTCCAGGGGCGGTGCCTTTGGTCTGTCGCAGCAACAAGTTCAGCGCACCGAACGCGTGACTCAGCAATTCAAGTTCAACAGAATCGATGAAGTTGACTGTGAGATAGCTGGCTATTCCACTGCTGCATCTATATGACAACTCCCAGTCAAGATCGTGCGCTGGATTGAATGCGAGGATGTTGCTTTTGGAGAAGTCCAGCGTGAGATCACCGACGTTAGACAGAAGCAGCTTGGACACATGCCGATCCAAGACAGAATGTGTCATCGAATGCAATACGAGATTGTCAATCCCTACGTTGAAAACGAGTATCATAGCGGCCGTAAAGCAGATCGAGTTGACACAGTGATCTTTTTCGTCGTATTTTTGTGGAATGGTCACCGATGCGATATTCTCGCGCAAGCACGAGTACGGCTTAAAGTAGTCGACGACATTGTCGCTATAGATGTTTGGTAGGCTCAGCCCCTCTTCTCCCAGGACACCCGCGTTGTCGAGCAGCACGACAGGCATGACGGATTTACTTGTTGGGACAGGTGTATCCTTGAACCGCACGGTTAGTGACGACAGCAGCATGTGAGAACAAATCGAAGCTGGCTTTGGTTTAGACAGGTGTATGTTTCCCATTCTATGTGTGTGTGTGTGTGTGTTTGGGTGTTTGGGTGTTTGGGTGTTTGGGTGTTTGGGTGTGTTTGGGAAAAATGAAACAAAAACTCAACCAGCAAAAACGGAAAAGAGGTTGAAAAAGAAACAAAAAGGGTTCAAAGGTTGATTCTGAGGACTTTATTTCTCCGACAAAAAATTTTTCATGGAACTACACTCGTTTTCTGACCTAGACAGGGCACGAACACGAACGGGGTTTGTGTCTGGTTTTCTTTACGTTACAGGCAACAAAAGAAAAAGGGCCGAGCAAGGAGAAACGTGGAACCGAAAAGCGGTTCCTTTGATTGATTTTGAAAACCAATCCCACGACCCCCGAGAAGATGGATGGGACCATGAGTTTTGTGTCCTCTGCAAGTACGTGTTTCCCGAAGACGATTATGCGGTGGAAGGAATGCACTCGCTTTTAACCAATAACCTGGGGCTGGTTAGCTTGCGCCAGATACTGACAGACATTCAAAAGATGTACAACAAGCACCTCAAACCCGTGGCAAACAAGCGCTGGAGCAAGCGTGCGATCTTTGAGCACTTTTTCAGACACGAGATCATTCCCCAAGCACAGAACTACATGACCAAGATGGCTGTCTTGTCCATGCAAAGGATCATGGAGAAAAATGGACTGTGCTATGTCAACTTGGACGACAACAAGAACAACAACAACAACAACAACAACAAGCAAATCGACGCAAGAAACGCCTCTATGTATTTAAAACTGGTGCATCAGTCCACTCGATTGTTGGGTGGGAATCAGCAACAATCATCGTTACAACAGCAACCACAACAACAGCAACAACAACAACAACATCAGCAGCAACAACACAAATTTTAAATAAAATCAAGTAGCTAGATTGATCTTTTCTTTCTTCATCTCTCGACACACATACACACGCGCACTCACGCAATAGAATGGAATTCCCTCTCCACCTACTTGGTTCCAACGTAACACGACAATGGCCTCCTCGACAGAGCTTGTCCATTCCAGATATCGGGACGGCAGTGAACCCAGCGATCAGATTGCCGAATATCCCGCTGTCCAACTTGCCAGGGGCATTGTCACAACGCCTTGCAACACCTGCAACTGAAGAAGGCAACGATCGATCCATTTCACACATCACGTTCGACGTGAACATAGTGAGCCCAACAGCTTCATCAAATCCATTGCACCAGTACGCCTTGCACAGCCTGGTATTCGTCCACGTCACGCCCAACCCATACGCTGATGAAAATAACGTCAACATGTTTTCCCTGTCGGCCATGAACTTTTACCTCTCAAACGAAAAGGGCAGAGATGACTTCAAGAACAAACCAGTGGAGGATTTGCTTCGATCGTGGGCTTTCACGGGAATACAAGTGACTGACTTGTCGTCAAAGACACAGTTTCGAAACTATGCCAGAGTCGTTGTCAATGTGCAAGGGGTCGTGTATCACGTGCCAAACGTCTGGCTCGCTGACCCCAACATCGGAAACGGAGAGACCATCAAGGCAGGAGATACTCTGTGGCTGCACGTGAAGAAATTCAGCACCGAAAAGCTGATAGAATTCGAAGCAACAGAAGTCATGAGCGGATCCACTGGGGCCAGACCGTCGAAAAGAGCCAAATTCCTATTGGATGACAACAAAACATACGACGAAGAAACCTACTGGCAAATCATCCCTGTCGTTGGAAGGAACAAAAACGTACCAAAAAGGAAGATCGGCGAGGCTCTCATCCGCGTTGGAACTTTCGTCGTGCATAATACACCAATGATACCGGATAGCATGGATTTCAGAGCGATGGCTTCCGCTGTCGTGAGGCCTCGTGCACCGGATTGGGCAACCAGTTACAAAGAGAATCTGACAAAACTTCCTCGATGTGACATCCTCGTGAACTTTGCATGAGAACACGTCCCGATAATAAAATCGACCTTATACAAAAGAACATGTTTGTCAATCTCTTTCGCTCCCGTCACATACACACACGCACACACACACACACATACACATACACACACACGCACACACACACACGATGGAAACGTACAACACCACGCCCCCTGGTTTGCTGCCATCTGGATCAAGTGGACAGCCCATCGCGCCTCAATGCCTGCAGTCAATCATGTTCGCCTTTTCGCCGCATCTTATGTTTAACCAGAGAAGGGCGGCTATGAGTAAAAACAGACTACGCGAGCAGCTCAGCAAAAGAGCTCAGGCTCCAGCTCCAGCTCCAGCTCCAGCTCCAGTGGTCGCTTACGAACAGTATGAACTTGGAACCGAGGCAGAGTTGACCCTGTATCGTCTTATGCCTTGCTTCACTTTCTTCAACAACGGCGGCAACTCGCCAAGTCATCTGATGGCAGTGACCAAGGACGCACACGTGTTTACTTCGTTCAATGGCCTCAGCTCATCGGATCTGAACAAAATCTGCTTCGTAGGTGTCGCATACAACCACAAGACAGCCGAGCAGTTTGGAGAGAGGGACAAGATCTATCCATGCACAGTGGCAGTGGGTGGCACGTTGCCCATGATCAACACAGATACAAGTGAAACCATCAAAATAGGGTCTCAGTTGGTCTGGACAGTACCCAAGCTACACACGGCAGGGAGATTCAAAGGACTCGTTCTCCCAGGCCTCCGAGATATTTCTATGTTCCAATCTGTATTCCAAACGATAGTCAAATTATCCGTTGAAATCTCTTCGCATTTTAATCCCTCTCTTGGACTGGACGATTTCGAGGCAGCAGCGCCTGTTGACCAAGCGAGGACACAGGCGTTGACTCGTGTTGTAGACAGCTACAATTCTTCTCTGAAGAGTTACTGCCTGGAAGACGATATGTTCCAATGCCAACTCTTCAAGTTGCTGTGCTTAGGCTGCAACGTCGTGCACGACAGAAACCGCGACGACATGAAACAGCGTTGTCGTGATGTGATGGAAAACGTGACACAGGGAAACGTGGAATTCTCCCAGCTGGCATCTGATCACGATCGTCAGAGGATTGTACGAGGCATGACACTGAAACTCGAAGAGGAGTATCGCGCGTGTATAAGCACGAGATACATTGGCAAGGTCCACAAGCCGGCCGTTCCTGGACAAATGCTCGCCGTGACCATAGGGACTGTTGCCCCTATTTTCTAACAAACAATAGCATGTGCTTTTTGTCAATAAAAAATCACTGTTACTTTCGTCTTATCCCAACTATAGACATTGACATTTACTCACCACACATGGAAAACGTCTGTGCCAAGCCAACACCGGTGTCTCCAGGCCAACCAGTACATGTGACTAATGCAAATTGTTTGCTGACGCTTGGATTCTTATGGCAACAAGCGTCGGATGCAGCTGCAGAAGCCAATCCTCTTCTTCAGTTCAAAGTTGACAACAAAGCAGCAGCCTGTCCATATGCACCGATGTTCTTCCAGCGTGAACTGAGTGATAGCACAGTGAAAGCACTCAAGGCATTGAAGGACCACCGTGCTACCCCGCCAGGAGAGTGTCATCTTTACAAAATGGAACCAGATGGCCGTTTTAGAGCACGCGTGACGCCAATGTGCGAATCGCATCAGTCAGTGTTTCAGAGCTGTGCTTTCGCTTTGACGGGAGGCCAGTTGCCACTTGGAATCGATGTTGACATGCTGTTCCGACAATGCCAAGACGAAGACGAAGAGCTCGTGAAGCTGTTACAAGTAATCGAATGCCAGCGCTTCTATTACCCGGATCCATCAGTAGTTGTGAGCCTGATGAAAACGTGTGGATTGTTTACCACGCATCAAGCATTCTCTCAGCATGTCGTGCAGTTTATGTCCCATGTGATGAGGAGATTAGCACTCTTTGACACGCTCGTCATTTTAGCCATTGTTTACCTGCAACAACAACAGCAGCAGCAGCAGCAGCCAAAGACACTCGAGCTGGCATTGGAGCTGGCGAATGCATACTCGTCTGACAGTTTTGCCGCTCGGCTTTTCGCAGCTGCGTTCAAAGAGATGACAGATACAGGCAACCCCGTCAGAGCCAGTCGCCGAGGTGGAATCATTGAGCTCAGTGACTCTGACTCTGACTCCGATTCTGTTCCTGGTGGCGGTGAAACGCGATACATGTTAGAACGCTTTTATGGTTCATCAACTACTCCTCTCGAAGACAACAACAACTACACCAGAGCCGTCTCCACATTGAAGACTGCATCGTCTTCAATCAGCGGTTTAGTGGAAGCAAGGATGATACTGGATCACATAACACAACCGCCACCGAGATTTCAGGTTGGTTACAACATGTCACATGAAAACGCGAGAACTGCATTGAGACTCCGTGAACTGGAACAACAAGAGTGCAAACTCGTCAACCTGGGTGCCAATATTGGCCACCAATTCTTTGATTTTTCCAGCCAAAAGAATCACAACGGATGCAACTCGTCTGCTGCTCATTTTGAACTGGTGATCTCCAATCTGCGTTCGCCTCGTCTGAAAACCACGATGAAAGCCCCTGTTCAACACGAGCTACTGACACCCACGGTCGAGATGTTCTCCACCACGACGCACACAGAAGTGAATCACAGTCACTCTCTCCAGTTTACTTCCAACTCATCTGACAGCAGAGTAGTGGAGAGCAGCCTGAGTGATTGCATGTTGTATTTCTTCAACGGAGGGTTGCCACTTGGCTGGACAGCGCAAGATGTTATAGAGCTCTTCACGCCTGGCTTTGTTCGCGGGCAGGCTTTTACCGAACTCGTCTATGTCATTAGAAGGCTGGAAAGCAGCAGCAGCAGCAGCAGCAGTAGTTCTTCTTCGCTTCGCTACATTGACGAGCACTTGGCAGAACAGCTCTCCTCGAAGATGGCGAGCAAAGGGAAAGAGATGACAGATGTTGTGATTGCATCCGCGCAGAGGAGACTCATGCTCTTCGACATGTTGTTGTTTCTCCATGGCTTCATGATGTACAGCGCAGATCGACTGGTTGAGGCCTCCAGCAGCAGCAGCAGCAGCAGCAGCACTGATCTGTCTCAAAGCATGAAAGAGTTCATAGCCATCGACGTTGGCTCCAACAAACCTGCTGAAATGTCACTTGGCCATTTCATGACCCCTCAACAAGAAGACACTGCGCTCGACACTTGCCTACACATCACAGCAGTGGACACCATAGACAATTGTCCACGCTTCACCTCTCACTTCCCATTGCTGCATCGTCAACTTGTACACGACTGTCTGCATGAGTACCATGTCATCTTCAAAACGCTTCGCTTCCACAACAACAGACAACGACAGCAACACGGCAATGCGACGTCCGTAGGCGTGGGCAAGAGGCCAGCCCACCAGCAAAGCGATGAAACCGTGTCTACAACTGAAAAGAAACAAAAGTCATTATCTCAATTCGCAGCTGGCATTGATGACGAGACTCAGTTCAATAACCTGAGAGCGGAGCCAACTGCAGATCCGACATATGAAAGCAACAGCACGAATTCAGTGGCAAGTGTGTTTGCCCAGCCAACATCTTTACAGGTCAACACATGGGCATCATTGTTTGATTTCGCTAAAACGGGCCTGATGGGCTTCATTGCAATAAGGACCACGGTGGCTAATAAACTGGCGTTGAATTGGACCGGGGGAGTTTTCAGCGTCGCAACCAGTGTCATCAAACCAATCGGTGTATCACCGATGATGTTCTCACGGACGACAACGTCGATCACAGAGGCATATGATTTCCCAAAACTGCCAAAACACCAGCGGAACATAATCCGTGTTCTCAGTCTCTTTCATTATCTTTCCCCACAAGGATTTTATGGAAAGTTCAGGAATTTAGCACTGAGCATGCCCGCTGGAGAACAGAAAAATAACCTTTCTTCCTTTTCGTTCGATTACAACAATGGACGAGGACATCGATTCCTTATTGAACAGAGCAGCAGCGACAAACTCGATGAAAGCCTGAAAAAACTGAACGATGTTATGTGTCCCACAAAAAAAGAAAAAAACACCACAAAAGAAAAAAAATACCCCGATGACTTTGCAATCACAGATGAAGACAAAGAGACACTCAACAAAAGCGGGACAAGTTTTGCAATATCAGCCAAAGAGGGAAGCGACGATCTCATGGTTAAGAACAAAATGGACACCGTTCTCGAAAAAATACCCAATGAAGCATTTGTCGTGTTGATGAGGTATCTGTACAATGGTTCCCTTCCATATTACTGGAGCTCGTTCGATTCTATTGAGCTGTTTGACCCGGCCAATGACGCTGCCACTCTTGCGATTTTGCTTTTGCGTTTCTGGCCAGCGATGCGATGGATCTACATCGACGAGCACATCGCCCGCATGATGACGACATACTACAACACTGCATGGGAAAGAAGCAAACGCACCACATTCTTGAGCAAAGGCGCCATGGATCTGATGATGGCTTCAGCTCAACGACGGCTGGTGCTGCTGGACCTGCTGTCGTTCCTTTACTTCAACGTGCTTCACCTCGCATTCGACACAGACTGGTTCACAGCCAGTGGCAGCGACAAAAGGAAGACGGCTTTTGTGGACAGCCTCGTGAAAAGCCCAGAGGCCAAAGCGGAATGGGACAAGAGCGAAATCAAGAGGTCGTACAAGGAAGACAAAAACAAGTCAGCGGGAATAGGCCGAAAAATAGTTGTATTGCTGAAACAATGCACAGCCAAGAACGCCGATTCTGCTTTCTCTGGACTCGATGCTTTACAAAAACGCTTGGGTGAATGTGCAAGCCGCTACGACACGTTGCTTTCTCCCGATGTCATTGTCGTGTCAGATGCAGATAGCAACGACAAACAACTACAAGAAGCCATACTGGCGTCGCTTGCAGAGCAGGATAAAATAAACGACGAATGGTCGAAGCTGCAGAACAAGCAAACAGACCTCACACTGTACGAGGTTCAGCCGGATGGAAACTGTTTTTACACGTGTATTGCATACTGGCTGTTCGGAGACGCGGACATGTGCTGGCCCATCAGGTGGATTGTCAATGACTTTCTCAAAGAAGACGACAACATAAAACTGGCTTTACAATGCGTGTCAGAAGCACGGCCACAGTCATTGTCGTTGTCGCCATCACCATATACGAACACTGAAGACGAGAAAGATGACTTCAAAAGGATTGATGGATCAGTCTATACCAGCACATGGGCTGAATACATGGAGAAGTGCAAAACAGACCAGTGGCGCTTCGCTCAGAGGTTACAAGTCGCGGCCACGTCCTTTCTCTTTGGCGTGATCATCAACGTGGTGACGACATATCAAACAGAAGTCTTCAAACCCCAGCGTCCTGCTCCGGAGAAACTCGCTGGCAAATACCACGTCGAGTTCAAAAAAATCATCGCATCAAACGTCCCGCCTGTTTTCTTGGCACAAGCCAATGCGCATTACAATCTATTCGTCACCGGAAAATGGGATAACACCCCTCACTGGCATTTAACAGGAGACGACAAGTGGCGTCCACCGACAACTAGATTGCCCACGCCAACGTATTTATTGAAACCAGATAGCAGCGGACAATGCCTTGTCAATTTCAAGAAGTCTTCTTCTGTTGCTTCTGTTGCTTCTTCTTCTTCTTCGTCTTCGTCGTCCACACAGCCAGAGAAAAAGAAGCTGGGCAAACAGAGGCAAAAGTACGAAAACGAGAAGGACAGAGTGTTCGATTTCAACGAGGATGAGGACGAGGATGAGGATGAGGACGAGGATGAGGACGAGGATGAGGACGAGGACGAGGACGAGGACGAGGATAGCGACATGGACGAGGTAGACCTCGCTGTTGCCGAGAGACCGAAGAAACAGGTGGAAGAGGACGAGGACGATGACGAGGAGGATGACAGAGGCTCCACTGAATCTTCATTTGCCCTGAAAAAACAAGACATACAGAAGGCGTTTGAGTCAGTACTAGGACAGCCGCCAGGTGACAAAGTGACAAAGGCAAAGGATATATACGACGCGATGAAAAGACAACACGGTGCCATCACACGTCTACGCGATGACAGTGACAACAATTCAGTGAAGTATTCAACATTGGACGAGGTTCTTGTCTCGCCGGTTGGCAGTATCTCGCCCAACAGCGACGTGTCGATCTCCATATTAGCATCTGACAAATACTTGCAGACATTCCGTGAATACCTCAGCAAAGCCAAAGAACAACAACAACAAGCGGAACAGAAGGAGAACAAAGGCGACGACTTTGATTTCCTGGAAGGGCTGTCGTTTTCCCTTCACATTGAAAGAGAGGCGGGGGTTTCGGCTTCAGAAATTGCAGATAGTCTGAACCAAGACAAAAACGAAGGTGAAGAGGAGAGCAAGGGCGAAATTGTTGTTGCAATCAGCCAAGACAGCGGCACCGATAATTTCAATGTACTCGTAGGTGAGCCATTTAACAGTCGCATGTCGTTCTCGAAAATACTGAATGCGATTAGCTACGGCACAATGCCAAACTTGGGTCTCGGTCTCGATGGTCTTTGTCGTCTATTCCACCCCGAAAATCTAGCGAACAATCCGACCGACATTGGCTGGCTCGTGGCAGCCAGTTCCGTTTTGATGTACCCTGCACCCCATATCGTGAGGGCGATGAAAAACACCAACACGGGCGACTTCGCAACAGGACTGGTCGACAAGCTGTCACAGCAGGCAGACAGCAGACGATCAATGGCTGCTTTGTTCGGTTCTCTGATGGTCGTGCTGAACACGTTCGTGTACACTTTCTATCGTGACTTGTCCATATCAGTGCAGCAGTCGAAGAATCATGGACTCGCTAAAAAAGTCGATGCCATGCTGAAGGCTTTAAAAATCACTGTGCCAGGTGAAAAAGAGACGAGTGACTTTTTACAACAAGACGACTTGAAGAGTAGTCAGGGTGTGTACGAGAAACTACAAGAATTTCTCGAGGAGAACGAGGTAGACCCAAATGATTTGTTCTTCCGGTTGTCAAAAAACGGAGAACTCGTCCAAGAGCTGGCACCAAGTGATGATGCAAAGAACGGCTTTGAGAAGGACAGGGAGATGAAGAAAGCAGCATTCCTAGAGAGCAAAAGCCAAGTGGTCCTCACCAAATGGCGCAAGACGCCTGTCGTTATACAAGAGCTGGCGAGTAGTTGCATCTCTCAGCTGAAACAGTCATACAAAGATTCGCCTGCTGCTGCTGCCCTGTCACAGACCCTGGATGCCTATGAGCAATACTTCAAATGTATCAAGGACTTCCAGGCAGAAGTCGAGAAACGTCATAGGAGCACCTGGATGGCGGGCATGAACGAGTTAAGAAAAAACACATTGGAGCTTGCCATGCAAGAATGCAAGACAACTTTCAACACCATACAACAGCAACTCGCTGCTTCGTCATCATCATCTGTCGAGAAACTTGGGCCACAGTTAAAATCATGCATCGAGTATCTTTTCGGCCCTCAAGGCAGTGGCAATCTGATGTCGGACTTGGACGAGCTGAGTCTGATGTCGCTTGAGCAACAGGAGAGCGTGGGCGTGCAACGTCGTTCTCGGGTATGGAATCCTTGCTGGACGCTGCTGGTCAATCAAGGCAAGTCCAAGAAGCAGCAAACGGACAACGGAGAGAAGCCAGCGGAGTACAAAAAACTCACCAAGAATGAACGGGTTGCATATTGCATCTTCCTGCAATTCGTGCTGAACCAGACTGTTATTTTCGTGAGCATGCGCAAACGCGTGACCAACACTGTTTACGATGGATTTGCGCATCACATGTCCAGCCTCCACAGGGCATGTCGGTTGGTGCTTGAGCTATTTCTATCCACGCAACTGGCACCTTACAGACAAGAAGAGTACGCCGAACTAAACAAGGACGTTTCTGAGTACTTCCAGTCAGAAGAGGACCTTGAAGACGACATCGGGCGTGTTTTGCACACGTTTAAACCGTCTTTTATGCTGCAGGCTCGGAAATCGCTAGACCGATATGTGTATTTAACAGCTTCTGACGAGAAAGATACAAGCGAACCAAGTTTCGAATATAGTAACGACGATGAAGCTGAACGCGAAAAGCGCGAAATGAGAGCAATGCACGCAAGGGGAGCGAAGGTCGCTGCATCTTGGTCGGCTGCGATGTGTCAATATTACGCGGACAACTTCGACTTCAAAGGCACACTCTCACAACTTCAGAAGTACTACCAGGGTGCATACACGACCGCGCCTGCTGTAGCACTGGATCTGTGCCTGTTCCGCATGCAGGCCGTGACCAAAAGAGAAATTCGTTTGATTTTCAACGAGAACCAACACGCGGTCGAACAACGGCGATTGCGGTGTCTAAAAGAGAATGTCAGACAAAGTCGTCAACAGGCCTTTTACGCGGATGATCATGAGGTGGACACAGCTGTTTCATATGGGGCTAAAGAGGAAAGAATTCGAGACGAATTCTTCCAGCTGCCATCAATAATTTCAATAGCATTCGGAGCTACATTCAAAAGAGAAGAACGCATGGGTCCTTCGAAACGCAGCGATGATGAACTACAGGGCCTGAAAGACTTGATAAAAGATGTGAATGCTATCATCACCACTGAAAAAGCGACACAGAAAGACGCGCAAATTTTGAAGACTGCGCTGGTGGACAAAATCAAATCCCTTCCTTCACTCGTCGCCACAACCACTGTCACTCCTGTCAGTAGTGATGACAGCGGCGACAAATACAAAGACAATCTGCTCGATCCGTTCCGTTTTGCCAGAGACAAGGCAGATGACGTATTGTATTTTCTCAACACTCTTCGTCCACCAAGCGCTACATGCAAATGGAGTCCGTTCACAGAACGATACAGGAGGACCAAGACGCGTCTCATGTATTTCGGGCATGTTGACACCGAGTCGAAAGTGACAGCACATGAGGAAAAAAACAACCAAAAATTCATCAACATGACAAACAGGAAACCCTCGGATGCGATAGCGCAGCCAGAAGTCGGCGATGTTTTTGCCGTCAAGTACGTCAGTCCAAACGATACGGATGGCGTGTATGCTGTGTTCATGATCATGGTGAGGAAACCACCGATGGAAAAGGCTGAGCAACAGCCGCCTCAGTCGTCGTTGTCTGGTGGTAGATGTGTTATGCTTTTGCTGAACAGCATTGTCGTTGATCGAGCTGGGCCAGAGGGGAAACGAGAAAAAGATGGCATGGGCATCTGGTTCACCCCTGCACTAAACGATAGCAAGTTCAAGATAAGTGATTCGGACGTCGTGATCGACGCGCTTCTTGATGAAAAAGAAAAAGGAAAATTAGACCTGTCTCGCACGCTGTACAGTGACAAGCTTCTACAAGGGCTCATGAGAGGACTGCTGCCAATGAATTACTCCAAATGGTTCTTCATGCATGGCATCACACATACCGAAGGCGGACAACTGTACTTCCAACTTGACACAAAGGGATCCATGCCCACTTCAATGACCGAGTTGCTCAAGCCAGAGAACAATGACCTCGGCATGTTTAACAGGGCCCGGTGCCCGCTGTTTGACGCTCCTGTCCCTGTATTCCCAGACAGTAATGCCAATTCCTTCTTGACAGAGTTCAAGAGACAGCGACAAAACGAGAAGGATGTCTTCCACTACACCCTCAAGCTCCTCACTGGAACCGAGAACAGCGACTCCTCTTTCGCGACATTAGATCGTGTTTATTCTGGCAAATTCGACGTCAACACTGGCAGGCGCACATACTGGGACACTCTGCGAGTATCGTCGTATTCAAACGATGCTGTCGGCGGCTCTATTGTCAGGCTTCTCCACTTGAGTGGACAAGGGTCTCTAAAACCTTCTACTTTCCAGGAGAAGTACGTCCGTCCATGGACCGTCAATGACGAGAACACGCTTCAAGAGATCACAGACAGTATTTCGAAAGGGATTCGAGCCTCCAACCAAGAAACCAAAGACGAGGGGTTTCAACAATGTGCAGAGGCTTTAAAGCTCATACTCGGTGCGGCTGTTTTTCGCAGAGGAGGGCTGCTCGTTAGTCTGGCAAGTGATATCAACACGCCCAAACAACAACAACAACAACAACAACAACGGCTCGCCAGTAGCAGTCTCAAAAGTCATGAAGCGTCGTCAACGCCTCCTCCCACTGCCGCCACGATTCCAAGGCACAAGAGGAACAACAAGAAAAAGACAAGCGATGCAACAACCAAATAATCACGCCAGCGCAAAAAAAAAACAATTCAATGTCCAATCTGTCTGTCTGTCTGTCTTTGTTTTATTTGAGAGAATATAATACAATTCAATTCAAAAAAAAGTGGTCATTTTTTCGTCGGATCGGGTTGAAATACAACGGCAGCCAGATTGTAGTCTCCCATGGCTACAATAGCTTGATTGTAGATGTGACTGTTGCGTCTGAGAAAACAAGAGACCAGGAAGAAGGCGCAGAGCATCAACACCACGATGGCCCATTGTACGATAACTCGGACTAGATCACGGTCAGGAATCGTGTACAGCAAGGTGTCTTGCATAGCATTTTGTATGAGCAATGTGCTGGTGATGACACAAAACCATGTCAAGAACACGAGCATTGAACGGACAGGCGTTGGAAGTTCCCTTTGCGGTGTAAAGAACATGTTTGATCTCCTTCTTCTTTTTTTTAAGGTAACGAGAAAAAGGATAAAATATTACGCATATTTCGTATTTGGGACACGTGCTTAATCTATGTGATTGTCCCTGCAGCAGCATTAGAAGAAAAAAAAAACAAACAGAGCACGACATGTTCTCCAATACCCGCAAAAAAGGTTCTTCTTCTTCTTCTTCTAGGTTTTGGTCCAGCGATGGAGGAGAAGGAGGAACAGGTGAAAGCCGCTACTGGATGCTAATGAATTGGAGTATGCGACTCCAGTTGACGTACTCGGCTGCACTGGCTGTGATGGCACTGCTCGAGCTATGCCTGACCAAAGTTACAGATGTCCAGTCGTGGTTGATCATGACAGCCGCGTGGGCTGGCTGGTCTGTTTTCGTGATCTGTTTTGCCATTTTGGGTCACATGGATTCCAAGACAGATGCAACGGAGACAATGTGCAATAGCATTCAATCCAGATTCAACGAGTCTCTCGTGTTTTTCGTCACCATATGTGTGCCATTGGCGGTGCTGGGCAACTTCTTCAACATGTATCAAAAAGCTTCGCTGGACCTCTTCAACCACAACCGCTATGATGATGTCCTTCCAAGTGGCTTCGATGTGCGCATGCTGCTGGTCTGGAATTTCGTCATGATTTCCATCGTGTTCGTCTTCTTGCTCAACATCTCGATGTCATGTGCCATGAAGAAATTCTCTGATGTTATGTTGACGTACATCAAGGCATCTGTTACAGCTCTCAAGAAGTGAGTGTATTGATCCTTGTCGTTTGCTTTCTTTTTTTTTTCCGCCAACACATCTGTACAAGAAAGAAACAAATAAAAACAACAAAACAAAAAAGAGCAGCTGTATTGGCACACACACACGCACACATACACACACACGCGCGCGCATGAGTCATTCAACGGACGACACGTTGATCCCGAGCTTAGAGGATCTAAAGAGCGCGAGGCCAGATGAAGCTGCTAGAACGCTCCTAGTGGCAGCAACGTCGCTCGATCAACAGTGGGAATGGGATGACATCAAAAACCGAAACGAATTGCAGACACTGTTATCCTTTCTTGTGAAACTCGAGTTCACGGGGGACCCAGAGAATCCTGACTTGTTAAAAAAGCTGTGCTCTGTGTTTATGATCATAAATGACTGTAAAATGCATTTTTCCCGGTTCCGCTCGTTTCTCGAGGGGTCTTGCATTGACCCCTCTATTCTGACCCGTATGCACTGTATCGCCAAACAATGCCGCGGAGCTCTTCTGTGGATGAGGTCAGATACAAAATACTCAGGGTTCAAGATAAGGACTGTGACAGGAAAAAGCTGTGTCATCATTAATGCACCAAGCAGTCTGCTTTCCACGCAGCGCAAAAAAGCGTTATCATTGGTCGATATACAGAAGACCAAGATCTCATGGGATTTGATTCTGGAGCCTCTGGCATTGTTCCTGACAGCCCATGCCTTCTTCTACGAGGGTAAGACTGGCACTGTCTCTATGATCTACGCAGAGATGAAGAAGGTCGGTGTCAAGTTCAAAGATTACGACATCCCATGTGACAAAAAACAACAGTCAGTGTACATCCAACTATCACATCTGTTTGACATCGACTCAAAATCTGTACAGCGAAGAGTGGGTGAGATTGCAGATTTTTATACTTCAAAATCAATAAAAGCATGGTGATATATTTCAAGCTTGTAATATAGAGATAGTTAGTTAGTTAGTTAGTTAGATAAGCCCGACCTGGGTCAGTCACCCCATCTTCTCCTAGTTGCGATGAACGAGAAAAAAACAAACCAGAAATCACTGTTGTGTGACATAGACAGGACACTGCGTTTCGAATTGAATCGCTGGGACAAAGTAAATATCAACGATGGACCAACGATCGTGGCGAGTAGAAGCAGTCGATACATTCTCAGCGACTTGGCATCAACTGAAGAGAGCAATCCATTCGCCTTGCAAAAAACGCCATTTCTCTCGAGTCGCATCATCGAGAGCAAAGGAGCCAGTGACGACAACGATAAGAAGAAGGAGTTCATGACTGCAAAGGTCGCAGAAGTCCGCTTCTTCATTGACATGTGGCAGGACGACGAGCTGGGGTTCAAGCATAACATCGTCAGATGTGTCATCTCCAAAAGAACGCGGGTCACTTCGGAAGGGTGGACTGTTTCATGTACAACCACCAATGGCCGGGCCTGTCGTCCATCTGACTTTCAAAACCCAGTCCTGGTAGCTCAAAAAGGGAAGAAGATATGGAACTCTGCAGCTGTTGGCTTTTTCCATGAATATCTGAGGTACACGGAAACCAAAAGTCGCACGTCGAACAACGTATCCAAGATAGAGCCAGAGGCACACGAAAAAATCTCATACGTTCCGCATGGCAACAGCGATTGCGTGGTCGACAACACCAGCGACTTGTCCTCTGATCAGGTCGTTGCCTTTGTCTGTTCACAGTTCTTTGCCCCAGAGAATCCCTTTATGGGTGCTGGCAACAGCAACGACGAACAGGATGAAGACGCATCGTTTAACCACGACCTGTACGTGTCCTTGCGACCGGAAATAAAACTGGAACAGGTCGAAACCTCCACGCTTGGACGGATTGATTTAAAAAAAAAGGAGTCAACCGCCGTGGAGACCATGTCTGAAGAAGCAGAGGACCGTTTTCTGATCAAGGACGTTGTCATAGAGTCGCAGTTGACAGTACTCAAAGGGACTTCTTCGCGTTTTACCATCACATCCGCATTGGAACAAGTTCAGGACCACTACTATCACGCGTGTTGGCTAGTCGACGACGTGGCAGTGGCGCAACGTCAGATGACCGCTACACTGAGATGTGATGCTCTGACAGCCAAGCTGGATGAAGACGTCAAAACTAAGTGGTGCAACAAATTTGGGAATATATGGTCGCTTCTCGCCAAAGATGAAAAACATCAAGAAAAAATGGCAAACGAGTTCACGCATGTGACTGATTTGTGGCATGTCGATATGGCTAAACACACGACTGCTACGACAATGGCCATGAGGCTGCACAAGAACCGTTGCAGTGCACGAGTCAAGAAACAGAGACAGACGGGGGGTGACACACCGCCTGGCGAGAACAAAGACAAAGACAACGAGGACGAAGATGCAATAGCCATGGATGCCATCCCTCAACAGCTCAAGAAGAAGCCAGTCCCAAAGTGGGCGAGTTTTTCTCTTGGTGCAATGGCATTGGGCGCGGTGAAATTCGTGTCCCGCTTCATGTGGGGGATGTTCTCGTATTGGAGGTCACTTGGAGCCCGTGACAAGAAAGAGTTGCTGATGGAAGCACTGAAGGAGGCTGAAAAGACAGTGGTTATCAGCGATGACAAGCTGTTCTCGAAGAACAACGAACAACATTTCGTGCACAGCCCCATGCTTATTCACTACCAGAGCAAATTCAATGCAAAACAACTCGACCCTGAGTTCCAAAAGAGAACCAACCACGGACTGCTGGGCTTTCGAAAATGGCGTTATTACGACACAGCACAAAGACAGCCATTCAACATGAACAAATACCTGGGCAAGAATCTCCCGGCTTTCATCAAAGGGGCTTTGTTGAATTGGTCCAAGGTGGCCAGCTACAACACCACCGCCAGCAGCAGCAGCAGCAGCAATCACTCTGGACAGTTTCCATTTGCGGTCAAGGTTTACCTACACGTGATAGAAAAACTCGAAGGCGCAATCAACGTGTACTACTTGTCAGGGAACCTGTTCAAGAGCCAACAGTCACTGCTCAAACGCGCTCTCCGATTTCTTCCGGCATCCATTGTCAGAGGCTCGGCTTATGCTCTGTTCTTGTTCGTGAGTACTCTGTGTGGTGTGTACCCCATGATACAGGTGGCATTCAATTTTCCGCGCAGTTTCCCAGCATTAATTTCAGGTGTTATCACTTTCTTTGCTCGCAGCTTTCACTCGTACCAGTACATTGAACGTGCCGCAGCTGGTGATCCTTCCCTCAAAGTCGCTGATGAGCAGTCGTTCCTCGGTTCAGTGTTCAGTTCTACAACTGCGTACGTATGGCAGTTGTTCTATGGCGTTGGTGGAAGCGGTGACACAGCGGCAGCAGCAGATACGAAGGCAACGAACCAAGAAACAATCCAGACAGTGTCTGCAGCTGCAGCGGAGGCATCAGCAAACACCGGCCAGGCAACGCTGACAAACGACTCTCTGGGCTCGGTGTTGACCAAATGGTGTTTTGATTTGGCAGGAAGTCTTGGAGGAGGAATCAACAAGGCCAGTTCGACATACTTCACGGCTCTGGGCAGTGAAATCTATCGTTCAATACAGTCGCTTGACACGAATTTGACCGTGTCCAGTGCCCTGTCTTTCGTGAAACACTTCCTCAGTTTCAAGGCATGGGTCCAGACTTTCAGGACCTTGTACTACTACATCACGAACTATGGAAACAGTCAACGAATTTCTCAGCACTTGGCACAGGCAGAGATGACAGTTTTCGGTGGCAACAATCCCGTGATTGACATCATCGAGCCAAATACAACAACAACAGCAGCAGCAGCAGCAGCAGCAGCTAGCAGTGGCGCTGGAGGGAGCAAGAGAAGGATGGTCACCGAAGAAACGAAAGCACATGAACTTACCAACATCACAGGGATGCAGACAGCGGCTGATTTTTGGGATGTTGCCACGGTCTTGTTAAGATCTGGGACATTGTTCTTGGTCAATCACATGGTGAAGAAACTACTGGCCGTGATGATGAATGCCAAAACAGCGACAGATGTGGTGGAAGAAGAGATCATCAACAATGTCTTTGGCCAACACAGCAACGAAGACAAAGTCAGTAGCCAACAGCAATTTGTCTTCCTTTCCCCTCCTGTGTTCTATGTGCAGGTGAATCGTAACAGCGAGAAATTGGCTCTGTTTTCATTCTCTCATTTCCCAGGCAATGGGAATTACATCGTGGGCAAATGGATGAACCAGGAATTCGTACAGGCTTGCGGACAGATCAAGGACGATCAGTGGTATGCAGCAGCAGCAGCGGTAGCCACTGCCGGTGTTTCCGTTGATGAAGTTGCAGAGTTCATCCAGGACCTAGTCGACACGCTTGGGCAGAAAATCACTGAGAAGCATGGCTGGTCAATACTGTCTTACTGCAAGTCCACCGCGACTGGAGACTTTGTTCACTTTCTTCCGCCAAATACCGCCCAGAAAATCGACCGCCAAAGCAGATCAGAAACCATGGGCCAGTGGATCGCCACGCACCTGCAAGCCAGCATCATGATGCAGTCCGACCCCAAATTCTGCGAGGTTTTCGACGTGTTTGGCAGCCACAGTTCCTGGTTCGTGACGGATGTTCGCTTTCAAAACAGTGAACAAGACACGTGCCATGCTGACTTGCACTCGAACATCCAGAAATTTGACATTGATTCAGAGGTCATTGCTGCTTGGAAGAAGCCGACGGCTAAGAGCGGGCCAACAACAACAACAACAACAAGCAGTCTTCTTCAATCGTTGCGATATTCAGAAGACATGTTCAGCACAGAGTGGAAAGGGAAAGAGATTGTCATATCCCCGTTTGCCGACCAGCAATTCCTTGACCCGAATATCAGCTCGAGATTCGTCAGCAAAGTGCAAGCGTCTCAAGTTTACACAACTGTCTACATCTGGTTCATCTACAAGCAGAACGTCTTCAAGGAGATGACATCGCCCCTGTCAGAAACACAGTTCCAAGCCCTGACACTCCGCAAGCTCTTTGACGCTGTCTGTCTTTTTAGCAAGATCCCACTGGACAAGCTAGACGCATCGTTGTTCATAGGGGCCAAGTTTTTGGGTGTCTTTCGAGGCGAAACCCGTCTGACCGAAGCGCTCGGAAGACCAGAAATACCGCTCATTGGTCACAACACACAATGGACGCTTGAGCAGCTGTCGCAATACATGGATCGGCTTTTCAAAGAATTCCTGCCCACGACTTTCGATCGACACGCTGATTCGCCTTATCTGGTTGTCAACGTCGACAGGGTCATTCCACAGCACTCGCTCCCGTTGTTGACGGATGGCAGGAATTTTACTTGATATTTCTCGAAAAAAATTGTATTCAATACAAATACAAGACCCGTCTACCTTCTCTCAAAGCGTGTGATTCCACCTCTCTCTCTCTCTCTCTCTCTCTCTCATCTCTGTTGTTTGTTTTTTTTTCGACCACACACACACACACACCCACACACACACACACACACACACACACATACCAGATGAAAAAAACAGTGGCATTGCTGCTATTGATTGCATTTGCAACTTGGGCCACTGGAGTTGATGCAATATGCACGAATTACACTTCTCAAAACGTCTGCAATATCGACACGACTTGTCTGTGGAATGGGACAGCGTGTTTGGACCTGGGCCCATGTGCCGTACGAACTCTCGCCAACTGCGAAAGAGGAGTCCTGTGTATCAAAGCTCCCAATGCCACTGGCACCATACTTTGCCAGAACAGAACAACAGTGGGTCATAGTGATATCTGTAACGGGATCTGGACCAACAAACTGACCACTCTGGAGACCAAGATCGATCAATGCTATGCTTCTCCTTATTGTGAATTCAGTCTGACTCACGATCGATGCATTCCAAGACGCACTCGCGCCTGTCCGACTCTGATCACGTCTGACACTTGCAATCGAACAGACAACTGCGTTTGGGACCCCAACACTTCGACGTGTCGAGAAGGGAGCATCTCTTCCGACCCAACAGGCGCATGTCGTTATTATGATGGCAGTCAATGGGGCTGCAACAACAGTCCAACAGGGCTTTGCAGCTACGACGTGAACACTGGCACATGTAATCAAGAAGAGGACGCTGTCGTCAATAGTGGTCTGTATTTCTACTGTTCAGTGGACGACACGGACCCATTGTACCCGCTTCTCCTGCAAAACAATGCCACCATGAAGAAGCTCACCGCGGAACTGTGCGCTTTGAACAAGGACAAGGATCACTGTGAATGGAATTTCAATCCACAAGCGTCCACAGGGTGCGGCCCCCATCGTAAGACTGGTGTCTGCGAGACCTTTATCAGCCAATCCACTTGCGAGGCTTTTAGTTACTGTTTCTGGACCAATGCCACTCGGTTGTGCCAGCGCCGTACTTCCAACTCTGACGCTATCTCTGTGTCATGGATGCCTATCGTGCAGAGTCACGCATTCGGAAATGAGACACAGCCTACGTTCAGGATCAACTTCGTACTGCCTGCATTTACTGAACAAAGAGCCATCTTGGATGATGTGTATCAGCGAGCATACAGTGTGTTGGCTGCTGGTATTGCCATTGCCACTGCTGACACGAAGATTGCAGATCTGAATACCAACTGCACAACTTTCGACACTCTGACCTTTTCTGCTGGAGACACCCCCATCTTTCCACAAGATGTTGACTTTTGGTACTCGGTGGACAACTTCAACGACTTCATCTTCAATGACACCAGCAACCAAACCTTTTATCAGCAGCTCAACGTGGATGGCTTCAACGTAACCGTGCAGCGATTTGAGAGCGTCAATCTGTTGTACCAAGTTGACATCGACCCATTCATCGCCTTGAAGACTTGTGGCAGTGGTGCCATCTTCGAAGGCAGTCAGCACAGCAGTCACATCACCATCCATGCCAGTCCCGCCTATGTCATCAACAGCACCATCCTTGTGGCCAACGTGACCAACACGCCCACCTTCTATGGAGGCCACACTAGATTCGAGGTGTACTGCGAGAACGCTGGCTTCAGTCTTACGTACTACCACAACGTCACCTCCCACCGTCTGCTGCCTCAGGCATGGAACGAAACCACTACAGAGGAGCAGGTTGCCATCACAGACGGCGTGGCAAACACCGACTTCTTGTATCGAGTGGACATCATGGAACATGTTGTTGACTTTGACAGCTGTTCTCCTGGGTATGCAACTTCATCTGTCACTTTGTTTCTCATCACCCCAGCCAATGTGTCAACCAGTGCCCTCAGTGGAGCCGCTGGATTGGATGGCACCACTGTCAAATCGGCGTGTGGCACCATCACTGTCTCAGAGATCACTCCAATCGGCTGTTCTCCAAAGAGCAACGAGTGCCTCACTCGTGTGGTGCTCAGCTTCCCTTGCTCGAAATTGCTTCAAGATGGTTCCACTTTCGACAAGTGTCCAAACAATGGCATATCTGCGCCACCATTCACAATCTCCATCCCTTTCAGCTTCTGTGACTTGTCCACGTGGGGAGTCATCTTTGAGAACCAGGCAACCCTTCTATATGGCGTGCTGTCTGACGACGAAGACAAGGCCACTTATTGCTGGGACTCTGGAATCATCGACATGCATGTAGACTGGGTGAACTATGCGGCCACCAAAGGAACACTCGCTCACTGGAGAGGCCTCAACACTGGGCTCTCGTATTTCAACACCACTGGAAACGTTGCAGATGGCGCACACTTCTCTGCCAAGAATTTCGTCCCCATCTTTGACTTTGATCCTTATTCCAGCGAAGACAGCTTCGATGCAGCGGACCCGATTCTGGCCATCACCACCTCTCTCAGCGACGCCAACATCCGAGACGTTGGCAGCAATCGTTTGACATCCAGTTTCAGCGACATTTTGATCGCGGCTTCAAAGGACGAGGCCGGCGCAGAGCTGGCTTTTACTCCGTTGGCTTTGTTTGGGCAAGGCAACCAACTGTCAGTGGAAGACAGCGCTTCGTGGATCGATGCTGTCAGCACTCTTTCAGACACAGTGACATTGCTGGAGGACGCTGTTGCCGGCAATAAGATCAGCGACAATGTCGACAGAGAGACCACATCATGGTTCAACAGGTCTGCGGGCGACGTGTTCCTGTACAACTGCACCAAGAGCGCCTCGTCCAACACCACTTTTTGCTGCTCTTCGCTTCACCCTCTCAAGCCCTCTGTTGTCTGTGCCACCATCAAGGACTCGTCCTCTTCAGAAAACACCCTGACCCAGTATAAAAGCGTGCCCAAAAGCAAAAAGAACAGCAAATGGAGCTCGAGATATCACACACAGACCATCACTGGCGGGGGGGATGGGAGCAGTAGTGACAGCAGCGAAGAAAGCAGCAGCGAGGAAAGCAGCAGCGGTATTGAAGGAGTCATCGATGACACATCGTTTGTTGCCGACATTCTTGTCAAACACGGCCCACGTGAGGGCATCTATCAAGTCTCACTCGGTGATGCTGCTGGGCTGAGAGAAGACGGAGCCATCATTTCAGTGCCTCGTTCTATTGGCAGCTATCTGTTTGGCAGCGACAGTGACAACAATCCTTTCCTCTTCGATGTTGCCAGATTGCCCAATAGATCTGGTCTGCCTTGGGACACTGACCCAGTCAACGTTCCTGACATCAAGTATTTCCACGACCACTGCATCATCGTCCCTCCAAAAGACCTTAACACCTCGTCCATCATTGGCCAACAAAGAGTCTCTGCCAAGCTCAAAAAGGCCAGAGACACCGCCTTGGCTCACAGCGCCTACCTGAATTGCAGCAGCAGCAGCAACTGTGATCACTTGCAACTCAATCTCACCTGCATCGTCGAACTTCTGGGCACTGTTCTCACTGAAGTACTGGGCAAGAGCGTCAAGAACTTCACCAGCGAGTTCCCTTATCTCTTCATCCTGGCTCAACCCGCTGTTTACTTCAATGAACCAGACATCACTGACATCACTGTCAACGACACTCGAGCTCCCGTGTCTTATCCAGTCTCCATCTCCTTCAAGGTCAATAACACCGATCAAGTGTTCAAGAAGTCCCTCTTCTACTCGTATCTCTATCCCCAAAACACCACTCTCGTTGGCGGCCCAATTCCTCCCGTTGTCAAACCCAACATCACCGTTAACGAATCGCCCGCCGGTTCCAGAGACACCAATTCCAGTTTTTGGTTTATTTTCACTTTTGCTGGTGTCATCATTGCCGTTGTTTTGCTTGTAGGACTTGTTTGGGTTTGTCAGAAAATGCGTTCTTCTGGATGGACTCGTATCAGTCCTCCATGAATCACGTATGTCTTTATTGTTGACCAAACAAAGTAACAATAATAAAAAAAACAAAAAAACATTCAAAGAGAGAGAGAGAGAGAGAGAGAGAGAGAGAGAGAGAGAGAGGAATCACTTGGCGTCAGGGAGAAGAGGAACGCGCTCCAAAAGTGGCACGTCAGCATAACCAGGGGCTGTCATCCTAGCAGCTCGCTTTCTTCTTTTGTCACCGGTTGCTTCATCTCTTGTATTGGCAATGCGGTCCACAGAGTCGAGTGGCACTATCCTGCACTTCCGCTTCTTCACTGGTGCAGGCTGTTTAGTGCGAAGAACCACTTTGCCTGACGCTTCGATGCAGGCGTCACGAATGACTGGAGACAAAGGGCAACTGCGACTCATCGGTTGAAATGAACAAAATGAACCAGAAAAACAAAACAAAAACAAAACAAAAAAAAACTGTGACGCCAAGTTAGCGTTACCCCTCAAATAAAAAAAACCATAAACGATGGTTTTCACGCCTCGAACAAATCACACAAGCCAATGGGACCAAAGTGACCGATGGTTTTCCCGCTCCCCCTCGCTTTGTTTTCCACAGTGCAATGTGCGAGTCAGAGAAACAAATCTTTTATTTCATTCATTTTCAAAACGAAACAAGTGCGGAGTTCACACACACACACACACACACACACACACACACACACACACACACACACACACACACACACAAAGAAAGCCACGGCCGGTCCTACTGCACTAATCCCGAGATGACAGATACAGTATCGACATCTCCAAACATGCGCGCTGTTCTCAGCAATTCAGCTCGCTGTTTGAGGGTGAGAAACCCGCTCGCTCTCCTCAAAACGTCAGAGACCAAATCAAGAACTTCTTTTTCAAGCTGACACGTCACAAGCGATCTGACGAAGTCGTCAACTTCGGGCAAGGATTGCGAGGACTGCATCTCACCACAAATCCAACCCAAACATTTTGGATGCACCCGCGCAATACAATGACAAAGAGCCCAGCCAAGAACCTCTCCTCGCTCAGACTCGAACACGAATGGTCGTTTGAAAATCGCCTCCAGCATCTCAACGTGATCGATCTCAAGCACGGACTCAAGGAAACGGTACGGGACAGTGAACGATATGCTCTCTGGTGCATTCTTGAGATAAAGGACAGTGGACGCCATGGCACGAGAAAACATACAGCGGTCAAGCACTGCAGTAGAAGGCCACACGTTGCTGCGGGTAAAGGCCTGGCAAGCCCAACGATAGCCTTGTACGAACGCAGAGTCGATGATGTCAGTCGCAACGGTCTCCATCCTCAGAAAGGTCATGCGGAACAAGCCACGGTGTGCTACTTGCATCGCATACCGCAGAAGCAGTGACAATTGCTCGTTGGTGACACGGTTGCATGGAGCACGTAACAGAGCCATGAAAGGGATATGGCTACAGCGTGACTCACGCATTGCATCGACTAGATCATGAGTGAATATCTCCGGCACGAGTTCCACCAGCACTTCGATCAAGGGCTCGATTTTCTTGAGGTTTTGTCTGTTGAGGATGCACTTGGCATGCAGTTCCGCACTATCGGGAGTTGTGAGATTCGCGTTGAAGGACAGCAGCTCCCTCAATATTGGGGCGCATAGGCGGATGCACTCGCATCTATCCTCTCCCTCATCTTCCCAATGATGGGAGCACATAAAGAGAAGCTGCTCGATGTCTGCCGTCGAAGTTGTGCGAGTTTTCCATCTGAACAAATCCTCAAAGAGATTCAACAGGAAAGAGTTTATGGTACCCCTGTTCTTAAAGGTGAAACGATCATACGGATCGCATCTCAGCTTATCCCAGCAGTCCTTTTCAGACTGCTCGATTTTCGGGTGCCTGCCCACCTCGACAGCTGTAGCGAACATGAACGGGAAACGCGATAAAGGATCTCCGATACACATATCGAGCTTCGTTTTGAGCATGAACCTGTCTGGCTCGATTGGAGCCTTCTTGAATCTATGTGCGTACAATGAGACGAAGCGTGCCCAGAGAGGAACAGCGCCGCGCAAAGAAAGAGGGTGGCTAGTTCTGACTTGCAAAAAAAATGTATCGACAAAAGCACCAATATCAAGCCACGGCTTCATCCAGCCAACAATCACTTCAAAGTGCCACACAGATGTCAGCGCAAGAGCAAGAGACGACGAGGCATCCAGGAACTCGTCGACGAGATAGAACAACAAGTCATTGGGCAAATCCTTGGGCTTATTCTTCTGCTCGATTGGGGCTTCATGCTTCTCTTTCTTCTCGTGGGGAGCGCTGTTACCAGTGCATGACGGCGTTTGTTTTCTCTTCCTGGGCTGTTTGCGGACGAGAAATGAAGGAGAAACAGGAGGGGTGGATTCCATGTTGTGATGAATGAATGAATGGGAAGGTTGAGAAAAATGAAAACAAAACAAAGCCAAAAAAAAAGAATCAACCCCTCAAAACCCCCAACATGACCGACTGTTTTAACACCTCGTACAAATCACACAAGGCAAAAAAAACCCATGTGATTTACAGTTTTCACTCCTCGTGTAAAGAGAGGCGTTGAAACAGTCAGATTGTTTGGCTATTCTATGTAAGAGTCTAAGGGCTCTACATGTCACAAGAAATGTATTCCTCCCGTGCAGAAAATTAAGATTCGGATTCCAGTTTCATTTTATTTTTTGTATTTTTGGTATTTTTCGGGGAATTACGGAATCCGAATCTTAATTTTCCGCACGGGAGGAATACATTTATTGTGATCTGCATAGTCCTTAGGACTCTTACATAGAATGACACACAGCAGCCAAACCCAAACTAGCTGACTGTTTTTACACCATGTGTGTGTGTGTGTGTGTGTGCGTGTGTGTGGTCACTATGACTTGGCTTCGCGAACAATGTATTTAAAAATAAAACAAAACAAAAACAATCGAACGATCACGGGTTACATAATTCACCCTCGCTCTAACAAAACATTTGAACACGATCATTGAAACGATCAGCCACGATAAGCACGCCTCGATCATCAATGCACACACCACATGGACTGACAAATTGTCCAGGTTGTTCGCCTTTGGATCCAAATTGTTGAATGACATCCCATTCGTTCTTGGTTTTGCAGTCAAGCACTTTAATGTCATTGGAACCCCAACAGCTGACAACAATGCGGTGAGTGCGAGGATACGTGCAGATTCCTTGTGGATAACCTTGAACTGGAACTTCGAGAATGGGTTCACAACCATCCACACTCCACACACTCAATCGTTGGTTGTAGCAATCTGTGATGATCATGCGATTGGCATCTTCTTGCACACATACACCCCATGGAAAATGAAATTGATCATTTTCATTGCCTAGACTTCCAAAAGCGCGAACATGGCGGCCTTTGCAGTCAATCATCTGCATGCGATTATTGTCACAGTCAGCAACAATAATGTCACCTCGAGCAGTGCAGCATATTCCTCTTGGCACATTGAATTGAGAGGGTTCACTTCCTCGTTCATCACTTCCCACAGTGAATAAATTGACCAGGGAAGAAGAGGAGCCCGAAGACGTGGAAACAGAGAACACTTGCAATCGACTATCATCAGTCACAATCACATTGTTGGTTGCAGGCTGGATGCATACTCCTTTAGGGTTATCGAGCTGGCCATTCCCGGTTCCTTCAGAGCCAAATTTAGACAAGAATTTGCCACCTTGTTGAGAGAAGAACTGCAATCGATGGTTGTAATTGTCAGTGACGACGATGGATTTGTGTTTGGAATCAAAGGCAACTCCGTACGGACGAGTGAATTCTCCATCGAGTTGACCGCATGGCGTGGTTGCGAATTGTCCTGTTTTGCGTTTCTTGCTTGGATCAGAGGTGTGCATCAAGAGTGTGTGTGTGAGAGAGAGAGAGAGAGAATGGATGGGTGTGTTTGAGAAAAATGAACTGAACTGAACTGTCACTCTTTCTTGCTTTTTTTTTGTAAGCGGGTGCATAATCACATTACACATTATCCTGTTTCTTTTTAAGGGCTTTGCATTACACGATGGCGTTAAAACAGTCAGATGGTTTGGCTGTTCTATGTAAGAGTCCTAAGGACTGTGGAGCCACAGAAATTTGTATTCCTCCCGTGCGGAAAATACAGATTCGGATTCCATAATTCCCCGAAAAATACCAAAAATACAAAAAATAAAATGAAACTGGAATCCGAATCATTATTTTCCGCACGGGAGGACTACAAATTTTTGTGGCTCCACAGTCCTTAGGACTCTTACATAGAACAACATAAAACCCACCTGACTGTCTGTTTTTACACCTATCCATCCAGAAATCGAGGAAGTGCTTCGCTTTGTTCATCCTGTTTCTTCTGTCATTTTGTTCATTCAGCTCAAATGCAGCAGCCGCACAAGAAAAGAAGAACAGGAACTGAGATCTGGGGGACGCAAAGACACGAGTTATGCGATGACCTTTATGCTCCATGGGGAGTGGAGTTTGGGCCAAGACGAATGTCCAACCGAAAGTTGTGGGTGTGTTGCAACAAGAAGGACGCTTTACACGTGTACGACATGGACAACAACATGGAGTTGCCCAGTGTGATCTCTGATTCTAAAACGAAGAACTGGTGCCACGGACCAAGAGCGATATGTTTCCAGCCTGGTTCGAATAACATGATTCTCACGAGCAATACAGGTGTTCACGTCTTGGCACCGGACAGCGGCCAGACTCGTCTCGAGCACCTGTACAGCATCAATCACGACATTTTCCCAATGGGTGTTACATGTTCTCCTGGAGGGTGTTTTTTCGTTTGCGATCCAGTGAAAGACTCTGTGCTTTTGTTCGACGAGAAAGGACACAAGGTGACTGCGTACAGTGGAACGAAGACTCCCTTTGGCATTTGCTTCGCCGACCAAGGCACTTTATGCGTGACAACTTACTTTAATTCTTCGGTCTCCAAGTTTGGCCTTTCGGACAGCCAAACTCTCACCAAGCTATCGACAATAGACACGAGTCCAATGACGGCACAGGGCGTTTGCTACAGCCAAAAAACACGTGAAATGGTGGTGGCTTTTGGATACGGGACAACGCATAGTGTGTGTATTTATGACAAAAGCCTGAGCTCTTCTTCTCCGCTGCGCCAGGTTCAGGCAGATTTCGGCGAATGTGATCCAACTGGCGTGTGTTGTGATCCTGAAACTGGCATGCTCGTGGTTTCAGAGTTCAAGAAAAACAGAGTACGAATTTTCTGTTAATTAAAGAGAGATGTTTTTTTTCTTTATTTGTTAACATCATTAGAAGCAAACACACACACACACACACACACACACACACACACACACACACCATTTTAAAAAGACGGATACAACATTCCCATTGCCTGATGAATCAAACGGTGATAGCGTCTGCACCCAGACAACGAAGCCATCAAGTCGATTTGTTTTGGGTCAAAGAACCAGTTTTCTAAGAAATAAGGGGTAACCCATACAAGTAACCCTGGGTTCATCTGGTGGAAGAGGGCAGCGAGCAAGTTGAAGCTGTCATGCTGAGGCATGTGAGGGTACCTGCGAACGACACACGCGATGAGACATGCGATTACATCGGCGTTAAAATAGCACATCGAGAAGAGATCCACGAGTTTGTCAGCGTCGCGTGGCACGGGAAAGCCCGCACGCAGGAGCATGAACAGCGTGGACTGGTCCTGGTTCTTGACCGCCGCGGATATAGATCCACTGAAATCTATTAGTCCGGGGACAGGGGCAGGGGCAGGTGCAGGGACAGGAGCAGGGACAGGGGCAGGGACAGGGGCA
>Ga0265338_10001646_pt1 | contig 35730 bp, 31 predicted proteins | sample 42126metaG_FD_193579 | JGI IMG/M metagenome (GOLD analysis project Ga0265338, IMG submission 193579) | Rhizosphere microbial communities from Carex aquatilis grown in University of Washington, Seatle, WA, United States - 4-21-26 metaG | ecosystem: Host-associated > Plants > Roots > Rhizosphere...
GGGTGCGCCACCGGTCGTCGGCGTGCAGCGCGGCGATCGGCTCCAGCGTTTCGGGGTCGAGCAGCATGCTGCCGCGCAAGAGCACGACCGCGCGCGCCCGCGTGGCTGTCGCGCTCACGCGGCGATCCGATCGCTGGCGCGCGCGAGAGCCGGCTCGGCGCCGAGCACGAGCTGTCTCGGCCGCTCGTTGGCAGTGCGGTCAGACGCGGCTGGCGGGCCGTCGAGGGGAACGTCGGTGTAGGCGTAGCCCCACAGCGACTTGATGCCGTCGCCGATCTCGTTGGCCTTGCTCGGTCTGGACCAGGTGCCGCCGCCGCCGGACTTCGCGCAATCGCGAATCTTGGTCCAGCCGTCGAAGCGGTAGAGCTGACCGCCTCTGTGGCCGGGCATAGCATGGGCGACGACCGCGGAAATGCTCCATTGGTCGTGCTCCCAGAGGGGCGCGAGGTAGAGCCGGTAGAGCCGCAGCATCGCCCGCAGCGCGTGCGGGTGGCGGTCGGTGCGGGCGATGCGCGCGAGGTCGACGACGTTCTTGCGATGCAGCGTTCCGCTCACGCTTCTGTTGACGGTCGAGCACGATGTCGCCATCGCGACGGGCTCGTTGCCGACGCGCAGCTCGAAGTCGTGGCGCCCGAATGGGCGGCGGCAGGCGCCGAGATCGTCGTGCCAGCGGTCGTAGAACGGGTCGGCGACTCTTCTGGTGACGCGGTAGATGCCGACGATCGGCGCTGCGCCGCTGCTGCCCGCGCCAGACACGGCGCGCGAAAGGTCCGGCCAGAGGAACCCCGGCAGTTGGCCCTGGTCCCCGTCGGGAAGCGCGACGCGAATGCCCGGGGTCGGCGCTTGGCGCGCCACGGGAAGCGACGGGCCGGGGACGACGCGGCCGCGAAGGAACGGCGGCAACGTCGCGGTCGGGGAGGGCGTGGTGCGAAGGGCGCTCATGGCCGCGTCCTTGCGTGCTGGAACGGCGCGCGCGCCGGCGCGCGAGTTGGCGTTGCGTGCATCGCGGAACTCCTCTCGGTGGATTTGCGCGACGTCGGTCGCGCGGGTTAGATGGCGAGCCGGTAGCGACGCGGCGGAGGGACTTCGGCGGCTACCGCCAGGCCGCGCGGCAGTCTCTTGGCGCGGAACTTGCTGTAGCCGGTTCCGTCAACGCTGTCGCAGCCGATCTCGGCCGCGTAGCGGATGCGCTTGTCGCTGTTGACGCGGCCCATGTGGATGTGCTTGCCGCGCCGCTTGGCCTCCTCGACGATGCGTGCGGCGTGCTCGCCGAGCTTCCACGCGGTGTCGCCGCCGATGAAGACTGCGGCGATTCTGCTCCAGGGGACTGGCAGGTGCTCTTGGCCGTTTTGCAGCACCAGCGCGAGCGGCAGCCGGAACGGGCAGCCGGTTCCCAGCAGCGGGTACCACCGCTCGAACTCCGTCAGGGTCGCCGTCGCGTCGCCGACCGTGTCGGGGACGGTGACGAACAGGCATCCTGGGAGCGGCCGTCCGTCGCTGCCGGGCGCGATGCGCCGGCACATGCGCACGAATCTGCGGTCCGTGTACGCACAATTGAAGCGATCGTTGTCACAAGCATACCGGCGCCCGAGCGCGGACCAGTCCTCAATTCGGTCGGTGTTGCGGGGTGTGACGAAGCGCCCCAGGTTGGGGTGCTCGATGTACTGCATGAGCTGTCTGACCGGGGCGTCGTTCAGCAGCAGCACGGGCACGCCGGGACGACTGGCGTGGCCGCGCATGGGAGCCCGTGCGAGCTCGGTGGCATGGTGCCTCCTCTGCCAGGACACGATGCGGGCGGCACGGCAACGCGACGCGTTCGGGGACCCGCCGAACCTCGACGGATCAGGCGCCACGGCCGGCAGTGGGACGAGCAGCGAGGCCGGGGCCTACGCTGCGCGGGCCGCTGGCTCCTCGACCGGCGGGTCGAACAGAGCCGCGGGTGCGTCCCGGATGCGAGAGCGCCAGATGCGGATTGGTCTGCGGTGTGTCCGCGGTCGCGTCGACGGACGGTCACGCGAGGTCGGTTCGATGTAGCCGCGCGACTGCGCCAGGCGCATCAGCGCGCCGACCAGGCGGCCCTCCCGCGGCTTGGTCGGCAGCCGTTCCCACACCTCGTCGGCGGTGAACTCGGTCGTCGTGTTCGCGAGTTCGTAGATGACGGGGAGCGCGTCCTCGAGCCAGGCCGCGTCGATGTCGCGGTTGCGCTCGCGTCGCGCCTCGTCGCTGACGACGGCGTGTATGTGCATGGCGGGAAGGTCCAGCCCTGCTGTGGCGAACCCCTGGGGCGTGCGCCAGCGTCCGTCGTCGCCGAGCGTCGCGAGCACGAGCCCGCTCCCTCCGGCAACGACGTCGCGTCCGACGAGTCGGATCGCCGGGACCCTGTCTGTCGGGCTCATGCTGCCGCGGGCAGCGATCCGGTGGCGTCCGTCTCATGCTCGCCCGCCGGGACGATCGCGAGCGGCGGCTCCGCGGCGTGCGGCTTGGCTCGGCGCTCCTGCTCGTTGCTCTGCCGTTGGATCTGCGCGTCGATCGCGGCGCACCGACTCTCGGCCTCGGCGAGCGTCTCAGCGTGCTTGAACGGCTGTCCAAGCCCCTCGGCGGCGCGCGCCATCTCCTGCTCGGCGTCGTTCGCGTCTTGCTCGTACGTGTGCGCGTAGTCGGGCAGGTCGCGGATGCGGCGCTCGAGCTGACGGACGATGGAGCCGGGGTTCCCGTCGAACTCGTCGAGCGCGAGATCGGCCTGCCTGACTGGGAGGTCGCGCAGCACGAATGCGACGGCACGGACGCGCGACGCGGCCGGGGTGAAGAAGGCCGCGTCGATTGGCAGGCCGCCGAGTTCGCCGACCTCCCCGAGCGGCGTGGGGTCGCGGCGGTCGCTCGGCTCATGCGTCAGCCGCTCGGAGACCCAGCGGTGGATCAGGTCGGTCGCCGCCGACCGCTCGCGCACGCGGGTGCCGCCGACCGTCATAGCGAACGCATCGCCGCGTGTGTCACGGCAGGTTGCAAGTGCGTGTCGCAGCACCTTGGCGTTCTCGGTGCACGAGTCGCGGCGGCGTCTGGCGGTGCTGTGACGGTGCGCAAGCGCGTTCTCGTTGCGGCGGTGGGCGCGCTGCAGTCGCTGCAGCCGCACGAGCTCAGCGTCAGCGGTTGCCTTCTCGAGGATGAGCGGGTCGCCGGAGGCGAGCGCCTTGACCTCGGCGAAGCTCAGCGCGTTGTCGCCGATGTCCTCGATCTCGCGGACATCGAGCTTGCCGCGTGTGACTTGCGCGATGAAGCGGGCCTTGCGCTCGACCGTCTGCCACATAAATCCGTCGAAGCTGCCCTCGACGACGTAGCGGAAGATCGAGATCTCGGCGTTCTGGTTGCCCTGTCGCATGATGCGCCCCTCGCGCTGCTCGACGTCTGCCGGCCGCCACGGGCAGTCGACGTGGTGCAGCGCGACGCAGCGCGCCTGGACGTTGGTCCCGACGCCCATCTTCGACGTGGATCCGATAAGCACCGCGACGTGACCGGCGCGAGCGGCCGCGAACAGGCGCCCCTTCTCGACGTCGGTCTTCGCCTCGTGGATGAAGCGGATCTGCTGGCGTGGAAGGCCGTAGCCGACGAGTTGGCGGCGCAGTTCGTCGTAGGCATTCCAGCCGTCTCTGGTCGGTGTGCCGAGGTCGCAGAAGACGAGCTGCAGCGCCCCCAGCACCGGCGAGGGCTCGCCGGTCACCGGATCGACGTACTCGTTCGCTCGGTTCTCGCGCCAGACCGCGGCGACGCGTTCGGCGACGACATCGAGCTTGCTCTTGGTCGACGACGCGACACCGTCGATCAAGCGCATGTCCAACGCGGCCTTGCGGCCGTCGGTGGACACCTTGAGCATGTTGTCTTCCTCTGGGGAGACCAGGCGGTCGCGAATGTCCTGCGCGCGCTGGCCGAGGTACTCGATGTAGTTCTGGATCTCGGGCGAAGCCGGGATCACGACCGTCTCCGGCGCGCGCTTTCCGTCCGCTCGCGCGCGGATCAGCGGGGTCGGCAGCTTGAGGTCCTCGCCGGTGCGAACGTCCGCGAAGACGTTCCACATCACGAGCATCTCGGGCACGTTCTGGAAGCGCGCGAACCGGGTCTTCATGCGGTAGTTGCCGCCGCAGTTCGGCGCCATCTCGATCGCGCTGACGAGGCGGCCGAAGACCGCTGCCCAGGAGTCGAAGGCGAGCACGCCGGCGTCGGCGAGCAGGTCGGGGCGCCCGAGCCGCAACATGACGTGCGCCTCGGTGATCGAGTTCGCGACCGGCGTTGCCGTCATCAGCGTCGCGACGCGACGGCCGTGCCGGGAGCGCAGGTGCTCGAGCTTGAGGTGGAGGTCCGACGCGCGGTTGGAGCCGACCTTCGCGGCGTCTGCGATGTTGCTGAAGGTGCGGAGGTTCTTGTAGTCGTGGGCCTCGTCGATGCCCAGGTAGTCGATGCCGGTCGCCTCGAAGCACAGGCCTGGATCGACCTGGGCCTCCAGGCGTCTGGCGATCGCCTCCTCGGCGCGCGCGAGCGCGCCCTCCAGGCGCTTGACCGTGTACCGGTACCCCTCCTCTGTTGCCGCCGCGAGGACCGCCTGCAGTTCGTTGCGCTCTCTTTCGAGGTACGCCGCGGCCGTCTGTGGCTTGACCGGCAGCCGCTCGAACGCGGTGCGGGTCATAACGATCGCGTCCCAGTCGTTGGTTGCGATCCGTGCGACGAACGCGCGCCGGCGCTCCTTGGCGAGGTCGTGGACCGAGGCGGCGAGCAGGCGCGTGCGTGGGTAGAGCTGCAGCCACTCGCGGGTGAACTGCTCCAGCATGTGGTTGGGGACCACGACCGCTGGCTTGGACACCATGCCGAGCCGGCGCAGCTCCATGCAGCCGATGACCATCTCGGCGGTCTTGCCGGCGCCGACGACGTGAAAGAGGCCGACCGCGGGCTCGCAGAGCATGCGCGCGACGGCCGTGCGCTGGTGGGGCAGCGGCGTAAACCACTCGGCCAGGCCGGGCAGCGTCAGCCGCTCGCCCTCGACCGTGTAGTCGCGCAGGCGGATCGCGTTGAAGCGCCAGTTGTATTCCGCGAGCAGCCGGGTGGTTCGCTCGGGGTCTTCCCAGCACCATTCGCCGAAGCGCTCTTGAAGCGCGTCCGCCTTCTCCGCGGCCGCGGCGGTCTCCTCGGGGTTGAGGATCTCGCGCTCGGTCCCTTTCGCCGGGTCTCTGATCGTGTCCTTGACCTCGACGGGCCGCTGCTCCAGCAGCGCGCGGACGAGCGTCGGCGCCGGCATCCGCTCGGTGCCCCATTTGCTCGTGGCGGCGACGCTGTGTTCGTCGCCCTCCACGGCCCAAACGCCCAAGCCGGGCGCCTCGACGATCAGACGTCTGTCGTCGAGGATCTCGCGCAGGAACTGCTGGTGGGTCGCGGCGTCGATCCAGACTGCGCCGAGGCGCGGCTCGACCTCGTCGGCTCCGAGGTCGGGCGGCTGGACCTTCTCGAGCGCCGCGACGTTGACGGCCAGCTCCGGCCGTGCCTGCTGGGCGTCGACGGCGGCGGCGAGCTTGCGCCGGACGTTGCCCGAGAGGTACTCGGCCGCCGGAACGAGCCGGTGTCCGACGGGGTCCTCGAAGACGAGTTCGCCGAGTGCGGCGCGCGCATCGCTGGGGGTCGTTCCCAACAGTTCGGCGATGTGGTCAAGGCGGACCTCGCCGAAGTTCTCGATGCAGACGGCGAGTGCGGCGTCGGGCTCCTCGACGCGACGCACGGGATCGCGTGCGATGAGCGTTCGTCTGGAGAGCAGCGGCGCCGGTGCCGCGGTCTGAGTCGTCTCGTCGAAGGACTCCAGTGCGAACACGAGCGGCGCGTGCGGGTCCTCGCGCAGGATCCGCATCACGGGCGGCGCGATTCGCTGGGTCACCGGCTCGCCGGTGTCTCTGTCCGTGCGTCTCGTGCTGCGCAGCGCGAAGCGGTTGATCGGGCCGTACTTCGCGACGTAGCGGTGGTAGGCGGCGCGAGCGGCTACGCGGTGGCGCTGGATCTCAGTCGTCTCGGTGCTGCTCGTGGCCGACTCGGCGTCGAGCAGGGCGAGCGCGTTGTCGCGCAGGTCGAGCAGGGCGTGCAGCTCTGCGCGCTGTGGCCGCGGAACCTTGCGTGGCCTGTGACGTCCCATCTCGACGCGGGTAAACCACCCGTCCGGATGGGCGCTCAGGTGCCCGTCCCACAGGTCCGGTTCCGCGTCGGGAAGGTCCAGCGCGGACGGCTCGTCGTCCCCGACGGTGTCGGGGACGAACATGTGGCCCGACGCGCTGGCCGCCTCTGTGATCTCGCCCAGCGCCTCGGCGAGCGCGTCGGCGACGGGTCGGTTGTGGGGGATTACGTCGAGCTCGGGCGAGCCGTGCTCGCGTTGCCCGAGCGCGAGCGTGCCGAGGATGTGACCGGGGTGCTGGTCGAAGTAGGAGTTGATGTGGAGGTCGCCGCCGAGCTCAAGCGGCCTGCTCTCTTGCCACTCCGATCGGTGCGGCTCGCTGCCCTCGACGCGGCGGCGCAGGATCAGCAGGTCGGTGACGACGTCGGTGCCGGCGGCGCGCTTGTGCGCGCCGGAGGGCAGACGAACGGCGCCGAGCAGGTCGGCCATCGCGCTCATCTCCCGGCGAGCGTCTGAGCGCTGGGTGTCGAGCGTGTAGCGACTCGCGAGAAGGGCGACGATGCCGCCGGGGCGCGTGAGCGCGAGCGACTTCAGGATGAAGTGCGTGTGCAGACTGTGGTTGCCTGCGTTGTGGATCGGGTCGTGCAGTCTCAGGCGCCCGAACGGGACGTTGCCGATCGCAGCGTCGAACGTCCCGTCGGGCAGGCGCGTGTCCGCGAAGGACTCGGCGCGAACCCGCGCGTTCGGGTAGAGCGCGGCGGCGATCGCAGCGCTCGTCGGGTCCAGCTCGACGCCGACCATCTCAGCGCCGGGCGGCGCCATGCCCATGAACGTGCCCGAGCCGCAGCCGGGCTCCAGCACCCGGCCATGCTCGAACCCCAGCCGTCCGAGGGCCGTCCACATCTCCCGGACGTAGACGGGGTCGGTGTAGTGGGCGTTGAGCGTGCTGCGGCGCGCGGCGCGGTAGCCCTGCTCGCCCAACAGCGTGCGCAGTTGCTCACGTGCGAGCGACCACTCGATGTGGGCTTCGTCGAACACCATCGGCACGGCGCCCCAGCCCGACCAGCGTGCGAGGACCTGCTGCTCCTCGGGAGTTGCGGCCCGCTGCTCGCCGCGGAGCAGGTGCAAAAGCGCCAGCGCCTCAAGGTTCGCCGCGACGCGCGCCTGAGTGCCCGACGGCGCGAGGTCATCTTGCGTTGATGGCCGAAACGACGGGGTCGCGGCGGCCGCTGGCACCCACGCGAAGGCAGGAGCCATCTCGGAGGCTTCGACCGGGCGCGCCGGCGCAGGCACCGGCGCGAACAGGGTTGGCGCGGCGGGCTCGACCGGCGCGGGATCGAGATTGGACGGGGCGTCGGTGGCGACCGGCGGCCCGGGTGCCAGCGACAGGACGTTGGTGGGCTGTGCGTCTGTGGGGTGCTCGAGGAGAGAAAGCTGGTCCGGAGAGGCAGCGCCGCGGCGTGGCGTTCTGGCTGTTCCCCGCCGGCGGGGGTGCGAGCTGGGCTCGCGAGACGGCGCGGTCCCGTGTGGGACCGTTGGTGAGGTACGCAATTCACTCCTTGCGAATCGGCGGCCACGCACGGTGTGGCGCGGCCGCGGGCGAGGAGGGTGGATCGCTCCGCGTTGCGCGGAGGTCACGGGAGCCCGGCCGCCGGCCAGGCTGTGCAAGTCCGTGTGCGTGCTAGCGGCGGCGGGCCAGGACGCCTCGGTCGTCGATCAGTGGACCGCGCGTGCGCTTGCCCTTGGTGATGACGGCGTAGGGCCTGCCCGAGCCGCCGGGTTCGCGGGCTACGAGGCGGGCGGACGTGAACTCCTCGAACGGGCCGCCCATGCTTCGGCGCGGGTAGAGCACGAGGTGCTCGCATGCGGTCGTGCCGTCAACGTGCTCGATGTCCTCGTAGCCCTCAGCGCGCAGGGTGAGCAGGCGCGCCTCCATCTCCCAGGCTCGGTAGAGGCACTGCAGCAGGTGGATGGCTGTCTGCTCGTGGGTTCCGCAGGGCGGGCGGCTCGTCTTGTTCGCGATCGCCGGGATGCGGTCGACGAACTCGTCGTCGTAGGCGAAGCTGCGCCCGGTGGCGGCGAGGATCTCCGCGCGGGTCTGAGCGAAGGTGCCGATGTAGGGCGCGACCTGGGAGAGGTCGTCGTGGTCGCCGTTGAACTGGAACATGCGATTGGGTCTCCGGGTGGGGCTGAGCATGGTCAGCTGCGTCGAGGCCGGGACCGACTGAGGTCGGGCAGCTGCGCCGGCGTTCGGTGCCGTTCGGCGCCGCCGCCGCGGTCGCGGCGCGAGCAGCGCTCCCTGGCTGGCGGCGGCGCGCTCGTGGACGGTCGCGTGGTGGCGTCTGACTCCTTCGGCCAGGCGGTCGGCGAGGTCGGCGGCGCCGCCGGCGAGCAGCAGCGGGATCGACGTGGTGATGCAGACCGACCCGATCTGGATGCTGCGGCCGTCGCGTGGGCGGGTGACGACGAAGACGTAGCGGATGCGCTGTCCGCACACGCATCGTGCCTGCGAGCGCGGGCCGTGGTCGATGCACGTTCCGTCGTAGGTCCACTCGGTCGGGTCGGGCGCGAGCGCCCGGACGAAGACACCGAGTTGGCCGAGGCGGTGGCTGATCGGGGCACGGCGGCGTTCAGTTGCCGGCACGAGCGCCGCCATGTCCGCGGGCTCGCGCGGAGCACCCGCAGCGGGCGTGAGGTCGCCGAGCGTCGACTGTCGGTCAGCTGCGTCTGGGCCCCGTCGCCGTGACCGTCTGCGCGCGGTCACTCGTCGGCGGTTGTTCCGCGCAGGTCCTGCGCGATGTGGAACAGGAGCACTGCGCGGCGATCGTCGCCCTGCTCGCGCAGGAAGCAGGCGGTCGCCTCGATCACATCCGCGTATTGCGCCGGCCGGACGAGCTCGTCGACGGCGGCTCGTGCCTGCCCGATCGCGTCGTCGAAGGAGGAGGCGGTGCCGCTGGATCGCGCGCTCAAGTCGGTCACGCTCCAGCGGTACCCGGAGCCGGGGCGGCCTGGCCGGCACACGATTCGCACGCCGCCTGTCTGTTCGATCCAGAACCTGGGGTTGGGCAGCCGACGACGAGCCGCCGTACGCACGCGCGTCAGCGTGCCCGCGCGGGCCGGCGCGACCGCGCGCGTTGCGCTCGGCTCGGCCGGCGGCGGCGGCGGCGGAACGACAGCGGGCTCGACGGACGTCGCTTCCGTGACGGCGCCGCGCGGAGTTGTCGCGGGCGGGGTGGCGGCCAGCTGGGCAAGGGCGTCGTTGGCGTCGGCGATCGCGCGGCCCAAGCCGCGCGCCTGCCCTGTTGTCTCGACGGCACCTGCGGTGGCGCGCCATCGCCACCGCCACGGGACGCTTGCGACGCACTCGATGTGCCCGTGCGTGTCGCCTTCCAGTGCGACGCAGGTGCGCGACGAGAAGCCGCGCGGCAGGGCGGCGCCGAGGCGCGCGAACAGCCGTCTGATCTTTGGCATGCAGATGTCTCCTTCTGGAACCTGTGGGATCGGGTGGCCGCGTCGAGGCAGGTGCTCGCCGCGGCGGGCGGCCCAGCTCAGGCGAGCGCGAGCTGGGCGCGCGGCTCGGCGAGGTCGTGGCCGTGCTCGCCGGCGAGGCGGCGCAGCTCGGCGACGAGGCTGTTGTCGGCCTCGCGCGAGGGCGGCGGCGCGAGCGTGGGCGCGGTCAGCACGAAGCCCGCCGGCACGATGGTCATGTGGTGCCGGCGCGCGAGCGCGATCAGCGTCGTCACGTCGCGCTCATAGTCCGTTGTGTCGCGTGCTGCGACGAGCCGGTCGAGGTGCTCGTACATCAGGCGAATGACCTGCACCGTCACGTCGGTGCAGGTGAGTCCGTCGGCGTAGAGGTGCGTATCGCCGAGGAACCAGCCGCAGCCCTCAAGCTCGGTGACCGTGATCTCGGGGCCCAGCTTCCACCAGTGACGACGGGAGTGCGCGAACTCCTCGATGAGCGTCATCGGCTCGCGATACTCGTATCGAAACCCGCCGTCGCCGGGGCCGCCATCGGCGGGGCCGAGGCCGTAGTGGGCGATGAAGCCGCAGCGCTGCATCAAGTAGTCGTAGAGCGCCCGCTCGATTCTCGCGCTGTCGCGGGTCTGCAGGTAGCGACGCATCTGCGCGACGACGGTTCTTCCCCGGGTGTCCTCCAGCCAGGCCCGCTCGTGGCCGCCTCGGCTGCGATAGCCGTGTGCAGCGCCGGAATGCTCGACCGTCTCGTAATCGTGCTCGGACAGCCAGTCCAACTGGGCCTGCGTCGGTCTGCGGTCGCGGCCGCGGCTGCTCACGACAGCCACCGGTCCTCGTCGGCGACGCGTGCGAACAGATCGGCGACGTCCGGGTCGGTGCGTCGCTGGTCGAGCTCGGCGAGCGCCTCCGCGTAGAAGGCCTCCAGCGCCTTCTCGCTGAACCGCGTGACGGGCTTGGTGCACACCCTGACGTCGCCGGTGTAGAGCGTATGCATGCGCGTGACGCCTGCGTCTTGGGGGGTGACCTCGACGCGACGCAGGGTCGCGGTGAAGCACTTGTTCGGGGCGCCGTGGTGCAGGACGGACAGCTCGACGACGCGACGCGTGCCGTCCGGCAGCGTGCTGACGAGGTAGTCGACGCGGACCGTTCGCGCGCGCCGCTCGACATCCCCGGCGGGCAGCGTCACGACGCCGCCGCTGCCGACGGGCGTCGGGGAGTCGCCGCTGCCGACGTCGTCGTCGCGCACGTCGAGATCCGAGTCAGCCGCGTCGCTTGGCGAGCGATCGACACGCTCGGGGTCAGGCGCCGGGGCTCTCGGATCGGTCTCGGCTGCTGAGCCCGACGGCGGCGCCGCATCCGCGTCAGGGTCATTCGTTGCGGGCGCGTCCTCGTCGGCGTCGGTGGGGGCGCGGCTGGTTGCGTCCTTTGGTGCGGGTCCGGTGAGTCTGATCGGCATGAGCAGGTAGCGAGCCTCGGTGCTGTCGAACAGCACGGGGTCCTCGGGTCGCGCGATCCGGACGGTCACTTCGCCGTCGCTGAGCGCAGCGAAGCGCAACGCCTCCTCCGCAAAGGCCGGGGACAGCCCGACCTCGGCGGTCTCGCCGTCGTGCTCGACCGGGAGGTGCTCCACGAAGCTTCCTGCCTCGTCGCTGGAGTGGACGGTCAGCTCACCGCGTGCGATCCGCAGTCGAACAGGCCGGCCGGTGCGACTTGAGACGATGCTGCCCGCGCGCCGGATGATCGCGTGGAGGTCTGCGACCGGGAGCGTGACGCTCGCCACGTCTGCGGTCTGGTCTCGCCCGGCGAGGATCTGCGCGAGATCGGGGAAGGACCCGACGGCGCGTTGGGCGACGATCTGCTCGTCGTCGACCTCGATCGCGACGTGCTGCTCGTTGTCCGCGATCCGGACCGTGCCGGTTCCACGTCGCGCGATGTTGGCCGCGCGCTCCATCGCCTCGACCGGCACGAGCAGCTCCGCCGCCTTCTCTACGGGCGCCTCGAGCGTGAACTGCGCGAGCGCGACACGGTAGCTGTCCGTCGTAAGTGCCTGGACCGTCCGGCCCTCGGCGCGGATGAACACATGCGTCAGCATCGGGCGCGTCTCGTCGCGGCTGGCGCTCGGCGTGACCGCCGCGGCCAGCTCCTCGAAGACGTCGGTGGGCAGCGTCAGCGCGGCGCCAGGCTGGAGCGCGGGCAGCGTCGGGTAGCGGTCCTTCGCGAGCTCGCAGATCTTGTACGTCGTCCTGCCGGCGGTGATGACGACCCCGTCTGGCGTGCCGGCGAGCGTGACGGCCTCGGCGGCGAGCAGGTGAAGCGCGTCGGCGAGCAGCGCGGCCGGGAGGAGAAGCATCCCCTCCCCGGTTGCGATCTCCGGCAGCGGGATCGGGATGGTGTGCGTCGTGCGCAGGTTCGTCGCTGCCACGGTGATCGCCGTGGACTCGACGTCGATTCGCACGCCGGACAGACAGGCGCCGCTGCCCGATTGACGCGCGGCGACCGAGCGCAGTGTGCTGACCGCGTCGCGCAACTCGGCGGTCGGCACGGTGACGCTGATCTCCGGCGCCTCCGATGCCACCTCGGCCGGTGCCTGGTGCAGGTCGGGGGCGTCAGGGTCGAAGTGAAGGTCCGGGATCGCGTCGGGCGTGGCGGACGCGGGAACGGTGGTGGACATGCAGACTGCTCCTCTCGCAGAGGTTGGAGCGCTCGCGCGCGCACGCGCGCGCGGGTCGCCTCCTTGTTTGGGTGGCACGCGCTGGGCGTGCGGTCAGCTGAGCTGCCCGCGGGGGCAGGCGCCCCAGGCCGAGCAGAAGCGCTCGGAGCAGCGCCAGTTCTCGGGGTCGAGGGTCAGCGGCCAGGGCTGGCGCAGGCCGAGGCGGTCGTTGAGCGCAGCGATCTGCACGACTGCCGATTGGACGGTGGCCCAGGTCTCTACTATCGCGGCGCGCGACGCGCGGACCGGCAGCACCTTCAGCGTGCCGGTCTTGCGGTTGTAGCTGTCGTAGTAGAACTCCTCGAACGGGAGCACGGCGCGTTCGGCGCCCGAGACGTAGAGGAGTCCTTGCCGGTCACGCCTGGCTCTGTAGGGCTTCATGTCGTTGCCGCGGAACTTGGTGTCGCGGAAGCGGTAGAGGCCCTTCTTGGGGTGGAACCAGACCTGGTCGATGACGCCGTTCACGGTCCAGAGCAGGTGCGGCGCCAGCCGCTCGTGGAAGCTGTGCTGGAGCGCGACGAGCTGCCAGCCGTCGCGCACGAAGGTCGGCACGACCTCGGTGAGGTAGTGCCGAACGCACCGCTTGACCTGGTCGCGGACCACGCTCGGACGCTCGTCGCGGAAGTCGACGTACTCCGACTGCAGGCGTCTGACCCAGCAGTCGTCGACGGCGTCGAAGGCGTCCGCGATCGTGATCGGCTGCCCGCGCAGCAGGTTGGCCTCCAGCATCGCCTCGACGCCAGCCTCGCCGGCGGAACCGGCGAGGAGTTCGACGCTGCTGTGGCCGTAGTTCTTCAGCAGGCGTCGCTGCTGGAAGCGGAACGGGCACCAGATGTCGTCCATCGCGGTCTTGCTGAGCACGGACAGGTGGCGTCCGTTCTTGTCCTGCGGCAGCAGGACCGGAAGCTCCATCGCGTACGGGACGGGCTCGAAACGGACGGGCTCAAACGTCTGGACGAAGTCGTCGGCCAGCTCGGGTCGAACGTCCGCCGGACGCGACCCCGTGGCGGTGGCGCTCATCACGCCGCCTTCCTGTCCACCTCGCGGCGCAGATAGCCGATCAGCGCGATCCGTCGCTCGTCGCGCTTGGTGAACTGGCCTACGAGCTTGTCGAGGACCTGGTTGAGCCGGCCGGAGTCCCAGCGCAGTCGGGCACCGAGTTCGATGATCTCGGCTGCCTCCTCGGTCTGCTCGGGAGTGGCGCGCTCGTTTCCGGGAATGCCGGTGACGATCTCGAAGATGCGCTGCACGTCGGCGTCCGTGAAGTCGCTCTGGTTGATCGCGTGATCGAACGCGGCGTCGGCTGTCGCAGCGGCCGCGTCAGCTTCGGCGCAAAGACGCTCGTGGGCAGCTTGCAGCCGGTCGGCGTCAAGCGCGCTGGGCGGCGCCGGTGCCCCGGTCTCGGGCTGATCCTCCAGCGTTCCCGCCGGCGCCTCCTCGGCGCCGTCGCCGGCCGCGTCGGGCGGGTCCGGCTGCGGTTGTGAGCGCTCGGTCGCGCGACGCTCGTCAGCGAGCTGGAGCAGGGACGCACAGAACTTCGTGCACCGGTCCTCTGCGTCCTCGCCGTCGCGCTCGGCAGTGGCCAAGAGCGCGGCGACGTCGGCGGCGTCGATCGGTCCGTCCTCGATGGTGCGCGTGACCGTGCGCGTCGCGTCCAGCTGGGAGTCGCTGAACTCGAGCTGGCCGTCGGGGGCCCGCAGGATCGTTCGCAACAGCCGCGCGGCGAGCGGATCGGGAATTCCGCTCGCGTGCATGGCGTCGATCACAGGCGGTGGGGCCTGCAGGTCGACGAGGGTCTCGGCCGCGGGCGCGATGTCTGGGTCGGGCCGCGGTGAGTCCTCGGTGGCCGGGAGTGCCGGTGCCGGGGTGGTCGTGGCGGTGTCGGGCTCGGTGGCCGTCGCGGTCGCCCCGTCTGCAGCGTCCGGTTCCTCGGGCACGTCCGGAGTCGGCTTCTCGTCGCTGGCCTCTGGCGCGCTGGCCTCGCGCGACGCGCCGGCCGCCGTGGGCTCCTCGGCCGCCTCCGGGATGGCGGGCTCGGCTCTCTCGGGCGCCGCTGGCGGACGGGCCTTGTGTGCGGTGGTGCCCGTCGTCGGCTCGTCGGCCGCGCGAGCGTCCGGCTGGCCCGTCTCGCCGGCTGCTGCTGCGGCGGGCCCTGTCGGCGTTGCGAGCCGAAGCGGTGGGGCGCCGCCGCCTTTGGCGGTGCCGGGGTCCTGCTCGGCCGGTCGTGCCTCACCAATCACGATGCCGAACCGTCGCGCCCCGCTTGCCGCGGGAGCGGAGTCGCGCACGAGCGCTGCCGCGTTGACCGACGTGCCTGAGCTGGCGGCAAGGTCCTCGCCGGCGTCGGCTTCGTCGCCGAACTGCTCGGGCCGGTCGTGGTGATCGAGCGCAGGACCGTAGTCCTTCTCGATGCGTGCCACGAGCGCGTGGGCGTAGTGCTCGTTGAGGGTGGCCAGCGCGCTCTGGCCGATGCGCCAGCGACCGCCGTCGGTCACGAGCAAGCCGTCGGGCGTGCCCGTGAGTCGCAGCGTGTGACGCATGCCGAGGTCGTGGCGTGCGAGGTAGCGCGCGACGCCGTGCTGCTTGCAGGCGCGCTTGAACGCCCGTGCCTCCTGCAGGTAGCGGTTGTTGCCGTCGCCGATGCCGTGGCGCGTGACGCCGTTGATCGTGACGGCAACGGTCACGCTCGCCGGGCCCCACTCGGCGATCGTGCAATCCCAGCCCGCTGCGGTGAGTGCGGCGTCGAGCCGGTCCTCGTAGGTCACCCGCGCGACGTAGGGCGCCACGATCCCGTAGGGCGGGTCCTGCTCGGCGTGCTGCTCGACGACCATCCACCGGACTGCCGCGGGGACGAACGGGGCGGCGAGTCGCGCAGCCCAGGCACGGGCGTTGCTGGGGGCCTCGCACTCGGGTGGCGTCCATTCGCGCGCGTCGCGCGCGAGTGGGGCGCCGTAGCGATCGATCAGGTCGGGGAGGCTGGTTGCCGTGTAGTCGTCGCGCAGCGCCTGCTCCAGGGTCTCTCCGACGATGAGGCGCCCGCTCGGCCCCTCCTGCAGCTCCAGCGTGCCGACGCCGACCGGCTTGATGATGCGTCTCGTGCGTGCGAGGTAGCGGCCGATGCCGTGGCGGGCGGCGGCGCGCTTGAGCGCGCTCGCCTCGCGCGCCGCGGCGGTGGTGCCAAACCCGATGCTCTCGCGCACGACGCCGCGGATCGTCAGGGTGCCGACGACGGCGAAGTCGTCGATTCGACGGGTGGTGAAGGCCCATCCGTCTGGGCCGTCGACCGCGGTCAGACGGTCTTGGACGGCGTCGAGAAAGACGTGGAGCGCGACCAGGCCCGTCTTGCCGATCGGCACGAACCCGATCTCCTGGGCTGCGAAGGGTGCGAGGTGCGCGAGGTGCGCAGGGGTCTTGTCCCTGATGGGAAGTCTGAGGGCCATCGTCGCTAGCTCGCCGTGGGGGTCGTGGGGAGCCGCGTCGCGTTGGGCGCCACGCCGCCGGGCAGCACTCGCAGCAGCGGACGGCCGTCCGCGCCGCGGGTTGGTGCGTGCCTGATGGCCTCGGCAAGATCGCGCAGCAGGTCTCTGCAGCCCTCGCCGACGGTGGTGCCCAGCCCCATCGGCTGCTCGGGCGTCTTTGGGCTGCGTGCTCTCACGCGGATCAGGGCACCCTCGTTGGCGAGCGTGACCTTGGACAGCGAGCCGGTGCCGAGCAGGTTGAGGACCGATCGGACCGCGGCGTCGGGGCGCTCGTTGCAGCCGCCGTGGCGGCCGACGAGCACGTTGAGTTTCATGCGAAGGATCTCCTTCGTGAACGGGGTGCTACGGGTGCGCGCCTGCGTGGAGGGCAGGGCGAGGCTGGGAGCGCAGACGCTCACCACCTGGGGTTCACAAATGCGAGTGCTGCGTAGAGACAGTCGAGCGTGACGCGGTCCATCATCGAGACGTCCGCGAACGTTCGCGCGAGCGGCAGGATGCGACCGGGGCCTTGCCCAGCGGCCTGCGCGAGTTCCTGAGCGCGCTTGCGCACGACGGGGTCAACATCGAGATCGCGGCCGTCGGGGGCATCACCGATCGCGCGGCCGCGGGGTACGGCAGAGCGGCGGGCGCGTTGGCGTTCATGCGCGCCGCGGATTCGCGCCGTGATCGCGCGCATCTCGGCTGCAGACAGCCACGGGCGCTGGCGATGAACCGGCGCGGCGTGGACGTGTATGTCGAAGCAGCCTGCGAGCGGCGCGAGCTTCGCCCGGTGCTCGGCCACGAGCGAAGGCGGGCAGGTGCAGTCGCGTCCGCATCCGGCCGGGCAGCTCGCCATCGCCGCGACGAGCAAGAACCGGGTCGGCAAGCGCACGGTCATACCGTCGCGGTGCACGACGACGTGACGGTCCTCGTGGGCGGCGCGGATCGCCGCGAGCGTCGCGCGTGGGAACGCGGTGAGCCGGTCGAGCATCAGCACCCCGTTGTGGGCGAGGCTTGCTTCTCCGGGCGCGAGGTCCTTGCCGCCACCGAGCAACTCCGCGAGGGGCTGGCGCGGGTGCGGAATGCGGACCGGGCGGCGCGGGCGCAGCGTCGTGCTGGCGCCGGCGATGCTCTGGATGCGCACGATCTCACGTTCCTCCTCGGCTGTCAGATCGGGCAGGAGCCCGGCGACGGACGCACCGACTGGTGATGCCCACCACTCGGGCGTCACGCCGGTGATGAGGAGGCTGTGAGAGCCGGCGCAAGCGAGCGTCAGCGCATCGTTTCGCCAGAGGTGCGCCACCGGGAGAATCGGCGGTTCCGCAGGCGCCGGTGTCGGCGTCTCAGACGGTGGATCCGGGGGTGCTTCGTCACCGAAGAAGACGTCGACCGCGCTCGCCAGGTCTGCTACTGCGGCGACGCACAGCCCCTTCACGAGCGCGGCCTCGGCAGCGTTCTGTCGAGCGACGATGAGACGCACGCCGGCGCGAGCTGCGGCCTCTGCGACGGCGAGGGTTCCGGGCAGAGGGGCGATGGAGCCGTCCGGTCCCAGCCGCGCGTGCACCGCCCATTCGTGGCCGAACGCGTGGTCGCGCTGGCCTGTGGCGGCGAGCACGCCGAGCGCTGCCGCGAGCCCCACGGACTGTGGGGTCGTCGCGCCGCTCGCGGGGCGCGGGTCGATGACGATGCGCTTGGCCGGGAAGTTGTATCCGGCGGCGATGAGGGCGCTGCGGACGTCGTCGCCAAGACGGTTCGCGGCGCGGGGCGAGATGCCTCTGAGGCGGATGCTCGGCGGGCCGGCCGAGGGTCGACAGACGAGTTCGACGAGGCGTGCCTGAACGCCGAGCACGGCGAAGGCACTGACGGCGCTAACCGGCATGGTCGCCGACGTCGTCGGTGTGGTTGTTGGACACCATTGCTGGCTGTCCTCCTGTGTCTGGAGTTCGGGGTGCGCGGCGCGGGTGCGCCGTGGCGCGAGCAAGGCGTCAGGCGGCGGCGGCGACTGGCGTCGTGGCGAGCGCAGCGGTCGCTTGAAGCTCGACGAGGAAGCGCGAGGGTTCACGGCGCCTGCGGTCTCGCGACTGCACGTGGGAGAGGACGAGGACACGCATCGCGCGCGTCACGGCGACGTACGCGATCCGGCGCTCCTCGTCCACGTCCTCGGGTTCCTCCGCGAGGTTGGATGGAAGGACGCCGTCCTCGAGGCCGACGACGATGACTGTGTCCCACTCGCCGCCCTTGGCGCCGTGGACCGTCGAGAGCACAACGCGGTCGTCGGGGTCGACGGTGTCCACGTCGGAGAACACCTCGCCGCCAGCGAGTGCTGCGGTCGCCAGGAAGTCGCCGATGGTGGGCTTCTCGGAGTGGTGCTCGTAGCCGCGCACGGCGTCGAGCAGCTCGTCGATCTGCGCGATGCGACCGTCGTCGCCTTTGGCACGCAGCTTCGCGAGCAGGCCGTCTGGCATATCGACGCACTCGTGCAGCAGGTCGTGAATCGACCGCTCCTTCGCGGTCGCTCGCAGAGCCTGCATGTGCCGTGCGAACTCGGTGAGGCTCGTGATCTGCGTGCGCGTCAGCCGGTTGACCTCGCTGGCCTCCGCGCAGGCTTCGAGCAGGTCGATGCCGCGCGCGCTCGCGCGCACGGCGACCTTCCCGGCGGTGACGTCGCCGATCCCGACGCGGCCGTCAACGATCGCCCGCATGAAGGCCTCCTCGTCGTGCGGGTTGACGAGCAACGTCAGGTGGGCGAGCGCCGCCTTGATCGCGGGGCGCTCGTAGAACGACGTGACGCCGCCGAGGACGTGGTAGGGCTGCCCGGCTTGGGCGAGCTCCAGCTCGACGGCTGCGCCGACGCCGAGGTGGCGGCGGTACAGGACGGCGGTGTCTCTGCGCTTCTGTCCGGCGGCCTTGCGGCGCGCGACTTGGCGCGCGACCCAGCGAGCCTCGGCCGTCGCGTCGGCGAAGCGCCGCAGGTGCACGCTCCCGCCCGCGCCTCTGTCGCTGTCCATCGCCTGCGCGAGTCGCTCGTCGCCGAGCTGGTGCTCGCCGATGAGCGCGTTCGCGAGGTCGATGATCTCGCTGTGGGAGCGGTAGTTGCGCCCGAGCTTGACGATCCGGCAGCCGGGCCAGCGGTCGGGGAACGTGATGATGTTCTCCAGCTGCGATCCACGGAAGCGGTAGATCGCCTGCCAGGGGTCGCCGACCACAACGAGGTTGGCGTGCGGCGGGAGGGGCGGCTGACTCGGTGCTCGCGCGACGATGCGGGCGTTCGTCTGCTCCGCGCTCGTCGGGGCGTCTGCGCACAGCAGCTCCAGCAGCGCGTCTTGCACGCGGTTGGTGTCCTGGTACTCGTCGACGCTGATGAAGCGGAAGCGCTTGCGGTAGCCGGCGAGAACATCGGGGTTGTCGCGCAGCAGTTGGACGGCCTTGAACAGGAGGTCGCTGAAGCTGAGCGCGTCCGAGCGGTCGAGCTCGCGCTCGAGCTGCATGTAGACGCTGGCAGCGATCTGCCGTCTCTGCGGCGTCAGCTTCATCCCGAGGCGCACGTCGAGGTCGTCCATCAGGAACGCCTCGGGCCGCAGCAACATGTCCTTGGCGCGGTCGATCGCTCTGACGACCTCTTTGGGCCGGATGATCGCCTGCTCCTCCTCGGAGAGGTAGCGCGTGACGATCCGCCGGATGTCGCCGGTGTCGTAGACGCTGTAGGACTCGGTGCGTCCGATGAGATCGGCGTGCGTGCGCAGCATGTCGCTGAACACGCGATGGAAGGTGCCGATCGTGATGCCGCTGACGTCACCGAGGCGCCGGCGCAGGCGCTCGCGCATCTCGCGCGCGGCCTTGTTGGTGAACGTGATTGCCAGCAGCTCGTTGGGATGCGCAACGCGCGTCTCAATGAGGTGCGCGCAGCGCTCGGTCAGCACGCCGGTTTTGCCCGAGCCCGCACTTGCAAGCACGAGCATCGGACCGGTCGTGTGCGCGATCGCGGCGCGCTGGGCGTCGTTCCATTGCTTCGACGCCTGGGGCGCGGGTCTGGTGTCGACGAGTTGGACCGGTGGCGCGGTCGTCAGTGGCGGCGGCGCGCGATGACGCAGCGCCTCCGCAGTTCTCTGGGACAGAGGTCCTCCTTGTGAGTGATCACAGTGCGGCGGGAAGACCTGACGCGAATGCAGGTCGGTGGGCGGCTGGACGCGAGCGCCCGTCTAGCTGAGCGGCGCCGGCAGCCACCAGCTCGCGCTGGCCAGGTGCACGGGCAGCGGGCGGCGGTCCAGCGGCTTGATCGCGGTCTTGTAGTCCGAGCCGAGCACCTCGACCATGACGCCGTCGGCCGGGCACGACTGGAGCGCGGCGGCGGCGCTCTGGAACCGCCGGTCGTTGCGGTGCAAGCCGGCGCACGCACGTGTGTGGTCGGTCTGCAGCAGGGCGTATTTCGTCGCGTCTGGCAAGGACCGGAAGCACCGGAACGGCATCGTGCTGTCGCCGCCGTAGACGTAGACGAACCATCTCCAACGATCGGTGAGCTCGATGGGCGCGTTGGCGGCCGGCGGCGTCGTCAAGGCACGCGTCACAAGATCGGGGTGCCCGCCGGCGTGTCGTGGGTCCGAGGTTGCGTAGTCGAGGTAGAGGTCGGCGAGCGCGGCCCGGCTCTCGTAGATCTCTCCCGAGCCGACGGCCTCGGGGACGGTGCCGTCGAGCAGTGCGAGGTAGACGGCGGGCAGACAGGCCGCAAGCGCGATCGCGAGCTCACCGACCTCGGCCATGCTGTGTCTGCCGCCGGGGTCGAGTCGCGAGGGAGAATGCGCTATCGGGTAGAGCGGGGTCTCTTCGGAGTCGGCTGCTACCGCATCGGTGAAGGCAGCGACGATGTCCGGCTCGACGGTGTAGGCGTCGCAGTAGGTGTCCAGGTCGAGGTCGTCGATGACGCCGCGTGCCAGATACCGCGCGAACGGCAGCCATGCATGCGTGACGAGCGCCTGGGCTCGGGCGCGGGCGACGTCTGCACCGACGTGGCGGGCGGCGAAGTAGCGGGCGTTCGTGACGTCGACCGACGCTTCGTCGGGGAGTTGGACCATTGGGGTCCTCCGTGCATCGGAGTCTGGTTGGCGCCGGCGTGGCGCGGGGCGAGCAGGCGATGCGAGATCTCGCTTCGCCAGCCCCCGGTGGCCGTTAGCTGGGACGCAGCTCGTGCGGGGGGACGCGGCCGTCGTCGAAGTCCAGCCAGGCGGCGAGCGCTGCCTCGTCGCTCAGCGAGACGGTCCGGGTGCGCAGGTCGAAACTGCCGACCGTGACCAGCGCGACAGCGGGCACGAGCGCCCAGGCGGTGGTCGGGTAGTCCTGCACCAGCCGATCGGCGGCATGGTAGGCGCGGTCGGCGAAGGTGACGATGTTCTCGGCGCGGTGGCGGTTTCCCTCGTAGTTGACGAGCAGCCATCCGGGCGCGTCGCCGGAGAGCGGGAGTCGGCCGACGATCGCCGAGCCAGGGACGAGCCCGCGCGCGGCGACGCTGAACGGATTGGTCCGGCTGGGAACGTAGACCGCGAGATGTCGGTCCGCGGGTGATGGCTCCACGGGCTACGCGCTCGCGCCGTCAGTCGCATCGAAGAAGGCGCGGGCCCAGGCGGGTGCGTCCGCGTCGCGCACGATCACGAGCCCGCCGACGAGCCCGTCGACGTTCTCTGGCTCGTCGCGGGGTCGGAGCGCGTCCTGGCGCCACCAGCGTCGGCTGCCGTCGACCGCGAGGACCTCCGCGACGATGCCGCGGTCCGCGTGCGGGTCTTCGGCGATTACCACGCCGACCACGCGGCGAGTCTGAGCAGCCGCCCGGCTCAGCATGTCGCCGAGCGGGATCACCTCAGCAGGTGCCGAGTCGGCCGTGCGAACGCACCAGCACTGGACGCGCTCGGTGTGCCTGCATGTGTCGCACATCAGGCTCTCACCCCGCTCCGTAGCGTTGAAGACGCGCAGGATCGCGCCCTTGCGCTCCTCGCTGCTTCGGTACTCCTGGCGCTTGGGACGCAGTCGGGCGTCCTCGATCATCTGCACGATCCCGATGTAGGTCGAGACGCTGACCAGGACCTCGCGCCCGTCGGGGAGCGGGATCGCACCGCCGCGCTCGACGAGCGCGGCGAATGCCTGGTGCGTCTCGACGCTGACCTCGCCGAACGCAGGGTCAGACTGGTAGCAGCGCGCGATCAGCGCCCAGGCGGCGCTTCGCGCACCACGGGTCTCCTCGCGGTCCTCGAGCTCTGCGAAGGCCTCGCGGGAGATGATCGCGGGGTCGCGCAGCAGCGTCTCCCCGCCGGGTGTGCGGCACGGCTTGCCGGCGGTGCGGTGGTCGAGGTCGGGATGTCGGCAGTCGTCGTGACACGGTGCCGAGGGGTCCAGCAGCGCGACGATGAACGGACGGCCGCTCACCACGGCGTTTGCCGCGGGCGGCAGATCGCCGCTCGCGGTCGGTGCATCGGTCATATGAATCTCCTTTGGATGTGGTGGACCGCCGCGCGCGGCCGAGGCGCCGTGGGCGCGTCGACCGGCCGGCGGGCTCGGTGTGCGCGCCCTCGTCGGGGCGGACACGCACGCCGCTCGGCGTCAGGCGGGCCGGCGGATGCTCAGACGTCGAACAGCGCCCGCTGGGGGTCGGCCTGGCGGGCCATCGTCGCGGCGAACTGGCGACCGCAATCGGGGCAGTCGCGGTTGCGTTCGGCGCCGTGGCCGCGGCCATCGACGGTCCCGACGAGATCGCCGAGCATGTCGTCGTCGATGCGATGCAAGTGCTTCCTGGGCGGCCAGTGGTCCGCGACCTTGAACGCCGAGCCGCACGTGCACGTCCAGACAGGCAGCGAACGCTCCCACTCCTGCTGCCACGCAGCATGCAGCGCGGCCGCGAGGTACTCCCCCGGCCGCGCGGCGTGCATGTTGCGCCACGGGTCGTCGGTGAAGACGACCTTCGTCTGGCAGATCTCGTTCTCGCGGTAGAGCCGCCGCAGCGTTGCGATCAGCTCGTCGTCGACGTATTCGGGGTCGATCGAGCCCTTCCCGAGCAGTACGTTGATCGCGATGTCGACGACGACGTCCTCGTTGCTGGGTGAGCCGGGTGCGTCCGTCACGCGACCGCCGCGAGCAGGTCGAGCTGTGTGTGCTCCAGCTCCTCCCACCAGGTGCCGAAGGAGGCTCGCTGCTTCTCCTCAGCACCGGCGGGGGCGGCGACGAAGAAGTGCTCGCGCGTCGGAAGGTCCTCGCCTCTGCGCAGCAGGTACACGCGCGCGATCCCGTCCTGCAGATCGACGTCTCCGAGGCTGCGCACGTAGCTCTCGCAGCGGCGCCGCGACCCCGCGGTGAGGATGCGAAGCGCGCGGCCGACAGTGCCGACTCTCGTCGGATCGTCGCGCCGCGGTCTCCACAGGCGTCTGACCTCGAAGACCGCGTGGCGCGTCCACGTCATGCGCTCCTCGAACGGCACGATCATGTGCGGCAGGCGCTCGGCGACGAGCAGGTCCAGGCGTCTGCCAGCGATCAGTCCGCCGCGCGGGTTCAGGCATACCGAACGACGCTCCAGCAGCAGTGTGCGCATCAGCGACTCCGGGCCATCGTCGTAGCGGCGCAGTGTCGCGACGCGGCCCGCTCTGCTGGTCAGCGCGAACGGGCAGAAGTCGCAGGCGCTCTTGGGCCAGTCGGGCACGCCCGTGTGTGACTCGATGTAGCGCTCGCAGCGCTCGCGGTCCCACCCCCACTCGATCAGCGGAAACTCGGCGATTCGACTCGGGGTGTCGTACTCGGTCGCGCGGCGTGCGCGACCGAGCTCGCCGACCTCGAAGCCGAGCGCGAGACGACCGTGCATGTGGCGCTCGCAGTCGTCGGCGCGGCGCTGCTCGCCGACCTCGTAGCCGAACGCGTGTCGCGTCGCTTCCGGACTGAACAGGCGCAGGTACTCGTCGATGACCCAGCCCTTGAACTTCATGCTGCAGATGCGGTTGCCGCCGGCCTGCGGGACGGTGCCCGCGGACGTCAGCTCGTCCTCGAGCTTGTGCGCGCCGTGGCCGTACAGGACGGTCGGGCAGGTCGAGTCGTCGAGGACTCTGATGCCGTCGGCCTCCCTCGGGCCGGCTCGCGCTACCTGGGCGAAGCGGACCCCTGCGGCACGAAGCTGCGGCAGGACGTGGTCCTGCACCAGGGTGATGGTGCGCGGCCACTCCCCGCCGGTCATCGAGGTGACGACGAGCAGGTCGGAGAGGTCGAAGTCGCGGGAGTCTGGCTCGTGCAGCCAGCGCAGGAGCAGGGCTGTCGAATCGACGCCCAGCCCGTAGGACAACACGACGTTCATCGGCCGGGGAAACCTGGCGCTTCGCACTCGCAAGCACGTACGAAGCACGCTCTCCAGCGCGGGCCGGGAGGCGCGAACCTCGCGGGGTAGCAAACCATATGGGTCTCCTTTGGCAAGAGGGATCGACCTGGGGTGCTCGACGCATCGCGTCGAGAAGGCGACCGCCGTCTCATGGGGCGAACGACGGCGCGCGGCCGCTCTTGCGCGCCTCGGGAGCTAGGCGTCGACGCGGTGCGACGCGCGCAGCTTCGCGAGCATCTCGCCGAACGTCGCGTGCAGCTCAGGCCAGTCCTCACCCGGCGCGAGCGCCTCGGGCGGGATGCGACCCTGGGTGACGGCGAGCCGGACCGCCGGATGGCGATGTCCCTGCGTGGCCAGCCAGCCCGCGCAGGCAAACTCCTCGCCCTCGAGCGACTGATGGCAGGCGAACTGCGGGGCATCGAGGTCGGGGCCGACGCCTCGTTCGTTGGGGCTCGTGACCGCCAGCGCCTCGGCGAGACCGGTGCGGTAGCGCGGGATGTCGCTCGCCGCCTGATCGGTTCGCCACGGACACGACGGACACGGCGTGCGGAGCGCGCACGGACGATGTGGCTCGCGGTCGGCGAGCAGCCGGAGGCACTGCGGGCAGTTCGGCACGCGCCACCGTGGATTGCCGGGCAGCACGATCACGCCCCCGCATACGATCGGCCGGCTCCACGCGTCATCGGTCGACGGACCTGCCGCTACGTGCCAGCAGCCGTCGCGATCGCGAACGCATTCCTCTCGGCCTGAAACGACCAACGTCACAGCAACCCGCATTCGCCGATTGGGTTTCGACGTGCGAGATCGCAAACGTCCGTGCCGAGCGTCCACGGGACGGGGAGGCGACCGCGGCGCCTTCCGTGCTGCCACCGCTTCGGCTCGAAGGCTCGAAAGGGACTGGGCCACGCGGGATCCTGGGGCCTCGGGTGCTTACATGCCACGAGGAGCGTCATGCGGCGGCGAGATTACCGAGGCGTGCGCGAGACACCGCGTCGAGGACACGACGGTCGTCTGGCGTCGGTCGTTTGAGCGGCGGCGCCGAGAGGCGTCCGGAAGGGAAGTCGGTCATGTGCAACTCCGTTGATGCCGGGAGGGGTGGCGCGTCGCGCGATCACAGCGCAAGGCACGGACTCAGCGCTGCGAGATCGCGAGGCGCAAGCGACGGAGCCCAAGCAGCGCGATGTCGCGCGACGGGAGGTGGTGGGAGCCGAGCCGACGTCGTCGCGACCTGAACGTCGTGTCGACGGGCACTGGGCGCTCGTCGTAGAGCGGAAGCTCGGGGATGTCCTCGGCGTCCGCGTCGAAGTTGATCCACTGGCAGCCCCGCCTCGACGCGAACGCGAGGACCGCGGCGAAGCTCGGGTAGCCGACGGACTGCAGGCGACGCAATTCGTCGTGGTCGTCGTGGATCTCGTAGGAGACGTGAACCCACGCTCCATAGCGATGCGGGACGACTCGCGGCAGACGCGGTGGATGAGCGGCGAGCCGGTGAGGATCGTCGTCCGGCGTGGCCAGGATCACGTCACGCTCGTCCTCTGCGAGGTGCGCCACCGACAGGTCGAGGTATCGGAAGGCCGGGCCGTCCTCGCCGCGCAAGACGCGCGCCAGGCAAGCAAGGATCTCGATCTGGCTCTGCAGCGACGGCGCGAGTCGCCACGACGAGAGCGACGTGACCGATCGCGGCGCGCGGTCGGGGTGGTCCTGCAGGCGGTAGGCGAGTGCGGCGGCCTTGGCGCCAAGATGGCGCCGTGCGTGGCGGAGTCGTGTTGTCATATGCTGCTCCCGGTCCCGGGGGGAGGGAAGGGTGGCCGAGCGAGGGGCGGCTCTCGCCTCAGCGAAGGCGTGACCGTCATGAGATCCCCGGTGCGCGGTAGTGGACGGCGACGCGCGCGTCGGCGACGCCGAGGTAGGTTGCGGCGCTGCGTGCGGTCGCGATCGGGGGTTGGCGGCGATCGGAGACGCGCAGCCACTTCACAACGGGATCGCAGGCGTGGACCACTCCGCGGTCGGTGCGCAGGGCGGGCGTGACGATCACGCGCAGCCGGTGCGCGCCGCCGCAGACCGCGACGTCGATCACGGGCTGGCCGTCGCGCAGGATGTCGGCGCAGTCCTCCTCGTAGCCGCAATTCCACTCGAGCGCCGCGGCGCGGATCTCCTCGCCGGTCGCCGTGAGGAGGTCCTCGGCGTTCATGCGCTCGGCGCTCATGCCGCACACGGGACGCGAGTGCGGGCGCGGGGAGGCGTGCCGACGCCGTCGCACACGGCGGCGACGCAGCGGCGCATGATCGCGGCGACGGTCGGGGGCGTGACGGCGTTGCCACAGAGCTTGACGCGAACGGCGTTGGGCCCGGTGATGCGGTAGGGCTCGCCGCCGTAGTGCGTAGTCAGCGACATCGTCGCCTGCGCCTCGCCGGGCGAGAGCATGCGGAACGTGCAGTCGTTGATGTCGACCGGCCCGGCCGGCGTCATCACGACCGCGTGGCTGTCGCGGGTGAGGCGCGTCGGGCTCGGCTCGTGCAGGTTCGTCGCGCGGTCCTGGCGGGTGCCGCCGGCGGGGACCATCATGCCGTCGGGCGGCTCGATCACGGCGTGGTGGTCCTTGCCGGTGATCGTTGCCATCGGCTCCTCGCTGGAGCGGTCGTGGCTCGTGCGACCGTAGAAGCTGTCGATGAGCAGGGTCGGGTCGGGCGCGTTGACGACGCTGACCGGGGCGACCGAGGCGTCCCCGCCGGGCAGCGTGGTCGGGAAAGGCTCGAGCTGTGCGTTGCGGCTGCGGCCGGCGCTCTGGCCGCTGACGACCAGCGTTCTCACCGGCGGTGTGCCCGCGACCGCCTGCTGGGGCATGCCCTGCACGCCGCCGGTGGTGAGCGTGCCCAGCGGCTCGCGGGTGCTGTCGCGCACCCAGCCGGGCGAGTAGCAGCCGACGATGAACTCGTCACCGGGCTGCGGCGGCGGACCGACGAGCGCGTGGCTCAGCGTCGTCGTGGTGGTGACCGCCGGCTCGCTTCGCGTTGAGCGCACGCGCGCTCTGCCCGGTCGCTCGAACGTGTTGCCGGCAACCTGGGCGATCTGCTCGCCGACCTGGCCGACGTGAAACAGGCGGCCGCCCGTCGTGACGGTAGGTGTGGGGGCCGCGCCGGCGGCGCGCGGCACGTTGTTCTCGTTGTTGGCGCCAACGAGCGCGAGGTGGTTGCCGCTGGCCGCGAGCGTCGCCCACGGCTCCTCGGTGCTTCTTGCCTGGGCGTGCTGGCGCAGCGCCAACTGCAACATGTCGGTGTTCACCAAGCCCGTGTCGGAGCGACCGGTGAGCGTCGGGGCGGGCAGCCACATTGGCCGCTCGCGCTTGGAGGTCGGATTCGCGAGGTAGCTGAAGGAGAACGTGAAGGGGTTGCGTGCCTCTCGCTCGATCCCAAGGCGGATGCGGGCGAGGGTCTTCTCGGCGAGCGGCTTCTCGCGGTCGCCGATTCGCTCAGCGGGCAGGCTGCGGTCGATCGCCGTCCAGGCCGGTGGGACGAACGGGGTCGCCTGCCCCTGGCAGTGCGGGCAGGCCATGAAGTATTGGGCGTGTCTGGGCCCGTACTTGCCGCCGACCTTCTTCTTCCACCGCTGCCGCGCGCGGACGACCTGCTGGCAGTCGAAGCACCAGGAGAGGTACTCGAAGTCGAAGTCTGGGAACGGCAGGTCCGCGCGGACGGCGACGTGGTAGAGGCGGTCGCGCGACTGTGGGGAGCCGAAGAACGCGCTGTTGAGGTAGAGCGTCTGGCTGCGGTAGCCGATCTTCTCCCACTCCTGAACCCACTCGTTCCATCGGTTGAACTTCGCGCCGACCTCGACGACGTTCTCGACGATCACGAACAGGAACTGGTGGTAGGCCGCCCATACCAGCGGGGTCCACATGCAGCAGCGGGAGCGCTCGATCCCCTTCTGCGGGTCCCACTCGCCAAACCCGGAGAGCGCCTCGCTTTGGTTGCGCGCGAGCGAGAAGGTGGTGCACTCGGGGGCGCAGAACATCGCTTGGACGAACCCGCGTGGAAACGAGCGCGGATCCAGGCGCGTGATGTCGGTCAGCTCGACGTTCGCGCCGGGGTGGTTGTCGCCGTAGACGCGAATCGCCTCCGACCAGTGATTCATGCCGGTGTGGATTCGGATGCCGGCCGCCTCGGCGGCCGTCGACATCCCGCCGGCGCCGGCGTACTTGTCGATCGCCTCCAGACCGGTGTCTCTGACGCTGGCGGGGTCCGCCCAGGACAGGACGCCTTCAAGGCTTGTGTCGCGGTAGATCTCTGTTGCGGTCATGTGGTGGTCATCTGCCTCCAATCGGATGAGGGGTGGCGCGACCACCGCGGCCAGGGCAAGGAGCCCCGACTGCGCGACGCGCGGCGCGGTGAGACGCGGGTGCTGTCGAGCGTCAGCTAGACCGCGCGCGCGATGTGACGCGCGACGCCGGCCTCGTAGGCGAGGTCTTGCGCCTCCGACTGCAGCCGCGCTTCGGCGTGCGACCAGTCGTGTGCGTTGATGTCCTCGGCGGTCGGGAACCCCGACGAGTTCTCGAGGTCCTCGTCGGTCAAGACCGCTCCGAAGACGTATGCGGGGTGCTGGCGCACGAGCTCGAACAGGCCGCCAGGAAGGAAGTGCTCGGCTCGCAGACCTTCCGGGTCGGGCTCATCCACCGCAACCGGGAACAGGAAGTCGCCAAGTTCATCGAGCACAAAAAGTCGTCGCGGCTCGGCCACGAGCCGGAACTCGAACCCGTAGGCGCGGTAGATCGTGGTGTCGGTCAGGCCGCGGTCCCACGAGCGGTAGCGGATCGCCACCTCGCCGCAGTCGGCGATGTGTGTGAGGCCCGAGAGCTTGTACTGCGCCACCACCCGGTCGAGGATTCGACGCTGGCCCGCGTGTGCCGGCAGATCAACGTCTGATCTCAGGGCAAGCCACACGGGGCTCGCGATCGCCGCCTCGAGCAGGCGGCGTGGTTCTCCGCTGAGCTGGTACGTCGGCGCGATCCAGCGTCGCCGCAGCGGAAGCGCAGCCGCAGAATGGCTGGTGTTCGGTTCCTTGTCGGCGATGGATGATTTGTCTGTTGCCTTCGTCACGTGTCTGTCTCCCGTCGAGATCGGGTGGTGGGTGCCGGGCGGGCTGTGATGCGCTACCGGCGCTGCAATGGCAGGCCATGCCGTGCTCGTGCGGCGCCGCGCGACCCGCGCGAGTCGGGGGTGGGCACGGACCGCTGCGGCTGCGATCGGGTGCCAGCGGTGGCTAGCAGTAGACGGGGCGCTCGACGGTGCGGTACTCGCCGACCTGCTCCTCTGCCAGGTAGACGGTGTCGGGGGTGCCGATCACGGAGGAGCGGTCCGGGCCGACCTTCAGATCCGTCGCGCGATCGGTCAGCGCCTGCGCGATGAACGGCGCAAGCCCGTCATCGAAAATCGTGGCCAGCACCTCGCTCCAGGGAAGGTCGACCAGACGGGCGTCTGCCGGGACGCCGTGTGGCCGATCGTCGCCGAGGCAGTCGGCCCGCCAGATCGCGTCGGCGATCCGGGACGGGGGCGTCCACGCCTCTGAAAGGAAGACCGCAACGGGGGCCAGCGGTGTCAGCGACCCCATCAGTTCGGCGATGGTCGCGGCCAGGGTCTCGTGGTCCGCGCACCGCCGCCCGCCGTGGTTGATGGCGATCTCGGGCGGGCCGCAGCAGATCTCGACCGTGATCCCTTCGTGGACGTGCAGCTTCGGTCTGCGCGTGGGCCAGCCGGTGTGCTGGCAGGGCGAGACGACGGTCGATGCCGGCGGGTCGTCCACCATCAGACTCCCTCGGTCGGCACGACCCGCCAGACCTCCGCGTCGTATCGAGCTGCGGCGTCCTCCGGCTTCTCGCCCTTGAGGACGGGGACGAGAATGAGCTCGTCGTAGAACGCCGGCTTGCCCGTTCTCGGCGCGTCGGTGAACCACACGGGCTTCTGGTAGACGACGACGAGTCCGACGGCGCCTGCGGCCAGAGCCCGGCGTCCGCGCTTTCGGCACTCGTCGTCCTCGCACAATTGCTGGATGAGCGCGTCCTCGGGCTCGACCGATGCGTCGTTGTCCGCTCCCCACGCGCGGGCGTAGGCCATGAACGTGTCGCGCTGCTCTCGACTGTCGAAGTCGTAGAGGTTGCAGCCGCCGTTGCCGTGGTTGGTGACTCGCCCGGCGCGTTTGCCGTCGAGGTAGACGGTCGCACTGAACGCCTCGCTCTCCTCTGAGAGCGACGGCACGGGCTGGTAGTTCTTGACGGTGACCGTTCTGACGGTGGGCGTCGGGTCACTTCTAGGCATACAGATCGTTCCTTCTCTGAGGTGGTGAAGACAGGGGTGGCCGGGCGACGCGCAGGCGCTCGCTTGGTGCGCGTGGCGGCGCGGCAACGTGTGGCGCGGGCCGCGCGTCGCGCTGGGCGGCGAGGGACCTGCGTGCCGCGCGGCGCTGGCGTGCCGGTCGATGACCGACTACGGCGCGGATCGGCCCGCCGCCGCCCGGACCCGGGCCGGCGGGAGTCCCCCCAGGGCGTCCGCGTCGAACAGCACCAGCGGCGCGGGCGCCTGGTCTGCCGCTCCGGGGGTCGACCGCGATGCCGTTGCCTCCGGCGCAGCCGTTTGCTCGGCCCACAGGCGGCGTGCGAGCGCTCGAACGCGTGTGTGGGTCTCCGCCGTCTCGGCGCACGGCGGGCACAATCCGACCGGCGGGCCGGCGGTGTCCTGCTCGTCGAGCGCGTCGATGGCGTAGCAGCCGCTGCTGCTGCCGAGCACGCCGCGCGGGTCGTTCTGACCGTCGTCGAACGTCCACAGCGGCCGCTCGCACTCCGCGCAATCGGCGCGGTAGCGGAACGTGCGGAGCTCGCCGCGCCACGAGTCGTACCACGCCTGGACCGGCATCGACCGCGCGGAAGCGCGGCTGAGGAATGGCCGGTGGACGGGCACGCTGGACTCCTCCCCCGTGTACCCGCGAAACAGTGCCGGGTGGCGGACGGTGGGCAGTGGCAACAGTGCCTCGACCGGCGGACGATCGAGCCAAACGACGGCGGTCGCCACGGTGACTCTGGACTCGGCGAACTCGTCGTCTTCGAGTCGCAGCGCCCCGCCGTTGACGCGCACCAGATCGCGCGCCTCTGCGACGCGCCTGGTGCGCTGGCGCGAGTCGAGCACCGACGCTGGCACGATCGCGACCAGACGCCCACCCGGAGCCAGCAGCTGCCACGCGAGCAACACGTGGTCGGCCCACAGCGTCGGCTTGTCAGGCACCGCGAACGGTGGGTTCATCACGACGGCGTCGAAGCGGTCACCTGCTGCCACCGCCTTTGTCGCGAAGTCCTCGAAGCGCGCGTGATGAACGCTCACGTGGGCCCCGGTCTGGATTTGGCGCGCGCGTCGCGGGTCGACCTCGACGGCGGTCACGTGAACCCATTCGCGTCCGACGAACTCGACGACCGCGTCCACGAGGCGCCCGGTGCCCGCGGAGGGCTCCAGTACCCGAGCGACGACGGGGCGACTCGGAAACTCGGCGTGCCAGCGGACGAGGTGCTCGGCGAGCGCGGCCGGCGTCGGCACGAAACCAGCCCGACCCTTGTCGTGCATGACCTTGCCGACGCTGAGTGCCTCCCGCACGACAGTCTCGGCACTGCGGTTTGGAGCGAACTCGAACGCGGAGGAGCCGTGTACGTAGACCGCGCCAAGCGTCTCCAGAACGGCCTTTACGTCTCGCCAGAGACCGGGGCCGAGCTGTTGCGTGATCGTGACGACCGGGCCCTCGCAGACGGCCGCGGCGTCCAGCGCGTTGCGAGCTGCGGGTGTAATGACGCGCCACCGGGCAGCCATTGCCTTGTTCCCCTTTCGGTGTGGTCCCTGCGGGTGGAGCGCCCGCACCGGTACGGCGGTGCCTGAACGCGAGCCGACTGGCTCTGCGCATGCGGAGCGACGAGCGCGGGGTCCGGCGCTCAGGCCGGATGGGTCGGATAGGTCTGCTCGCGCTCGAGGTCCGGGTCGACGTCCGGGTCGCCGGGGAAGCGACCCGCCTTGTCGGGGAGCAGGACTTGCAGCGCGCCGGCGGGGTTCTCGCGGTCCTGGTAGGTCTCCGCGACGAGGTGCTCGGGGCACTCGCGCACGCGAAGCGTGTAGGGCTCGGCGAGCACGCCGTCGATCTCGTCTCCGGGGCGCACGACGCGTGCACCGGCCACGATCTGCGAGCACAGTTCGTTGAGTACGAACGAGACGACTTCGGGCGCCATGCCGACCATCACGAGCTCCGGATGTGAAGCGGTCGCCCCGAGCCCTCGGCTGTACGCGAAGCTCGGCAGCGCCAGCGGTTCGCCGCGGCCGCCAACGAACTGGATGACGAAGCCACGCTCGACGCTTCGCCGATGCACCTCGCGGAAGTACGCCGCTCGACGCTGGGGCAACGCAGCAGTGAGCACGGCATCCAGCGCGGCGCCAGCGGCTCTCAGGTCGTGGTCGACGGCATCCTTGATCAACAGGTTGCGCACCTTGGCGGCGACGCTGTAGGGCACCTCGTCTCTCTGGATCGTCTCCGCGAAGCGGTCCAGGTCGCGCATCAGCTCGCGGAGGGTCTGCATCCAATCGGCTGGGTCCCACTGCTCCGTGGCGAGTGCGGCAGGGGCCGGCCCGGCGGCGAGTCGCGCGGCAAGGTCGAGGGAACCGGCTCTCGCCCATCGCGCGAGGCGACGACGCTGAGCAGGCGTCAGGGGGTTGGCAAGCGGAGTGTCTTCAAGCTGGATCGGGCCGCAGGCGTCTTGCGGCTTCGCGATCCGGTCCTCGTGCCGGTCGGGTTCCGGCGTTCTTGTGTCGGACATACGGCTTCCTCATTCGATGGTGTCCGGGTGGCGCGCGTCGCGGGGCGCAGCGCGCGGTTGCGTGTCGCGGCGGTCGGTGGTCGGGCGGCAGCGACCCAGGGGCGGCGCGCTAGATTCGGGTGCCCGGCTCGCTACGCTGCCGCGGTGGCAAGAGCACACGACGCCGGAGCAGGGGAAGGACGGCACGCTGGTGCGACGCGCGTTGCGATCGCCGCGACCGTGCGCAGACGTCGACGTCGCGTCCAGCAGTTGCGCAGGGCCGGCCACACCAACGGCGAGATCGCGCGCCGGCTGAGAACCACCCGCGACGCGGTCGCCCGCGACGTGCGCCGGATGCGAACGCTTGGCTGGGAGGTCGACGCGCGCGCCGGCGTCTCAGCCGAGGAGATCCAACGGCGCGACGCACGCATCGCCGAGCTGTGGGCCACCGATGCCTCGGGTCCCGAGATCGCGTCCGATCTCGGGATGAAGCCGGGCACGCTCTACTCGCGGGTGCGGACCTTGCGCGAGCGCGGTGTCGATGTGGCGGTGCGCCGACCGCGGGCGCCGCGAGGCACCCCGCGCAGCGACCGCATCGAGGAGCTTGTCGCCGACGGTACGACCTATGAGGCGGTTGCCGACGCGGTGGGGATCACCGCCGCCGGGGTCGGCTCGGCCGTCGCGCGCCTGCGCCGCGCGGGACGCGATGTCCAATACCGCCGCGGGACGGGCACGCCTAGCCGACGAGCGTCGATCGCGCAACTGCTCGCCGAGGACATTCCCCAGGCGGAGGTCGCACGCCGGCTCGGAATCTCCGAGACGGCGGTCAGCCGCCACGTTCGAGCGCTCGTTGAATCCTCAAACGAGGACGCACGAGCAGCCTGACGGCAACCGTCGGGTGATCGCGGCGCCGATCACGTCGACCGCGGCGCCTAGTCCCGACCGTGCAGACGCGGCCGGGGAGAACCGGACGGGCGCTCGGTTCGCGGTTTTTCAGGCAGGGTGGCTGGGGTAGCGCTGCGCGCGCGCGTAGCGCGGGTCCAGGCCCGGGTCACCGGGCAGCCGCCCGGCCTCGTCCGGAAGGAGGACCTGCAGCACCCCGTCAGGCGCCGTGGTGAAGCCGGGTCTCAGCACGCCGTCCACCTCGTCCCCCGCTCTCAGGGTCCGCTGGCCGCCAACGATCGACATGCTGAGGTCGCGCAGCACCCACCTCGCCACGCTCACCGGCATGCCGACGATCACCAGCTCCGGATGCGACGCGTTCGCGCCGAGCCCTCGGGTGTAGGCGAAATGTGGCAGCGGCAACGGTTCCTCGCGGCCGGGGACGGTCTGGATCGCAAAGCCTTGCTCGGCGGCCAGGCGCTCCATCTCGCGCGCAAGGGCGCGACGGCGTTGGGGCAGCGCGTCGCTGAGCATTGCGTCGAGCGCCGCGCCTGCGCCCCGCAGTGCGTGGTCGTCGGCGTGGCTGAGCAGCGCCTGCATCTTCCTCGCCGCGCTGAAGGGGACGATGTCGTTCGCGACCTGTGCGGCGAGCTGGCGCAGGTCGGGCACGTCCAACTCCAGATCGGCGAGCTCGTCGGGGTTGGGTCCTCCGTCGAGCCCCGCGGCGACCGCGGCCGCGGTCTGCTCGAACGCGTGCGCGGCGCGATCGCGTACCGCGCCAGACAGCGGATTGTGAAGCGGCGTGTCCTCGAGCTGGGCTCGCCGGCCGTCAGGTTCGGGCGTTCTCGTCTGCGCCATCGCCTCTCCATGTTCGGGTGTGTGTGGGCGGCGCGCCTCGGTCGGCGGCGAACGCGCAACGTCGCGAGCCGCGCGAGACGGCGTGAGAGCGCCACCTCATGCCCTACTCGTCGAAGGACTCCATCGCCGACTGCTCGCCGGAGATCGACGTCGTCGCGGTCGTGACGTCCCAGGTCAGCGTCCCATGGACCCAGAAGTCCCCGCCGAAGCCGCCCCACCGCTCGTAGATCGGCTCGGTGAGTGCCGCGACGAGGACGGAGTCCCGGTCGGTGGCACCGTGTTCGCTCCAGGCCGGAAGGTCGCCGATCTGCTTCTCGCCGGCGTACAGCCGGATCGCGTCAGCGCCGCCCTCGTCGTTTCCGCCGGAGAACTGGATCTCGACGCGTGTGGCGCCGCGGGCGCGCAGGCGCGCGAAGACAGCAGCATTGGTCAGTGACATGGTCATGCTCCTTTGCTCGTGGTCGCCAGCTCGCGTGAGAGCGGCCGTGACCGGTTCATCCAGGGCGCCGGCTCGATCCGGGCGACCCAATCGGAGAGGGTGGGCAGGAAGCCCAGGTCCTCGATGACGTGCTGCTCGCCGACCCAGCGGACGGGGATCACGCGGCCGCCGGCCAGCGTGATCGTGTCTCCGAAGATCCGCTGGGCCTCGAAGATTCCGTGGGTGTGATGACGCAGCGCGCGGTGGCGGAAGTCGCCGTGCAGCTCCTTGCTGGCATCGAACCATTCGTGGATCGGCAGGTAGTCGCCGACACGGCCGCCCCACTTCTTCACGGAGGAGAGCGCGTGGTGGTACGGGTTTGCCATCAGCGCGTCCTCGGAGCGCTCGCGGCACGACGGGCGGGTGCGCACGCGGCGCCGTCGGCGATGCAGGCGGGCATGGCTCGGCCCCCTTTCGGCTCGGCGGAAGGGGTGGCCCCGCGACGGGGGCTGCGCCGGCACGCCGACTGCGCGTCGTCTCTAGCCGGCCGCGACTATGCGCGGGCGCTCAGCGCGCCATCAGCCGGCGCGCGGCTGGAGTGCGCGGGCAGCGCCACGGCCGACGAGGCGAGTCGGGTGCGC
>Ga0265338_10001647_pt1 | contig 35722 bp, 34 predicted proteins | sample 42126metaG_FD_193579 | JGI IMG/M metagenome (GOLD analysis project Ga0265338, IMG submission 193579) | Rhizosphere microbial communities from Carex aquatilis grown in University of Washington, Seatle, WA, United States - 4-21-26 metaG | ecosystem: Host-associated > Plants > Roots > Rhizosphere...
CGGCCCACCTGCGCGACACCGACCGTCAGCGGCCCGCCGCGTCCGAATCGCGGCTGCACCTGCGTCGCGCTGCGATGCCTGAGATAGATGACCGTCGCGACCACGGCCACCAGCACGACCGCGGCGGCGATCCACAGTACCCGGCGCGATCGACCGCGGCGCGGCGATTGCGGCGCGGCCGTAGGCTCGAATTGCGGTGGGGGGCTGCTCATTCTGGTATTTCCGTATCGGTCCAACCACGCGCCGCTGGAAGTGCAACTCCGGACTATGGACCGGTGCCGGGCCAAATAGTTAACCCGCTCTTCGAGCCAGATGCCTGATAGTTAAGAACATTTAATATCAATGGCACCGGGATGTGACCCACTGCGGGGGGCCGTCGCGCAGGTCCTGGCGCGGCAAAGCGCACGGCACGGCGCACGGAAGGCGCGCCTGCAAAGCACCGGACCCGACGGCGCTGGATCAGCGATGTATCAGCGAGGTATCAGTGCGACCAGAGCGCCAGCGCCAGCACCCCGGCGCCGAACACGATGCGATACCACGCGAATAGCGTGAAGCGGTGCGACTGGATATACCGGAGCAGCCACTTGACCGCGATGAACGCGACCACACCGGAGACCACGAAGCCGATCGCCAGTGCGCCCCAGTCTTCCCCCGCCGTCTCGCCGCGGGTCTTGAGCAGTTCGTAGCCTGTCGCCGCAAACATGGTGGGTATGCCGACCAGAAACGCGAACTCCGTGGCAGCGGGTCTGGCCGTCAGGCCGGCCAGCATGGCCGCGAAGATCGTCGAGGCCGAACGGGAAGTGCCCGGAAAAATCGCCGCCAGGATCTGGCAGGTGCCGACCCAGAAGGCCACCTTCCAGGTCACGTCACTCGAGGGTGCGCGCCCGGCGACCAGCCGCTCGATGATCAGGATCGCGACCCCGCCGATGATCAGGGCGAGCGCGATCGGCAGCAGCGATTCGGCGAGTTTGAAGCCGTGCCGCGTCGCGATGAAGCCGCCGATCGAAGTGATCATGAAGGCCAGGAGCAGCTTCGCGAGATAGTCGCGGCTGGCGCGCTCCCCGAGATGGGTGAACAGCGACAGCAGCCGCTGCCAGTAGATGAACACCACCGCCAGGATCGCGCCGGCCTGAATCGCGACGTTGAACAGCTCCGAGCGTGCACCGAGCCAGTGTTCGGCGATCAGCAGATGGCCGGTGCTGGAGATGGGCAGAAATTCCGTGATGCCCTCGATGATGCCGAGCACAATCGTCTGCCAGAGATCCATCATGGGATACCAAGCCTTCGGGGTCGGGAACGGACCCGCATCGTACCGCGCCGCGCGTCGCCAGACTGTGCAACAGTCCCGGCCGCGCCCAAACGAGTGTTGGCCGGCCGATTGACGCTGTTGCGCGCCGCTGTCTACTATTGGCCGCCGGATAGCGGGTGGCGCGCCTTGCCAGGATTGACCGGAAAATTGCAGCTGCGTGTTGCGCTGATGACAGCGATGGCGCTGCTCATCGCGCAATTCGCCGCGCAGGCGCATACCTATTCCCACCTGCGCCCCGGATCGGACCGTTCCGACCAATCGTCGGATTCGCGCGCCCGCCTGTGCTCCGAGTGCCTGTCGTTCGCGCCGCTGCTCGCCACCGCCGGCAGCACCGGCCAGAGGCCCGTCGTGGCAGCGGAAACTGTCCGCGACAGTGCCGTTGCCGTCGTCGCATCGCTGGTCTCCCGCGCTCCGCTCCTCGCGTTTCGATCTCGCGCCCCGCCCCGCAACCCCTGAATCGCCGGTAGTCCGCGGTCCGGCCTCGAGCCGGCCGTGCAGCCATGGGGTTCGATTGAGGGGACATTCTCATGTGTCGACTCGCTTCAACGTCGTTGCCGACGGCGCTCTGCTTTGGTGCTTCGCTGCTGTATTCCGCACTGTCATGGGCCGATGAGGCGCCCGGGGCCGCGCCCGCGCCAGTCGCCTCATCCCTGCAGGAAATCACCGTCACCGCGGCGCGGCTGGACGCGCGGCGCGCGGGCATCCAGACCCAGACCGGCGCCTCGACCTACACTGTCGATGCGGCCGCGGTGGCCTCAACACCGGGTGGCGACAACACCCTTCTCAATCAGGTCGTCATGCAGGCACCCGAAGTCGCACAGGACTCCTTCGGCCAGTTCCATGTGCGTGGAGAGCACAATGGATTGCAATACCGGCTCAACGGCGTGATCCTGCCGGAGGGAATCAGTGTCTTCGGCCAGTCGCTGGACCCGCGGCTGATCTCCTCGATGAGCCTGATCACCGGCGCATTGCCGGCCGAATACGGGTTGCGTACCGCGGGCATCATCGACCTGACCACGAAGAGCGGTCTGCAGCAGCCCGGCGGCGCACTGTCCATGTATGGCGGCGGCCACGGCACCGTGCAGCCGAGCTTCAATTACGGCGGTGGCTCAGGCGGCTTCAGCTATTTCGTCTCAGCGGATTTCCTGCGCAACGACCTCGGAATCGAGTCGCCCGACGGCAGTGTCGATCCGGTGCACGACCACACCTCGCAGTACCATGGCTTTGGGTACTTCGAGAACATCCTCGATCAGCAGAACCGGCTGGCGCTGATGCTCGGCAGCTCGGTCGCCAGGTTCCAGATTCCGGATCTGACCGGCGCGCAGCCCTCCCTAGGCCTCGATGTCAACGGGCAGATGAACTACCCGTCCGAGCAGCTGAACGAGAACCAGCGTGAAATCACACACTTCGCCGCGTTGAGCTGGCAGCACGCCGCGGGCGCTCTCGACCTGCAGTCCTCGTTCATCGCGCGCTTCTCGTCCTTGAGCTTCGAGCCGGATCCGATCGGTGACCTGCTGTTCAACGGCATCGCGCAGAACGCGTTCAAGCAGAACGTGGCCTATGCCGTGCAAAGCGACGGTGCCTACCATCTCAACGACAGCCATACGATCCGCGCCGGGTTGTTCCTGCAGACGGATCATTCGATCAGCCAGACGACCTCCAGCGTGCTGTCCGGGGACGGCTCCGGCAACCAGCTTCCCGATGCCAACACTCCGGAGGCGATCGTTGACAACGGCGGCAGGACCGAATGGCTCGAGAGCGTCTACCTGCAGGATGAGTGGCAGGCCAGACCGCAACTCACCGTGAATTATGGCGTGCGTTTCGATCGCTTCACGGCCTACACGGGGGCGAGTCAGGCCAGTCCGCGCCTGAACGTCGTCTGGAAGGTCATCCCGGATACCACGCTGCACGCGGGCTATTCGCGCTACATCTCCCCGCCGCCGTTCGAACTGGTCGGCGCGAAGGACATTGCGTTGTTCCAGTACACGACCGCGCCGCCGCTGAATTCAGAGGCTGCCGCCCCGCTGCCGGAGCGGGCCAACTACTTTGACCTCGGTATCCAGCAGCGCTTCGGTCGCGCATTCAATGTCGGACTCGACAGCTACTACAAGCAGTCGGTCGATCTGATCGACGAAGGTCAGTTCGGCGCCCCGATCATTCTGACCCCGTTCAACTACCGCTACGGGCGCCAATACGGCGTCGAGTTCACGGCCAACTACGCGGGCGGTCCGTTCACGGCCTACCTGAACCTCGCGGCGCAGAGCGCGCGCGGCAAGGACATCGAAACGGCGCAGTTCAACTTTGCCCCGGAGGATCTGGCCTACATTGCGAACAACTTCATCCACCTTGACCATGAGCAGCAACTGACCGCTTCCGGCGGCGTGTCCTACCTGTGGATGGACACCCGCTTCAGCGCGGACTTCCTGCTGGGCTCGGGCTTGCGGGCGGATCTGGTCCTTCCCGATGGCGTGACGACCGCTTATGGCGGCACGGGTATCCCGAACGGTGCGCATCTGCCGTACTACGCGCAGGTGAATTTCGGTTCCACGCACGTGTTCCGTCTTGGGGACAGCGGCTCGCTGACGGCCCGCTTCGACGTGATCAACTTACTCGACCGCAGCTACCAGATCCGTAATGGCACCGGCGTCGGCGTCGGCGCGCCGCAGTTCGGACCACGGCGTGGTTTCTACTTCGGACTGTCGAAGTCGGTCCAGCCCGATTGACCGAGTCGTCGCTACGGGTGTGCAAGCCCGAAAAGAAATCGACCATGCATCGTGACGTAGTGCCCCGGCGCGGAGCAGAAGTAGCTGTATTCCGCTCCGGCATGGAGCACGGAAGCCGAAAAGTGCACCGACGCGGACTCCCCACCTCCCACAAGTCTCGTCGCCGCAATGATTCGCTGATCCCCCGGCGCCAGCCAGTTGTGTTCAAATCCAGCGGCAAGCCCGGCGCTCGCTATGACTCTCATGTCGGAAGGTTTGGATAGCACCCAGTTGTGCCCCATGATTTTCGCGATCTGCGTCCCGGCGTTCACGAGGGTCACCTCGATGTCCGAGCATGAACCCGGAACGAGCATGTGATTCGTGCTGTATTGCATCTGATCGTTGGCTTGGATTCTAAAGTGGCACTCCTGCGGCCACGCGCCCGGCGCCATGAGCAGAAGCGATAGGGATAGGACTGGCGGCCCTGTCTTCACGCCGCATTTCTCATATGCTCGACGGAGCCTAGAACGCAATCCAGATATATCCATAGAGTGTGTCGTTCTGACTGGCCGAACGCCCCTCCCCGTCGTAGTTTGAAGTGCCGCCGTTGAAGCGGCTGTAGATCGTGTATTGAAGACCAGCGCGCAGATTGAGGTACGGCCGTGCAAGGGAAGAGAGTTTGCCGAACGGAATGCACTCGATCCCGAGCGCGTAGCCGACCGAGTCAGGAGAGCCGTTGGCGCTTCCCGTGACCGAGCCCGATGGATAAAACAGCGGGTCGACGTTGCCCGTGGCCTCAAACCAGGCCAGCGTGGCCGCCCAGGTCTGCCTGTAGACGTAAGTGACATTCGCATTGAACGTGTCGAGCTTTCCGGAGCTGTAAGTCGCACCGCCGCTAGCTGCACTCTGATTCAGCGTGCGACTCTCATGGATATAGGAGAGGTTGGCTTGCACGCTGCCGGTCGGTGCTGCCAGATATTCGTACGTGGCATCTACGCCGAGATCCCGATAGCCATCGGTGGCGGATATTCGCCGATCCGGTCGGAGCTTTGCTTGAAGTTCCAGCAGGCCCGCGGACCAGGATTGGCTGCCCGTTGAATGCTGGACTACGGCGCGCGCGTACAGCGCCAGGCCGTCCAGATTGATATTGTTGCCCGGGTACAGGCCGACATCGCTGAGCGTCCGATTCGTCAAGCCCTTGTAGCCACCGGCCTCGAGGTATACCCAGTCGTCGATCATCGCGTACGCGGTCGCCCCGAGCGAGACGCCAGAGAGCGTGCCGGAGACCAGTGTCGCCGCTGCCGGAGCCGGTGCGAGCGGCGAGGCTACATACGGGAATCCCCAGGCGGGGATGGAGTTCCAAAGGTCCTGCACGGTCGGGTTGTTGTTGACCGATACGCCTAAGACAGCGCCGTGACTGCCCAGGCTCAGTGTTCGAGCGTAACGCACGTCCAGGTTGTCCCACGCGGTGTGCCTGGCAACTCCGTCATAGGTGACTTGCACGAAAGCGCCGACGTTCGGCGCGATTCGTCCGCCGTAAAATCCACTGACCTGATCCAGCGAGACATCGTTGTTGAGGCCGAACCCGGCCGCCGGAGGCGTGGGTTGGTCGGCTCCCGTGTGCGTGAATCCCATCAACACCATTCCGGCAAGGGGTATGAAGGTTGAACCGCCGCCAAACACGTAGCCGCTGAGCTTGAACTGGCGCCCGTAGGGAGTGAGGGCCGGACCGAAACCGACGAGATGACACTGCGTGCATGGCAAGCCGGTTTGGCTCGCGAAGCTGGGAAGGGCGCTGCATGCCGACGTCCTCAGCAGCAAGCCGAGGCTCGGCAGTACGTGCAGAGCGACCAGCACTATCCTGGGCCAGGCCCGCGCGAGCGGCGCGAGAGCCCAAGCCGGAATTTCGCTGTTCGGTTGCCTTTGAACGGGATATCGCGGGCAGATCGAGATCACCAAGACTCCTAAAGCCAGTCCTCGCGATCTGATTCGATCGACTTGAAGCGTAAGTACCCGGCTACGTTGCGCGGGTTCTAGCCTCAGCAGGGTCAATTGAAGTTGTTACGCGATATTGCCGGTCCACCTGCGGATCGCAGGGATTCATTCGCAATTCTTACTTGCGTGCCGGACGCATACGTCCGGTCTAGGAAGTGCGGGCGCTCCGCAGCGTGGCCGCGTCGCGCGCCAGGGATTCTATGGTGTCCCAGTCCGCAGCCTCGAGCGCCGCGGGGGGCACGATCCAGGAGCCGCCGACACACAGCACGTTCGGGAGCGCGAGGAATTCCGCCGCGTTCGCGCGCGTGACTCCGCCGGTGGGACAGAAGACATGATCGGGGAACGGGCCGCCGAGCGCCTTGAGCATGCCGACGCCGCCGGCCTGGCTGGCCGGGAACAGCTTGCAGGCCACGAAGCCGGCGCTGCGCGCGGCGATCAGCTCGCTCGGTGTCATGATGCCCGGCAGCAGTGGAAAGCCCGACTCGCGCGAGGCCGCGACGAGCTCGCTCGTCAGTCCCGGCGTGACGGCGAATTGCGCGCCGGCGGCGGCGCAGTCACGGAAATCCGCGGCGCGGGTCAGCGTCCCCGCGCCGACGACCGCATCCCGGCTCGCGGCACGCATGGCGCTGATCGCGTCCAGTCCGCACGCAGTACGCAGCGTGACTTCGAGCACGCGCAGGCCGCCGCGTACCAGTGCCTGTGCGAGCGGCGCCGCGTGCTCGAGGCGAGTGATCGTGAGCACCGGTATCACCGGCGAGATTTTCATGTAGTCGCGGATATCTGCGCTCATCGGTACCTTCATGCATGCAGTGTCAGTGCGCCCGCCTCGGCATCGCCGGCGGCGGCACGCAGTGTCGCGAACAGCTCGCGGCCGAGTCCGCTCGCGTTATGCCGCAGGCCTGGCGTGGGCACGGAACGCTCCTGCCAGACTGCCTCGGGCACCAGGGCCTCAAGACGTCCGCTCACGGAATCGAGCCGGATGATGTCGCCATCGCGTACGCGCGCGATGGCCCCGCCGTTGAGCGCCTCCGGGGTCACGTGAATGGCAGCCGGCACCGCGCCCGAGGCGCCAGACATGCGTCCGTCCGTGACCAGTGCGACCTGACGGCCGCGCTTCTGCAGCACCGCGAGCGCCGGAGTCAGCGCGTGCAGTTCCGGCATGCCATTGGCACGCGGTCCCTGGTAGCGCACCACCACGATCACGTCGCGATCGAGCTTGCCTGCGGCGAAGGCGGCGGACACCTCTTCCTGGTTCTCGAACACCAGTGCAGGCGCTTCGATGATGCGATGCGCGGCCGCGACCGCCGAGGTCTTGATCACCGCGCGGCCGAGGTTGCCACGCAGCAGCTTCAAGCCGCCATCGGCACTGAACGGATTCGCGACCGGCCGCAGCACCGTCAGGTCGGCACTGTGCTCGGGCGCCGGCTGCCAGTGCAGCGCTCCGTCCCGCAGCAATGGCGCGCGTGCATAGGCCGCCAATCCGTCACCGACGGCCGTCTTCACGTCCGCGTGCAACAGGCCCGCAGCCAGCAGCTCGCGGATCAGGAACGCCATGCCGCCTGCTGCCTGGAAGTGATTGACGTCGGCGCTGCCGTTCGGATAGATCCGCGCCAGCAGCGGTACTACCGCCGACAGGTCGTTGAAGTCGTCCCAGTTGATCAGCACGCCGGCGGCGCGCGCGATGGCGACCAGGTGGATCGTGTGATTGGTCGAGCCGCCGGTCGCGAGCAGACCGACGATCGCATTGACGATCGCGCGCTCGTCGATGATCGCGCTGAGCGGACGATAGTCCGTTCCGAGCGCAGTGCTCGCCGCGACCCGCTTGGCCGCGGCGCGGGTGAGTGCGTCGCGCAGCGGCGCGTTCGGGGGTACGAAGGCGCTGCCCGGCAGATGCAGGCCCATGATCTCCATCAGCATCTGGTTGCTGTTGGCGGTGCCATAAAAGGTGCAGGTACCCGGTGAGTGGTAGCTGCCGGCCTCGGATTCGAGCAGCGCCTCGCGATCGGCCTTGCCCTGGGCGTACAGCTGGCGCACCCGTGCCTTGGCCTCATTGGAGATGCCGGAGGGCATCGGGCCGCCAGGCACGAAGATCACCGGCAGGTGGCCGAAGGACAGCGCTCCGATCAGCAGGCCCGGCACGATCTTGTCGCACACTCCGAGGCACAGCGCGGCATCGAACAGGTCATGGGTCAGCGCCACGGCGGTGGCCAGTGCGATCACGTCGCGGCTGAACAGCGAGAGCTCCATTCCCGGCAGGCCCTGCGTGACGCCGTCGCACATGGCCGGCACACCGCCGGCGAATTGCGCCACGGCACCGACCTCACGTGCGGCCATCTTGATCAGCGCCGGGAAGCGCTCGAGCGGCTGGTGCGCCGAAAGCAGATCGTTGTAGGCCGACACGATCGCGATGTTCGGCCATGACAGCCCGCGCAGCGCCTGCTTGTCACCCTCGCCGGCGGCAGCAAAGCCATGCGCAAGATTGGTACAGCCGAGCCGCGCCCGCGCGGCTCCGCCATTGCGCGCTCCTCGCATGCGCTCGAGATAGTCGTGGCGCAGGTGATGGCTGCGGGACCGTATGCGCTCGGTGACCGCCAGGACCTCTGGATGCAGCGGCGGGATCGCGAATTCGGGATGGCTCACGGAGGGAACTCTTGCATGTGTCGTGCCACGATGCGCGAACGCAGGCGCAGCGTCAATCGGCACGCGGACAGCACCGAGCGGGGGCTTGGGCTTACAATGCTCGCGCGTGCCGTGGCCTGGCGCGGGACATGCATGGGGAACCCACGGGCCTCACTGGAGTAAACCGCTTGGCTGCCGCAAAGAATGCCTCCTCCGTACCTAAACAGGTGCCGGATTTCGATCTCGTGCTGTTTGGCGGCACCGGCGACCTGGCCATGCGCAAGCTGCTGCCGGCCCTGTTCCGGCGCTACCTGGCCGGCCAGTTCCCGAAGCGGGCGCGCATCATCAGCGTCGCGCGCACCGCTATCGAGCGTGACGACTACCTGGCGCAGGTCGAGGAGAGCAGCAAGAAATTCCTGTCGGCGAACCTGGACGCGACACGCTGGACCGCATTCAGCCGGATGCTCGACTACCTGATGCTGGATGCGACGACCCTGAGCCACTTCGAGGCGCTCGGCAAGATTCTCGCGCACAAACCGGCCGACGTGCGCGTGTTCTTCCTGTCCACGGCGCCGTCCCTGTTCACGAGCATCTGCCAGAACCTCGCCGCGGCCGAGCTCGTGACTGCGGATTCGCGCGTCGTGCTCGAGAAGCCGCTCGGTACGGACCGGGAGTCGGCCGACTACATCAACGAGAGCGTCGGCTCGATCTTCAGCGAGAAGCAGATCTACCGCATCGATCATTACCTCGGCAAGGAAGCGGTGCAGAACCTGCTCGCGCTGCGATTCGGCAATGCGCTGTTCGAGCCGTTGTGGCGTCGCGACCGCATCCGCCACGTACAGATCACCGTCGGCGAGCAACTCGGGGTCGAAGGACGCGGCGCGTTCTATGACCAGACCGGCGCCCTGCGCGACATGGTGCAGAACCATATCCTGCAGCTGCTGTGCATCATTGCGATGGAGCCGCCGGTATCCAACCATGCGGATGCGGTACGCGACGAGAAGCTGAAAGTGCTGCGCGCACTGCGGCCGCTGGAAGGCAAGGACGTCGAAACCAACGTGGTGCGCGGCCAGTACCGGGCGGGAGCCGTCAACGGCCAGCCGGTCGTGGGCTACCTCGAAGAGAAGGGGATTCCGCCGGACAGCAACACGGAGACCTTCGTCGCGCTCAAGGCGCATATCGACACCTGGCGCTGGGCCGGAGTTCCGTTCTACCTGCGCACCGGCAAGCGCCTGCAGGACCAGATCGGCGACATCGTGATTCAGTTCGAGGACGTGCCGCACTCGATCTTCGAGCGCGGCAGCACCGCGGTCGCGAACCGGCTCGTGATCTCGCTGCAGCCACGCGAGTCGATCACGCTGACGCTGCTGGCGAAGAGTCCGGGCGAGACCATGCGCCTGCGTCCGGTGAACCTGCGCCTCGACACGGACGAGTCGGCCAAGACGCCGCAGCTCGATGCCTACGAACGCCTGCTCACCGACGTGATCAAGGGGAACCTCACGCTATTCATGCGGCGCGATGAGCTCGATGTGGCCTGGCGGTGGATCGATCCGATCCGCGAGTACTGGCAACAGCTGGATGAGCGGCCGAAGAGCTACACCTCCGGCAGCTGGGGTCCGGCGGCCTCCAGTTCGCTGATCGGGCGCGACGGCTACGCCTGGCATGGCGAGCTCTGAGATCCGCGAACGGCCGTTCCCGAGCCAGCCGGCGCTGAACGCGGCGCTGGCGCAGGAGATCACACGCGCGCTGCAGCAGTCCCTGGAGGCCGGACGCGGCGCGAGCCTCGCGGTTCCAGGAGGGCGCACGCCGGTGGGCCTGTTCGAGCTGCTCTCGCAGGCCGCCATCGCCTGGCAGCGCGTCGGCATCACCCTGACCGACGAACGCTGGGTTGATCCGGCCAGCGAGGGCAGCAATGAGCATCTGGTGCGTACGCATCTGCTGCGCGGCGCGGCCGCCGCGGCGAGCCTGGTATCGCTGTGGAATGGCGCCCCCGATGCGCGGCTAGGGGCCGAGGCGAGCTGGACAGGCATCGGCTCATTGCCGCGACCATTCGATTTCGTGCTGCTCGGCATGGGAGATGACGGCCATTTTGCATCGCTGTTCCCGGGCTCGCCCGGCCTCGATGCGGCCCTGGATCCGCAGCGGTCACCCGGCTGCGTCGCGATGCGCGCGCCGGTCGCGCCGGCGGAGCGCCTGAGCCTCACTTTAAGCGCGCTGCTCGATGCGCGGCAGATCGCGCTGCTGATTGTCGGTGAGGCCAAGCGCGCAGTGCTGCAGCGCGCGCGACAGGATGGGCCGGTGTCGGAATTGCCGGTGCGTGCGCTGCTGCGACAGCAGCGCGCGCCGGTGACTGTCTACTGGGCACCCTGAACGGGCGACCGGAACCGCCGGCAGGTCTTCAGGCGGTGCCGAGTTCCCGCGGATCCAGGCTGCCGTAGCGGGCACCCCGCTGGGAATACACGGGCGGCGGGCTCGAGCCGCGCAACTTGCCGAGCAGTTGCTGGACCCGTTGCAGGCGGGCAGCCACGATCGCCCCGTTCTGGTCATTGAGGCGCTTGCAGCGACGGGCAAGTTCGAGGTTGGAGGTCCATTGCGCGCGCAGCGCGCCGTCGGAATCCGCCCAGCCGAGCAGCTCGTCGAGCGCGCCGGGTCCGGTACCGAAAGAGAACATCCGGCAGCTGTCGGCGCGCTCGGCATCCAGGCGGGTCAGCCGGTCGACGCAGCGGTGACGATTCGCGCCGATGTTCTGGATCGCGTCGCTGTCCTCGCTGCTTAGGATATCGGTCTCGTGCCGCAGCACCTGCTCGAGTTCGGCCAGCAGCCGCGCCTCCTCGTCCAGGATTCGGCGCAGGTGCAGCTGGACGTCGGGGCGACGGACGCTCATTGATGCGAGGCTTGATGCGAGGCGCTGCCCAGATCCTGTTCGAGCTGCAGCAGGCGATTGGCAATGCGCTCGGGACTGATGCGGTATTGGCCTGCGGAAATGGCCTGCTGTACTGCGGCCACCCGGCCGCCGTTGACGTCCGGCGCGCTCTTCACCGCCTCGGACAGCGAGGCGAGCAGGCGTGCCGATGAAGTAATGTGGACGCTGTCTTCCGCCGGGGGATTGGACGAGGCGCCGGTCGCAGGTGCGCCCACGGGCGTGGTGCCGCGAATCTTCTCGACCGGGTTGCTGGCGTCGGGTCTGATCGACCCGCCACCCAGCCCCTTGATTGTGTTAGGCACGGCGCGAACTCCTTGCTCTCCTGCCGGACTCTATCGGCAGCACTGCGTCAAACTTTAGGCGCAATTTTGCTGTCATAACGGGGCCTCGACCACCGAGTCGGAGCGTACGATGCCTTCGACGATCCGCTGTGAAGACACGTTCTGGACGCGGATGCTGTCGGATGCGCGGCCATCCGCGAGTGCCACCCCGGACATCCGCACTTCGATACCGCCGGCTCGGGCGAGCAGCACGACCTGCTGACCGCGATGGATCAGGAATGCCGGCGCCAGGGCGTCGATCGCCAGCGGCTCGCCTCCAGCCAGCGGGCGCCGCAGCCGCTGCCCGGCGAGCGCGGCGGATTCAGTGACATAGGCGCTGAGTGTTCCTGGAACGCGCCGGTTCTCGAGCTGGAAGTCCGCCGGCGTCAACTCAGTATCGCGCGTCAGCGCGTGGCGGGCGATGAGCACCGGGGCCTCCGATTGCACGGTGACACTATTATAAAGAGTCCAACGCACGCTGCCGTCGCAGCGCACGCCCACCATGGTCTGGCTATGCAGCGCTCCGTCGCCGGTCACGAAGGCCTGCAGCGGCTGGTCGCAGGCCGCGATGCGCAGGTGCGGATCGAGCGGTGTGCTCTGCAGCACCAGCGCTTCGGCGGCGGCCCCGGCCTGCGCGCGCACGGCGGCCTGGGCCGCGACAGCAATCGTGGCGGGGTCGAGCAGTTCGGTCGCGCTCGCTGCGCGCATCGTCCCGCCTGCCACCATCATTATCAGTATGTATCTGTGCATGATCCGGAAGTGGCAGCAAGCCACGTGCCATCGCTGCAGGTGTCGATCCGCTGACGCTTATGCTTCCATCGCGGCGGTCGATATGCATCGTAGCGGGTTCATGCGCCGTGGAACGGGCCCGGGAAATTGCCGGCAAGCGGCAACTGCTTGCCGCCTGAACCGCCGACGCGCGCCGCGCGGCGCGCCAAAGTTTGAACCGCATCACACATCTGTGTGGGCGTCCCGCACGCACCAGCACGTGGCACACGACTTGCTCCCTCCTCCCCGGAACACCACCGGCTCGAGGGCCCAATGCGTACTTCGCTGGACAATTATCTCGGCATTCATCCGCAGGCACTGGCGCTCGAGGCGCAGCGCAATCAACTGCTGGCTGCGAATCTCGCGAACGTCGATACCCCCGGGTTCAAGGCTCGTGACCTCGATTTCAAGGCCGCGCTCGCCGCGGCTTCGGGCAGCTCCGCCGCCAGCAACGCCGTGCCACTGGCGCTTCGGGCGCCGGACTCCACCGGCGCCTTCGCAACTCCCGCATCCACACTGGCGATTGGGGGCGGTGGCAATGGCACCGGCGGCGGTACCGACGCGGCTGCCGGCGCGGCACTGAAATACCGCATTCCGATGACCAGCGCTCTGGACGGCAACACCGTTGATGAGCAGCTCGAGCAGACCGCCTTCGCCGAGAACAGCGTGCGCTACCAGGCCACGCTCACCTTCCTGAACGGAAAGCTGCGGGAACTGATGACCGCTATCACGGGTTCCTGAGCACGGCACCAGCAGGAGCAGCAGCCATGGCCAGTTTCACTATCTTCGATATCGCCGGTTCCGGCATGAGCGCGCAGTCGGTGCGCCTGAATACCGTCGCCAGCAATCTCGCGAACGCCGACAGCGTCAGCGGCGATCCGAACACCGTCTATCGCGCCAAGCATCCGGTCTTCCAGGCCGTACTGGGTGGCGCCTCCTTGCCTGGTGGCGCCGATTCCGGCACCGCGGGCGTGAAGGTCACGAGTATTGCGGAAAGCCAGGCCGCCGCGGAAACGCGCTACGACCCGGGCAACCCGCTGGCGGATGCGCAAGGCAATGTCTATGCGCCCAACGTGAACGTGGTCGAGGAGATGGCCGACATGATCTCCGCGTCGCGCTCCTACCAGAACAATGTCGAGGTGCTCAACACCTCCCGCGACATGATGCTCGCGACCCTGAAGCTCGGACAGGGCTGATCCCGTAACTCCCAACTCAAGGCAACGCACGCACCATGAGCAGCACGACACCGATTGGCTCGAATTCCGCCCCGGGCAGCCCCGCCAGCGGCTCAACCAGTTCGCTCGGCGGACTGACGATGAACAATTTCCTGACGCTGATGACCGCACAGCTCAAGAACCAGGATCCGCTCAGTCCGACCGACAGCAACCAGTTCCTGGCGCAGCTGTCGGAGCTGAGCACGGTGCAGGGCATCTCGCAGATGAACACGACCATGACCAACCTGTCGACGTCGCTGATGTCTTCACAGGCGCTGGCGAGCGCCTCGCTGGTCGGCAAGAGCGTCCTGACCGCGGGCAACGCCGCCTCGTACACCGCCGGCGGTACGCTCAGCGGCGCGGTCCAGGTGCCCGGTGGTGCGAGCAGCGTGACGCTGACCGTTACCGACGCGGGCGGTGCGATGGTCGACCAGGTGCAGGTGCCGTCCGGCTCCGGACTGCAGGGCTTCAGCTGGAACGGCACCGCACTGAATGGTACGGCGTTGCCGAGCGGCAATTACGGCGTAACCGCGACTGCGGTCGTCGGCGGGCAGACGCAGGCCGTACCGACGCTGCTCAACGGCACCGTGCAGAGCGTCTCGCTCGCAACCGGCAGCACCGGCGTCATGCTCAATACCGCCGAGCTCGGTCCGATCGCGCTCACCGCGGTACAGCAGATCTACTGATTCACAGCAAGGAACAGCACCCATGTCATTCGGAATAGCGCTCAGCGGCCTCAACGCGGCACAAAGCGATCTGAACGTGACGGCGAACAACATCGCCAACTCTCAGACCACCGGCTTCAAGTCTTCGGACTCGCAGTTCGCAGAACTGTTCGCCGTCTCGCCTCAGGGCGTCAGCAAGACGCAGATCGGCGAGGGCGTGGCCCTCACGCAGGTCAAGCAGAATTTCGCACAGGGCAACATCGAGACCAGCGGCAACAGCCTGGACATGGCCCTGAGCGGCAATGGCTTCTTCACCGTCAGCGCCAGCGGAGTGAACCAGTACACGCGCGCGGGATCGTTCCAGACCGACAAGAACGGCTTCGTCGTGAACGCGCAGGGCAACAACCTGCAGGTCTACGCGCCGAATGCCACCGGCGGCTTCAATACCACCCAGCTGACCAGCCTGCAGATTCCGACCGGCGACAGTCCACCCTCAGCGACGACCAGCGCGGCGCTGGTATTCAATCTGCCAGCCGGCACGGCGGTGCCGACGGCCACGCCTTTCAGTCCGGCGAATTCGGCCAGCTACAACCAGTCCACGTCGCTGACCGAGTACGACTCGCTCGGCGCAGCCCATACCGCCAGCATGTACTTCGTCGCGGCCGCGCCCGCGGCGAACGGCAACAGCACCTGGAACGCCTATGAATACATCGATGGCACCGCGGTCAACGCGACACCGGTGAAGCTGTCCTACACCTCCGGCGGCGCGCTGGCCGGGGTCGTCGACACGGCGGGTGGCAATAACACTTCGGCCGCCAGCTTCGGCGCGTATACGCCGGCCACCGGCGCTGCGGCGATGAACATCACTTTCGATTTCAGCGGTACCACGCAGTACGGCGATGCGTTCGGCGTTACCAAGGTCACGCAGAACGGGTTCACGACCGGCCAGATCAGCGGCGTGTCGGTGAGTTCCACCGGCGTCGTGCAGGCCAACTACACCAATGGCCAGGCGGTGGCACTGGGCCAGGTCGCGATCGCGAATTTCGCGAGCCAGGAGGCACTGCAGCAGGTCAACGACACCAACTGGGTCCAGACGGCCTCGTCCGGAGCCCCGGTCTATGGCCAGGCGGGCGGCGCTGGAGTCGGTCTCATCCAGTCCGGATCCCTCGAGCAGTCCAACGTCGATATCACGGCGCAGCTCGTCAACATGATCACCGCGCAGCGCGCCTTCCAGGCCAATTCGGAGATGGTGTCGACCGAGAACTCCATCACCCAGACCGTCATCAACATTCCGAACCAGCAGTAAGCAGCGATGGATCGTCTCCTGTACGTGGCCATGTCGGGCGCAAAGGAAACGCTGCGCGCCCAGGCCGCGAACAACCACAACCTGGCGAATGCCAACACCAACGGCTTTCGCGCCGACCTGGCGGCATTCCAGACCCAGAATGTGGTCGGACCGGGGCTGCCGGCGCGCGCCTATGCCACCAGCGATATGACCGGCTGGGACGCGAGTTCGGGCTCGCTCGATGCGACCGGGCGGGATCTCGACGTCGCGATCAAGGGCCCGGGCTGGATCGCGGTGCAGGCCAACGACGGCACCGAGGCCTACACGCGTGCCGGTGACCTGCGGGTCGATCCGACCGGCGCGCTGATGACGGCCGCCGGCGCTACCGTGCTCGGGGACGCCGGGCCGATCGTCGTGCCGCCCTACACGACGATCAATATCGGCACCGACGGCTCGGTGTCGATCGTGCCGCGCGGCCAGACCCCGATGACGGTATCGACGATCGGGCGCGTCAAGCTGGTCAATCCGCCGACCGGAGATCTGACCCGGGGCACCGATGGTCTGTTCCGGACCGCGAGCGGCACGGCACCTCCCGACGCCGGCGTGAAGCTGATTTCCGGAACCCTCGAATCGAGCAACGTGAACATCGCCGAAACCATGGCGAACATGATCGAGCTGGCCCGCAGTTACGAAGTGCAGGTCAAGGCGATGAAGACCGCCGAGGACACGGCTTCCTCCGGCGCCAAACTGCTGCAGTCCAGCTAGCAGGAACACAGGAAACGCAATCTATGAATCCAGCACTCTGGGTCGCCAAGACCGGTCTTGATGCACAGCAGACCAACATGGCGGTCATTTCCAACAACCTCGCCAACGTCAACACGACCGGCTACAAGAAGAGCCGCGCCGTGTTCGAGGACCTGCTGTACCAGAACGTGTCGCAGGTCGGCGCTGCGACCTCGCAGAATACCCAGGCCCCGAGCGGGCTCGAGCTCGGAACCGGCGTCAACCTGGTCGCCACCGAGAAGGTCTACACCCAGGGCAACCTGAACAACACCGGCAACTCGCTCGATGTCGCGATCAACGGCGGCGGCTTCTTCCAGGTGCTGATGCCGGACGGCTCGCTCGCGTTCACCCGCGACGGCAGCTTCCAGACCAGTGCGACCGGGCAGCTCGTCACCGCGCAGGGCTTCCCGGTGCAGCCGGCGATCACGATCCCGCAGGGCGCCCAGAGCGTGACCGTCGCCTCCGACGGCACGGTACAGGTGCAGCTGGCCAACCAGAATGCGCCCTCGACCGTCGGCACGATGCAGCTGGCGACCTTCGTCAACCCGGCCGGCCTGCAGCCCAACGGGCAGAACCTGCTGGTCGAGTCGGCCGCGAGCGGCACCGCTCAGACCGGCTCACCCGGCGCGAACGGACTGGGAGCGCTGCAACAGGGCTTCACCGAGAGCTCCAACGTCAACGTGGTCGAGGAAATGGTCAACATGATCGAGACCCAACGGGCCTACGAGATGAACACCAAGGCGATCGAGACCAACGACCAGATGCTGCAGTACCTCGACACCAATCTGTGATCCAGGGAAATACGACCTTGAATACACGCACGACCCTACTGGCCAGCCTCGTCTGCGCCTTCGCGCTGTCCGGTTGTCACACGATTCTCAAGCCCGACGACAGCTACGCCGCGACGCTGCCCGAGGAAGTGCCGGCCACGGTGGAGGCCAACGGCGCGATCTTTCACGCCGGCCACGATGTGCCGCTGTTCGAGAACGCGGTGGCGCACCGGGTCGGCGACGTACTGACCGTCACCTTGCAGGAGGCGACCAACGCCACCAAGAGCGCGACCACGACGACCAAGAAGACCACTTCGGAGGCGATGTCGGCTCCGACGCTGGCAGGCGCCCCACTGACGTTCCATGGCAGGAGCATCCTGAACAACAGCCTCAATGATGCGACGACATTCGACGGCGAGGGCGCGAGCGCACAGAGCAACGCGCTGACCGGCTACATCTCGGTGACCGTCGTGCGGCGGCTGGCCAACGGCAATCTGCTGGTGCGCGGCCAGAAGTGGATCACGATCAACCAGGGCCGCGAGTACGTGCGGCTGCAGGGAATCGTACGCCCGGTCGACATCGCCCCGGACAACACCATCCCGTCGCGGATGGTGGCCGACGCGACCATCGCGTACGGCGGCCAGGGCACGCTCGCGGACGCCAACACCAAGGGCTGGCTGGCGAAATTCTTCGACTCCAAATGGATGCCGTTCTGACATGCCAGTAGCAACCACAAGCCTGCGCGTATCGCCCGGCGCCCTCCGTTCGGCGACCGTACTCGCCCTGCTGTGCCTTGCGGCGCTGCTGTCGCGGCCGGAGAGTGCGCGCGCCGAACGCGTCAAGGACATGGCCTCGGTGGGCGGCGTGCGCAGCAACCAGATCGTCGGCTACGGGCTGGTCGTCGGCCTCAATGGCACCGGCGACCAGACCACGCAGGCCCCGTTCACCGTCATCAGCATCACCAACATGCTCGAGAAGTTCGGGGTGACCATTCCGGCCAGCGTGGCCTCGCAGATGCAGCTCAAGAACGTCGCGGCGGTCACCGTGACCGCCGACCTGCCGCCGTTTTCCAAGACGGGGCAGACCATCGACATCACCGTCGCCTCGATCGGCAACGCCAACAGCCTGCGCGGTGGCGCGCTGCTGATGACACCGCTGCGCGGCTCCGACGGCGAGGTCTACGCGATGGCCCAGGGCAGCGTGGTCGTCAGTGGCTTCGGCGTGGCCGGCAAGGACGGCTCGCGCGTGAGTGTGAATGTACCGAGCGGCGGACGTATCCCGAATGGCGCCACGGTCGAGCGCGAGGTGCCGACGACTTTTGGCCACGAACCCTTCGTGGTGCTGAATCTCAATGCGCCGGATTTCAGTACCGCGGCGCGCATGAGTGAAGCGCTGAACAAGCAGCTCGGGGACGGTACCGCGCAGGCCATCGACGCCGTATCAGTCAAGGTCCGTGCACCGGCCGACGCCACGGAGCGCGTCGCATTCGTCGGTGCACTGCAGGAAATGGAGGTGGAACCGAGCGAGGCGCCGGCCCGGGTCATCATCAATTCGCGCACCGGCACCGTGGTCATCAGTTCGCATGTGCGCGTGATGGCGGCAGCCGTCGCGCACGGTTCGCTGTCGGTCACGATCACCGAGCGCACGGACGTGAGCCAGCCCAATCCGCTGACCTCCGGCGGCACCACCGTGTCCACGCCGCGCTCCGAGATCCAGATTTCGCAGCCGAGCGATGCGCGCATGTTCGTGTTCCACGAGGGCGTCAACCTCGATGAGATCGTGCGTGCCGTCAACCAGGTCGGAGCGGCGCCTGGCGACCTGGTCGCGATCCTCGAAGCGCTGCAGCAGGCCGGTGCGCTGCGCGCGCAGCTGATCGTGATCTAGGGAGCAGGCCCGTGGGCAGTACCACCGTCAATCCTACTTACTATGCGGACTTCAGCGGCCTGGAAGGGCTCAAGAAGGGCGCGAAGGCGGACGATCCCAAGGCGATCCGCGCTGCCGCGCAGCAGTTCGAGAGCCTGTTCACGGACATGATGCTGAAATCGATGCGCGAGGCCAATCCCGGCTCGGGTCTCGGCGACAGCCAGGAAAGCGAACTCTACCAGGGCATGTACGACCAGCAGATCGCGGTCCAGATGTCGCAGGGCAAGGGCATCGGCCTGGCCGACATGCTGGTGCAGCAGCTCACGCGCAATGCTGCGGCCAAGGCCGCGACGCCTGCGGCGGCGAGCGCGGCGCCGGCGCCAGCCGCACTGGGCAGCCTCGCCGGCGATGGCGCGCCGGTGTCGAAGGCGACTCAGACCGCGTTCGTGCAGCAGCTCGAGCCGTACGCGCAGCATGCGGCGACGCAACTCGGCGTCTCCGCCGATGCCATCATCGCGCAGGCCGCGCTCGAGACCGGCTGGGGACAGCATGTCCCGGTCGGGGCAGGCGGTGCAGTCAGTAACAACCTGTTCGGCATCAAGGCCGGCAGCGGCTGGAGCGGCGCTGCGGTGAGCGCACCGACGACGGAATTCAGCCACGGTACGGCGACCAGTCTCACGCAGCCGTTTAGGGCCTACAGTTCTGTGGAACAAGGCGTCAATGATTATGTAACGCTACTGCAGCGCAGCGCGCGCTATCAGCAGGTGCTTGGGACCGGCAACGACGTCAGCGCGTTCGCGAACGGTCTCGCGCGGGGCGGATATGCCACGGACCCTGATTATGCACAGAAGCTGCAGGCTACGGCGGCCAGCGTACAGGCGCTGCGCCTAGGCGGCGCTGTGACGCCGCTCAAGCTGGCGGCCGCGCTGCCGACAACCACTGGCGGGGAATCTGTATGACCGAGGGGCGTTGAGCGATGGGCGACATGCTATCCACTGGCGTATCCGGGCTGCTGGCCTTCCAGACCGCACTCGATACGACCAGCAACAACATCTCCAACGTCAATACGCCGGGCTACAGCCGGCAGACCGCGAATCTCGCGGCGAACGGGGCCAGTCCTACCCCGGCCGGATGGGTTGGCAATGGCGTCTCGGTGACGAGCGTCTCGCGTGCCTACAGCGACTTCCTGGATGCCCAGACGCGTGGTGCGACCAGCAGCTTTAACCAGTTCAGCACGCTCAGCAGCCTGGCGGACAGCATCAACAACATGCTCGCCGGCTCCGGCACCGGGCTGTCCTCGACGCTGCAGAGCTTCAGCCAGTCGGTACAGTCGCTCGCGAACGCACCGGCGCAGAGTGCCGCGCGGCAATCCGTACTGACCCAGGCGCAGTCCCTGATCAGCCAGTTCAAGAGCTACCAGGGCACCTTTTCGCAGCTCGGCTCGGAAGTCAGTACGCAGCTGCAGTCCGAGGCCAGCACGATCACTTCGCTGGGACAGAGCATTGCGAGCCTGAACCAGCAGATCATGGCAGCGCGGGCCAACGGCACCGGCCAGCCCCCGAACCAGCTGCTCGACCAGCGCAACAACCTGATCGACCAGCTCTCCACCGATGTCGGCGTCAGCACCGTGACCCAGAGCGACGGCACGATCAGTGTCTTCATCGGCAATGGCCAGTCGCTCGTGCTCGGCAGCAACGCCGCGACACTGGTAGCGACTCCCGACCAGTACAACTCGGGCCAGATGGATCTGGCACTCAAGACCAGCACCGGCAGCACCGACATCACGAACTCGCTGACCGGCGGCGCGGTGGGCGGCCTGCTGCAATTCCGCGATCAGATGCTGATCCCGGGACAGAATGCACTCGGACAGGCCGCCGTGGCGCTCACCACGTTGGTCAACAACCAGAATCAGGCCGGATTGGACCAGAACGGCAACATCGGCACCGCACTGCTCGGCGTCGGCGGACCGCTGGTCATTCCGAGCGGCAACAACACCGGCACGGCATCGGTGTCGGCCGCCGTCAGCAGCCTTGGCGGGCTCACGACCAGCAACTACACGCTGCAGTACGCGGGCGGCAACTGGAGCCTGATCGATACCGCGAGCGGCGCATCGACCGCGCTGGCGGCCACGACCGTCGCGGGCGTCACGACTTTGAGCGGTGGCCCGGGCCTTAGCCTGACCGTGAGCGGTACGGCGCAGGCCGGAGACCGCTTCCTGGTCGAGCCGACCAGCCGTGCGGTCTCGGGCTTGAGTCTGCTGACCACCGACCCGACACGGATCGCGGCTGCCGGCCCGATCGTGAGCAGCGCCGCCGCCGGCAATGCGGGCAGCGCGACCATCACGACGGCGTCCGTACCGAATACGGCCCTGTGGACACGCGGCAACTACACCCTGACTTTCAGCGGCGCGAACGCCTATAGCGTCACCAATGCGGCTGGCGCGACGGTCGCTTCGGGAGCCTATGCCGCCGGGGTACCGATCGCCTTCAACGGCGTAAACGTCACTCTGGCCGGAACCCCTGCCGCAGGCGACAGCTTTGCGATCAACGACAATGCGAACGGCACGGGTGACAACAGCAACGCGCTCAAGCTCGCCGGCATCCTGAACCAGAACGTACTGGCCGGGGGCACCGCATCCCTGAGCGGCGTCGTGAACGCGTACGTCGGCACGGTCGGCAACCAGACCGCCCAGGCGCAGAACGGCGCGACCGCACAGCAGTCGGTCGTGACGAGCGCCAAGAACGCACAGTCCAGCGTATCCGGAGTCAATCTCGACGAGGAAGCCGCCCACATGGTGCAGTACCAGCAGGCCTATGAGGCTGCGGCGCAGGTCATCCAGGCTTCCGAAACGCTGTTCCAGTCGCTGATCTCCGCCCTTCACTCTGCCTGATAGAGCACCATGCGAATATCCACCGCGATGCTGAATGCCAATGCCCTCGCGGGCATTGAACAGGACACGAGCGCGATCTCGAAGACGCAGAACGAGCTGGCCACCGGCAAGAGCATCAACTCCCCGGCCGACAATCCGGTCGGTGCGGTGCAGTTGCTGCAGCTCAACAACTCGAGCGCGCAGTACCAGCAGTACATCGCGAACGGGCAGAGTGCCAGCACCAACCTGAATCTCGAGCAGACCGCGCTCTCCAGCACCACCACCACGCTGCAGTCGATCCGTGACCTCGTGGTACAGGCCAACAACACGACCAACAGCACGGCGAACCTGCAGCAGATCGCGACCCAGGTCAGCGCGCTGGAAAGCCAGCTCCTCGGCACGGCCAACAGCCAGAACGGCCAGGGGGAATACCTGTTCTCCGGCTACTCCGCGGGCACGCAACCCTTCGTCCGCGGTGCCAGCGGCGTCGTGAACTACGTCGGCGACAGCGGTACCAGCAGTGTGCCGCTCAATGCCAGTACCTCGGTGCAGACCGGTGATCCGGGATCCAGCGTGTTCATGAACGTCCCGACCGGCAACGGCACCTTCACGACCACCGTCAGCGCCGCCAACACGGGCACCGGTGTGATCGACGCCGGCAGTGTGACCAACGTCGCAGCCTGGAAGAGTGCCGCGGCCGCGTCCCCCGGGCCCTATACGATCAGCTTCACGGACGCCACGGACTACACCGTCACGAATGGCGCCGGTACCACAGTGAGTTCCGGCACCTACAACAGCGCCAACGGCGGCGAGATTTCGTTCAATGGCGTCCAGGTCGGCATCAGCGGCACCCCCGCCGCCGGTGACAGCTTCACCGTCGCCCAGTCCGGGCGGCAGAGCGTGTTTGCGACGCTCGACAATCTGGTGGTTTCGCTCAACTCCGCCAACAACAGTGCGGCGGCGCGTGCGCAACTCGCCTCATCACTGAACGGATCACTGCAGCAGATCGACCAGGCGCTCAATCAGGTCTCGACGGCCACGACCAACGTCGGATCGCGGATCTCGCTGATCAGCAGCGTGAACAGTGCGCTGATCACGCAGAGCACCACGCTGAAAACCCAGATCTCGAACCTCGGTGACCTGGACTATGCGGCGGCGAGCTCGCAGTACAGCCAGCAGTACGTGGCGCTGCAAGCCGCCGAGCAGTCCTACGCCGACATCGGCCAGCTCTCGCTGTTCAAGTACATTTCCGGCGCCTGAGTGTGATGCATTCGGCACTTTTCCCAACTGTGCACGGGGTCGTTCAAGTTTGCCCGGCGGGCACCGATAACCCCCCTGAACACGGAGCAGCCATGGGGCTGCCCAAACGGTAAGAACGCAGGACTGGTGTCCGGCGTCTGCACGAAACATCAGGAGCAACGGCAATGTCACTAGTCCTTTCCACCAATCTCAACTCACTGGTTGCGCAGAACGCCCTGGCTTCCTCGGGCAGCTCCCTGGCGAGCGCGCTCCAGCAGCTCTCGACCGGCCTGCGCATCAACACGGCAGCAGACGATGCCGCCGGCTACGCGATCGTTCAGGGCATCACCTCGCAGGTGAACGGCCTGAACCAGGCGGCCCAGAACGCGAACGACGGCGTCTCGCTGACGCAGACGGGCGCCGGCGCACTGCAGGAAATCACGAAGGATCTGCAGACCATGCGCGACCTGGCCGTCCAGTCGCTGAACGTCACGAACAGTGCCGTGGACCGCACCGACCTGAACCAGCAGTTCAGCCAGCTCCAGGCGGACATCGACAACGTCGCGAAGACCACGCAGTTCAACGGCGTGAACCTGCTCGACGGGTCGTTCCAGGGCAGCTTCCAGATCGGCGCGAACGTCGGTCAGCAGATCACGGTGTCGCAGGTCGGCAGTGCGCGCACCGCGGCCCTTGGACTGTATACCGGCACGAACCAGGCCAATGTCGCGATCGGCGCGACCGGCGCCTCGACGATCGTCGTCGGTGGCTCGACCTACGCGCTCGGAACGGTCACCGGCGATGCCGCGATCGTCACGGCTGCGATCAACAATGCGGGCGTGAGCGGGCTGACCGCCACGGCCAATGCGACCTCCAGTGCCGCGGGCACGGGAGCGCAGACCGCCAATGCGGCCACCAACGTCGACTCGATCACGGTCAACGGCATCGCCGTCGCCGTGACCAATAGCGGCGTATTTGCGACCAACGTCGCCAATGCGGTCACCGCGATCAACGGCGTATCGGCCGAGACGGGCGTCAGCGCAGCGGTCAACGGCAGCGGTGGCATCACGCTGTCCAACCAGACCGGCAGCAACATCACGATGGCCTTCGCCGAGACCACGAAGAACGGCACGGCCGCCTCGACGGTCGCGGACTACGGCCTCACGGGTGTCGCCGCGTCGACCAGCAGCACCTACAATCTGAGCTACGTCGCAGCGAGCGGCGTGAGCGGCAACCTCGTGACCACGGGTGCGCTCGGTGCCAACAGCTACGCGATCGGCAGCACCGGTAATGCGGTGTCGACCCTGAGCGTGACTTCCGTGTCGAATGCGAACACGGCGCTGACGGCGATCGACTCCGCGCTGCAGCAGGTGGCGACGGTGAGTGCCCAGCTGGGTGCCTACCAGAACCGGTTCCAGGCTGCCATCACGGGTATCAACACGACCTCGACCAACCTGGCCGCCGCCCGCAGCGGTATTCAGGACACCGACTATGCGCAGGCGACTTCGGCCCTGACGAAGGCGCAGATCCTGCAGCAGGCCGGTACGGCGATGGTGGCACAGGCCAACACGCTGCCGCAGAACGTGCTGACGCTGATCCAGCATCTTCCGCAGTAATCTCTGAAGTGATGACCTGAAGGTGATGACCCGCAGGTCCGGGTATCAGGAGAGAGTCAGGGGCGGGCACCGCAGGGTGTCCGCCCCTGGACCTTTTTCGACGACCTCATAGGTCCAGGCGGTAGATATGGCGACCGGCAGCACCAGCGCGAACTCGAGCCTCTCCGCGGCGCCGATCATCTCGGTGGCGGGCAGCACCAGCGCGGCGGCAGCCGGCGGATCGGTGATCAACGTGAGCGCGCTGGTGTCAGCGCTGGTCACGGCGACCGAAGCGCCGCAGCAGTCGATCATCAACAGCCAGACCCAGGCGGTCACGGCAGACATCTCGGCACTCGGAAACCTCAAGGGCGCGCTCTCGACGTTCCAGAACGCGCTCTCCGGCCTCGCCAGTCCGGGCGCCTTCAATGCGCAGAGCGCGACCAGTTCGAACACGTCGGTATTCACGGCCAGCGCGAGCCACGGCGCCGTCAGCGGCAGCTACAGCGTCGCCGTCACGGCGCTCGCCAGCGCACAGCAGCTACTGTCCAAACCGATCGTGGGTGGCAGCACCGCGGCCGTCGGTACCGGGACGCTGAACATCGCACTCGGCAGTACGAGCTTCAACGTGTCCATCGATGGCACCAACAACACGCTGACGGGCATCGCCTCCGCCATCAATGCCGCCGCGAACAACCCGGGTGTCTCGGCCACGGTGCTGCAGGGCACCGATGGCGCGCACCTGGTGCTTTCCTCGACCGTCACCGGCGCCGCGAATGCGCTCAGTGTCACCGAGACCGACGGCGGCAACAGCCTGGCCGCACTGACGTATGGTACCGGCAACGTCGGGAACTACACCGAGCAATCGAAGGCGGCCGACGCCGCGTTCAGCATCGCCGGCGTGCCCTATACGAGCGCCAGCAACACGGTCAGCAGCGCGCTGACCGGGGTGACGCTGACGCTGACCGGCATCACGGCGACCAACGCCACGGCCACGCTGAGCGTAGCCAACGACACGAGCTCGGTAGCCTCGAACATCAATGCCTTCGTCAGCGCGTACAACACGCTGCAGAGCGCGCTCTCGAGCCTCGGTGGCTTCGATTCGACCACCAATACCGCCGGTGCGATGCAGGGCAGCCCGATCCTGCAGAACATCCAGAGCCAGATCACGCAGGCGCTCTACAGCACGGTCGGCAGCTCGAGCTACAACACGCTCGCGAGCGTCGGCATCACGACCAGCAATGACGGTTCGCTGTCGGTCAACAGCACGACCCTGCAGACGGCGCTGTCGACCAATTTCAGCGCCGTGAGCAACCTGTTCAGCAGCACCAAGGGCGTTGCGACGGCGCTCAACAGCCAGATCACGACCGATCTCGGAAGCAGCGGGTCGATCACCAGCTACAGCCAGAGCCTGGTCAAGCAGGAAAATGCGCTGCAGAAGCAGACCAACGACCTTGCCACCCAGACCAGCGCGCTGACCGACAGCCTGACCCAGCAGTATGCGGCGCTCAACGTGCTGCTCTCGCAGCTGCAGACGACCTCGGCCGCGCTGTCGCAGTCGCTCGCGTCGCTGCCGAATTCCCCGACCGCGCCACACGCGATCAACTAGGCGCCCCCGCTTAAGTTTAACTACGTATTGCCGTTACAGGCTCCAAGAGAGTACGACGGAGTGCAGCGTGGTGAGCGTCTACGCAAGGAATTCGAAGATAGCGGCCTACCAGAGCGTTGTAGCGCATGGCGGCGTCGCGAACGAGGATCCGCATCGGCTGGTGCTGATGCTGTTCGACGGCGTATTGGACCGGCTCGCGCTGGCTCGCGGCTGCCTCGAGCGCAACGGCCGGGGCGACACGGCCAAGAAGGCGCAGCTGCTGACGCAATGCATGCAGATCATCGGCGAACTGCGCGGCAGCCTGAACCTCACCGAAGGCGGTGCGCTGGCCCAGAATCTCAGCGATCTGTACGAGTACATGCTGCGCCAGCTGCTGCGCGCCAACGCCGAGAACGATCTCGAGCGCATCCGTGAAGTGGGCGCGCTGCTCACCGAGATACGCGGCGCCTGGGTCGCGATCGGGCCGGAACTGCGCCGCGGCGTGGCCGCGCCGCGCTGAGCGCAGCTCCGCGCGCACTGCCTGGTCGCTTGGGTCTACAATGAGCCTGGCCAAGGCGCGCTTCAAGCGCCGCAGAACTGGAAGGACGGCATGTACGAAGGTGTCGACACGGTCGTGCTCTACGACGAGTTGGCCTATCAGGATGTGCTGCCCGTGCAGTGGCAGGCCAGTTCGCGAGCGCGTGACCGCTTCGAGCTGACGGGGCTGGAAGAGGCGAACCTGCTGCTGCTGCAGGCCGCCGTGGCAATGGAGGAGCACCCGGCCCGCGACAAGAACGAGGATCTCGGGCCGCTCGCGGGCGAACTCGCACGCATGGATTTCAAGCTCAACCTCGTGCTGCAGCTGCTCTCGCGTCTCGTGCACCGCGAACCGATGCCGCCCCCGTGCCCGGTGCAGTTCAACGCGCTCGGGGCGTCCTGGACGCTGTCCGGACCCGCACCGGCGGTCGGCTCGCACGGCCTGCTGCGCGTGCAGCTGCGCAGTTCGCTGCCGCAGCCGCTGGAGTTGCCGGCGCAGGTAGCCGGCGTGGAAGGCATGAACATCAAGGTCCGGTTCCCGGAACTGTCCGAGGCCGTCGCGGAACTCATCCAGCGCCTGGCATTTCTTCGCCACCGGCGGCATATTGCCGGTGTGCGCAAGGCGCGCTCACCATAACGCACCTCCGCGGCGTCGCTTCGCCGCAATCTGCGACGGCGTGCACAGGCATGCTGTGACGCGTGTCCATCCTTTGCCATAACACCACCCCTAGGCTGTGCCCCCACAAGAGACAGGTGAGGGAACAGCAGGTACATGGCTGACAGGGCGACTCTGACGATAGCCTTCGGCAACGGAGCCGATGTACCAGCGGCACGCGAAGCCCGGGAGATTCCTGCGGCGATGCTGCCTACCGGCACCTCGGGCGCGATCCAGCAGGTCAATCGCCTGATCCGTCTGGTGGCGCCGTTCGACAGCAACGTGCTGATCCTCGGCGAATCCGGTACCGGCAAGGAAGTCGTGGCGCGCGCGATCCACGATGCATCGGCGCGGCGTGCGCGCCCGTTCGTGCCGATCAACTGTGGCGCCATTCCGTCCGAGCTGCTCGAGAGTGAGCTGTTCGGTCACGAAAAGGGCGCCTTCACCGGAGCGCTCGCCGCCCGCAAGGGACGCTTCGAGATCGCCGAGGGTGGCACGATCTTCCTCGACGAGATTGGCGACATGAACCCGACGATGCAGGTCAAGCTGCTGCGGGTGCTGCAGGAGCGCGTGTTCGAGCGCGTCGGCAGCTGCACGTCGCAGCGCTGCAACGTGCGCATCATCGCCGCGACGCACCGCAACCTCGAGGAGGCGATCGCCCGCGGCAGCTTCCGCGAAGACCTGTTCTACCGCCTCAATGTGGTGCCGGTGGAGATGCCGCCACTGCGGGATCGCTGCGAGGATCTGCCGCTCCTGATTTCCGACCTGGCCGAGCGTATCAGCGGCGGCGGACGGACGCGGGTACAGTTCACGGCCGCCGCGGTGGATGCGCTCAAGCGCTACCGCTGGCCCGGCAACGTGCGCGAGCTCGGCAATCTGATCGAGCGGCTCGCGATTCAGTGCGGCGCGCGTCCCATAGCCACCGGCGACCTGCCGCCGCGGTACCGACCCACGGACTGGATCCCGGATGCACCGGATGAACCGGTGGAGGAAGCGCCAGCTCCGAGCCAGGACCTGGCGACGGAGGATGCGTCCGCGGTGATCGAACCGCGCTTCGCCGATGCGCTGCTGGAAGCCATTCCGGCCGGCTTCGATCTGCGCGCACATCTGGAATCCATCGAGCAGGGACTGATCACGCGCGCGATGCACGCTTCGGACGGCACCGTCGCACATGCGGCACGGCTGCTGGGACTGCGCCGCACCACCCTGGTCGAGAAGCTGCGCAAGTATTCGCTGATCACCGGCGAGGCGGCCGCGTCGGAAACTTGACGATGAGGCGGCCGCGGGGCCGCGCCATCGTGAGCCGGATCACAGTTTACGGCCGGCACGCAAATTGCTCATCTGACCCTCGACACGTCCAAACTGACGTGACGAAGGGTGCAGTGACGTACATGTCGGCAGTGGCGCAAAACGCGGTTCCGAAACCGCACAGCACCGTGATCACGGATCCGGTCGCCTGTGCGCAGGCTTCCTACCGGCTCATGGAGCTCGCGCGCCGCGTGGCCGGCAGCGAATGCACGGTGCTCATCTCCGGCGAATCCGGTACCGGCAAGGAAGTGCTCGCGCGCTACATCCATCGCCACTCGCATCGCTCACGCGGACCATTCGTCGCGATCAACTGCGCGGCGATCCCCGAGCACATGCTGGAAGCCGTGCTGTTCGGCTGGGAGCGCGGCGCCTTCACGGGCGCGCATGCGCCCCATGCCGGCAAGTTCGAGCAGGCGCAGGGCGGCTCGCTGCTGCTGGATGAGATTTCGGAGATGCCCTGCAGCCTGCAGGCGAAGCTGCTGCGCGTGCTGCAGGAGCGCGAAGTAGAGCGCCTCGGCGGTCGCGAGCCCGTGGTGCTGGACGTACGCGTGATCGCAACCACGAACCGGCGCCTGCGCGAGGAAGTCGCCGCGGGGCGGTTTCGCGAAGACCTGTACTACCGGCTGAACGTATTCCCGCTCGCGACCGCGCCGCTGCGCGACCGACGCGACGACATCCTGCCGCTCGCGATGCGCATGCTCGCGGCCCATAGCAGGCCCGGCGAAAGTATTCCGGCGCTGGCGCCCGACGCGGCGCAGCTGCTGCTGACCTATCGCTGGCCCGGCAACGTGCGCGAACTCGAGAACGTCATGCAGCGCGCCCTGGTGCTGTGCGACTTACCCGTGATCCGCGACATCCACATCGTGTTCGAGCCGGCGCCGTCAGCGCCACCGCGGGAAGCGGGCGGTGCGGTGCCCGCAGCCGCGGACGCGGCGCCCGAGGCCGCGGGTGCGCTCGCGGACTCACTCGCGCTCGCGGAGCAGAAGATCATCATGCAGGCGCTGCGCAGCCACGAGAGTCGCGAGCGCATCGCTGAACGGCTCGGTATCAGCCCGCGGACGCTGCGCTACAAGCTGGCGCGGTTGCGCCAGTCCGGCGTCGCATTCGAGGGGCTCGCAGCAATTGACGAAGGTGCCACATGAGCAATATGGCGATTGATTCGGTACTGGCGCAGATCCGTTCGCTGTCGGCGCAGGCAGGCGCGGGTGCCGGCAGCCCGGTGCAGCGCGCTGCCGGCACGCTGTCCGGGCCGGCCGCGGCGGCCGCCACCGGCTCGGCGCAGGCGCCGGCCTTCGGCGCGCTGCTCAAGCAGGGCATCGATGCCGTCAACAGCAGCCAGCAGTCGGCCAGCGCGCTGTCCGATGCCTGGGAGCGCGGGACGCCCGGCGTGGATCTCGCGAAGGTCATGGTCGAAAGTCAGAAGGCGGCAGTCCAGTTCCGCGCCCTCACGGAGGTTCGTAACCGATTCGTGAGCGCGTACCAGGACATCATGAACATGTCGATCTAGCGATGCAGCGGGAAGTAGCCGATGGCGAATGAACAGGTGATATCTGCAACCGGCATGTCGGGCTTCAATCTGCGCCCGCTGCTGCTACTGCTCGGCGTTGCCGCCGCGGTGGCGGTCGGCGTCACGGTCGTGCTGTGGTGGCGCGGACCGAACTGGAACCTGCTGTACGGCAACCTCTCTGAAACCGATGCCAGCGCTGTCGTGCAGTCACTGCAGACGGCGGGCATCGAATACAAGCTCGACGCCACATCGGGCGCGATCATGGTCCCCGCCGAGCGCGTGCACGATGCCCGACTGCAGCTCGCGGCGCAGGGACTGCCCGAAGGCAAGGGCGCGGGCTTCGAAATGATCTCCAAGGATCCCGGCTTCGGCGTCAGCGAATTCATGGAGAGCGCTCGCTATCAGTATGCGCTCGAGAACGAGCTCGCCCGCACCATCGCCTCGCTGCAGGCGGTCGAGGCGGCCCGGGTGCATCTGGCGCTGCCGCAGCAGTCAGCGTTCGTACGCGACCGCCGGGCGCCCAGCGCCTCGGTGCTGCTGCAGCTGCGTCGCGGTCATCAGCTCGAACCGGAGCAGGTCTCGGCGATCGTCCACATGGTCGCCTCGAGCATTCCGGAACTCGAATCCGAACGGGTCACGGTAGTGGACCAGGAAGGCCGGCTGCTCTCGGCGCCGAAAACCGCCGAAGAAGCGGCGACCGCGCAGCAGTTCGAGGCAGCGCACCGAATTGAAGATACCTATATCAGTCGCATCGAGCAGCTGATTGCGCCAATGGTCGGGGATGGAAGGGTGCGCGCGCAGGTCACGGTGGACCTGGAGTCCGGTGACAGCGAAGAAGCGCACGAGCAGTACAAGCCCGACAGTGCAGTGGTGCGCAGCGAGCAGACCGCCGAGGAGACCAGCCGTAGCGGAGCGGCCGGCGGGGGCATACCAGGCTCATTGAGCAACCAGCCGCCGGCAGGCGGCGTGGCAGTGCCGGCCGGAAATACCAAGCCTCCCGCCACGGCGGCGAACGCCGCTGCAGGCGCTCCCGGCACCGCCGGTGCCGCAGGGGCAGCCGCTGCCGCCGCGACGCCCGAGAGTACGTCCAAGCAGAGCACCCGCAACTACGAGATCGATCGTACCTTGAGCTACTCGCGCCAGCCCGCGGGGCGCATCAAGCGCGTCTCGGTCGCGGTGCTGGTCGACAACGTCCACGCGCCCGGCGCGGATGCCAAGAACGCGACGCAGCCCCTCAGCACCGCGCAGATCGATTCGATCACGCGGCTGGTGAAGAACGCGGTGGGATTCGACGAGGCCCGCGGCGACAGCGTCAATGTGGTCAATGCGCCATTCCTCGAGGAAGGCGTCACACTCGAACCTGAAGCCGTGCCGATCTGGCAGCGGCCGTGGGTGCGCGACGTCGCGCGGCTGGTGCTCGGCGCGCTGGTCCTGATCGCGCTCGCGCTCGGCGTGCTGCGGCCACTGATCAAGAATCTGGGTTCGATGTCCTTCGGGGGCGGTGCCCCCACGAGACAGCTCACCGCAGAGGAGCAGCAGTCCGCGAACGGGGGCGGGTCGGAGTCCGCTCCCGCACCCGCGAACCTCGCTTATGAGCAGCAGATCGTGAATGCACGCAATCTCGTCGCGCAGGATCCGAAGCGCGTGGCGCAGGTCGTGAAGACCTGGGTGGCCGAGTCGTGAGTGGCACGGGCACGGGGGCGCGTGCTTCCGTCTGGCAGCTGCCGCAGATCCATGGTCCCGTGGTCGGGCGCACCCGCCGGCGCGAGGATCTCGAGGCCATCGAACGCGAAGCCTATGACCAGGGGCTGGCCGAGGGACGCGAGGCCGGCCTCGCGGCCGCCCGTCAGGCGGAGCAGGCGGCCCAGGAAGGAATCGCGGCGCGCGTACGGCAGCTGGACGAAATCCTGCAGTTCATGGCACGCCCGATCGCGGACCTGGACCGGGAAGTGCAGCTGCAGCTCGCCTCTCTGGCCGGTGCCATCGCACGCCAGATCGTGCGGCGTGAACTCAAGGCGAACCCGGACGAGATCGTCGCGGTCATCCGCGAGACCGTCGCGCTGCTGCCGGTCAGCGCGCGCGAAGTGCGCGTGCACCTGCATCCCGAGGACGCGCGGCTGGTACGCGAGCGACTCAGCGAAGTCAGCGGCGATCGCGTCTGGAGCATCGCCGAGGATCCGATTCTGGCGCGTGGCGGTTGCCGCGTGACCAGCGAGAATTCCACGATCGATGCGCAGCTCGAGCAACGCCTGGGCGCAGCGATCGCAGCCGTGCTCGGCGACGCGCGCACCGGAACCGGCAGCGAGTCATGAACAATCCGCTGCCGCCATCACCATACGCTGCCGCCGCCACGCGTTGGGTCACGGGTCTGGCAGCGCGCCAGTCGCAGCTCGCGAGCGTGCCGCCAGCCGTGGTGGCAGGACGGCTCACACGCATGGTCGGTCTGACTCTCGAGGCCGCCGGAGTGCAGGCCGCGGTCGGCGACCGCTGCCAGATCGTCAGTGCCGACCAGGCCCAGATCGAGGCCGAAGTGGTCGGCTTCTCGGGCGACCGGCTGTACCTGATGCCCACCGGCGACATTCATGGGCTCAAGCCCGATGCGCGCGTGGTGCCACGGCCGCGGGCTGGCACCGTGCGGGTCGGCCCTGCGATGCTCGGCCGGATTGTCGACGGAGCCGGGCGGCCGCTCGATGAACTGGGTCCGATCGAGACCGAGACCAGCGTGCGGCTGACGGGTACTCCAATCAATCCGCTGCGCCGCGCGCCGATCACGCAGCCACTCGACGTCGGCGTGCGTGCGATCAACGGACTGCTCACGGTGGGCCGTGGTCAGCGCATCGGCCTGTTTGCTGGCAGCGGCGTCGGCAAGAGCGTGCTGCTCGGCATGATGGCGCGCTATACCGCCGCCGATGTGATCGTCGTCGGCCTGATCGGCGAACGCGGGCGGGAGGTCAAGGAGTTCGTCGAGCGCATTCTGGGGCCAGCCGGCCTCGCACGTGCCGTGGTCGTCGCCACACCGGCCGACCACCCGCCGCTGATGCGGCTGCATGGCGCCTGGCTCGCGACCTCGGTCGCCGAATACTTCCGCGAGCGCGGTCAGAACGTGCTGCTGATCATGGATTCATTGACTCGCTTCGCGCAGGCGCAGCGGGAGATCGCGCTCGCCATCGGCGAGGCGCCGGCCACCAAGGGGTATCCGCCTTCGGTCTTTGCCCGTCTGCCGCAGCTGGTCGAGCGCGCGGGCAATGGTGTGGACGCGACCGGATCGATCACCGCGTTCTACACCGTGCTGGCTGAGGGCGACGACCACAACGACCCGATCGTGGATGCAGCGCGTGCGATCCTCGACGGGCACATCGTGCTCTCGAGGCGGATCGCCGACGGCGGCCGCTACCCGGCCATCGACGTGGAAGCTTCGGTGAGCCGCGTCATGCATGACATCGTGCCCGATACGCAACTCGCGCTGGCACGTCGCCTGCGCCAGACCGCTGCGGTCTACGAACACAACCGCGACCTGATCACGATCGGCGCCTACCAGCGCGGCACCGACCCGCGCATCGATGCCGCGATCGGGCGCTGGCCGCAGATCGAGGCCTACCTGCACCAGGACATGCATGAGCGTGTCACGCTCGAGCGCAGCGTCGCGCAGCTTGAGCAGACGATGGCGGACCAGTGAATCACCACGGACGGACATTCCAGTGAAGCGATCCAAGAGACTCGAGCCGGTGGGTGAGCTTGCAGCCGAGGCAGAACGCGAGCAGGCGGTGGCAGTCGCCGCTGCACAGGCCAAGCTGGCTGACGCCGAGCGTCGTGCGGCCGAGCTCAGGCGCTACCTGGCCGAGTACCAGGCAATGTTCCAGCAGCGCGCGACCCGGGGCATGGGCGTCTCCGGCATGCGCGACTACCAGATGTTCATCGCACGCCTGAGCGAGGCGGTAAGGCATCAGGATACGCTGATCGTGGAGCAGCGCTCACACTGCGAGCGTGCGCGCGCCGACTGGCTCGAGGCGGCGGCACGCAAGAACGCGGTCGGCAAAGTCATCGCCCAGGCGCGCACCGAGGACCAGCAGATAGAGGATCGCAAGGCGCAGAAGGAATTCGACGATCGCGCCCAGCGGATCGGGGGTGCGCGGTGATGGGCTCCGGATCGCCAGTCCTCGGAAGCCCAAGTCCACTGCCGGCCGTCGGCGAGGTGCGCGCGAACGCATCGGATGCCCGTCCGCAGCAAGCGCACGACAATGCCGGCTCGTTCGCCAATGTGATGGAGTCCACCCGGGACACGAGCACTTCGAGCGCGCAAGGTGGGACCACGCAGACCGCGCCTGCGCGCCAGGACACAGCCGCGCGTGGCCAAGCCGCCGCGGCATCGACGACGCGCTCCGGCGCGCAAGCCGACAACGGGCCTAAGGGCGCTGCGCAGGACAATCCTCCGCCCGGTGCTGCAATGACCGCGTCGGCGCAACCCCCAGCACCAGCGCAGGCCGCGGCGCGTGCCGAGAGCACACGGGACGACGCCATCGCTGCACTGCTGCCGGCGCTGGACGCCGGAGCCTCGACGCAGGGCACCGCGGGTGCGAGCGATGCCACCGATGCCGCCACGGCAGCGCCACCGGCGAAGGATGCCACCGCAAAGAGTGATCTGACTGGCGCGACCGTGACCGACCCCGCAGGGTTGCTGGCGATGATGTTCGGTGGCGCCGTCCCCGCTCCGGGCGGCGATTCCGGTGGCGCAGGCGAAGCGGGTGCGCTGGATGCGCCAGGTTCCATTGCCATCGGCTCGGGCGGCAAGGCCACGGCGGTGCGCGTAGCCGCAGCCGATGCGGCCATGACGCTGCCCGGCCTCCAGCCAGCCGCCGCGGCGGCGGGCTCCGAATCCGCAGTGCCGCTCGCCCTGCTGCCGGATGCCACGGCATCCGGTGGCGGCGGCAGCGATAACCAGGCGGCGCAGAAGGCCGCGGATCCATCGGTGCAGGCGATGTCCGACCTGATGCGAAGCTTGAGTCCCGCCGCACCCGCGGCCGCGATCGCCGAGCAGGCCATCGCGGTGCCGGTCGGCAGCGCCGGCTGGGGAGCTGCGGTTGCCGCGCAGGTGCACTGGCTCGCCGGCAGCGGCGTCACCAGCGCGACGCTGCACCTGGCGCCCGAGCACCTGGGGCCGGTGCAGGTGATCATCGATCTGCAGTCCTCACAGGTGAACGTGAGCTTCAGCGCGGC
>Ga0265338_10001648_pt1 | contig 35677 bp, 60 predicted proteins | sample 42126metaG_FD_193579 | JGI IMG/M metagenome (GOLD analysis project Ga0265338, IMG submission 193579) | Rhizosphere microbial communities from Carex aquatilis grown in University of Washington, Seatle, WA, United States - 4-21-26 metaG | ecosystem: Host-associated > Plants > Roots > Rhizosphere...
CAGGGACAACTTATTATGTGGTGGCGATCGTTAATCCCACTACCATTCGGGTCTCAGCCGTACAAGGCGGTACACCGATCACATCCGTTGCTGGCGGTAGCGGAAGCCTCACCAACAATGGTCAGTTACAATTAGGGTCAATTACCACTCATCCAGGTAACATTGTCGCGTGTCGTACGTTGCACCGTCGTTTATTTCTATTTAGCCAGTTTTTTACCGAAGTCTGGGAAAACGCAGGCATCGGCACAAACCTTCCATTTAGACGCAATAATGCGCTTTTGATGGAATATGGTACGCCTTGTGTGGGTAGTATTTCAGTCAGCTTTGACATGATGGCGTTTTTATCGCAGACCCGTGATGGTCTGGGTTCTGTCATGCAAGTTGTGGGTACGCAATCAATCCCCATCAGTAATCGTGCACTGGATTTCCAGCTTGCCCAATATGCAGCATTAAATCAGGTTGCCGATTGTCGCGGATTTTTGATTAAAGAAAATGGTCTCATTTTTTATCGCATGAATTTCACTGCGGCAAACCATACTTTTGTTTACAACGTGACATTGAGTGATCCAATGCAAGAGCAGGGAAAACTCTGGCATGAAGAAGAAATATTGAATGGTAGTCGTCATCCGGCACAAACCCATGTGTATTTTAATGGCAAAAATTATGTCGGTAATTACGCGCTTCCCATTCTCTATATTGTGGATAGCCAAACCTATACCAATGCGGGCGAATCAATTCGACGCATGCGCATTACAAAAGCCATTGTTCCCGCAGGTTATCAGCGTATTCGGGTTGATCGACTCCAGATCGATTTATTACAAGGCAACATTGCGATAATCAATGTCGCCCCGCAAGAGTTGGATTTGGGCACAGAGGATGATTTGCTGATCCTGACTGAGAGTGGGGATGAAATTGAACTGGAACAATCTGGTACGGGCACAGTCACGATGCAGACGCCTAATGTATTTTTATCTATTTCAAAAGATGGCGGTCAAACCTATGGCCATATTCTGGTTGCGCCGATGGGGTTTTTAGGCCAGCGCACATTTCGCACTTTATGGCGAAAATTAGGGACGACCAAACGCGGACAGGCATTTGTTGCCAAGTTTGAATTTTTCGATGACGTGCCATTTGTTATTTTAGGCGCGGCGTGGGCTTTTGAAATATTACCGGAATAGCCATGGCAAATGATATTGACCAATTAAATTATTATGATCCCTTGTTGAAAGACAAGACAGATCTATTAAGTGGGGCTTGGGTTTCTAATTTGTCTGCATTTATTCAAACCTTGCAGGGCTATTTAAGCCAGTTTGGAATGTTTGTTCCCATTGTGACAACAGCACAACGTAATACGATACAGTCGCCTCAAGAGGGACAAATGATTTATAATATAGACGCAATTGTAGGTCCGCCGCGCACCGCTGAATTGCAAATTTGGCAAGTAAAAGCAGGTGTCGCGGCATGGCGAGTTGTGACCACAGTTTAACTCATAAGGATATGAGATCATGGCAATGTCAGGCGCAATGATGGCGCAGGCTGGACAACAAGCAGGCCAACAGATCGGCGGCTCAATACCAGGTTTTCTGCAATATTTCTTTGGTCATTCGGGTGCGCCATATGAGGCGGCAAATAAAGCCTACACGCCTTTTTACAATCAAGCCAAAGAGCAACAAAATCCTTTTTACCAAGCAGGCACTGGCGCAATCCCACAGTTTCAGGATTGGCTAGGCCAAATGAAAGATCCATCAGGTTTTATCAATAATTTGATGGGAAAGTATCAGGAATCGCCCTTTGCGAAATTCCAGCAACAACAAGGGATGCGCGCAGCGCAAAACATGGGATCGGCCACTGGATTAACTGGATCAACGCCATTGCAAATGCAAGCCCAGCAAAACGCGCAGAACATCAGTTCTCAAGATATGAACCAATGGCTGCAGAATGTATTAGGCGTTAATAATAATTATGGTTCTGGCTTATTTAATGAGATGCAAGGCGGCCAACATTCAGCCGACATGCTTAGTCAATTAATGCAAGGGGCTGGAGAATATCGCGGTGGCACGGCTTATGGACAAGCCGCTGGCGAACAGAATGATAAAAGTGCCTTATGGGGCGCATTAGGCAAGTTATTTGGGGGATAAAATGGCTTTTAATTTACCATTACCAAATCCATTTTCATGGTCGATTCCAGCGAAAATGCAGGAATTAAATGAAGTCCAGAAAGGGACATTAGAGAACCGTTATTCGCCAATGTCAAAAATGGCGCAAGCGGCATCCCAACTTGCTTATGCAAGACTTATGGGTCCGCAATTTATGGCCAAGGCATTAGGCAATGAAGGCATTCGAGCAAATCTTTCTGACCCACAATTAAAACAAGCCTTAGATTTAATCTATGGTGCTGGTAGCGGACAAGGAACAGGTGCAAATGCACTAAATCAGATGCCAGGGAGTCCTGAGAATGGTGGCATTGATACCAACAATCCCATTGGTTCGCTGCTTGAGAAAATAGTTGGTTCAACCAGAAATGCCTTATTTGGTGGATCAAATTCTCAACCACAATCTTCCAATGCATTAGCGCAGCAACCTAATTTGTCGGCTCAAGATCGGAATGCTCTTGGCAATATGCACCCTGGGGATTCTTACCAGATCCAAGGTAATCAACAAGCACAGCCTCAAACTCAACCTGTTGCACCGCAACCAATGGCTAATGGTCCTAGTCGACAGTTTCCTGAAAATGAAGGCAAATACAAAGGCATTGTGTCCGAAGGTCAGGAACTTGGTAAGATTCGGGCTGAAAACATTAATGATCTGGATAATCAGTATCAACAAGCCATTCAAGCGGAAGTACCAATCAAGCATTTGATGGACATGTCCCAATCGCCGACATTTATGAATATGAGAAATAAAATACCTTTCTTCCAAGACAAACAATTGCAAGCCTTATCGAAGATTGGAACGCCAGAGGAACAAAAGATCATTGGTGATTTTACCACGACCGCACAAAATGCCGTGGCAAATACCGTTAGCGCTTTTAAAGGGCGTATTTTAGATAAAGAAATCACGATGGCCAATAATATGAAAATATCACCCAATGACACATGGAACGTCATGTTGGGAAAATTGGCATCCATTGAAACGTTTAATCAGATGACAAAACAGCGTGCACGCATTGCCGCGCAATTAATGCAACAAGAACACATTAATAAAGGCGATGCACTGGAACGTGCTGATAAACAGATTGATGGTATGAAAATACGACAATCTGTTGAGCGACAATTAAATCCGCCAGTCAGCGAAGATGATATTAATTATATGGCTACAACTCATCATATTACACCTGATGAAGTAAGAAAACGCGTGAAGAAAAAAGGATACAAATTAGAAATAGAATTAAAAGGTGAGAAATAATGCCTAGAGATTTTCTTTCAGATGACAATGAAACATACCAGCCAGCTACTATGCAGAAGTTGCCGCGTGATTTTTTAGCAGAACCTGAACCGGAAAAAGAAAGTTTGGGCGCATCGGCTTTGTATGCGCCTTTTCGAGTGGCAACGGATATCGGAAAAGCAGCTTATGGTGCAGCACAAAAGATTCCGGACTATTACAATTCGGCACAATCGCAAATTCCTGGTATTTTAAAATTGTTGAGCAACTATCCAGGACATGCTCCAGCTAATAATGCACGTGGTCTATTTGAATTGGGACAAAATATTTATGATACTGGCCATGCTGCAATGCAGGGTGCAGCGGGTCTCGCCGAAGCTGGACAAAATATTTTTAATACACCGCATGATTTGATTAACTATGCGGCGAATCGCTTAAATTTATTTCCCAAAGACATTAATAATATGGTGCAAATGGGAAGGATGCCCGATTCTGAACAACAGATTAATGCAACATTTGGTTCGCCACAAAATCCAGGTGAAGAAGGAATAAGGTTTGCTGGAAGAAATGCGCTTAATTTAATGGGAACGGGTAAGTTGTTATCGTCTGCGACCGGCGCACTCACGAGAAATAAAAAGTTCTTTTCAAAAGAAATAATGAATACGCATGATGCGTTAGAAAATAGGGCTAGTGAAGGATTTAAAAAGGTATCAGACCAATTTGCCAAACGTAATTTGCCCAATGTGCCGGTTTCGCCAAGCGATATTGAAAAATTAGGCGAATACTTTCCTAAAACAAAAGAAGCAACGGCATTAATCAATGAAGCAAAAACAGGTAATTATAATGCGTTGAGAAAAATTCAATCCGATTTATACAAAAAAGCAAAAGACAATTTAAAATCTCCTCTTGAAACAGAAAGAATGCGGGGATCTGAAATGCTTGAACAAAGAGAAAACATAAATCAGAACATTTCCGATCATTTAAAGAACCTTGGACAGCATGATCTCAATAACATTTTAAATAAAGCTCGGTCTGACTTTAGCACATTGATGAGAACTTACTATCATCCGAAAATGAACAAAGCTATTGTTAACATGGTTGATAGGGAAACGAGAAAAATACCTAATAACCTGATCAATGTTTTAAATGAAAATTCCAAGCCCATGCAAGCTTTAAGGGATTTTCACCCAGGATTGGAATCGAGTCTTAATACTTACCAATTAAAGACTAATGCGTTAAATACATTGAAAAAACTAGGCGTTCCGGTCGGATTGGGTGCATTAGGCGGTTATGGTGCAATGAAATATTATGGCGAAAAAAAGCCATAACAAAATAAGATTGGGCAGTTTTATTTTATAAATGTAGAATGGCTTATATGGAAACAGGATGTTTCTGGAAAGACAAGGAAGTTAAACAATGGCATTAGAATATTTACTTGCGGGAAATCCAATCTGGTACTTTGCCGATACCGTCGGTAGACCATTGGGTTCAGGTTATTTCGCAACGTATAATGCGCAAAACCCCAGCCAGTTAAAACCAGTCTTTGAAGATCCAGCCGGTCTTTTCTCTTGGCCTTACGTCAATATTCCTAATACCAATCTACAAGGTATTTTGATCGACGAGAATGGTACATCAGGCCCATTCTATTTTGCCAATGACGTCCCTTATCTTTTGATGACATTTGATGAAAACGGTATTCCGCAATGGACCGTTGATAATTTTGTCCCACCTGTTGGAAGCGGTGGTGGTGATATTGTTGAAGCGTTCGATTTCACCAATCTTGTCGTAAACAATGTATTCTGGCGTGCAGAAATCAATGCGCCGGTAAGTGGGGCTGCAAATGTCTTTTTATGTCCAGGCGCTCATTCTAATTTCTGTAATTCTACCGTACCCAATAACCAGCCGGATATTCGCTTTATAAAAAGTAATACGGCGGCAACCGATACCTTGACCTTTATTCCGTTTACACCTGGCATTAATGCATTACCTGGTGATATTACGCCGCCCATTTATTTGCGCTATAGCTGTACGGCCATTGGTGGTGGTGGAGAAACATTTAAATATGTTCAACATCCCATTAGCACAGATTTACAAAGCACATCGGGAAAGCAAGCTGTCACTACTATTTGGGCGCGATGCAATTCCGGTGCTAATGCGATTACGGTTCAATATCGACAATTTTTTGGTGATGGCGGCGGTGCATCGCCTTCCGTGTTATCCGCTGGCCAAACTTTTAATTTAACGACTGATTGGGAACAATATTCTTTTACTGACAACATCCCAAGTATTGCAGGAAAGACTTTAGGTGCATGCCAAAATACTGCGCTTTATTTACAAATCCAATATCCGTTGAGCCAAACGACCAGCATTGATTTTGTCAAAGCCAGTAGTTATTTATCCACCGTTGGTCCTGACATTGAGTACCTCACTAATGATCAGATCGATGCGGTAATTAATGCACCTCGCGTTGGCGATGTTCGTGTGGCATTGAATCAATTCCAACCATATGGTTGGGTGATTTGTAATGATGGAACAATCGGTAATCCTTCATCTGGTTCTACGACGCGAGCCAACTTCGATACATTTGCCTTATTTGATTGTATCTGGACAAATGTGTCTGCAACGCTTGCCCCGATGTTCACGAGTGCCGGTGTTCCTGTCGCTAGAGGCGCAAGCTCAGTTGATGATTATGCGGCTAATAGGCGTTTGAGCTTGACTAAAGTATTGGGACGCGCTTTGTCTAGCGCTGGACAACCAAGCACGGGTGGATCAGGCAATACATGGCCGGTCGGTACAGCGCAAGGTGAAGAAAATCACACTCTGACTATTGCTGAGATGCCAAATCACGATCATCCAGGCTCAACAATTGGAAGCTCAACCGATGTGAATGCTGGTTCATTTGTTCAGCGATCTAATATCAATAACGTTGCTTTAGCAGTAACGGTTGCCCCACAAGGCGACGGTGGTGGACACAATACCATCCAGCCAACTGCTTATTTTAATGTATTCCTAAAATTGTAAGGAGAAAGGAATGGCGCTCACTACGTTAAATGTTTTCCCGATCGACCCGAATTTAAAGACTGGTCCCTCGCGCATTATGTCAGGACCTGTCCGTATGCGAGCCGTCACACTGGACACGGCTTATGGTGAATTTGCCACTTGGTTGTATGTGGGTGGCGCGGGTAATGTCAATCTCACGGAATGGGATGGAACAACCATTACTCTAGTTGGATTGGCGGCGGGCGTTTGGCATCCGATTTATTCGTTACAGATTAATTCGGCTGGCACTACTGCTACCAGTTTGGTGTGGGGAAGTTAGAAAACTATCGATAGTTTTTAATGGAATAAAATTTATTTTCAAGGAGTTTCAAAATGTCTACGATTTCAGCATTAAATGAATTTCAACAGATCGCCGCCGTCCGTTTAGTGGCATCTACCAACCAATCCGGTACGTATTTCAATGGCACAACCAACAATGGCGTGGGCGCAACTTTTACCTATGCAACTGGCGCATTGACCATTGATAGCGTTGCAGTCGTGTTAAATGATTTTATTTTACTGGCTGGCCAAACGCTTGCTTATCAAAACGGTATTTACCAATGCATCGTGCAGGGCGCAACAGGTGTTGCGGCGGTTCTACAACGTCGTGGTGATTTCCAATGCATCGAGCAAATGAAAACTGGTCGTTATGTGCCAGTGAAAGCGGGTACGGTATTTGGTGGATCGATGTGGACCATGGTCGAACCATTACCAGCAGCCATTGGCGTACCAGTAGTTTCGGGTGCTAACAATATCAGTTTTGCCACCATTACCGCAGCGGGTTCAAGTCTTTACTTGCAAGTCGCTAATAACTTGTCTGATCTCGCAAGTGTTCCGACAGCATTATTGAATTTGGGTGTCGGTCCGACTGTTATCAATTATGCAGCCGTTCCTATTACCGCCGCACAATTCAATGGCATGTATGCAGCGCCTAAGTTATTAGTTGCAGCACCAGGTGCTAACAAATTGCTGGTGTTAAACCAAATGCAATTGTTGATGACCTACAATTCCGCCGCTTATGCAGCCGGTGGTGTGGCCGCAGTGCAATATGACAGCACGGTAAATGGTGCAGGTGTGATTGCTTCCACGACCTTAGCCGCAGCAACATTCCAAGCAACGGCGAGCACAGGCTGGAACTTCAACCCTGGTGTGGTAGCTGAAACCTTTACAACTTGCGTGAATAAAGGGTTTTACTTATCCAACATTACAGGCGCGTTCACGACTGGCGATAGCGCAATGGTTGCGCATATCTGGTACTCAGTCATCCCAACCGTGTAATCAAAAAAACTTATGAGGGGAATATTCCTTCCCCTTTTAAGGAGTCATTATGTGGATTGGTGGTTTTGTCACAATCATGATTTATAGCAATGGCGCGGAAGCCATTATGCAAGCAAATGCGCTCATTACGGAAAATGGCGCAGCGGATATCTGGACTGAGAATAGCCAAGATATTTTGATCGAAAGTTAAATGGATTTTAAGGAGTTAATGCTATGGCTGGCGTCAAAATTTCTGCGTTACCTGGTGTCGGGTCTGCACTATTAACGGATTTTTTCCCCGTTGTTCAAGCGGGTGTTACGAGTCAAGAGACTCTCTCGCAAGTTTCTACGTTGTTCCAAACCATTATGTTGCCATTGACTGGCGGCACAATGTCGGGCGCGATCGCCATGGGAACATTTAAGATCACCGGATTGGGTGATCCCACCGCTGCACAAGATGCAGCAACTAAGAATTATGTTGATACGTTTGCCACGGGTGGCGGCGCACCTGTCGTTGCAGCCTCAACGCTTGCGTTTACCGTGGTTTATGCCAATGGCGCATCTGGTGTGGGGGCAACACTCACAAATGCCGATGTACAAGCTACATTTGCGTTAGATGGGCAATCGCCAACGGTTGGGCAACGAGTATTAATCAAAGATCAAGCCTCTACCTTCCAGAATGGTGTTTATACTGTGACGAACGTAGGTTCAGGTGCTAGCAACTGGATTTTAACTCGCGCAACAGATTACAACACACCAGATACCATTAATGATACGGGTGTAATCCCAGTAATCAATGGTACGGTGAATGCTAATACGGGTTGGGTAAATACTACCCGTATGGTAACGGTTGGTACGACGGCGCTCACCTTCGTTCAATTTGGTGCGAGCTTTCCTATCTCGCTTGCCAATGGTGGTACCAATGCAAGTTTAACCGCATCGAATGGCGGTATTTTTTATAGCACGGCAACCGCTGGTGCAATATTGGCGGGAACGGCGACAGCTAATCTTCCTTTATTATCTGGCGCAACTGCACCGCCAACATGGGGATCATTTGCGCTTAACTTAGGCGGCGCCTTAACCACAGCGGCTGCACATGTTTTATCTGGTGCTTTTGCTTCAACTTTTACCTTCACCGGCATCACATCGGTAACTTTTCCAACTTCCGGAACATTAGCAACGACGGCCAATACCCTTGGTGGAGTGGCGATACAGAAATTTACGGCCACGGGCACCTATACACCCAATGCTAAAATGGTCTATTGCATCATCGAATGCATTGGTGGTGGTGGCGCAGGTGGTGGTGCGACGTCAGGGGCTGGCAATTCAGGTGCAGCAGCTGGTGGTGGTGCAGGATCGTATTCACGCTTATTAGCGACTGCGGCGACCATTGGTGCCAGTAAAGCAGTGACCATTGGTGCGGGCGGTACAGCGGGTACAGCCGGAAATAATCCAGGCAATGCGGGCGGTGATACCTCTGTTGGAACACTCTGTATTGGTAAAGGCGGAAGTGGCGGTGGTGGTGCTGCGGCGGCCGGTGGTGGTATTGCTGGTGCCGGTGGTGTGGCGGGAACGGGTGATTTTACCTCAGTCGGTGCAACGGGCTTTCCTGGTATAGGTACCACCTTATTAACGGTTTTTGCATTATCGGGATCAGGTGCCTCTGGTGCTTATGGTGGTGGTGGGCCAGGTGTAGCAGCAGCGGCCGGTACAACGGGGGCGGCTGGATCATTATACGGTGCGGGCGGTGGCGGAAGTATTTCTTGGAATGCAGGTGGTAATACCCAAGGCGGTCCTGGTGCAGCCGGTATTGTGGTAATTACCGAATATTTAACACCGTAATTATTTTATTTAATACGATGCGATAAAATCGCATCGTATTTTTAAAATTAATTAATCTTTTTTCATGGGTTTTTTAGCGGCTTTCTTTTTACCTTTGCGCGCTTCACTGTAAGCAATGGCAACTGCTTGTTTCTGTTTCTTTCCTTCCTTCATTTCGCGCTTAACATTTTCGCCGAAACCTTTCTCTGTTTTGGCCTTCTTTCCTTTGACGAGTGGCATAGCACAATTCCTTTTGATTGCCAATAAGTGATAGTATTATATTATCTTGGGATTATCCCCCAAATACAAGTATGATCTTGACTGTTGCATTGGTTAATGCAAAATAACGCCTTAAATAAAAAGAAGGGTGGAGCATGAAAGAAATCACACTAGAACTAGACCAAAAAGCAGCCCAATCTATAAATGATCTCATGGATCATTATCAAGTAAAGAGCCGAGCAGAAATCATTTCCAAAGCCATTGCCATGTTAAAGATAGCAGCACATGTCGGCAAGACAGGCGGTTCACTTTATGCGCGCAAGGGAACTCATGAGACAAAGCTAATTGTAAGATGAATAGGCTCAGGATGAGCGAAGAGCTTTTAAAAGATATCTACCATGTAAAACAACTCGAAACGAATGATGTCGAGCAAACCATTAATTTTGGCACGATCAGCGACAAAGACAAATTTCTTGCAGCTAAACAAATCCTACTCGGTTTGGCTATATTATACGTCTTGACGCTGATTGCCTTTTTGGTGAGACCGAATGACAGCACAAAACTAATTGATATTTGCATGACGATTTTTCCGCCACTGGCTACGTTGATTCTGGTTTCTTATTTTAAGGATAAAAGTTAATTGCAATGCCCTTCATCGGTTTTTTTTCCATGAGTAAAAGTAACAAATGAATCATTGTCTTGTTTTATAAAATCTTTATATGTGCGATTAATATTATCAGACAAATCTTGCATGAAGCCGTTGGAATCTTTAAAACCAAAATGATTCAAGAAATTACTAATTAACAAGGTGATGGAGACGGCAATTATTTTAAAACTATTATCAGTCAATAAAATACTGTCATGCTTTGCCAATACTTCGATTAATTCTTTTTGAATTTTAAGACAAGTCGCCATTTGTTTATCGTTTAAATTAACGGGTTCTGGATGGCGATCTGGTTTTGCTGTTGGTTTAAGCGACAATTTTGTTCTCCCTATTACAATTAATACAAATCACTTCCCATACTTCACCAGAAATGGAATGCGATGATAAAAGTTCTTGTGTTGCGCCACGAGTAAAATCCCGATCATGGATAAACTCGCCGCAACAGTCACACCGATGGTTCATGATTTTTCCTTCATTTTACGATTAACTTCTTTCCTTATTGTATTAAACAAATTTTTCATTATTTCATCTTTATCGTCAGTGATCTTTGCGCAAAGAAATAAATGGCTCAATAGTTCACGATTAAACATGACTAGAATAGAGGTAAACAAATCAAAAATATGCTGTAATTCTGTAAAGCTATCTTTCTCTCTGGCAAATGGATCAAAGAATCCATCAATTAATTTTTGAATTATTTCTTCTTTTACTTCTTTTTGTTTTTCATTAAAAAAATGGCCGCTTTCAGATCTTGGTATTCCTGTCATTGTTTTTTTTCTCTATGTCGTAAATTATTTTCATCAGAGGATAAACTACTTGCGGAACGATTGCATTTCCTAAGGCTTTATTTCGATCCACCCCATTGGGTAGCCCATCATCCACTCCAGGAATTGGGGGTTGATCTTTTTCCCAACCAAATAAGGTGTCATGTGCGATAGTCTCTGTGGAAGGCTGCGGCCATTCGGATCGCTCGGGGATGGATTCATTATTCTTTGTTCTTTTATTGCATTCCACATTGTTGGTGTCGGTAGTAGATTCAAGCCAATTTTGAGCATTAAAAGTCGTCCAAGACTGAGGCTGGCATTGTGGCCATTCTGATTGTATCGACGCAATGTCCCATTGCCTGTCATCTTGTAACGGTCGTTTTGGCCAAGTATAGCTCCCATCGTGGCATCGGATGCCGTAAGCGTGGGCAACAATCCATATCCTTTCTCTTTTGTGGGGCGCGCCGACTGCGCTAGCCGGAATAAGATACGCCCGCCAGGCGTAGCCTTCTCTTTCCAAATCTTTAAGGATGGAGTCAAGGTGGGGAATAATTCCAGGCACATTTTCGAGAATGACCCAAGTGGGTCGGCATTCCTTGATGACCCGCAACGTGTCGGGCCACAAATATCGTTCATCAGCAAATCCCTTTTGCTTACCAGCTACACTAAATGGCTGACATGGAAAACCAGCCGTTATCAAATCCACTTTACCAAAGTGGTGCATCGTTACAATATTGTCAAAAATAAATGTATCAGGCCAATGTTTTTTTAATACCTCTCGACAGAATGGATCACGCTCGCAAAAAGCTTCTGTTTCAAATCCAGCCCATCGACCGGCTAATGAGAACCCACCGATGCCAGAAAAAAGATCTAGCATTTTTAATTTATTTCTTGGTGTATTCATGGTAGAATTGTTTCATAATTAGACAAACAAATGTCATTGTGCCAGTAAGTATCATTACTAGCACTATTTTTTAGCTTTGTTGTTTTGGTTTCTGTTCCTGAATTTCCCGCAAATATTTTTTAGCAGAATCGCAAATCAGATTAATATAAGAATCCATTTCCCATAATGGCGCTTTGGATTGAAATAGAGCATAGGTGAGTTGGTCGACCAGGGTGGAATAAACATACGTGTTGATGATCATGATATCTTCCATGCTTTGGAAGTCGAAACTCTCCCAGAAAGGATGGATGACATCGATTATTCTGTTCCGCAGTTCAATCCTATTTTACATTAATTTATCATTGTCCATCGTCCGATCCCTTCGTCATTTTTAAAAGTCTTTCTCTATCTTTTTTAATTGCATTGATTGTTTTGTTGAATTGATTTTGGCATTCTTCCAGAAACATAGGGATCTGCTTTTCATCCATAATCTGCGACATTAAAGAAGCAATATGTGTTAAACAAAAAACTAATCCACCGTCCTTTAAGACGGTGAATAGTTGTTTATTAGATAATGATGACTTTTTAATTTCAATAAATTTGGACGCTTCGTTACCCAATAAGGTGGCAAATTCTTTTACTAGATCTTTTAGTTCGCTAATAGTTTCAAATTCCATGATTGATCCTAGATAGGTAAAACAAATTCAATGCCCGTAAATTTTTGCACGTATTGAAAATCTATTTTAAAAGTTTTTTTCTCTTGCAAGGGTAATTCACCAGTCCATGTTATTCTGGCATTGCAGTTTTTCTTATTGGATTCTTTACTAATGGCAAAACCATGGTCATTATCTGTTTTACCAATCATCATTTTATTTTGGAAATCTTTCTGAAACAGCAAGATAATTCTGTCTTTATGATTTAAGCAGAGAGTATTACAGACATCTGATCCAAATCTAAAAATAAAGTAGGTCTTTCCGTGCTTATTTTTTTTGACAGTGCATGATATTTCTTTTGGTTCTAATCTTGGAGCATGAAAACCACCTACGTTTAATTTTTTATTAACTTCCCAACCACTTGGTATAACAAACATATAGATTTCCTCTCTAGTTTTTTAAAATAAATTCAAATCCTAACCTTGGTAATTGATGAGTGCTTATTCCATGCAGGGCAACATAGTGACGTGGTACGTTATAAACTCTATCGCCAACATCTACTTGAACATGCTCGCCTAATTCAACGACCATTTTTTCAATAAATTGTTTAACAGCTTTGTTCGTGTAATGCAGCGGCTTCCCGCAGTGACATAATTTCGGCATAATTAATGAACCATTTTAATGTGCATGTATTCTTTTGTTTTACAGATGTCCATGAACTTTTGTCCATTGCCTTGGACAAGGAAGCGATCAGAAAAATCATTGTATTTTAATTTTATAAATTCGAATAATTCGTCGATCGTTTTAATAATTTCTTCTTCGGACATTTCCGATTTTGGATGGATCATGGTAATAGATTTATTATCTTTATCCATGAATGGATCGCCATCGCTGACATTATAACGAAACGTTTGTTGTCCAATCCATTCATTGTTTATTCTGCATATACACATATACCAGTTATTGATTCCATCGCTTGCAAACCAATAGCCGACAACATACATTTGTTCGTTTATTTCCATTAAATATCCACTCGTGTATGGTTAGCAAATAATTCAGGGTTTTTCTTTGCTATTTCTGTAAAGCAAATAAAGCAAGCAAAAATAATGTCTTTATCCAGCGCTTTGGATAAAGTTAATAGAGCCTTTTTCTTTTCAGACAACCACATCGGTTTTTTACAATGCGGACAATCAACCAGTTCACATTTTGAAATGTCTTTTGATTGTTCAGGATAATCTGATAATGGTGCGCAAAATAATACGACTAGATCTTTTCTCATATTAGCGATCCGATAATAAGTCTAATGTTTCTTTGTTTTTTTCAATTGATTTTCTTACTATTTCTTTTACTTCTTCTTTGTTAAGTTCTTTTATCGCTCCAAACTCACGGACAAAAAAGTCGGTTCCAGTGGATTTAGTCTTTACTACATTCTTCCACCAAAATTTTATTGCACGCATCCAATCTGCTCGACAATCTTTGCAGACGCGAAGCGTGTAGAAATCTGTTCCTTCTTCTCGCGGATCACTTGTTTCATACATTTGATCTTTTTCAAATGGTATATTTAATTCCATCATGTCATAAAAACAAGCCATCCAAAGTGTTCGTCGATCTTCGCCTTCTTCATCGCACCGCACACATTTTTCAGACATCGTCTTCCTCGCAAAATTTAGAATAAGACACGCGCGCATAAGGAATCTTGTCTATCGCATCAGCGATCTCTTTTGACATTTTTCTACCGCACTTATTGGTACAATTTTCTGAACCGCAGTAAGTATAATCCAAGAAACAACCATCAGGTTTAGTTGGAAAATGCGCATTAGTCATTTTTTACTTTTCCCAGCTCTTCTTTGCAACCGCATTCATCTAAAAACTTTTTTTCTAATTTGGAATCTTTAGTTTTAGAACCTTCCAAGTCTCTAGTAAACATGGCCAAATGAATTGCCATTGCAGCCAGATGTTTTAATAAATGCTCTTCGCCTGAATCTTTCGGGTATATTTTAGTGATTAGTTGTAACCGATCATTCATTTCGAGAACAAGTGAAGTAATTAATTTTATTTCTGCTTTATTCATTTTTAATGATTCCATTTTTTATAAGTAAGATAATCATCTCTGCTAAACAATTTGCAAGATTATCTGAATAAAAATCATGATCATCCGGATAACTTATCCTATTTGTTGTGCAATAATATTTTCCACCTAAATCTATATCAGGATTTTCTATTCCAAATGAAAGGCGAAACGGCTGTGGCAAGTTGGGTAACATATCAATTAATTCAGCGACGGTGAAAGCTGAATAAAAATTCATATCTTCTAAATAATTTTTTTCTACTTCTTCTTCCAAGTCTGAATACCATATTATTTCGTTTAATTCTGTTTCCGGAATAGTGGATGACTTGTTTTTAAATGTAACATGTAGAAACAAACTTTCTTTTTTTACCCCAAGAGCTTTTAATTTTTTGGCCAAACTCAACGAGCAAACTTGGTTTTCTAGTATCATGGAATCCTCACGCATTCATCATACTGATAAGTGCTGCGCAATTTAATCAGCAATTCATTCACTGAATAAAAATCATAACAGTGACGACACAAGCTGATATCGCCGTCAGAATGAGAGATTTCCTCAGACTGACAGCGTAAGCATTCATTATTTTTAATTAATCTGGATATTGCCATAGCCGCTGGTCTCTTGGTTTAAACCATAAGGTCCGATCACTTGTGTTTTGGCAACAATCTGGTAATTGCCTGGAGTTGAATAGGTTGGCGAGAGATGTAGCGTGAAGCCATCTTCCCAAGTTCCATGCGGACCAATATTCACTCTATACCAATGCGAGCCATCGCAGCTTTTGGCGCAAATGGTGTAGATCACGCGAATCTGTTGTGTTTGATCGGTATTGTTGCGCACACCAGCATGGTGATTGGTTGTGACATAGGAAACATTATTTCTTAAACCAATAGTATTCATCGCTTCGGCTCTAAGATTGATTGCTTCCAGTGGTGCTGCACAAATAGCGCCGGATAATAGAGCGGTGGAGAGAACTAATAATTTTTTCATTATTTTTTTCCTTCTTTGTTTTTTTCTAGGAGTTGTTGAACTAATTCATCTAAGCCTTGCAAAACGTATTGCATATTTTTTTGTGCTTCGGGAATATTTTCTTTTTCATTTCTAATAGCAAAAACCAGAGTGGTTAGCATTGCGGCTGACATCATATCAATATGGGTAATTAATACTTGATAGGATTCGCCATTCAATGAATTAGCTAAAAAATATTTGGCACGCATAATTGATAATTTCGATTTCTCGTAGCGCTGATCTTCGGTCATGTCTTTAGCATATTCTCTAGTAAAAGAGTCTTCTTTCTTTTCTGGATCTGGTTTACCCATGAACAATGTTTCCTTGGCATAAAATATAGCGATTATGGCCGATATAATTATCGACACTACTAGAACAAGTATTACTGGCATCGGCAAAATGTCGGTGGAAATAATGGACGGCAAGAGTGTACCCGTCAAAATTAGCAACAACAAGAAAATTCCTGATCCCATTAGAAAATACTTTAATTCTTTTTTGTTCATTGAGTATTACCCGATATATTAACAAAAGGAATTGCCCCAGTGCCGGTCATGGTTGGAAGCTGGCCGTTCCATTTCAATATCGCTTGATACGATACAAATTCTTTTGTCAGGGAATCAGCCAGAATCTTATTTGCTTTCGCTTGCGATTCTGCATTGATTAGAATTTGTTTTCCTTTGGCTTCCGCTTCAACAATAGTCTTTTGTGCTTCGGCGCGAGCGGTTGCAACTTCGTTCTCAACCTTCATCGCATTTTGTGAAGCCTGTATCTTGGAATTAATCGAGTTGATAACCGTATCCGGTAATTCAAACGAACCCACCAAATAAATCTTATCTACTTCGATGCCATTCTCGAATGCTTCTTTCTTAACAATGGAATTTACTTTCTGGATGAACACTTCTTTTTGTGCGCCATAGATTTGCTCTACTGTCATGGTGCTAGCTACTTCGTTCATTGCATCGCGTACCATGTTATGAAGGAATGTATTGGTAATCTCATCTATTCCCAGGCGATACTTAGTAAATACTTTGACAACATTGTCAGGTTGTATACTGTAAGTAATCCCAGCGTCAGTACGAATAGATAAGCCCTCAGACGTTTGCATCGTGATGGCTTGTTCATCTTTCCAAGAGTAGTTTTGCAAAAAAGTAGGAAACAAATAAAGTTCGGAATTCCAACCAAGGTAATAGCGACCAACACCCACAGACTGTTCTGCAACACCTTTATCGCTTCCGTATAAATTAACAATGACACCTCGATAGCCCGCTGGCACTTTGCTGCAACCGTTTAAACCCATACATATTGATGCAATAATACTTCCGGTTAATAATGCACTCTTATAAACTTTCATTTAATGATTCCCTATTTTAGTATCCAAACCGTCTTTAACAACATGTAAAAAATGTTCTTTCATTTTTTCATATGGGGCTGGTAGCTGTGTAACACTTTCATACATTGAAGCAGCCCATCGAACAAGATTACCGTCTACTGTTCCGATTGACATAAAAAATATTGAAAGAAAAGTATCGAGTGGCAAATCTTTATGAATTAACAACTCGTCTGCAACTAACTTAAGAAATTTTCCATAGGCTTTTCTGGCTATGCGATCAATGATTTGATGCATTTCTTTGTCACTTAATACAATACCTTTTGCTTCTTTCTTCATTCTATTACTTCCCAATCCATAGCGATCATGCAAGGAAATGTTGGTAAGAAATTGGACTTTTCATTTTTGAATCGGAAAATCATATTGGTTTCTTTGTCCAGCACTAAATAGCACGTGTCTGGCCATGATTTTAATTTTATGGCTTTTCCCAAGGCGAGTTGTTCACATGCACTATGGAAACGATAAAGCACATTTTCATTTTCTCCAATTATTACCCAGTCATCGGATAATAAAATAGAATTGTCATAAGAAAAGGGTTCGCCATAATGCAAATAACTTTGTATTTCTTCATTAATAAACTGAATAAATAAGCCTTCGTTCCATTCCTGTCGTCTGACTTTTTTCCCAGCAATTAATTCTGGCCATATTTCTTTAAAATCCATTTGTGTTCCTTAACAATTTGTCATTAAACAATTGCTTTTCATTCTCATGCTGCATAATTTTTTCAGCATTGCGGCGTTTCTCAAAAAAACTATTCTGTGTTTCAATATCAGAAAATATTTCTTGGCGCTTTCCGGTATCTTCTTTTGATAAGAAATGAGCAAATAACTTTAATGATTTTATTCTTTGCATTTTTTACCTTAATTTGGTGGCAATCGGGCTGAAATGCCATTAATCCTTTACCACCACACTTAGATTTTGTGGTTTAATCGCTTCTTCTGCATTGTCATATAAATAACTGGCATTAATAAGCATTTTCTTATTGGGATACATTACCTGATATTTTCTAGCTTCTTCTATTGATGTGAAAGAAATGGAGAACCAGAAATCTTTATCTTTAACATTTACACAGTAAATGGTTCTTTTTAGTCTGTCGGTAAAACTTTCTTTTGATAGATCCATCTCTCTTATCTCATAATTGGTGCGTCCGCCGAGAGTTCCCAGCTCGGACAGCCGCTTGCACTGGCTACTCTCCCGTCACGACTTTCGGTTTGAGCAGGTTAAAAGTCGATAGTATACCTTTGCGTTTCCTACACGCCGCGATTGCCATAATTCTTTGAGATAAGGCCAGAATTGCACTGACTCCAGTTTTGCTGAACAAGGCACTTAGCCAAGGTATCCACTGGGGAGAAGGCTCAGCTACGTTGCTTCCGCGTGTCACTGTCCACGCCGCTTATCTCATAATTTATTGGGGCTGGTAATTAATCAGCCCCGCACTAACAGTTGACCCCAGATCTTCGCAATAGCTGGCGTATTGAACGGGTTGCTGGCCATCAGTCGTTTAGTTACTGTGCACCCATTTAGAACGGCAAATCATCATTCAGGTCATTGCTACCGGAAACAGCTTCATACTTGACTGCACCCTTGTCTGTCAAGACATAATCTTCAACAACATTCTTATCGGGGTATTTTGAACCCATTGGCTTGCCATTGAGTTTCTCTACTGGAATGATCTGGCCACGCTGAATAGAAATTCTAAACCGTCCGGAATAACCCCCCAACTCTTCGGGTAATTCACCCCGTTTGTAGTATTCCTGTAAGCCAGTCGCATCACAAAAATGTTTTACCTTCCTGATATTAAGCGGCACAGTGGAGAATACTAAGTTATCAAACATGGTATGCACTTTCCCATTGCGATCCCAGAACTTAATGTTTAGTTCCGCCATCTGGTTTCCGGCATAAGATGTCTTTGGTTTTGATCTTATTACTTCAAAGTCATATTCACCATCTTCCACTAGGTCAGTGGCATTTAACTCTTCATCACTCATGGATGGAAATTTATACATTATGCAGCTTCCCCTTGTACGGTTGATTTAAAGTAGTTAATACATTTTTGAATATGTTCGCCGGAAGTAAAACTCCAGTCTTCGACACTTTCCTTCTTTAACATTTTCTCTACCATGTCTTGCTCGACATGTAAAAGTTCTATCAGGTGTTTTATTTCCTTGATCTGTTCTGGACTTGCAAGCACTACTGACTGGCAATCTTTCTCCAGTATTTCTCGACCATAGCGTTCGCATATTTCTTCATAGGTAAAAGGAAATGTTTCATCTTCTTTAAAGCCTTCCAGCCTTGTACCGCGAATCAATGCCGCACGTTCCTTGCCACGTTTCTGTATTTCCAGAATAAGGTCAAACATGTAGTCCATTTTCTTGTAGCAGTCAAAGGTCTGGCCAAGTAAAACCATTTCTTTACCATTCATTTGGTATTCATTCTTGGCATGGGATGTGACAATCACATTCATGTCTAGCCTCAGTAATAAGCTATATAAGCTTTTCATCTTTCTACCAGCCAGTGCGACATGTTTGCCATACTCAGTACCAACCATGGCTGCGCATTTGTCCACCAGGTCATCATAGAGTAATGTCATGGGGTCAATGATTAAAGTCTTGTACTCGTGTTGTTCTGTCAGTAGGGTTTTTATTTCGGCGATGACTTCGTCAAAGTCAGACGTCTGGAATATCGCGCCACCACCTTTGTTTAACATCTTGGTATACTTATCATTCTCAGCACCGCGCTCGGTATCAATGAGATAAGGTTTGGGGAACTGGATTGCCGCTGTAGTTTTACCAACCTTGGCATTCCCATAAAAGAATGCCTTAAGTCGTTTCTGTATTTGTTCTGGTTTCTTTGCTCGTAAAGCCATGGTATGTATCCTCAAGTATAATTTATCGTCTGACCCAGTAGGTTTCGTTGTTGTCTCTATGTCGGCATGAATACATGCCAGCTTCTTCCATTGCTTCTCGGTAGACAACGGGACATTCTTCTTCAAGTAATTGTTGAATATGGGGCAATAGTTCCAGAAAGAGGGCATGCGCAGCCATGCCGCCACCACTTCCATTCCCACACACTTCTTCATACTCGGAAGCGGGAACTAAATGTGACAACAATAAGTTTTTGTCCCACGTTGGGAATAATCTGGCATCGACAGAATACGAACCATCTTGGTAGACACCATGTTCCCGTATTAGGGAATGGAGTAAAGAGGTGAGAGCTTTTCCATGCATGACCAAGATTCCTTCCGTGGTATCTTGCTTACTTAATACTAAATGTGTAATAGTTCTATCATTCATCGTTGACGACTCCAAAATTGTTATGGTGATAAGTACTGGTATCAAGCGCTAACTTGGTATCAGTACGCCTTACAGGTCACGTACCCTCTATCTCATCTTGTTTTACTTTCCGGTGAAAATGTTTTTCCAAAACTCTGCACACTACTTCCTGTATGGTTGAATCGGTATCAATTGAGACTATTTTTATTCTTTTCCAGGTATCAATACTTATTTCTATATTTATGTTCTTGGTATTCTTACTTGCCATTAGTATTCCTTAGTAATACTTGTTGTTATATGTTCTTAGTAACTTATCAAACTATTTAGATAACTATTTTATGGAATTAATTTCCTCTGTCAACCTTTTTTCTTTTTTTTCTTTGGATCGTTTTATCAAACTAACGAGAATATCTGTCATCGACATGTCCGATGCAATAGATTGTTTCTTGAGATAAGCCCAGAGTTCTTTGGGCATTTTAAAGCCAAACATTTTATGCTCACTCATTTTCATCGCCCTTTTACCTATGCGCCAAATTATATAAATAATTTACTACAAAAATAATTGTGCGTCAATAGGCATCGCCTGTCGATAAAGTTCGAAGTTGGTATGGATTAAGATAAGGGAGTAATCTAAGATAAGGCTAGAAAGACAAACGCCCCTGATTTGTGGTCAGAGGCGCTAATAGAATCCGGTTCTTCCCAAAACCACGGACAACTCAATTATACGTTGACCATGGATTGGGTCAACCCCCCAAACAAGGAATTTTGTATGACCATCAAAAAAAATACTCCCAATTATTTAAAATTGAGTGGCCTTTCATTTACCACCATTTTGAATGAAATGATGAACCTGATTCCCGACGATGGGGCGTTGGGCATTTATTGCTACCTATCATCCAAACCAGAGAACTGGAATATCTGTACTGCTCACTTAATGAACAGATTCAACAAAGGACGGGATTACATAAAGAAGAAGATGGATATCTTAAAAAACCTTGGATTAGTTCTAACTATGGCCATAAAGGATGAAAAAGGAAAAATATTGCATTGGGAAACAACGCTTTTCAACCATATCAATATCCAGAATACTGAAAACCCGTATTGTGGAAAAAGTTATCCACAATCCACAATACTGAAAACCCAGAATCTGGAAAAACCAGAATCTGGAAAAACCGTTACTAGTAATAAAAGAATATTACAAAGAAAAGAAGAAGCAAAAAATAAGAGAGAGCCCGCCCGCAAAAAGCGCGTGCCGCTCCCTGATTTTTTTGTTTTCAATGAAGCTCACTTGAAGCTATGCAATGAAAGAAAGCTCAGTGCCAGGATGGTGTTTGAGAAGTTCGCTCTTTGGATGAAGTCAAAATCGATTTTAGCGGCTGATTGGGATGCCGAAGCCATGCTTTGGATCATGAAGGAGAAACAAGAGGTCGCCAAATCCCCAAATTTCACCTCAGAGCCACGATCGACAATACAGGATTACGGACCAGGTCATCCTACTTGGGAGACGCTACACGGCAAAAATGCGATCGTGAGGGCACATTCAAAGGAAACTAAGCATGGAAGCGAAGTTGATCGAGATTACACTAGGCGAGACAGTGTGCGAAAAGCTGCGGACTTTGTATTTTAAGGACATTCCTTGGTCAGAATGCTATCAACAGGTAGCTGATCGGTTCACGGAACTGAAACGTCGAGCTCGCCAGTTCTATGCCGGCCAGAGCGATGTAGATATCTTGAAGGAGTTGATTAAATATAGTACACATGATATTGATGAGATGTTCCACATAGAACATGCCACAAGGAAGGTTGCATGAAAAAAGAACTGAACGAGTTCCCGTATCGCAGCAAAAAGTACCGGACCAGATACCTGGATGAACTCGCCAAACTCTACAAGGAAGCAGAGCATGGAAAAGATACGTCGCAGCCAGCCAGAACGGGCGGAACAGATCAAGTTCGTAAACTGGTTGAAGGCTAAAGGTTATTGGGTATCTGCGAGTGCCAATGGCGGCAAGCGTAATTTACTGGAAGCCATCAACTTAAAACGTATGGGTGTCTCACCTGGGTTTCCAGACATTGAAGTGCCCCTACCATGCGGTCCATACCACGGATTTTATTGCGAAATGAAGCCAGAAAAGGGTGGAAAATTATCGGACAATCAGATATATTGGCTCAACTATTTGCGCGAAAAAGGATATTATGCAGAGATGGCACATGGATTTGAAGAAGCAAAAGCTCTTTTCTTGCATTACCTTTCGTTCCATAAACCAGCCGCTTAGATAATTTACGTCAAGGCAAAATTTTGCTGTCGATACATTTTAGGCTAGTTTTTTGAATCATTAACCCACTCCTCGTAATAGGAAAAAAATATTGGACTAGCCCCCTCAGACAGTGAGGGGTTTTTTTGACTATGGATAGTCACCCATGATAATTAGTAGATGCTGCAAACAATCCGTTTATATGGAATCGGTAAACGATCATTCGTTTTTTGTGTGCGAAAGCTGCAAGAGTGAATGCGATACGTTGCCCTTAATATTAAGGACGAACACCAGTCATGATGAGTCCCGAAGCCGTTGCAAAATTACGTCGATCAATCATAAAACATGAAGGCTATGAAAAGTTTCCCTATACCGATAGTGTAGGAAAAATCACTATTGGCATAGGCTATAATCTCACTGATCGCGGGCTTGATGATGAGTGGATCAACAACCAATACATGAAAGATATTCGGTTTTTCAACAATCAATTGGATGAGTATTTCTCTTGGTACAAAGATTTGTGCACTGACCGACAGATTGTTTTGATTGACATGTGTTTTATGGGTTGGAAGAAATTTCTCGAATTTGAAAAGATGATTACTGCAATTGCGCGTAGCGATTTTAAGCAAGCGGCGTTTGAGATGCTAAATAGCGAATGGGCAATGCAAGTAAAAGGGCGCGCAGCGGAACTTGCGCAAGCAATGTTGACAGGGGAATATAATATTTAATGAATAGTAATGAAGAAATTAAAGCAATCAAAGAACGCCTGGATCGAATCGAAAGTGTCTTCGGTCCAGTCTTGGATCATGGGAAAAAGATTTATGTTTCTGGACGACTACCCAAAAAGAAAAAACTATTCGCCAAGATTTTTACACCGATAGCCAGATTTTTCACTGGCGGCCAAAAGGATGCGCAATGAAATGCTCCTCGCTATACGCGCTATAGCACGCTGATCGGTATTTTCTGACTGCTAAAGAGGTTGCATACTAACATTTTTTGAATTGCCCACAAAAGGAATCGAACCTTTAGTTATTGATTACGAATCAATTGTATTACCATTATACGATGCGGGCGTGAATGCCCAAAATAGGAATCGAACCTACAACCTTCGCATTACAAATGCGCTGCTCTACCAATTGAGCTACTCGGGCTTGATATTGGCCGCCAATAGTATCATCACTAAATAAACACTCAATGATTTTCTGATGGAAGAAAGCTCTTTATTGTATTTTTGGTGATATTTTTTGACACCAGGTTGTTTGCGACGCTTATTTGCTGCGCGTCTCCATTGCTCTTTTAAGCAATCATTGCATACATACCATTGGCCTTTTTTGTTTTGCCTCATTCTGAATAAGACTAAACCATGCTTGTTACAATTTCTTTTTTCGTCCATATTATCCTCGTTGATTTAGGACATGATTATAAATCATATGCAAATAAAAGGAAAGTTAAATGCAACTTACTTCTTTAAACTCAAAAATGAATGGCAAGGAATTACTGAATGATGCTTTTCCTATTATTCAAAAGTTTGCGCCTAGCATTGCCGGTGCTATTGGGGGGCCTGTTGGCTTCGCTCTCGGTTATCTTATTCCAATACTGGCAAGTGCTTTCGGTGCTCATCCGAGTAATATCAAAGAGCTTATCAGTAACATTGTGAGCGATCCATTAGCGGCCGATAAACTGGATAAAATTGATCGTGAACATGGGGACTGGTTCTGCACATTATCAGATAATTTTGATCGCCTAACCAGTGCAGAAATCAATGTGAAACTCTCATGGGCTGAACCGAAAAGCTGATTATTTTGGTTGATTTCTCGTGATCTCTTCATAGCATGGAACGCATATTTCTCTGCATTGCAGTCCAATATCTTCCATGCTCATTTGACCTAAAGGCTTTGAGCACCACACACAAAATACAGTAATTTTATCTTTCATTCGCAAGCCTTCATTATTTCACGAACACATAAAAATATTAACATTCCAATTATCCAGCCTTCAATCATTGTCTTTGCTCCACATATTTTAAAATTGCGTACGCTTCGTTCATCAGTTTTCGCATCACTGCGCTTGGATTTAATCCGTAAACCTGAGAGAGATAAGCCAGCATTTGCTGGTCATCTGGCGTCATGTAAAACGATTTATGCGGGTAGGGCTTCTTTTTTCTTATGGGCATTATAATAGATCTCAATGACAATCATGAAAACAATCAGTATGGCAATAATAATCGCCCGAATTAGTGCATAAATATTCTGGCAATTCTTCTTCATGCTTAAGGTTTTCTTCGGATTTGATTTCGCAAAAATACTTATCACATTCCACGCATACATTTTTACAATCATGTTCGCATTCACATGCGCCTGAATCCGTAAAATACATCCCAACATCCCTTGATTTACCCATACACATTTGTTCACTTCCTCGTCAATTATTATTAATATGAGCGTATTATAACACGCAAGTGATATGTTTCAATCCATTTTATGAAATTATTTGCAAACAATCGGATCAACAGCCCATAATAACCCCAAGTTTGCAAAGGAATTGCTAAACATGGGAAAATGCACAGGAAATCCCGAAGGTAGACCATCCAAGTTCACCCCTGAACGTCGCGCAGCCATCTTGAAAGACATTGGCGATCGCATCCCTTATGAGTTCGCAGCAGAAGCTAATGGTATATCCGAAGAGACACTTTATGATTGGTTGCGCTCTGGAAAGCGTGATCGAGATGCTGGCATTGACAGCGAATTTGCAAAGTTTTCTGAGGACTTAAAGGCTGTTGAGCGTAAAAAGATCAGACATCACCTCGAAAAGATCGAACAAAACCCCGAACGTTGGCAAGCAGATGCCTGGATTTTAGAGCGCCGTTGGTGGAAACAATTCAGTCCCAATGCAGCCGTGCTTGATTTCAACAAACGCTTGGAACGCATGGAAAATGACGACAAGGAAGTTCCCCCAGTAAAAGTCACCGCGGAACATATCACCAAGGAATAGCCATCATGGAAGAAAATAAAGCCCCATTTTTTGAGATGCCAAACGAAGCCAACGAATTAGCACATGCGCCAGCCTTTTATGGTAGCACTCGTGTGCCTCATCCCACGAACTCAGTCGCTAAAAAAGTCAACCACGCTAAAGTCATGATGCAGGTAATGGACGCAAAATAAATGAAATGTTTGAGTTGCGGTTATCCCGACTCGCACGTTGTTTCATCCGACAAAAATGAACTGAAAAACTTCATTAAGCGGCGTCGGGAATGTTTGCGTTGTGGTCATCGATTCACGACTCAAGAGCAATACAGGGAAGTGCAATATCCAATGAAGGATAAACATAAATGACATTATCCCTGTCGCATTGTGAAAATAGGCGTCTAGCTCTAGCCAATAGCCGTTATGCCATTCGCGCACAACACATCAGTTTCAGGGAAGAAGGAACATTTATCCATGCAAGCGATAAGGATCGAATCTATGTACCGACTACTACTGGTAAACTTGCTCACGACGATAGCAGTTTTGTGCGTCTCATTATGGGGCCTTATGGAAGCGGCAAGTCCACCTGGTGTATTCATGAGATCGTTAGACGAACTTGCGCAATGCCAGTCTGGTACAATGGACGACGACGAGCAAGATGGGCCATTGTCAGAAACACAAGTGGCGAGTTACAATCCACCACCTTACAAACCTGGCTTACTTGGTTTGGTGACTTGGGCGATGTACATCGACGACAAAAACCCTTACTCACCTATGAACACACCTTTAACGACGGCAATGGTGTAGTTGAACTTGAACTCATATTTCTTGCATTGGATCGTGAAGAGGACTTGCGAAAAATCAAGTCACTCGAAGTCACGGGCGCTTATATCAACGAGCTATCAGAAGTGCCGCAGGGCGCTCTTTCTCACTTTAAAGGTCGCGTCAATCACCGTTATCCTAGCCGAGCTTTTTGTGATCAACCTTATTGGTCTGGCATTATCGCTGATACTAATCCACCTGACGTGGATCACTGGCTTTATAAAGACTTTGAGCTTAAGAAACTTGAATCGTATAAAATCTTTAAACAACCGCCAGGACTTTTAAAGAACGATGATGACAAGTGGTATCAAAACCCAATATGCGACAACTATGTCAATCTAGCCCATGATTACTACACCAAACTAGCCGAAGGCCAGACCGAAGATTTCATTAAGGTATATTGCCTTGGTGAATATGGTAGCGTGGGATTTGGCAAGAAAGTTTATCCAGAATACAATGATGATGTGCATTCAGTGCCACGCATTGCGGCCATTCAGGGTGATCCAATCCATCTTGGTTGGGACTTTGGTTTAACACCGGCTTGCATTGTTTGTCAGATTTCACCACGCGGACAATTGCGTATCTTGAAAGAATATACATCCGAAGACATGGGCATTCGCACATTTGCGAAAAATATTGTATTGCCTAGCTTGCAAATCGATTTCCCTTACAACAAGATAGGGAAATCATTTGCCGATCCGAGTGGAATGGCGGGTGATGACATCATGGAAGAGCTTTCCTGTATTGGCGAGCTTAATTCACTAGGAATCAATACGTCTCCAGCCATTACCAATGAACTGGAATCACGCATCGGCGCAGTGCGCTATTTCATGAATACCATGATCGATGGCCAACCGGCATACATTTTGTCACGCGAAGGTTGTCCAGTGTTACGTCGTGGCAAGACCAAAGATTACATTTACAAACGTATTAGTGTTGGTGGGGAAGAGCGCTATAAGGAAATCCCACACAAGAATTTTGCATCGCACGTGGCTGATGCTGAGCAATACATTGCGATGGAATTTGCAGCCGATCGCATCTTGTCTGAGAAAGCGCCAAAAGAAAAAGTAGATATGTTCAATCCTGTACTGAGGATATTTTGATGAGCGCTTGTTATTACTTTCATAAACTAGGTGCCAAGTGTCCATTATGTGGATGGACGGGAAAATAATTGAGGATATTTTAGAATGGCTTGTTTTTGTAAGAATCCAGATGGATCACCAAGTCAAATATGCCTTGGTACTTGTATGACACAAAGTTATGCTGAATTTAATCCGGTTAAAACGAGATCGGATAAGTCAATCGAAGATAAACTAGAATATTTGTTGAGCGTATTTTTAAACAAGGTTGATGAACGCATTAATCAATTGTCTAAATTAGTTGATGACAAATATAAGCAAGGGTTCTTAGATGGTTTTAATGCTGGGCGTGAATCATGACGCCTGATGAGAAACTAAAAGAACAATTAACTTTCCTTGATTATATTTATCCACGTATGCAGCAACAGATGGATGAGTTAAAGCATAATTATGATTCATTGTATAGGCGCATGATATCGTTGGAAGAAGAGAGAAAATCATTAAACGATACAATCAATCAGTACAAGAAAAAAATTCAACGCATTGAAATGTTTATTATAGAACAGGGATTAATAAAATTATGCGAAAGGAACAAGAAATAAACAAAGCAAAGGTATTGGCAAACGACAAAGATATCGTGCGCCAAGTGCCAGGTATTTTGCAGGATCACCTTGGCGTACAGAAACCGCAGGCGCTCCGTAATGAAGAATTGTTTTATCGCGCAACTGGCTATATAGGATCGTAATTTACTAAGGAGTAATAAAATGTCCATTCAAACATTCACAATCAATTTCCCAGGCCAGAACAATACAGTTGTTCCACGCATTGGCCATCTATATGCACCGAATGATACTTTATCGCAAATTGCAACAGCAGGTTACTTGGATGGTTATATCCAATCGCAAGGTTTTAGTATTTTGGCGACTGATTTAATTGCAGCCGTTGGATCAAATGGCACGCAATGGTACAAGCCAGTATTTAGCGCAAGCGGATCATGCACCTTGACCGTATTGCCGTAATTTTTTTTAATCATGAAAAAGGAAAGAGCATGAACTTTAATGAAGCATTGGACTCATTGAAAAATGGAAAGTATGTAAAGCGCACTAATTGGGATGATGGTTATTGCTGTTTGATGCCAGACCAAGCTTATATCTGGCGCATCTTAACCAAACCTAATGCAAACGTTGGTAACTTCTTACCATTATTGGCTGACCTAACCGCCAATGATTGGGAAACATATAATGGCAATACCGGCATTGTTCCACCATGTGAAGGTGGTGAAGGCGACGCTGCATAAGTTAGTGTTAGAATAAGTTTGGGCAAAGATATCGAGGTGACGTTATGCGTCCGAAGAGACCACGATAACACTGGCCCAACTACTAATTTAGGATGAATTGGTAGTTTATTGGTAGTTTGCCATTAACCAAGGAAGGTTAATTATGGAACGTGATTTAAATGATCAAAAGACATTGTCCGCCGATGAAATCAATGAAATGGAAGATCGGCGCATTGCCATGCTCAATGAGGCTGGCATTGATGAACAAGACGTTCTGCATGATACCAATCAAGAATTAAATACGTGGAACAGCTACTTTAACGAAAACATTACGCGTGGCAAAGATGATATGAACTTTTGCTTGCGTGATCAATGGACCGCTGTTGAACGTTCCGAATTTACCCGCCTCTTTAAACCAGCGATGACATTCAACAAATTATACGATGCAACAAAAAAAATAGCGGGAGAGCAACGAAAAAATAAACCAGATTTGATTGTAAGGTCATTAACAGGGAAAGCCACGCAACAACAGATAGACTTACGAGCAGACTTAGTACGTACCATTTCATATCAGTCTCAAAACGACTTGGTTTACCAGACGGCGTTTCGTTCTGCTTTGATGATGGGTTTTGGTGCATTCCAGATTTGCCTCGATTATGAACGGCCAAAGAGTTTTAACAAGATCATACGATACGACATTATTCCCGATGCAACAATGTGTGCCTGGGACCCAACTGCAATGAAACCACACAAGGGCGATGGTAATTGGTGTTCAAGGCGTTTTATCTATACACGCGATGAGTTCTTTGCGACTTATCCATATGTGACAGACCCTGTTTCTTATATTGATCCGTATATGTTAATGGATTTCCAGTGGACCACACGGGATACAATTACAGTGTGCGATCGCTTCAAGAAAGAATGGTTTCCAGTTGTCATCCTGAAACTCTCCAATGGTATGGTCGTCACCAATGACGAATGGGAAGAAGCGCAAGAGAGTTACCAGAAACAAAAGAAAATGGTCGAAGGTTCAATTGTTGCGAAAATAATTGAAAAAGGTATTCCACGAGTTGTTGCTGAACGGCAAACACAAGACTACCGGATTATGCATTATCGCTTGATACGCAATCAAATCATCGATTTCTCTGAATGGCCAAGTAGACAATTGCCCATCCCATTTGTGGATGGCGATAGCTACTGGATTGAAGGCCGACAATATACCCGCAGTTTTATCCATGAGGCACGCGATGCACAAAAATGCGTTAACTATTTTGGTTCAGAAATTGCTGCGGAAGCTAAAAACCGTCGACGCGAGCAATGGATTGGTACACCCGACAACATTTCTGGCTATGAGCAAGACTGGCGCAATCCTGAGCTCCAAATGGGGATCTTGCGTGCAAAACCAGATCCTAAAACCGGACAAATGCCCATCAAAATGCCAGCATGGGAACTCTCGCAAGGTCTTGTACAAAATTTCCAGCGAGCTAGCCAAGATATCCGCGAAATACTTGGTTTCTCGGAGAACGAAGCTTTACAGGGCAAAGATGTCTCAGGCAAAGCAAGACGCGAACGAAAGCTAGAGGGTTCGATGTCTGCATATGTGTTCTTTGATAATCTCAATCAAGCCATTGAACAGGGCGGACGAGTGGTCAATGACCTATTGCCGTACGTGGTTGGTGAAGATGAGCGGCCAATGGTTATCTCTAAAGCCGATGGTAAGACCGATTCGATCGTCTTGAATGAAAAAATGAAAGATGGATCAGTTGGCAATCAATTGGATAAGGGTGATTTCGACGTTGAAATCGATACCGGACCATCTTTTGCCGTACAGAAAGACATTGCACTCGAATTCTTACAAGAAACATTACAAGCTTATCCACAAGCGTTCCCATTGATTGCTGATTTATGGGCTAAAAACTTGGATGTCCAGTTTATGCCGCAAATTGCTGAACGTTTCAAGACAATGGTCCCACCGAATATTATTGCGGAAGAGGAAGGCAAGAAAGCGCCACCACCACCGCCACCAAGTCCGCAAGAGCAAATGATGCAAGCGGAAATGCAGCAAAAACAGGCGCAAATTCAAATCAAGATGAAAGAATTGCAAATCAAGGAACAGCAACACGAACTTGAGAAGGCGCAATTGATGCTTGATGCGCACAAGATTGATTCGGAAAACCAATTAAATGTCTATGACCATCAGCTTAACTTGCGCAAAGCACAAGTGACTCACATGAATGACAATAAGCGCATGGATCATGATTTCACAAGCAAGATTGCGGGCATCTTAACTGATATTCACAAGCACCAAAACCCGCAGAAAAAGGAAAAGGATTAATGCCCTACCCATAGGTGGGGCTTCTCAAGTTGTATAAAAGTTCTATGATTTACTTATACGTGAACAGGAGTTCACGGGGCTAACGAAGAGCCTTACCTTCGGGGCATAAATGCCGAGTGGAGACGATATGGATAGCGCTCAGGAAATGACAGGCCAGGAGAAGAATAATTCTGGCGAAGTGTTGGAAAGTGTTGGTATGCCGATGGATGGTGCAGAGGGTGAAGATTCTCAGGCATCAGGGCAAGAGAGTAACGATCCGCTTTATGTTCAGAAACGTCTGAAACAGCAAAAGCGGGCACACGATAGGGAAATTCGTGATTTGCATGCTCGAATAGAGGCTATGCAAGGTTCTCAACCACAACATTCTGGCATGGAAGCAAGTTCCTACGATAATGGTGTTCCAGCCAATAACGTAGACGAGCAGATTCACAAGGCAGTCAGCTTTGCGCTCCAACATAAGGACAGGGAAGAGCGAAAGGCGAAAGAGGCAGAGTCAGCGGCACATGTCCAAAAGCAATATCATGAGTTAAATAAACATCTTGATAATGTTTCTGACAAGTACGACGACTTTGATGAAGTGGTGAGAGGGCAGGATACGCCGTTTACATCACACATGCGCGATGCCGCCCTATTTCTTGACTTGGATCACAAGAATCCAGGTAGTGCCGGTGAAGTGCTTTACCAACTTGCAAAGAATCCTGACGAGTTGTCCCGAATATCAAAACTCCACCCATTAGACCAAGCGCGAGAGATGGTAAAACTGTCGAAAGCCTTGATTGGTGGTGGCGAGAATAAAGCCCAGCAACCACGTCCACTCGGACAAATCAAGAATACGCCAGTCACCAATTCCCACGTTATTACGGAAAAGACGCCGATCGCAAGCTTACGGCAACGGATGAAATCGGGTAACTGGAAGTAACAGGGAAAAGGTTTCCCTACCAGTTGCCTAACTCAATGGACGGAGACTGGCAATGCCTAATCAATTTATTACGACCCAACTCGTAAGTAATACCGCTTTAGCAATGTTTGCAAACAATGCACCTTTTATTATGACGGGTTCTCGCATCTATCAAGATGACTTCCAGAATTCCGGTTATAAAATTGGTGACACATTACAGGTTCGCAGACAAAACAACTTTATTGTTGGCGATGGTTCGACGGCTGTTCCGCAAGATATTATCGAAACAGTTGAAACGATCACTGTTGCACATCAATACCATGCGCTGATTGCCTACACCATCCAAGATTTATCTTTGCGTATCGAAGATTTCTCTCGCATGTTTATTCAGCCAGCCATCCAAAACATTATCACCCAGATGGAACGTGATATTTGTGCTGCGGCTGAGCAAGCATTGAATTTCTTCACAGGCACAGCCGGAACACCCATCAACTCTTTCCAGACGGTGGACTTGGCTGGTGCGAAGTTGTTGGAACAAGGCGTTAACATTTCATCCGATGCCTATCTTGCCATGACGGTCCGTGATGGTTCATCGCTGAAATCAGCCCTTTTAAACAATTTCACGCCAGTATTCAACGAAGATATTGTCAGACAATCAGCCATCGGCCACTTGTCTTATTTCGATATTTTCCAATCCCAGAACATTGTCAGACACCAAGCGGGTGCAGGACCTACCTTGACCCCAGGCGATACCTTGACGGTGAATGGTGCAGTTGCATCAGGTAACACCATCGTGTTAGCGGGTGCGAATGGTGGTGGTGCTGCAGTAACAAATTACTTTTTACCAGGCGATTTGATCTCGATTGCTGGTGTTCATAGTGTGAACCCATTGTCTCGCGCATCCACTGGCCAGAACATGCAATTTGTTATCACCCAAGCTGCAAACTCGGCAATCGGTGGCGCAGTAACCATTACGGTCAGCCCAACCATTATCAGTTCCAGCGCTTCACCGTTGCAGAATGTGGATAACGCTGTACCAAGTGGCGCGGCTGTTACTGTTGTGCCAAGTTATAATTGCAACGTCGCCTATCCGGCACGTGCTTTGGATATCGTTTGTCCGCCACTTTATAAATTGCAAGTGCCTTATTCCAGTATTGCAATCGATCCTGAAACTGGCTTGTCGTTGGCTGTTACCCAAACAGGTGACATCTTGGGCTACCAAAACTTCATGCGTATCGATATTTTGTGCGGATTTGATTGGCACGAACAATATGCAGTGAAGTTACTGTCATAGGGAATAAGCATGAGGCCATTTGAAAGAAGCTGTTTGTATCACAAAACCCATCCGATGCGAGTGATCGAAGCGGATCAGGAAGAAGTCTACAAACAGCTTTTGGCTAGCGGGGAATGGTTCGACCATCCAAACAAAGTTAAGGAATTACACCATGAAAAGCAGATACGACAACACTCCAGGAAAAGACGCAGCAATGGCGAAAACTCGCCAGAACAGGTTTGAAGCAGAACACAGTGCGAAAGATGCATTTGTCAAAAAACAGCAAGCAGAACTTGCTCGCATGGGCGGCAAAGCACCCAATCTGAAACCTGAATCAATGGAATTTAACGCTTACATGTGCAATGACGGCGCGCATGCACAGCGCTTGGCTAAAAGCTTGACCGCTGGCTTGGATAAAGTTGCATATCCAGTTGATGGTGAAGGTGACGATTCCTAACGTCGATTAAATCGATATAGCCTGAAACTATGTCGATTTTTTTAAGATTTTTCGACATGAGGGACGGAATCGATGTCGCAAGTTGTCAGGACGACAAATGATGTAATCATTAATGCCTTGTACCTACTTGGGGAGCTTGGCGTCGGTGAAACACCAGATGGTTTTATGCTCTCCACGGGGCTTGAGCTCATTAATGAACTATTGGATAAATTCTCATCCGATAGTATCTACATTCCCTTCCTGACTACCTTAAGCAGCCAGTTTGTGGTTGGTCAAGATACTTATTCCATCTCTGACATGATTTTAGGAACGAATATCACCGCTGATCGCGTGGTGGATTTGTCCTTTGCGAATTACACGGTGCCAGGCGTTGGCGTGAACCAAAATGCTAATGCAATAGTATTTACCTATACCGCCAACCTTGCCACCAACTTGTTGACCTTGTCGGGTTCGACCAATGCGTTCCCAACAGGTACGCCCGTCGTCCTCACAACGGCGGGCACGATTCCATCGCCCTTGGTAACTGGTGTAACGTATTACGCTATTTTCATCAGTCCCACAACGATTCAACTGGCTTTGAGTAATGCCAATGCACTAGCCAATATTCCTATCGTCTTAACGAGCGATGGCGTGCCCATTAATACAATTACAACTTATCAAGGCATGACCAGTGGTGTGTCGACTTCATTGGTTTACCCGTTGCGTATTATCAATAAGGCGACTTATTGGGGTGTGGTACGACAGACCAATTTATTGGCTCGTCCTGGCTTTATTTTCTTGAACAAACAAGCGCAGGAAAGTTTTATCACGGTTTACCCTGTTCCAGACCAGCCTTATCCGTTCCAGATCCAAGTTAAATCCATGATTAATGAACTGGTGAACCAAGAGACTTTGGGAGAATTGCCACCTAATTATTATGGGTTTTTGAAATATGCATTGGCACGAAAGTTCCTTGCTTATTACCCGTCTGGTAACTGGCCGCAACAGAATGAAGATGAATACCAAGACTATTACCAGACACTAAAGAACACGAATGAAACGGACTTAACCATTAGGCCATCGGTGATTCTGACTGCGCCTGAGCCGTTCTACTGGCCAAATATTTTGAGTTATTAATGTGACGATTGAAGATTATGATATTGTCGGAAGTTATAATAACCAACGAGTAAGCAGCATTGATGCTGAACGCTCTGTCAATCTATTTGAATATATCGATCCCCTTGGCAAAAAACCAAAAGCTCTCATTAATACATCCGGCCTTATCAATAGCGGCCTTATTTTCCCTGGCGCTTCCGGTGGTTTCCGCGCAGAATTTGTCTTCAATGATATTCAATATGCTGTCATTGGAAACAAGTTTTATAGTGTGAATCTCTCCAATAACGTGTCATTGCTTGGCACATTAACCACAGCGGTGGGTTATGTTGGCGTCGATGCCAATACCTTCCAGATCATTATTGTGGATGGGAATGACGGCTATATCTGGGACACGATAGGCAATAGTTTTGCCACCATTACTGATCCCTCGTTTCCAGCTGATCCCATTGATGTTTGCTATTTGGATGGTTTTTTTGTAGTCGCAAGTGGCGGCACAAAAAACTTTCAATTAAGTTCATTCAATCAAGGCTTGGTGTGGGGACCTGACAATACGGGCACGGCTAGCACTTTCACCATGGGTGCAGGCGTATCAGATATTGTCATTACCTATGCAGCCGGTGGCGCAATTGCCAATTATCAAGTTGGAACGCCAATAGTATTTTCAGGTGGTGGCTTACCAGCGGAATTAGTCGCAGGGACAACTTATTATGTGGTGGCGATCGTTAATCCCACTACCATTCGGGTCTCAGCCGTACAAGGCGGTACACCGATCACATCCGTTGCTGGCGGTAGCGGAAGCCTCACCAACAATGGTCAGTT